>Ga0335074_10016889_pt1 | contig 10277 bp, 11 predicted proteins | sample Lox_Sample_23_FD_206715 | JGI IMG/M metagenome (GOLD analysis project Ga0335074, IMG submission 206715) | Soil microbial communities from Loxahatchee National Wildlife Refuge, Florida, United States - Lox_Sample_2.3 | ecosystem: Environmental > Terrestrial > Soil > Wetlands | place: USA...
GAGCGGCCACTATCCGGCGATCGACGTCGAAGCCTCCATCAGCCGCGCGATGCATGAGATCGCCTCGAACAGGCACGTGGCCACGGCCAGGCAGTTCCGCCATGTGCTCTCGACTTATCAGCAACACCGCGATCTCATCGCGATCGGCGCATATCAGCGCGGCAGCGATCCGCGCGTGGATCAGGCGCTTGCGCTCTGGCCGCGCATGCAGCGCTTCCTGCAGCAGGATATGCGTGAGCGGGTCAACCTCGCGGCGAGCATCGCCGCTCTCGATGAGACGCTCTCAGAGCCCGGGAAGGACAAATGAAAAAGACTGAACGGATCGGCATGGTGCGGCGCGCCGTCGACGATATCGAGCGGCGCAAGGCGGAAGCTCTCGCGGCCTGTGACAAGGATGTACGTGCGGCGCAAGCGAAACTCGAGGAGCTCGAAGCCTACCGGACCGCCTACGTGCGGGATTTTGCCCGCCGCGCCGAATCCGGCATGAACGGCGCGGGCGTGCGCGAGTACCAGGTGTTCCTCGGCCGCCTCGATGAGGCGCTGCGGCAGCAGACGCAGATTCTCGCGCAGGCCCGGCTGCGGCGGGACGCCGAGCTCGAGAACTGGCGCGATGCGGCGCGGCGCGCGGCTGCCGTCGGTAACCTCGCGACGCACTGGCAGGCCGAGGAGCGGGCGGCGGCGGAGAAAACCGAGCAGAAGGAAGCCGACGAGCGCTCGCAGCAGGTCTGGTCCCGCAGGACGATCGGCCATGGCAGCTGAGGCCGTGCTCACCCTCAGCCGAATGCCGCCGCCCGCCGCGGCGACCTCATCCGCTTCGGCAGGCGCGGCAGCGCCAGCACCCGCGAGCCCATCCTCGGCATCGGGCTCCGACACCGCGGATGGCGCCCGAACGGGAGCAAACGCGACCCCTTCGCAGAGCGGCCAGGCCGCAGGCTCTGCCACCCCGGCTCGCTCGGCCGCGGCCAGTTCAGAGCCCTCCAACTCCAAACCTTCCGGCCGCTCCGGCTGCGCCGAGTCCGGTGATCCCAGCGTCCATTCCGAGTCCGGTCGGCCCGGGGCGAGGCCGGCGAAAGCGGGACGCGCGGCGTCCGCCGCGCCTTCGGCGCCCGCTCCCAAAGGCAGCGCGCAAACGGCTGCCGCAACCGCCAATTTCTCCGCCGCGCTTGCCCAGTCGCTCGCCGCAAGTCCAACGGGTCAGGCCGCTCAGGCGGACAACCCGACGGCGCCCAACATCCCCTCCAGCAACGCGAGCGGTGAATGCGACGCCGGCGACTCGAGCGAGCCTGCGGCGAAGCATTCGGGCGCTGATACGGTCTCGAGCGCTCTGACACTCCTGCAGAATGCGTTGGCCGGTGCGCTGCTCGCCGTTCCGGCCGTGGGCACGGCAGCCAGCCCCGCAACGGCCACGAGCGGCGCGCCGTCGCAGGGCGGCCACATCGATGCCGGCAGCAGCAGCACGGCTGCCGCGCTCACTACCCTCCTCGCCCAGAATTCGGCGACTGATCCAAAAAGCGCGGGCTCCAACTCCGCGCCGACCGCAGGCCCGGGCACGACCGCGCCGTCCGCGACCGCACCGTCCGCGACCGCATCGCCGACGGCGGCAACGAATGCGGCCGCAACGGCGCTCACCAGCCTGCCGCTCGCGGCCGGGTCGGCTCTCGCGGCAGAGCACGCGAAATCCGATCCCAGCGCGATGGCACTGAGCTCGCCGGTCGGCTCTAGCGGGTGGACGGACGAGCTTGGCGCCAAACTCACCTGGATGGCCGGCCAGGGGATCGAGTCCGCCTCCTTGCGGCTCTCACCCGAGCACCTCGGTCCACTGCAGGTAACCATCTCCGTGCACGAGGGCCAGACGAGTGTCTGGTTCGGCGCCACGCAGCCCGACACGCGCGCGGCGCTGCAGCAATCCCTGCCGCAGCTTCGTCAGCTCTTCGCGAGCCAGGGGCTCACCCTGGCGGACGCCGGCGTCTCGCGGGAGCCGCCTCGCGGCCAAACGCGACAGCAGCCGTCGACCACGGCCTCGGCGGCCACGAGCGTCGCCGCGATCGCGGCCGACGGTGCCGCGGGTCAGGTCTCGATCGCGGGCGGCGCGGGTCTCCTCGACACCTACGTCTGATTCGTCAATAAACCGTCGCCGCCGCTCGACTGCGACGCGTCTCACACTCCGAATCCGCGACAAAACCCTTGCTGGTCCGCTACTTAGGCGCGCTTCGAGGCCTGTGGCATGGCCGTTGCACCTGAGGCAACGAACCAACAGGCGCGTACCCCGCGCGATGCGCAGGAGATGACAGAGCGATGTCCGATGCACCCGTCCTCGCCGCTACCGCGGCCGGCGCCGCAGTCGCCGCCCCGGGCAAGCGCCGCATCCCCTGGCTGATCGTCGGCATCGCCGCGGCGCTGCTCGTCGTCGGCCTGGGGGTCGCGCTCGTTCTGCGACACTCCTTCGCCGGCTCCGCGAGCCACTCCTCCACCGCCGCGAAGAAGCCCTCGGGACCTCCGCTTTATCTGCCGCTCGATCCGCCGTTCGTCGTCAACTTTCAGGCCGACCAGGCCGTGCGCTTCCTGCAGGTCTCGGTGGAAGTCATGTCACGCGATCCGAAGACGCTCGAGCTGTTGAAGGCCAACGACCCGGTGGTGCGCAACGATCTGCTGATCCTGCTCGCCAATCAGAAGTACTCGGTGCTCGCCAGCCCGGCGGGCAAGCAGCAGCTGCGGGCCGACGCGCTCGCCGCCATCCGCAAGGACCTCGCGCAGGCGGGCGGCGATCCGAGCAGTGTCGAGGCCGTGTACTTCACCAGTTTCGTGATGCAGTAGCCGCGCACCACTCGGGGTCATCATGAGCCAAGAGAAGATCCTCGATCAGGCCGAGATCGATGCGCTGATCCACGGCGTCGATACCGGAGCCGTGAGCACCGAAGCGCCACCGGTCTCGGGCGAAGTTCGGGAGTTCGATTTCAACAACCAGATGCGGATCGTGCGCGGGCGGATGCCCACGCTCGAGATGATCAACGAGCGTTTCGCCCGGCAGAACCGCGTCAGCCTGTATAACCTGCTGCGACGCTCGCCGGAAATCTCGGTCGGCGCGGTGGAGATCAAGAAGTTCAGCGAATACGTGCACACGCTGCACGTGCCGACCAGCCTCAACCTCATCAAGATCAATCCGTTGCGCGGCACGGCGCTCGTCGTGCTCGACCCGAAGCTGGTGTTCGCGGTGGTGGACAACTTCTTCGGCGGCACTGGGCGGCACGCCAAGATCGAAGGGCGCGAGTTCACCGCCACCGAGCAACGCATCATTCACATCGTGCTGCGCAGTGTGTTCGCGGATCTTCGCGATGCGTGGTCGCATGTCGCCTCCATCGACATCGAATATCAGAGCTCCGAGATCAATCCGCATTTCGCCAACATCGTCTCCCCCTCGGAGATCGTGGTCGTGACGAGCTTCCACATCGAGCTCGACGGCGCGGGCGGCAATCTGCACGTGACCATGCCCTACTCCATGATCGAGCCGCTGCGCGAGGTGCTCGATGCGGGCGTCGCGAGCGATCGCATCGAGAAGGACGAGCGCTGGATGGTCTGCCTGCGCGAGGAGATGGAGGATGCGGAAATAGAGTTGACGACGATTCTCGGGCGCTCCTGCGTCACCCTCGCGGAGCTGCTCAACCTGAAGTCCGGTGACGTGCTGCCGTGCGACTTCAACGGCAAAGTGACTGTTCTCGCCGAGGATGTGCCGGTGCTGCGCGGTGGCCTCGGCACCTCACGCGGCCGCCAGGCGGTGAAGATTCATGAACGCATCCGCCGCGGCACGGCGGTTGCCCAACCCCGCCTCCCCGCCGAATCCGCGGCGGTCCCAGGCAAATAGAGCCATCGAGGTCTACCCATGTCTGCCAACCCTGCCGAGGCACGCCCCGCCGAGCTCGAGGAGCTCACCGACGACGGTACGCCGGGCGCCAATCGCGACGTCAACCTCGAGGTCATCCTCGATGTGCCGGTGACGCTCTCCATGGAGGTCGGGCGCACGCGCATTCCCATTCGCAACCTCCTGCAGCTCAATCAGGGCTCGGTGGTCGAGCTCGAGCGTGCAGCCGGCGAGCCGCTCGATGTGTTCGTCAATGGCACGTTGGTCGCTCACGGTGAGGTGGTCGTCGTCAACGAGCGGTTTGGAATCCGCCTGACGGATGTCATCAGCCCGGCGGAGCGCCTGCGCAAGCTGCGATGAGCCCATTGTCCACAGCAGCGCTTGCCGCGGTCGCGGCGACTCCCACCATGAGCGGCGCGCGCCTGTTCGCGGGCAGCCCGGGCGCATCCGCGCCGGCCGGAGTCGGAGGCGTCGTCTCGGTGTCACTCGCGCTGCTGGCGGTGCTCGCGGCGATCTTCGCGGTCGCATGGCTCGCGCGTCGCGTGCGCGGCTTCGGCAATCGGGTCGGCAACGCGCTCGAGGTGCTCGCCGACGTGCCGCTCGGCCCGAAGGAGCGGGCGGTGCTCATCAGGCTCGGCGCCGAGCAGATCCTGCTCGGTGTCGCGCCGGGGCGTGTGAGCGCGCTGCACGTGCTGCGCGAGCCGGTCGAGATCTGCCGAGGCGCGCCCGCGGCGGCGCCATCCGCGCCCGACACGCGGCCCTCGTTCCGCGCCCTTCTCAAGCGGAGCCTCGGCAAGTGAAGCGTCTGTCCACGATCGCGCTCGTGTCGCTGACGCTCCTGCCGGCGATGGCCTTCGCCGCACCGGGCATTCCCGCCTTCAACGTGCAGAGCGCGGGCGGCGGTGGTCAGACATACACCCTGACGCTGCAGGTGCTCGCGCTCATGACCGCGATCACGCTGTTGCCCGCGATCCTGCTCATGATGACCGCGTTCACCCGCATCATCATTGTGCTCGGCATCCTGCGCCAGGCGCTCGGCGCGGGCCAGACGCCTTCCAACCAAATACTGCTCGGACTCGCGCTGTTTCTGACGTTCTTCGTCATGTCGCCGGTCATCAATCAGATCAACCAGGTCGCCTACCAGCCGTATGCGGCGGGAACTCTCGATGCCTCGACGGCGCTGTCGCGCGCCGAGGTGCCGTTGAAGGAGTTCATGCTGCACCAGACGCGCGAGAACGATATCGCCACCTTCGTGCACATCGCGGGCGACAAGGGTTACGCGAAGCCGCTCGACGTCCCGCTCAGCGTGCTCGTGCCGGCGTTCGTCACGAGCGAGCTGAAGACCTCCTTCATCATTGGTTTCCTGCTGTTCATTCCGTTCGTGATCATCGACCTGGTGGTGGCGAGCGTGCTCATGTCGATGGGCATGATGATGGTCTCGCCGGTGCTCATCTCCCTGCCCTTCAAACTGATGCTGTTCGTGCTCGTCGACGGCTGGACGCTCGTCATGGGCACTTTGGCCTCGAGCTTCTACCACTGAGGCCGGCACCCATGACGCCCGATACCGTGATGACCCTCGGCACCCGCGCCCTCGAGCTGACCCTCGCCCTGGCCGCGCCGTTGCTGCTCGCGGCGCTCCTCACGGGCATCGTGATCGGCGCCTTCCAGGCCGCCACCTCGATCAACGAGATGACGCTGTCGTTCATTCCCAAGCTGCTCGCGCTCGCGCTCACTCTCGCCGTCGCGGGTCCGTGGATGTTGAAGACTCTCGTCGGCTACACCCACGATCTCATCGTGAGCATTCCAGGTCTCATCAATTGAGCTCGCGCCGTCCCCATGATCACCCTGAGCGCAACACAACTGTACGGCTGGTTCGCGCAGCTTTTCTGGCCGTTCGTGCGCATCGGCTCCTGTTTCATGGTGGCGCCGGCATTCGGTGCCACCGCCGTGCCGGTGCGCATCCGGCTCGTGCTCGCGGGCGCGGTGGCGCTGCTCGTATCGCCGCTCGTGTCGGTTCCCGATGTGACGCCGCTGTCCGCCGCGGGCATCGCCATCACGGTGCAGCAGGTGATCATCGGCGCGGCGCTCGGCTTCAGCCTGCAGATTCTCTTCGAGGCGGTAACCATGGGCGGTGAGGTGCTCGCCAACAGCATGGGCCTCTCGCTCGCCTTCAACCTGGATCCGATCAACGGCGCCAGCACCCCCGCGCTCGGGCAGCTCTACACCATCCTGGTGACCCTCCTGTTCCTGCTGCTCGACGGCCATCTCGCGCTCATCCGCGTTCTCGTCGCCGGCTTCCATACGCTGCCCGTCGGCGCAAGCGGCTTCGGCCCTTCGGGTCTCTGGTCCATCGTGACCTGGGGCTCGCAGCTGTTCTCCGGAGCGCTCGCGGTATCGCTACCCGGTGTGACGGCGCTCCTGGTCGCCAACCTCGCCTTCGGCGTGGTCAGCCGCGCCGCCCCGACGCTCAACATTTTCTCGGTCGGACTGCCGGTGGCTCTGGTGCTCGGACTCATCGCGCTCATCGCCGGCCTGCCGACGCTCGAGACGAGCTTCATCCGGCTGCTCGGCACGACGCTCGCCTTCCTCGGTCATCTGAGCGGAGCCTGAGACCATGGCCGAGAACGACGACAAGGAACGCGGCGAAAAGCCGACAGCCAAGCGCCTGGAGAAGGCGCGGCAGGAAGGTCAGGTTCCCCGCTCGCCCGAGCTCAGCGCCGCCGCGGTGCTGCTGGTGGGGGCCGGCAGCCTGCACGTTTTCGGCGGCACTGTCGGCGCCGCGCTTTATGGGATCATGCAATCCTCACTCGGCATAAGTCCCGCCGCGGCGCTCGATCCGGGCATCGCGTTGTCGACGGCGGGCGCGGAGCTGCTGCGCGCCCTCATCGCCTGCGCACCGGTTCTCGGGCTCACGCTGCTCGCGGCGCTCGTCGCGCCACTCGCCATCGGCGGTTGGAACCTGAGCTTCGCGGCGTTGGCGCCCGACCTCGCACGACTCGATCCCGTCGCAGGTTTCGGCCGCTTCTTCTCGGCCCGCGGCATCGTCGAGCTCGGCAAAGCGTTCGCGAAATTCCTGGTCGTCGCGGTCGTTGCGATCACGGTGCTGCGCAAGGAATCGCCGCAGCTGCTCGCGCTCGGCGCCGCACCGCTGCCCGAGGGCATCGCGCAGGCGGTGAATCTCGCCTCGGACGCCTTGCTCGCCGTCTCCGGCGGACTTGCGCTGATCGCGGCGGTGGATGTGCCCTGGCAGCTCTGGCAGTACTCGCACAAGCTCAGCATGACGCGGGAGGAGATCCGCGAGGAACTGAAGGAAAGCGAGGGTGCACCGGAAGTCAGATTCCGCATCCGTCGCACGCAGCGCGAGATCGCCCGGCGCCGCATGATGCACGAGGTGCCCAAGGCCGATGTGGTCGTCGTCAATCCGACTCACTTCGCCGTGGCGCTGCGTTATGACGAGAGTCGCATGCGCGCGCCTCTGCTCGTCGCCAAGGGCATGGACCTCGTCGCCGCCCGCATCCGCGAGATAGCGACCGAGCACTCCGTGCCGATCTTCGAGGCGCCGCCGCTGGCGCGCGCCCTCTATCAGGGCGTCGAGATCGGCAGTGAGATCCCGACGACACTCTACGTGGCAGTCGCCCAGGTCCTCACGTACATCTATCAGCTCAAGGCGGCGCGCACTTCCGGAGCCCGTCCGCCGGAGCCTCCCGCCATCGACCCCGGCATCGATGTCCGCCGGCACTGATCCATGAACGCCGTCACGACCCCATCGAGCTCCAACCTGCCGGCATGGCGGGACATGCTGCGCGCCGGCATCGGCGTGCCGGCGGGCGTCCTCGCCGTGCTCGCAATGGTGATCCTGCCACTGCCGCCGATGGCGCTCGACATACTATTCACCTTCAACATCGCGCTCTCGATCGTCATCGTGATGGCGGTGTTCTATGTCGCCCGGCCAATCGAGTTCGGCGTCTTTCCGACGGTCCTGCTGCTTGCGACGCTGCTTCGCCTCGCCCTCAACGTCGCCTCCACGCGCGTCGTGCTGCTGCACGGATACAGCGGACCGCAGGCGGCCGGCCATGTGATCCAGTCATTCGGCGAGTTCGTCGTCGGCGGCAATTTCGCGGTCGGCGTCGTGGTCTTCATCATCCTCACCATCATCAACTTCGTGGTGGTCACCAAGGGCGCGGGACGCATCTCGGAGGTCAGCGCACGCTTCACCCTCGATGCCATGCCCGGCAAGCAGATGGCGATCGATGCCGACCTCAACGCGGGCCTCATCACCCAGGACGAGGCACGCACGCGCCGCGCCGAGGTCCGCGCCGAGGCCGATTTCTATGGCGCGATGGACGGCTCGAGCAAGTTCGTCCGCGGCGATGCGATCGCCGGCATTCTGATTCTCCTCATCAACATCATCGGCGGCCTCGCCATCGGTACGATCGGCCATGGGATGGCGCTCACCGATGCCGCCCATACCTATACCCTGCTCACGATCGGCGACGGCCTGGTGGCGCAGATCCCGGCGCTGCTGCTTTCGACCGCGGTCGCGCTCATCGTGACCCGCATGTCGCGCTCACAGGATATGGGGGGGGAGCTGCGCCGGCAGCTGTTCGGCAATCCCAAGGCCCTCGGCGTGGCGGCCGGTCTGCTCGGCCTGATGGGAATCATCCCGGGAATGCCGAACGTCGCCTTCCTGCTCATCGCGGCGCTCTGCGGCGCGACCGCCTACATCATCAGACGCAGGCTCGCGGCGGATGCGCTCGCGACCTCGGCGCCGAAACCCGCGCCGCAGGCGCCGGAGACCCGCGAGCTCACCTGGGAGGACGTACGCCCGCTCGATCTCGTCGGTCTCGAGGTCGGCTATCGGCTGGTCTCGCTCGTGGACAAGCGCCAAAGCGGCGATCTGCTCGCCCGGGTGCGCGGGGTGCGACGCAAACTCTCGCAGGAGCTCGGCTTCCTGATCCCCGCCGTGCACATCCGCGACAACCTCGATCTGGCGCCCAACGTCTACCGGATCAACCTCAGCGGCGTGCCAGTGGGTGAGAGTGTCATCTATCCCGACAAGGAGCTCGCGATCAATGCGGGCCGGGTGTTCGGTCCGCTGCAGGGCATCGCCACCCGCGACCCGGCCTTCGGCATGGAGGCCGTGTGGATCGAGGCGGCGAGCCGCGATCACGCGCAGGCGCTCGGCTACACCGTGGTCGACCCGAGCACCGTGATCGCCACCCATCTCTCGTTCGTGATCCAGTCGCACGCCAACGAGGTCCTGGGCCACGAGGAAGTGCAGCAGCTACTCAACGGGCTCGCGAAGAGCGCGCCGAAGCTGGTGGAAGACCTCGTGCCGCGCGTTCTGCCGCTATCGGCCGTGGTGCGCGTGCTGCAGAGCCTGCTGGCCGAACGCATTCCGATCCGCAACATCCGCACGATCATCGAAACTCTGGCCGAGCATGCCCCCCGCTCGCAAGACCCGGCGGTGCTGTTGGCGAGCGTCCGCGTCGCTCTCGGTCGGCAGATCGTGCAGGAGATTGCCGGCATTTCCGCCGAGCTGCCCGTCATCACCCTCGAGGCGGAGCTCGAGCGCCTGCTGTCGGGATCCCTGGCTGCCAACTCCACGAGTCCGGGTCTGGAGCCGGGACTGGCGGAGCGGCTGCAACAGCGCGTCGCCGAGGCGAGCCGGCGCCAGGAGGCCTCGGGTGATGCACCGGTGCTGCTCGTGCCGCCGCCGCTGCGCGCGCAAATGGCGCGCTTCCTGCGCGCGGCGATGCCAAACCTGCACGTGCTCGCCTGGAATGAGATTCCCGATAACCGCAAGGTCCGCGTCGTCACCGCGGTCGGAAGGTAAAGATGAAGATCGTACGACACACGGCGTCCGACACCCGCCATGCTCTGCGCTCGATCCGTGAGCAGCTGGGTGAGGAGGCGGTGATCCTCTCCTCGCGCCGCACTGCGCAAGGGGTCGAAATCACCGCCGCCGTCGACTTCGAGGCCGGCAGTCTGGAGGTGGCCACGCCGCACGAGACCCGGGAGCGTGCCGACTCCGCGCCGATCGGAACCGCTCCCACGGCGACCGCTGCGCCGCTGCCGCAACCGCAGGCCCCCACGGAAGCGATGGGCAGGGAGCTTCAGAGCCTGCGGCGAATGCTCGAGACCCAACTCGCGCAGCTCGCGTGGAACGACCGCACGCGCCGCGCGCCCGTGCACACCGAGCTGCTGCGCGAGTTGAGCGAGATCGGCATCGCCACCGATCTCGCCGATCACATCGTCGGTCAGCTCGACGGGCGGATCGATCTCACGCAAGGCCGCCGGTTCGCGATCGCGGGGCTCTCCCAATATCTCCTCGTGACCGGCGACCGCTGGCTCGAGAGCGGCGGACGTGTTGCCTTCGTCGGAGCCACGGGCGTCGGCAAGACGACCGTGCTCGCAAAAT
>Ga0335074_10016890_pt1 | contig 10276 bp, 12 predicted proteins | sample Lox_Sample_23_FD_206715 | JGI IMG/M metagenome (GOLD analysis project Ga0335074, IMG submission 206715) | Soil microbial communities from Loxahatchee National Wildlife Refuge, Florida, United States - Lox_Sample_2.3 | ecosystem: Environmental > Terrestrial > Soil > Wetlands | place: USA...
AATGGGCGGCAGTGACCTGCCTGCACGACGTCGAGGGAGAAGCCGATGAAGATCGACCGCATACGCACCGACATTCTCAGTATCCCTGAGGATGAGCCGCTGGCGGACTCGCCGGAGCGTCCGGACGCGATGCGTCCGGTCGTGACGCTTCGCATGGCGACCGATGACGGGGTGGAGGGGATCGGCCTGACGTTCTACGGCGGGGCGCTGACGGGGGCGCTGCGGGCGGCGGTGGATGCGCTGGGCGGGCTTGTGGTTGGTGAGGATCCGCTGCGGCCCGAAGCGGTCGTGGGCAAGCTGCGTGCGGCGGCAGGCGGCTGCGAGCCGGGGGGCATCTTCACGCTGGCCGCGGCGGCGATCGACATGGCGTTGTGGGACATCAAGGGGAAGGCGCTCGGCCAGCCGCTGTGGAAGCTGCTGGGTGGCGCGCGGGAGCGGGTGCCGGCCTATGCCTCGGGCGCGCTCCGGCGGGGGCTGAGCCACGACCGGGCGGCCGCGGCGGCGGCGCGACTGAAGGCGAAGGGTTTTACCGAGATGAAGATGCAGCTTGCGCTGCCGGGTGTGTCTACGGTTACTGATGAAATTACGCGTGCGCGGGTGGTGCGGGAGGCGATCGGCCCCGACATCAAGCTGATGTGCGACATCAACCAGCGCTGGCGGCCCGAGCAGGCGGTGGATATTGGGCGGCGCGTCGAGGATGTGGGGTTCTTCTGGCTGGAGGATGTGACCACGGCGGATGATTATGCCGGTCTCGCGCGGGTGACCGCCGATCTGCGGACGCCGGTTGCGGGCGGCGAGTATGTCTGGGGGATCGTGCCGTTCCGCCACATGATCGAGCGGCACTCGGTCGATATCGTGATGATCGACCTGGTGCGGGTGGGTGGGGTGACGCAGTGGCTGAAGGTCGCCGGAATGGCGGAGGCGTTCAACCTTCCGGTGGTCAGCCACGTAATTCCGGAGTTCCACCTGCACCTGATCGCCGCGGTGCCGAACGGGCTGACGGTCGAGTACATGCCGTGGATGCTGAAGCTGTTCGAGGAGACTCCTCGGGTAGACACCGGCGAACTGGTTTTGCCGAGCGCTCCGGGCTGGGGCCTGAAGTTCGACGAGCGCGCTGTGGGGCTGTTCCGGGTGGGGTAGTGCGGCGTCTCTCCAGGTTGAAACGGCCATTATAGATCGGCGGCTGGCCGGTGGTGGGGCCTGGATCTTGGACAATGAGCCACAGTCCGCCCGTATCCGTGTGCATCTTCGCCTCGTAATGCAGGTCGGGATGGAAGATCATGGTGCCGGGGCCGTATTTGTTTCCGGCGATCACGAACTCACCTTCCAGGATATACCAGATTTGCGCGAAATCGTGCCGGTGCAACGGATGGCCCGCGCCGGGCGCGAAACGGACGAGCCCGGCGTTCGGCTCGGTGGGCCGGTCCGGCCTTGGGTAGAACAGCATCTTGCTTTCGAATCCGTCGAAGCGAAGCGTCTCCCATTCCCGTTCGTCCACATGCATGGCCTCGAAGGCATGATCGCCCGACTTGCCCATTCGCCCTGGCCAGCCGATGGGCGTCGCCGGGGTGCCGGTGCCTGGGATGCTTCCGGCCCTGGGCTTGGCGGCGCAGAGAGGATTGTTGGCGTGGGCCGATCTGTGCGTACCGGCGATCGAGCTGGCCGAGGGGGGCTTTGATATTCCTCGCGGCTTGGCGACGGCGTGGCGGCAGACACGGCGTTCGACGGTGTTGCCGCAGCGCCTTCAGGCGCTGGTGACGTCCAATAATCCAAGCCGTGCCAGGCTGATGGCGCGACCTGCCGCGTCAGAGGCGAGGAAGAATTCGTCGAGCTGTGGTGGCGCTATCTCGGTACCGGCGAGCATTGCGTGCCCCTGCCCGCGATGATGAATCTGATGCACGAAGAGGTGGTCGAGGATGGGGCCGATCTTCTCGCGATAGGCGATGCCGTCGTTGCGATCGATCGGAACTATGCGGTCAAGGTCGGCCTCGGTCAAGGCGTCGCAGAAGGCGACCAACTCGCGGTCGGTCGCGGCCTGGGCGGCGGCGAGGTCGATTGCGCGGGGGAACGGGATTTTGTTCTGTTGGATCTTTCGTCCTTGGCCTTTCATGTCGGCGAGATAATAGCGATCCACCAGCAGGATATGGTTCAGCGTCATCTGCAAGGATGGAAAGAAGCTGACGCGCGGGGCGGCGAACGCTTCGTCCGATAGCCGCGTGCAGGCTTCGAGCAGGCGTGCGTTTGACCAGGCGTTGTTTCGGGCCATCGCGCGATAATGTTCGAGCAGAGGGTGGGGCATGGTTGGTGTCCGTTGCCTATTTCGGCTTGCCAGCGGCACCCTCACCCGGTTCGCTTCGCGAACCGACCTCTCCCGCAGAGCGGGAGAGGTGAAGTTCGCGCCGTCCTGCGCGCTTCGCCGAGCACCACGTTGCCAATGACCGACGCGACCACCACGGCGCCGCCGGCGAGCGTGCTCCATGGGGGCACCTCGTTGAACGCCAGCCAGACCCATAGCGCGGCCAGGGGAACCTCCAGCGTGTTCATCAGCGCCGACTCGGTCGCCGAGACAAGCCGCGTGCCCAGCGTGAGCAGCAGCAGTCCCATCCCGAACTGGGTCACGCCGAACAGTGCCAGCTCGGCCATCTCGCCTGATGTCACCGACAGCGGCGCCGCCAGCGGCAAGGCAAGGAGCGCGCAAAGGAACGCGGAGGCGGAGGCGGCTGGCAGCATCGGTGTCTGTCGGTATTGGCGGATGATCACCATCATCGTCGCCATCAGCACAGTCATCCCCACCGCCAGCAAATCGCCGGCGAGATGGCCCTGCATGCTGGCCCCGCTCATCATGACCACTACGCCAACCAGCGCCGCCGCGCTGGCGACCAGCGTCGCCCCGCTCTGCCGCGTGCCGAACCACACACGGGCGATGGCGGCGGTCAGGAACGGGGCGGTGGCGAAGATGATCACCACGTCGGCCACCGAGGTCAGGCGGAATGCGTTGATGAAGAGGATCGTCGCCAGCCCGGAGCAGGCCGTCGCCAGCAACCCGGGCCAGCCGGTTGCGCGAATGCCGCCGACGGCTCCCCTGCCCTGCTGCCAGACGAAGCATGCCGCCACGAAGCCGCCGGCAAACAGGCCGCGCCAGAACAGGATCGTCCAGACGTCCAACGGGATCAGCCGGGTGAAATATCCAGCCGTGCTATAGGCCGCCGCGGCCCCGGCGCAGAGCGCCAGGCCGAGGCCGCGACGGTCCATGCTGCCCATCCTATTCGCGCCAGAACGGCTTGTTGGCCTCGAACTGGGCCTCGGCGCGCGTGACGCCGATGTCCCTCAGCATGTAGTCGTTGAACTGCGACAGCACGTTGCGGGAGCGCCGGCGCCGCCACGCTGCCCCGGCCTTGCCCAGCAAGCCCTGAACGGCCGCAACGGGCGCCGGGCGCCGCGGCCGGATTGCCTCGCGTTGCAGGATGCGAAGCGATAGCGTTGTCATGGTCGAGTCCTTTCAGTTTGAACCACGACGGAGATAAGCTCCCCCTCCTGACAACGTGCTGTCAGCAGTCATCGACCGGGTCTGATCAATGCGTCGTGCGGATCGGTTGTTCGACATCATCCAGGTGCTGCGGCTCGCGCGCACTCCGATTACTGCGGCCGCTATCGCGGCGGAGCTGGAGGTGGCGCCACGCACCGTCTATCGCGACATCGCCACGTTGCAGGCTCGGCGTGTGCCGATCGAGGGCGCGGCAGGCCTCGGCTATGTGCTGCGGCGCGGATTCGAGCTGCCGCCGCTGATGTTCACCGAGGACGAGATCGAGGCGGTCACCGTAGGGCTACGGCTGCTGCGCCGTACGGGCGATGCGGGGCTGGAGGCGGCGGCACGTAGCGTGCTGAACAAGCTGGCGGCGGTGATGCCGGACGCGCTGCGCGAACGGCTGGCGGCGGCGCCGTTCCATGTGGCGGCGGGTGGCGCGCCGGCGCCGGGCGCGGTGTCGCTGTCGGATATTCGTGCCGCCATTCGCGCGGCGCGGAAGATGCGCATCGAGTATGTGGACGGCAAAGGTGACACGAGCCGGCGCACGATCCGTCCGATCGCGGTCGAGTATTACACTCAGGCGACCCTGGTATGCGCCTGGTGTGAGCTGCGCGACGACTACCGCCATTTCCGCGCCGACCGCATCGCCGGGGCGGTGCTGCTGGAGGAGAGCTTCGGGGAGCAGGCCAAGGCGCTTCTCGCCGGGTGGGAGGAGCTGACGCGCGCGGGGCCGCGCCAGCAAGGCGAAGCAAGCCTGGGCCGGCCGACCGGCAGCTTTCCGGCGGCCGGACCGGGGGCTATAGCTGCGCCGATAATCCCCGGGGAGACCTAGACGTATGCTGACCCGCCGTTCCCTGCTCGGCTCCAGCGCCGCCGTTGGCGCCACCGCCCTTGGCGTGCCGGGTGCCTATGCCGCAACGCCGCCTGGCATTGTCGTCATGGCCAAGCAGATCGATGACATCATCAGCTTCGATCCAGGCGAAGCCTATGAGTTCTCCGACAACGAGGTGGACGGCAACTGCTATCGCAAGCTGATCGTGCCCGACCCGACCAACGGCACGAAAATCGCCGGCGATCTGGCGGAGAAATGGGAGATCAGCGAGGACGGCACCAACTTCACCTTCCACCTGCGAAAGGATGCCCGCTTCGAATCCGGCAAGCCGGTCACCGCCGCGGATGCCGAGTTCTCGCTGCATCGTGTGGTGATGATGAACAAGACGCCGGGTTTCATCATTACCCAGTTCGGGTTCAACCCGGACAACGTGCAGAAGCTGATCCGTGCCACCGGCGAGCAGACGTTGCAGATGCAGCTTCCCAGCCCGCAGGCGCCGAGCTTCGTGCTGTATTGCCTGTCGGCCAATGTTGGTTGCGTGGTCGATAAGGCGACCGCGATGGCGAACGCGACCAACGGCGACTTCGGCAATGGCTGGCTGAAGACGCACACCGCCGGGGCTGGCAGTTTCAAGCTGACTTCCTGGCAGGCATCGGATCACGTGATTGTAGATGCCAATCCGCATGCCTCGGTCCGCCCGGGTGTGAAGCGGATCGTGCTGCAGCACGTGAAGGACCCGGCGGAGCAGTTGCTGCTGCTGGAAAAGGGCGGGGTCGATATTGCCCGCGACCTGCTGGCCGATCAGCTCAAGTCGATCGCGCACAATCCGGAGTTTCATATCGAATCATCTGGGCAGGGCACCTCGATGTACATCGCGATGAACCAGTCCATGGCGGAGCTGGCGAAGCCCGAGGTGCATCAGGCCATCAAGTGGGCGATCGACTACGACGCAATCGCCAAGAACATCACGCCGATGACGTGGACGGTGCAGCAGTCGTTCCTGCCGCGCGGACTGCCCGGTGCGCTTTCCGAGCAGCCGTTCACGCAGGACCTGGGCAAGGCGCGTACTTTGATGGCGCAGGCCGGGCTGCCGAACGGGTTCAACGTCACGATGGACTTCGTCTCGGCGCCGCCCTACGACCAGATCGCGCAGGCAGTGCAGGCGGATCTGGGCAAGATCGGGATCAAGGTGCAGCTTCTGCCAGGCGAGCAGAAGCAGGTTATTACCAAGACGCGGGCGCGCACGCATCAGCTTGCGATGCTGGTGTGGGGGACGGATTATTTCGATCCCAACTCCAATGCGCAAGCGTTTTGCGCGGACCCGGATGATTCGGACACCAGCAAGCTGAAGATCCTGGCTTGGCGGAGCCATTTTCAGAATAAGGAACTGACCCAGGAGGTGGAGCAGGCGGCCAAGGAAGTGAATGCCGCCAAGCGGATCGCACTCTATCAGGTGATGCAGAAACAGTTCTGGGACGTCGCGCCGTTCGCGATGATGCTGCAGAAGGATGAGGTGGCGACTCTGCGTAAGAACATCAGCGGCCTGCGGCTCGGGCCGATGCCGGATTATACGAAGTACGCGGCTATCCGTAAGGCGTAGGGTTTGGCGGCGCGGCCCCCTCCCCCCGGCCCCCTCCCGCAAGGGGAGGGGGAGTGATGCACCGCCTGCGCCAGATCACGGGTACCGCCGCCAGCGTGCCGGTCACGCTGTTCGGCCTGATCCTGGTCACCTTCCTGATCGGCCGGGTCATGCCGATCGACCCGGTGATCGCGATCGTCGGCGACCACGCACCACCCGACGTCATCGCCCGGGTGCGCACCGAGCTTGGATTGGACCGGCCGCTGATCGTGCAGTTCGGGATTTATCTGGCGCGGCTGTTGCACGGAAATCTCGGCAACAGCGTCATGACCACGCACCCGGTGACCCAGGACATCGCTACCTATTTCCCGGCTACCTTCGAGCTCGCCACCACGGCGATCATCCTGGCGCTTGTCATCGGCATCCCGCTCGGGGTGATCGCGGCGGCACGGCAGGGATCGCGCTTCGATCATACGGTGCGCGTGATTAGTCTGGCCGGGCAGTCGATCCCGGTATTCGTGCTGGGTTTGATCTTCCTGCTGATCTTCTACGTGAAGCTCGGGATCGCCCCGGGCACCGGGCAGGTCGATGTCGTCTATGACGGCATGGTCGATCGCATCACCGGCATGTTGGTGGTCGATGCGGCGATCGAGGGCCAGTGGGACGTATTCTGGAACGCGCTCGCCCATCTTGTGTTGCCGGCCATTATCCTCGCGTATTTCAGCCTGGCCTACATCACCCGCATGACGCGTGCCTTCATGCTGGATGCGCTGGCGGGGGAGTATATCGTCACCGCGCGGGCGAAGGGCTTGTCGGGCACCGCTATCCTTTGGCGCCACGCCTTCGGCAACATCGCCGTACCGCTGATTACAGTGATTGCGCTTGCCTATGCCGGCCTGCTGGAAGGTGCCGTGCTGACCGAGACCGTGTTCTCCTGGCCGGGGATCGGACTTTACCTCACCGTCTCGCTGCTGAACGCCGATATGAATGCGGTGCTGGGTGCCACGATGGTGATCGGCTTTGTCTATGTCGGGCTGAACCTACTTGCAGACATTGCCTACCGCGTGCTGGATCCGAGGGTGCGATGAGCGGCACCACGCTGCGCGCTTGGCTGCTGACCGATACGCCGGCATCGCGCCGGCAGGCGGCATGGGGACGTACGTATCGCGGCTGGCTGCTGTTCCGGCGCAACAAGCTGGCGATGGCAGGGCTGATCACCACGATCGTGCTGATCGTGGCCTCGCTGGGGGCGCCATTGATCACGCCGTACAGCCCGTCGGCGCAGGACCTTGCCAACCGGCTCGCGCCGCCAACAGCCGCGCATTGGTTCGGCACGGACGAGCTGGGGCGCGATCTTTATACGCGTGTCATTTACGGCGGGCGGATCACGCTGGGCATGGTTGTCGCGGTGGTGGTGCTAGTAGCACCGGCGGGCCTGCTGGTCGGTAGCTTCGCCGGATACCTTGGAGGGTTTGTCGATAAGGCGCTGATGCGCGTGACCGACGTGTTCCTGGCGTTCCCGCGGCTGATCCTGGCGCTTGCCTTCGTCGCGGCGTTGAAGCCGGGCATCACCTCGGCCGTGTTCGCGATCGCGCTGACGTCCTGGCCAGCGTATGCGCGGCTGGCGCGCGCCGATACGCTGACCATCCGCGGCTCCGATTACATCGCCGCGGTGCGTCTGACCGGTGCCAAGCCCGGACGCATCGTGCTGCGCCACGTCGTGCCGCTGTGCCTGTCGTCGGTGATCGTGCGCGTCACGCTGGACATGAGCGGCATCATCCTGACCGCTGCGGGACTGGGCTTCCTGGGCATGGGCGCACAGCCGCCCACGCCGGAATGGGGCACCATGATCGCCTCGGCGCGCGGTTACATCCTGCAGCAATGGTGGGTGCCGACGATTCCCGGCGTGGCCATCCTGATCGCCTCGCTCGCATTCAATCTGTTTGGTGACGGCATGCGCGACGTGCTCGACCCGAAGCAGCGCTGATGCTGGTCGAGATCGACAACCTGCGCATCAGCTTCGCTACTCCGAGCGGCATTTCCGACGCGGTGCGCGGGGTGTCGTTGACGCTCGGGCAGGAGAAGCTCGGCGTGGTGGGCGAGAGCGGGTCGGGCAAGTCGCTGACCGCGCGCGCCATTCTGAAGCTGCTGCCGGGTGGGGCGATGATGTCGGCCGATCGGCTGTTGTTCGACGGCATCGACGTGATGGCCGCATCGGAGCGGGACATGCGACGTATTCGCGGGCGCCGTGCCGGGCTGATCCTGCAGGATCCGAAATTCTCGCTGAACCCGGTGATGCCCGTTGGTCGGCAGATCGCCGAGGCATGGCGGCTCCACAAGGGACGCAGGGCGTCGCGGCGTGTCGGCGAACAGGCCGCAATCGATCTACTGAACCAAGTGCGTATCCGCGATCCCGCCCGTGTCGCCCGCGCCTATCCGCACGAGCTGTCCGGCGGCATGGGCCAGCGAGTGATGATCGCGATGATGCTGGCGCCCGACCCCGAGCTGCTGATTGCCGACGAACCGACCAGCGCGCTGGACGCGACGGTACAGGCAGAGATACTGCGGCTGATCGAGGATCTGGTGTCGCGGCGCGGGATGGGGCTGATCCTGATCAGCCACGACCTGCCGCTGATCTCGCATTTCTGCGACCGCGTGATGGTGATGTATGCCGGCCGTGTGCTGGAGCGGCTGCCGGCCGGCGAGCTTGCCCGCGCGCGCCATCCTTACACTCGCGGGCTGCTCGACTGTCTGCCCTCGCTGATCCATCCGCGCGAGCGGCTGGCGACGCTGGCGCGAGACCCGGCGTGGCTCACGGCATGATCGAGGTGGACGGGCTGAGCGTCCGGTTCGGCGACACCCATGCGGTGAAGGGCATCTCGTTCGGCGTGCCGCAAGGCGGCAGCTTCGGCATCGTCGGCGAGAGCGGGTCGGGGAAGTCGACTGTGCTGCGTGTGATCTCCGGCCTTAATCCGAACTGGACTGGGCGCATCGCGATCGGCGGCGACCCGGTGGGCCCGAAGCGCGGCAAGAACTTCTTTCGTCGCGTGCAGATGGTATTCCAGGACCCCTACGGGTCGTTGCATCCTCGACAAACCGCGGACCGCGCCCTGTCCGAGCCGCTGCTGGTACACGGCATCGGCGATATCGAGGGACGGATCCTGCGCGCACTCGCCGAAGTTGCGCTGCCGGAATCGGTGCGGTTCCGCTATCCGCACCAGCTTTCCGGCGGGCAGCGCCAGCGGTTGGCGATCGCCCGCGCGCTGATGGCCGAGCCGGAGGTGTTGCTGTTGGACGAGCCGACCAGCGCGCTGGATGTCTCGATCCAGGCGGAGGTGCTGAACCTGCTGGCCGATCTGCAACGGCGGCGTGGACTGACCTATGTGCTGGTGTCGCACAATCTCGCGGTGGTGGCGCATCTCTGCCCGCTGGTGGGGGTCATGCAGCATGGCGAGATGGTCGAGCAGATCGCAACCGCCGAGCTGCGCGCGGGCCGCACATGTCATCCGCACACCGCCGAGCTGCGGGCGTTGAGCGTGGAGCTGGAAGATCCGGAGGAAGCGTTGGGGCGGGTGGAGTAGTTCAGAGAAGACTGAGTGTCGCCCCTGAGCAGGTTGAAAAGCGCCACGGGCTTGACCAACTGTCAATACATTACGTAAATACAAAGCGATGCGGTTCACCTGGGACCCGAACAAGAGTGCGATCAATGTCCGAAGACACGGAATCGCCTTTGAGGACGCTAAGCGGATTTTCGAAGGGCCGACAGTCGAACGGGAGGACGACCGCTTCGACTACGGCGAGGCACGGGTCTACGCCATCGGGTTGGTGAACGGGATTGAGATCACCGTGATCTACACCGACCGAAACAGCGAGGAGCGGCACCTTATCTCGGCATGGAGGGGCCGAGCCACATGAGCGACGATACATCTGGCAACACCTTGAAGACTAAACCGGCGACCGACTGAAAGCGGCTCCGGACCATGACGGATGAAGAGGTTCACGCGGCCGTCGCCAGCGACCCCGACATTCGCCCTACGGATGACAGTTTCTGGAAGGAAGCACGCGTCGTGATGCCGAAACGCAAGGAGACGGTGACGATGCGGCTGGACGCCGATCTTCTCGCCTGGTTCAGGAGCGAGCGCGGCTATCAGACCAGGATCAACGCTATTCTTCGAGCATACATGAATGCGCACGACCATCACCGAGAATGATGACGAGGGAGCCGCGGCGCCCTCGGCCGGCGCGCACCCGCACCGTCTCCCGTAGCGCGGGTACCGCGGGAGAGGTGCGGGTGTGAGCGGGGCGATCGGTCCACAGCTTGCCAGCGTCCCGCCGGGCA
>Ga0335074_10016891_pt1 | contig 10276 bp, 7 predicted proteins | sample Lox_Sample_23_FD_206715 | JGI IMG/M metagenome (GOLD analysis project Ga0335074, IMG submission 206715) | Soil microbial communities from Loxahatchee National Wildlife Refuge, Florida, United States - Lox_Sample_2.3 | ecosystem: Environmental > Terrestrial > Soil > Wetlands | place: USA: Florida...
TTCGGCGAAGGAGTGCGCCCCTACACCATGGTCCTCGTCGACGAGGTCGTGGACGGCGGCTGGGGACGCGCCGACGAGACTTTCACCCTCGCCAAGATGCAGGCCCAGCAGGCCGCCGCGGGCGGCAGCTGACAGCCACCTGCAGGCCATTCAGTGTGGCAGGGGTGCCCCGTGGTACGCCTGTTGTTACCGGGCTACCATACGAAGCGTCCTTGAGCATTGGTCCCACGCGACGGCTCTGGTCACTGCTCGCGCAACTTCTTCGGGAGCGGCAACCGCACCGGCAGCGGCCGGCAGTCGTTGCGAGTTACCTGTGAAGGCGCTGCAATGGCTGAGCTCGTTGGCAGATCGGACGCTGTTGAATTTCTGCGTTCCTTTACCGGCCGTGCAGCGGTCTCCGGCGGGGCGCTGATCGTCGCAGGCGAGCCGGGGGTGGGGAAGACCTCGCTGCTCGGCCAGGCGGCTGCGGACGCGGAGGCCACAGGTGCGCGGATCATGCGAGTGACCGGTGTTGAGTTCGAGTCCGACATCAGTTATGCCTCTTTGCACCAGCTCCTGATGCCCGTTGCCGGCTCGACACGGTCGCTGCATGACCGGCACGCCCCCGCACTCCAAGCCATCTTCGGCTCCGGCGCCGCGGCGCCCCCGGAGCGCCTGGCCGTGGCGGACGCGGTCCACCATCTACTGCTCCAGGAGTCACGGGACCGCGCTGTGCTCGTCGTGGCGGATGACCTCCAGTGGATGGATCGGTCGAGTTCAGCCGTCCTCACGATGCTGGCCCGACGACTGGAAGGCAGCCGGATAGGCTTCCTCGGGTCCACCCGGCCAGAGGCCGAAGGCTTCTTCGAGCGGGCCAGGCTCGACCAGTACACGCTCCTGCCGCTGACCGACGCTGAGTCGGCCGAACTACTCGACAGCCGGTTTCCGGATCTCGCCCCGCTTACCCGCCGGCAAGTCCTCGCTAGCGCAGGCGGGAACCCCCTCGCCCTCATGGAGCTGCCCGTGGCGATGGCCGACTCAGGTCACCAGGAGCCCGACTGGCAGCCGGGCGTCATCCCGCTCAACCACCGGCTGCAGGTCGCATTCGCATCCCGTTTGGACGCGCTGCCCGACGACACCCGCCAGGCGCTGCTCCTTGCCGCTCTTGAGGGGACCGGAAACCTCCAGGCTCTCGACGCCGCCACCGGCGGGAGGTTCGTTGACGCGCTCGCTCCAGCCGAGAGCGCCCGGCTGGTACGCGTGATCGAGTTCAGGTCGCGGGTCGAGTTCCACCATCCGCTAACCCGCTCCGCGGTCGTCAGTGCCTCGACCGCGTCGGAACGCCGCCAGGCCCATCGCAGGCTCGCCAACGCCTTCCGCGAGGACCCGGACAGACGCGCCTGGCACCTCGCCCAGGGCACAATCGGGCCTGACGAGGCAGCGGCGGCGTCACTTGAGGCGGCCGCCTACCGTCTTGTCGGGCGCGGCGACACGATCGGCGCCGTCGCCGCGCTCACAAACGCATCGGTACTGAGCCCGTCCAGTTCAGACCGCGCGCGGCGTCTGGCGAACGCGGCGTTCGTCGGCGCGCACCTTGGCGGGGGCCTGGCTGCGGCCAGCGACACCCTGCGGGCGGCGCAACTGGCCGACCCGCTCGGCCCCGGCTCTCTCGACGCGGCAACCGCGACGGCCTTCGTGATCCTCAACGCCGATGGAGACACCGACACGGCACACAAGATTCTCGTCGGCGCCCTCGCAACCGTCGGGCCGGGCACGCCCGTGACCTTCCAGCTCCGAGCCGCGCTCTACACCCTGCTGTACGTCTGCTTCTTCGGCGCCCGGACGGAACTCTGGGCACCCTTTGACACGGCGATGTCTCAGCTTGACGATCAGGCGATCGCTGTGCTGAAGGTGGCCCGTCAAACCTATGTGGATCCGGCCTACGCCGACCGTTCGGCCTATGACAGCCTTGACGCGCTTATCGCCGGAAGCGGCCAGGTGATCGATCCGGCCGAGATGATTGCCATCAGCGTCTGCGGATGCTGGGTTGACCGCCTCGGAGGCTGCCGTGCCGTCCTCCAGCGTGCCCTTCACCAGGGCCGCAACGCCGACGACATGCATGTCACGACGCAGGCCCTGTCCCTGCTCGGGTTCGGGGCTTTCTTCGAGGGCCGGTGGCAGGAGACCGAACGATATATGACGGAAGCCGAAGAACTTATGGAGCGGCACGGGTTCCGGCTCTACCTGTGGTCCGTCCAGTACTGGCTTGCCGTCATCGCTGCTGTTCGCGGTGCGGATGCGACAGCGCAGCGGATCACCGACGAGCTCCTGTACTGGGCAGTCCCGCGGGGAGTGCTCGTCGTCAGCTACCTCTGCCACCATGCGCGCACCCTCGCTGCCCTGGGACGGCAGGACTACGAGGAGGCCTACCGAGAGGCGACCTCGATCAGCCCGGCAGGCACCATTCCCCATCAGCGCCCCCTCGCGCTCTGGGTTGTACTCGATGTCGTCGAGGCCGCGATCCGAACCAACCGCAGGCCAGAAGCGCTGTCCCATGTGCAGGCCGCCCGGCGGGCCCGGCTAGCTGACATCTCCGGGAGGATGGCGCTCCTCGTGGCCGCCGCGGAGGCCCTGGTTGCGGAGGGCGCCGCGGCGCAGGCCCACTTCGAACGCGCCCTCGCCATCCCGCTTCCCGGCGAGTGGCCCTTCGAGCGGGCCCGGGTCGAGTTCCTGTACGGTCAGCACCTCCGACGGGCCCGCGCACCCAGAGCAGCCCGCCTTCATCTCGACGCCGCACTCCACATTTTCGAGCGGCTCGGCGCTCCCAAGTGGGCTGAAATGGCCCGCCAGGAGCTCAGGGCGGCAGGAGCCCACATCAAGCAGCACAGCATAAGCAACAGCGAGCTCACTCCGCGGGAGCTCCTTATCGCGCAGCTGGCAGCCACCGGCATGACCAACAAGGAAATCGGCGAGCGCCTGGCCGTCTCCTCTCGCACGATCAGCGCTCATCTGTACCGGATATTTCCCAAACTGGGAATCACATCCAGAGCCGGCCTCCGAGATGCCCTTGACTCGGTGAAGCCTTAGCCCTGATGTATCAGGGCGGCTGTCGGCGGCCGCTGGGGTTCCTCGGCAGGCCACTCCGGACGGCGACCTGCGCCATAACGCGGATGGCGTCAGTTCAGTATTCGCCTTTGATCACGAAGAAGGAGCCGCGGATCACGCCGGCCAGCTTTGACTTCTGACGCGCGAACTTGAAGCCTGCCGCCGCTAGCTCCGCGGGCACTTCCATTCCCTCTGCGAGCTTGAACCCGACCGCGCGCTTGCCCGCGTCGGCGATGGTGTACATCACGTTGATCGCCAGACCGGACTCGTAGAACACGTACGTCATCCGGATGCCGTCCACCTCGAAGGAGGTCGCCTCGAGCGGACGGGCGGCGATGACGAGGCCGCGCTCGTCGGCGAGGACGCGGCTCACCAGGTCAAGCGCCTCCGGCGCATCGCTGACCGGGCTCACGGTGAAGACGTGGTCGTACTTGTTCTTGTAGTAGCGCGCCTCGTTGGCCCGAAGTCCAGCGAGCGCCTCCGCGACCGGCGATGACTCCAGGCCGACGGTGGAGACGTTCTCGAAGTCGACGATGTAAGGCACGCATCCTCCCCCATGACGGTCTATGGCGGCAACCGTACCCTTCTTCACTTGGGATAATTGCCATGTGCGCGGCGTCATCGGTTGTCGCCAACTTATTAGCCCCTGGTTCGGTGCCGGGCCTTGAGCTGGTCGGCCGGCGACAGGTCACCGCTCACACTGGACACGATGCCCGCAGCCGCCCCCGTTCGTCCCGACCCTGCTTATAGCGGCTGGACAAGGCCGATGTTGTAGGCGGCGATGACGAGCTGGGCGCGGTCGCGCGCACCGAGCTTCATCAGCAGCCGCCCGACGTGGGTCTTGGCGGTGGATAGGCTGACGTGCAGGTGGGCGGCGATCTCGGTGTTGGACAGGCCGAGCCCGACCAGGGTGAGGACTTCGCGTTCCCGTTCGGTTATCTCGTCGATCACGGCTGCCTCGGGCTGCCGCGGTTCGGGGCGCTTGGTGAACTCCTCGATGAGCCGTCGAGTGATGGCCGGGGCGAGCAGCGCGTCGCCGGCCGCGACAACCCGGATCGCGGTCACCAGGTCGGCTGGCTGGGTGTCCTTGAGCAGGAAGCCGCTGGCGCCCGCGTGCAGCGCGGCGAAGACGTACTCGTCGAGGTCGAAGGTAGTCAGGATCAGGACGCGGACGGCCGACGTCTGCGGGTCGGCGGTGATCTGCCGGGTCGCCTCGATTCCGTCCAGGCCGGCCATCCGGATGTCCATCAGGACGACATCGGGTTTTTCGCGCCGGGTGATCTCGACCGCCTCGCCTCCCGTCGCCGCCTCGCCGACTGAGGTCAGGTCGGACGCGGTGTCCACCAGGAGGCGGAAGCTGCCGCGAACCAGCGCCTGGTCGTCGGCGACCAGCACGCGGATCATGCGCCGGCCGTGCCCGCGAGCGGGAACCGGGCGGTGACCCGAAAGCCGCGACCCGGCAGTGGCGCGGCCCAGAGCTGCCCGCCATACATCGCGGCCCGTTCCCGCATTCCGATTATGCCGTTGCCAGCGACGGAAAGGTCGCTCCAGCCGCTGCCCGCAGGAGAGCCGCCGCTGCCGTCGTCGGTCACTTCCAGGGTCAGCGCGTCCTCCTGGTAGCCGACGGTGACCCGGCACTGGTCGGTTGCCGCGTGCTTGATGACGTTGGTGACCGCTTCCTGGATCACCCGGTAGGCGGCCAGGTCGAGTCCGGCGGGAAGCCGGGGCCGCTCGCCGCGGACGGTCAGGTTCACCCGGACGCCGGCCTCGCCGGTACGCTCGGCCAGGGTGCCCAGGTCCGCCAGCCCCGGCGCAGGCACCAGCGCGGCATCCCGCGTGCCCACGCCGGCGCCGTTCCTGACACCGGTCTCCTCGTCCCGGAGCACCCCGAGCAGCGCCCGCATCTCCTGCAGCGCGCTGCGGCTGGTCTGCTCGATCGATGACAGGGCGCGCGCTGCCTCCTCCGGGCGCTCGGCGATCACGTAGCCGGCGACCCCGGCCTGAACCGCGATCACGCTCAGGGTGTGCGCCACCACGTCGTGCAGCTCGCGGGAGATCTGCACCCGCTCCTCGCTCCTGGCGCGGCGGGCCTCGGCCAGCTGCTCGCGCGCCCTCCGCTCGGCCTGCTCCCGGCGATTCGCGGCCTGCCCGCGCTGCTGCCGCACCGAATAGCCGGTCAGCCACGCGACCGTGACCAGGAGCCCGCTTTCGAGCAGCAGGCCCGCGGCCTTGCCGATGGTGCCGGTCTCCGGCCCACCGGGCCCATGCGGGACGAAGGCAAACGCGACGAGCCCGGCCGCCGTCACCAGCAGCGTGCCGGCCAGCATCCCCAGCGCGTCCCGCCGCGCGACTCGCAGCGGGATCACGTAGATCACGAAGGCCGCCGCCAGCGGCGGGATCGGGGACGAGCTGATCGCCGTGGCAACGGCCCCGGCGGTCGCGACCAGCGCGAGCACTGTACGCGGCCAGCGCCGCCGGAAGGCGGCGGGAAGCACCGCGACCACGACGATCGCGGCGGCTGCCCACAGCGGGATCCCGCGCAGGAACGCCGCCGCCTTCAACTCGACGTACACCAGCAAGAGCAGTGCGGTGCAGGCGCAGTCGACCGCGATCCAGTTCACCGGCCTGAGCCGTCTCAGCGGCGGTGCGAGCGAGTGCATGTCCAGACAGTAACTCCGCAGGTCCCGGTTCCGCGTCGTCCTCCAGGCCAATGCGGGCGGTCGTACCTGAGTCCATCGGGTGCCGCGGAAGCCTGGCCCGTGGCCCGACGTAATCCGCCGCCGCTCACGGCACCGTGACAGACATGCCGGCGGTCGCCCAATGTGCCGCCGCCGGAGTTGCGACCTGACAAGGAAGGACACAGTGAATATCGAGCTGACGGGCACCACCCGCTCGTTCGGGGGAAACAAGGCGGTCGATGGCGTGAGCCTGCAGGCCGGCCCCGGCATTCTCGGCCTGCTGGGGCCGAACGGTGCGGGCAAGACCACCCTGCTGCGCATGCTCGCGACCGTGCTGCCGCCGTCGTCCGGGCAGATCCGGCTGCTTGACCGCGACCCGAAAAACCCCGGGCAGCGCCGCGACGTCCGCCGCCGCCTGGGCTACCTTCCGCAGAACCTGGGCTACTACCCGGCGTTCACCGTGCGGGAGTTCGTCGAGTACTTCGCGCTGCTCAAGGAGATCCCGCCGGGCCGCGTCAACCAGGCAGTGACGGCGGCGGTGAAGCGGGTCGACCTCGAGGCCAAGGCGAAGGCGAGGCTGCGCACGCTGTCCGGCGGCATGCTCCGCCGGGTCGGGATCGCGCAGGCGATCGTGAACGACCCGGAGTTGCTCCTGCTGGACGAGCCGACCGCCGGCCTTGACCCCGAGCAGCGGGTCGGGTTCCGTGCCCTGCTCCGTTACCTCGGCCAGGCCGCGACCGTCGTGGTGTCCACCCACCTGGTCGAGGACGTGGGCGCCGCCTGCTCGGAGGTGGCGGTGATGGACGCCGGGCGCGTCGTCTTCCGCGGCACCCCGGAGGAGCTCGCGAGCCGCGGTAGGGGCTACGAGGCAGGCGACGCTCCGCTGGAGCGCGGCTACGGCGCTGTCCTGCAGGCCGCCCGCAGTGCTTCCAGGAACGACGGCGGAGTGGCGGCGTGACGGCGGTGACTGCGCGGGAGCCGCGTCCGGTCTGGAACCGGTCGCGCTCGTTCCTGCTCACCTCCCGCATCGTGTGGATGGAGGTCAGGCGCAACGCCTTCGTCTGGGCCCTACCGCTGCTGGCCGTCTTGTTCGTCTACGACCCGTTTCTGACCGCCTCCCATTACCCCGCTCTGTGGACCGTGCGGGCCTCGGTCGTGCCCGACAAGTTCTGGCCCGTCTGCGTGCCCTTCTCGGCGGGCTTCGCCGCCTGGGCCGGGTCGCGGGAGGGCCGCCGCAACGCCGATGACCTGGTGGCGGCCACCGCCCGGCCGGCCTGGACGCGGCAGCTGTGCTCGCTGGCGGGCACGCTGGCCTGGGTGCTGGCCGCGTTCGGCGCCGGGGTAGGCGTCTTGTACGTGAGCATCGCCCGGGCGGCGACCTGGGGCGGGCCGCCCATCTGGCCGGTCGCCGCCGGCGCTGCGTCGCTGACCGCAGTCGGCGCCCTCGCGTTCGCCCTGGGGGCGCTGTTCCCCGGCCGGTTCACCGCCCCGATCGTCGCCGTGGGCATCTCGGTGCTCACCCTGGCCGTGTTCAGCCGGGCCGTCAGCGAGGGCGGCACCTCGGTCTTCGCGCTCTCGCCGGACGGCATCGTCCCGGGAAACGACCAGGGCGTCTTCTATCCCGTCGCGCCGGACGTCTCGATCGTCCAGGTCATGTTCTTCGCCGGCTGCACGCTCGGGGCGATCGGCCTGCTCGGGCTGTCCCCGCGCACCGGCGGCGCCGGCTGGCGCGGCGCCCTCGATCTCGCGAGCGGGGGAGGAGCTGGGCTGCGCGCCGCCGCGACCGCCGTCTTCGCGGCCGGCATCGCCCTCGCCATCGTCGGGTTCGGGCTGGCCGCCACGGCCGTGGTGTCGCCGGTCACCGGCGGCATCGAGGTTCCGGCCCTGCACGACTCGGCGTCCGACAAGCCGGTCCCGTACCCGCCGGTCTGCGCAGATGTCGCTGGTGGTGGCTTCCGGGTCTGCCTGCACCCCGCTTTCCAGCGCTACCTGAGCCAGACGGTGAACGCGTTCGGCCCGGTCATCGCCGAGCTAGCCGGGCTGCCGGGGACGCCGGTCCGCGCCGTGGAGGTCGCGGGCCAGACACTGCCGCCGATCGTGCAGCAGGCCGGACTCGACGGCGACGTGACCGGCAACCCGCCGGTCTACGAGTTCAGCATGGACGGCGCGATCGCCCAAGTGCCGGATGCGGCCCAGTTCCAGAACGGCTTCCAGCGCGACATCGTGCACGCGGTCATCGTCGGCCCGATCGGCCAGCTCGCCGCCGGTGACAATCTCACCTGGAACGCGGGCACCCCCGCCCAGCTGGCCGTGGTCGACGGGCTGCTGAAGGCGGTTGGCTCGCAGCCGTACCCGGCATGCAACCCCTACGCGCTCCAGTGCGCGTCGCAGCCGCAGGTCACGGCCGCCGCCGCCAGGTTCGCCGCCCTGACCGCCGCCGCCCGGCACGCCTGGCTGACCGCCAACGTCGCCGCGCTGAAGGCTGGCCACCTCCCGCTGGCGCGGATCCCGTGAGCGTGGAACCGGCACGCCTCTCCCTGGCCTGGCTGCACCTGCGAAGCCGACGTGTCCCGGCCGCGTTGACGGCGCTGCTCGCCTGTGCCGTGGCCCTGTGGGCCTCGCTGCACTACCGCTGGTGGCTCGGCACCGGCAACGCGGCCGATGAGCTGCCGATGATCCTCCAGGGCTCGGCCGCCGGGATCATCGCGGTGACGATGTACAGCCCGTTCGGCGAGCCTGAGCGGGCGGTCGGCCGGCGGCTGGCGGTCCTGCGGGCCGGTCTTGCGCTCGCGCTGTGCGGGGCCGCCATCGGGTTCTTCGCCCTCGCCGCGGCGGCCGCGGACAGCCCGCGATCCAGCGTCTACCTGGCTGGCGGCATCCTCCCGGTGGCGCGCAACGTCCTGGGCATGACCGGCATCGGGCTGATCTTCAGCCTGGTCACCGGGGCGCTGATCGCCTGGATCGGCCCGCTCGCATTCACGGTCGTCTCCCAGTTCGCGCTGATCGCGAACTACTCCGAGCCGCTGACATGGCCGGCCCGGCCGCCGGCCGACCCCGGCGGCTGGATCGCCGCCATGGCCGTCTTCGCCGTCGGCCTGGGCGCCTTCACCGTCAGGGGTCCCCGCATCCGCCAGTCGGACGAATTACTTGGTCGGAGAGTGAAATCAAAATCCTTATCCCGAACGGTCCGTGCCGTCTGTAACGGGAGTGCGTTCCTCGCACTCCCAGGGGGCGCCGTGGCTGTTGAGGAGGTCGAGGAACGGCTCGGCCGGGAGCGCCTCCGGGCCGAGGACGCCGGTGCCGGACCATGCGCCCGAGTCGAGCAGTTCGAGTGCCACCACCGGGTTGATCGCGGTCTGCCAGACAACGGCCTGGGAACCGTACTCGGCCATCGACCAGGCGTTGTCCACCACGTGGTGCAGGTAAACCTCACGCGGCGACCCGTCCTTGCCCGTTCCGGTGACCCAGGTGCCGGCGCAGGTGAGCCCCGACATCCGGTCGCCGAGCCCGGCGGGGTCGGGCAGGCACGCGGCGATCACATCCCGCGGCGAGACCGCGGCCACGCCCACCTGGACGGGGACGGTCGAGTCGAGGCCGAGCTTGCGGATCGTCTGCAGCACGCCGATGAACTCCTCGCCCAGCCCGTACTTGAACGTCACCCGGCTGGCGTCGACCCACCGGGGGATGAGCAGGACCTCTTCGTGTTCCACGTTGACGCACTCCACCGGCCCGATCCCGGCCGGGAAGACGAAGGTCTCCGGCTCGCTGAACGGCTCGGTGGTGTACCACTCGCGGCCGCGCTCCCACACGACCGGGGGGTTCAGGCACTCCTCGATCGTCGTCCAGATGGAGAACGTCGGGGCGAAGTCGTAGCCCTCGACCACCAGGTTCGCGCCGTCCCGGACGCCCGCCTCGTCGATCGACGAAAACAGCCGGTCGGCCGCGTAACGGGCGAACACGTCGGACAGGCCGGGCTCGACCCCGATGCCGCACAGGGCCAGCAGCCCCTTGCGCTCCCATTCCCCGGCCAGCGCGAACTGCTCGTCGCCGAGCTTGACCCCCGGCTGCCGGTACGGATCCGACGCGTGCGGGCTCGACAGCGACATCGCCATGTCGAGGTAGGTGACCCCGGCGGCGAGGGCCGCGCGGAAGACCGGCATCACGAACCGCGGGTCGAGCGCGTTCAGCACGGCATCGCACCGCTCGGCTCGGAGCAGCCCGGCGATCGCCTGCTCGTCCCGCGCGTCCAGCTGGAACGCGGCGAACCGGTCGCCGCCCCCGGCGATCGCCCGCTGGGCGCGCCCCTCGTCGTAGTCGGCCACGACGACGCGCTCGAACAGATTCCACCGCGCGACGGTCCGCGCGACCGCGGAGCCGACCCCACCAGCGCCAACGACGAGCACTCGCATCATGCGCCTCCCGATCAATTGCCCGGCGGCGGGCGCCTGCCCGGCAGGCCCATCCCGCTGGACGTCGTGGCGCGACGCACAAGGCCAGCCTACGGGCAGCTCCGG
>Ga0335074_10016893_pt1 | contig 10275 bp, 10 predicted proteins | sample Lox_Sample_23_FD_206715 | JGI IMG/M metagenome (GOLD analysis project Ga0335074, IMG submission 206715) | Soil microbial communities from Loxahatchee National Wildlife Refuge, Florida, United States - Lox_Sample_2.3 | ecosystem: Environmental > Terrestrial > Soil > Wetlands | place: USA...
GAGCCATCGCTGACCGCGATCCCGGCCGACTCCTGACCGCGGTGCTGCAGCGAGTACAACCCGTAATAGGCGAGCTTCGCCACATCCTCGCCAGGGGACCAGACCCCGAACACCCCGCACGCGTCCCGCGGTGGCCGGTCGGCTGGATCCGCATCATGTGACAACACGCCGTCGGGTTTAATCACTGGTTTAGTCTATGGACCCGCCGAGGCTTCCAGGCCGTCTTGGCTTTGGCCGCCACTCGCCTAGCCCGACCGACTTTCCGGGAACAACGGTAGGTAGTCAGACAAATCGGCTCGCTGACCGCTGGCGTGAATGCGGCCCGCGGCAAGTGCAGCGGCCCAGTCCAGGCGCCCGGTCGCCAGCTCGAGCCAGGTCAGCGGATCGGTCTCGACGACATTCGGCGGCGTACCGCGAGTGTGCCGGGGGCCCGGCACGCACTGGACGGCGGCGAACGGGGGTACCCGCACCTCGACCGTCCGGCCGGGAACCCTGGCGGCCAGCTCGTCCAGGCTGTACCGGACAGCGGCCCGCAGCGCGGCCCGCTGCGGTTCAGCGCCGGTGGCGGTGACCGCCGTTACGGCCGCCAAGCTCGCCGCGCCGAGGACTCGCTCGGTCAGCAGCCCGCTCCACGGCGGCTGGCCGAGCGCTTCCCGCTGCTCGTTGACCGCGGCAAGCAGGCGATGCAGGTCAGGACCGCGCGCAGGCACGGCTAAGCAGGCTAGCCCAGGTCACGGCGCAGATGTTCGGCCCGCCACCCACATAGCATCCGATCCTGCCCCTCCGCTGTACCAATATCCGCTGTTATATCCAATTACTAAGGGCCGTTTCGGATGCAAAGTCGGCCGGGCGCTCATTGCAGGCGACCATCTGCGGCGAAGTTTTTTGACTATCTGGCCCCATGGGCTAGCCAATAGTTGTATTCGTTCGGTATGGCTGGTCAGCGCCGCACGGGCCAACGAGCCATCGGAGGCCAACGAGCAGCAGGCTCGAGGCTCGCCAGGCTGGCTGGGATCGGCGTGGTGGTGGCGATCGCCAGCGCCGGCGTAGCCATCTACCTGGTCGCGCTGCACCCGGCCAGCGCGCGCCAGCAGCCGCCGCTGCCGACGAAGGTCATCAGCTTCCAGACAGTCGGCCTGATCGCTCAGGTCACGCAGCCGGCTTCCTCGTCCGGCGGGCTACTTCAGCTCCTCGGACCGCACGGCACACCGCAATTCAGCCCACTGGGACGGGCACAGGAACAGGCGGGCTCACCGCAATGGACCGCGGACCTCATGGCCGGCGACAGCTACATCTTCATCTACCTGCCGACCGGCCAGTGCCTCGCTGCGACCGGCCCGGCCGATCAGCCGAAGCTGACGCTGGATCACTGTGACCTGTCGGCGCTGCAACGCTGGCGGCGGACGACGGCAGCGGTCCAGATCCAGGGGCACGATTTCTACCAGTATGCGAACGTAGGCGACGCCTCCTGCCTGACTCAGACGGGCGCGCTGCCGGGCCCGGCCTACGGAGCAACGCTGCAGGTATGCTCCAGCGCGTCCGCGACCGATCAGCTGATCGGATTCTGGTGGGCGTCCGTCTGACGCAGCGGGCCGAGCGCAACCTCAGCTGAACAGCTCCGGAAGCGCGGCCCGGTACGCCGTGCCGAGCTCCGCAAGCGGCACCGAGAACAGCCCGGTGACTTCGAGCGCCGGGCCGCCAGTCCGGCCGATGACAGCCATCGGCACTCCCTCGTGCTCGCTTGCCGCGGCCAGGTCATCCGTGGCTTCCGGCCGCACCGCGACAATCGCGCGGGCAGCCGATTCACTGAAAAGAAACGTGGCAGCATCGGCTGGCGGCCGCACGACACAACCGGTGCCACCCGACAAGCAGGCCTCCGCCAGCGCGAGCGCCAGGCCGCCGTCGGACAGGTCGTGCGCAGCCTGAATCAGGCCGCGCGCCGCCGCGGCGGCCAGCAGGGCGGCCAGTGCGCGCTCGGCCTCCAGGTCGACGGCGGGCGGCCGTCCGCCCAGGTGCCCGTGCCGCAGCCAGGCCCACAGCGAACCACCGAACTCGGCTCTGGTCTCGCCCAGCAGCACGATGCTGGCGCCGTCCGCAGTGAACCCGGACCCGACCCGGCGCCGCACGTCATCGTGCACGCCGAGGACGCCGACCACCGGAGTGGGCTGGATCGGTGTCCCGCCAGTCTGGTTGTAGAAGCTGACGTTGCCGCCGGTCACCGGTATGCCGAGCTGGAGGCAGCCGTCGGCCAGGCCGCGTACCGCCTCGGTGAACTGCCACATCACCGCCGGGTCCTCCGGCGAGCCGAAGTTGAGGCAGTTGGTGACCGCAAGCGGCCGCGCGCCGGTGACAGCGACGTTGCGGTAGGCCTCGGCCAGCGCCAGTTGCGTGCCCGCGTACGGGTCGAGCTGGCAGTACCGTCCGTTGCCGTCGGTAGCGAGCGCGACGCCGAGCCCGGTCTCTTCGTCGATCCGGAGCAGTCCGGCATCATGCGGCATCGCCAGCACGGTGTCACCGCGAACGTAGCGGTCGTACTGCTCGGTTACCCAGGTCTTGTCGCCACCGTCCGGCGATCCGAGCAGCAGCATCAAGTCAGCGCGCAGGTCAGCGCCCGTCGAGGGCAACAGCAGCCGCTCCGGACCAGCGGCAGTGAGCGCTTCCTGGCTCGCCGGCCGGCTCACCGGCCGGTCGTAGACAGGCCCGGAGTCGGCAGCACTGCCCGGCGGGATGTCGACGACCTGCTCTCCGTGCCAGGTCATTTCCAGCCTGCCGGTGTCGGTGACTTCGCCGATGACAGTCGCCAGCACGTCCCATTTACGGCAGATGGCGAGGAATGCCGCAACGTCATCTGGCTCGACGATCGCCATCATCCGCTCTTGCGACTCGCTCATCAGGATCTCGGCAGGGCCGAGCGAGGCGTCCCGCAGCGGCACTGAGTCGAGCCGAACCCGCATGCCGGTGCCACCGCCAGCCGCCAGCTCAGTCGTCGCGCAAGCAACACCGGCGGCGCCGAGATCCTGAATGCCGACAACGAGCCCCGCCTGGTACAACTCAAGGCAGCACTCGATCAGCAGCTTCTCCATGAACGGATCGCCGACCTGGACGCTAGGCCGCTTGGCACCCTCGCCGGCCCCGCCGAATGACGCGCTGGCCAGCACGGACGCGCCGCCAATGCCGTCCGGCCCGGTCCGCGATCCGAACAAGATCACCCGGTTGCCCGGCCCGGTGGCAGCGGCCAGCTTGAGGTCGGAGTGCCGCAGCACGCCCACGCAGAGCGCGTTGACCAGCGGATTGCCGGCGTAGCAGGGATCGAAAGCGAGTTCCCCGCCAATGTTCGGCAGGCCCAGGCAGTTGCCGTAGAACGAGATACCGCGCACCACGCCGGGCAGGACCCGCCGGGTGTCCGCGGCGGCGGCCGGGCCGAAACGCAGCGCGTCCATGACTGCGACCGGTCGTGCGCCCATCGCCAGGATGTCGCGCACGATGCCGCCGACGCCAGTCGCGGCACCCTGGAACGGCTCGACGTACGACGGGTGATTGTGCGACTCGATCTTGAAGGTGACCGCGTAGCCCTGGCCGACGTCGACGACGCCTGCGTTCTGGCCGATACCGGCGAGCAGCACGTCGGTCGCGGGCGCCTTCTCGGCGAACTGCCGCAGATGCTTACGCGAGGACTTGTACGAGCAGTGCTCACTCCACATCACCGAGTAGATGGCGAGTTCGGCATCGGTCGGCCGGCGCCCGAGTATTGCGGCGATCCGCGCGTACTCGTCTGCCGTCAGCCCGAGAGCAGCGAACGGCTGCTCCCGGCCCGGCGTGGCGGCAGCGCCGGCGACCGTGTCCTGGGCCGCGACGGCGGGAACCGCGGCAACGTCCTGGGTCATGGGATCGCGACCGCCTGCAGCACCGAGGCGAAGAAGCCCAAGCCGTCCGCCGATGGCCCGGTCAGCTCGTCGATGGCGTGCTCCGGATGCGGCATCAGCCCGGCCACATTCCCCGCCTCGCTGACGACGCCGGCAATGTCGCGCTGCGAGCCGTTCGGGTTGCCGCTCGCGTAGCGGGCTAGCACCTGGCCATTTGCCTCAAGACGCGCCAGCGTCTGCGGATCAGCCATGTATGCACCCTCACCGCTCTTGAGAACGACGCGGATATCCTGGCCCCGCTGGTACTGCCGGGTCCAGGCCGACGTATCGTTCTCGATCTTGATGGTGATGTCCCTGGTAACGAAATGCAGGCCGGCGTTCCGGGCTAGCGCGCCCGGCAGCAGATGTGCTTCGCACAGAATCTGGAAGCCGTTGCAGATCCCGAGCACCGGCAGCCCGCGGCCGGCCGCCTCGACGAGCTGCCCCATTACCGGCGCGAAGCGGGCGATAGCGCCACAGCGCAAGTAATCGCCGTAGGAGAAACCGCCGGGCAGGACTACGGCGTCCACCCCGTGCAGGCTGGCTTCGTCATGCCAGAGTTCGACCGGCTGCGCGCCTGCCCGCTGTACCGCGCGGCACGCGTCACGATCATCTAGTGAACCGGGAAAGGTGACGACTCCGATCCGGGCCGTCATGGGCGTCCTGTGGAGCGGCGCATACTCGCAGGCTACCTGCTCAGCCGGCGTCCTTGAGCTGAGAGGCAGGCCGCGGCGCGAGCGGAGCGTCGGTGCGCCACTCGATCCGCTTGTGCAGTGCGACGACGGTGCCCTGGCCAGGCCTGCTGCGCATCGTCACGTCGTCGACACACGCCCGCATGATCGCCAGGCCCCGGCCCGACTCAGGTAGTTCCGCGATGGCGCGCTCCCTGGCCAGCCTGCGCGACCTGGTGATGCGGTTGCGCAACGTGACCGGCGTGGTAGGCGCCGCATGGGCCGGTGAAGACTGATTGCGCTGGTTACGCCGCAGCATCCCGCTCGGCCGGACCGACCGCCGCAAACCCGCGCGGCGCCGCTGACCGACTTTCGCGGGGTCGAAGCCGCGCCCGCTGTCGAGCACTTCCAGCACGCACCGCTTGGTGCCCACGTGCGCCACGAGCTCATACCGCCGACCTGGCCCAGCGTGACGCAGCACGTTCGTGCACGCTTCAGTCACCGCGAGCAGCAAATCGTCGACGCAACTCTCGCCGATGCCGAGCCGGCTAAGGGTGTCCCCGAGTACCCGGCGCATGACCGGCACGCTTAGCGATTCCCTCGGAAACACCAGGCAGAACTCCACATCTGCGCCTGGCTCCCCAGAATGGAACACCCGAGATCGCATCCGCTCCTCAGCCCCGTCGCGGCAGTCCATCACTTCACATTGTGGAGGCTTCCCCGCCGCGGCAGCGGTAATCATGAACTCAGGCGATCTCTGGACGAACAGTGCGCTACTGGCTGAGGACGCGTCGCGCTCAGAGCGGGCGAACGGAGAATTCCTCGATAACCGGATTGGCGAGCAGCTCAGCGGCGAGCTCGCCGATCCGCTCGGGGCTGGCCGGCTCGCTGAGCTCAATCTCGAACCGCTTGCCCTGCCGGACGCCGGCGACCTGGCCGAATCCCAGCCGACGGCAGGCGCTGGCAATGGCCTCGCCCTGGGGGTCGTGAATCTCGGGCTTCAGCATCACGTCGACAACGAATCTGGGCACATCGAAACAGTACGCGAGCGGCATTCGAGAACGAGGAGCGAGCCGAGTTCACGCTGCGGTTCGCCGTCAGCGAATACGGAACCGGCTTGCTGGGCAGTAGCCTTGAAAGCGAGCCGGCGTACCCCGATTTCGTGACATGCGTCACCATCGTCGCCGCAGGCTCGCAGCGCCTGAGCATGCCGGGCGCGGCAATAGTACTGTTCGCACAGCCATGGACGGACATGCCATGGACTGACGACAGCCGGCCTGGGGCAAGCCTGAGCCGGATGTGAACACGCAAGGAGTGGCACGTGGCCGTCAAAGACGCCGGACGCGCAGCCCGCCCAGGTAAGCGGGCACCAGACGACAGGGCACTAGCCCGCGAGCCTGACCGACAGGCGGATCCAGCAGAGCTGATTCAGCTCCTCACCCCCGAAGGGGAACGCGTCGAGCACCCCGACTACCCGCTGGAGATCTCCGCTGCGGAGGTCAAGGCGCTGTACCGGGACCTGGTTATCGTCCGCCGGATCGACTTCGAGGCGATCGCGCTGCAGCGCCAGGGCGAGCTGGGGATCTGGGCCTCCCTGCTCGGCCAGGAGGCCGCGCAGGTCGGTTCGGGCCGCGCGCTCGGCCCGCGCGACATGGCGTTCCCGACCTACCGGGAGCACGGCGTCGCCTGGTGCCGCGGCCTTGACCCGGTGAAGCTGCTGGAACTGTTCCGCGGTGTCAGCCACGGCGGCTGGGATCCGACCGCGCACAACTTCCACCTGTACACGATCGTCATCGGCAGCCAGACGCTGCACGCCACCGGGTACGCGATGGGGATTCAGCGAGACGGCGCAGTCGGCGATGACGGCGAGGCCGTTATCGCCTACTTCGGCGACGGCGCGACTAGCCAGGGCGACGTGAACGAGGCCTTCATCTGGGCATCAGTGAACAACGCGCCGATCGTGTTCTTCTGCCAGAACAACCAGTGGGCCATCTCCGAGCCGCTGGAACGGCAGAGCCGGACACCGCTGTACATGCGCGCGAAGGGCTTCGGCTTCCCCGGCGTGCGGGTGGACGGCAACGACGTGCTGGCCTGCCTGGCGGTGACGCGCAAGGCGATGCAGGCCGCAAGGGAAGGCCAGGGCCCGACCCTGATCGAGGCGTTCACCTACCGGATGGGCGCGCACACGACGACGGACGACCCCACCCGGTACCGGCTGTCGGCTGAGCTGGAGGCGTGGAAGCTCAAGGACCCGATCGAGCGGGTGAAGCAGTACCTCATCCGGACCGAGCAGGCTGAGATGAGCTTCTTTGACGAAGTCGAAGCGGAGGCCGCCGCGGTCGGCAGCCGGATCCGGGCCGCATGCCAGCAAATGCCCGACCCCGAGCCGCTCTCGATGTTCGACAACGTGCTGACCGCTCCGACAGCTCAGCTCGCTGCTGAGCGCGAGGGCTTTGCCGCTTACCTTGACTCGTTTGAAGCCGAGGAGGCGACACGATGACCACGCTCACCCTGTCCAGGGCGCTCAACGAGGGATTGCGCAAGGCGCTGGAAGCCAACGCCAAGGCGCTGATCATGGGCGAGGACGTCGGGAAGCTCGGCGGCGTCTTCCGGGTAACCGACGGCCTGCAGAAGGACTTCGGCGAAGCCCGCGTGATCGACACGCCGCTGGCCGAGTCCGGCATCATCGGCACCGCGATCGGCCTCGCACTGCGTGGCTACCGGCCCATCTGCGAGATCCAGTTCGACGGTTTCATCTTCCCGGCCTTCGACCAGATCGTGTCTCAGCTGGCCAAGATGCGGTACCGCTCGCGCGGCGCCGTCACGCTTCCGCTTGTCGTCCGGGTGCCGTTCGGCGGTGGCATCGGCGCAGTCGAGCACCACAGCGAGTCGCCCGAGGCACTGTTCGCGCACACGCCGGGCCTTCGCGTGGTGGCGTGCGGTGACCCCGTCGACGCTTACACGATGATCCAGCAAGCCGCCGCAAGCGACGATCCGGTGCTGTTCTTCGAACCGAAGCGGCGCTACTGGGACAAGGCCGAGGTCGACGTCGAGGGCGCACTCGCTGCAGCGCTTCCGATGGACCAAGCGCGAGTCCTGGTCGAGGGCGCCGACGTGACCGTGCTGTGCTACGGGCCGATGGTGCGGACCTGCGCCGAGGCGGCCGTCGCCGCGGCAGGCGACGGAAAGTCGCTGGAGATCATCGACCTGCGCTCGCTGGCACCGCTGGATACCGACACGATCTTCGCCTCGGTGCGCAAGACCGGCAGGTGCGTCGTCGTGCACGAGGCCGTGGTCACTGGCGGCCTCGGCGCTGAGATCGCCGCGCAGGTCACGCAGGAGTGCTTTTACAGCCTCGAGGCACCGGTGCTGCGGGTCGGCGCGTACACCACGCCGTATCCGCCGTCCAGGCTAGAGGAGTATTACCTGCCGGACCTGGACCGGATTCTGGACGCCGTCGACCGCAGCTTCGGTTACTGAGAGGCCCCGCAGAATGTCTGATCTCAAGGAGTTCAAGCTCCCTGACGTCGGCGAAGGCCTGACCGAGGCCGACATCGTCAGGTGGCACGTCAAGCCCGGTGACACCGTCACCGTCAACCAGATCATCGTGGAGATCGAAACCGCCAAGGCGGTCGTCGAACTGCCGAGCCCGTACGCGGGCACGGTTGCCAGACTGCTGGTTCCCGAGGGCCAGACCGCCGATGTCGGCACGCCGATCATCGCGGTCGATACCAGCCCCGACGGCAGTGGTCTGGCCGGCGCGGTCCCGCCGGAGGCGGTAGAGCAGCGCGCGATCAGCAACGACGAGGATCTGGTTCCTGCCCCGCCAATCGACGGCGCGTCGGAGCCGGGAATGATCGGCAGCCCGGCGCCGAAGGCCGAGCGTCAGGCAGTACTGGTGGGCTATGGCGTCAAGCTAGGCAGTACTACGCGCCGCGCCCGAAAGACAACCCCCAATCAGACCGGGAACGGGGCACGACCCGCCGCAGCCGCCCGTCCGGCCGCGGAAAGCCCGGGGTCAGTGAGCCCGATGGCTGACCGGCCGGCCGGCGGTGCCGCGCTAGCAAAGCCGCCGGTCCGCAAGATGGCCAGGGATCTCGGCATAGACCTCGCCGGCCTGGCCGGCACTGGCCCGAACGGCTCTATTACCAGGGACGACGTCCAGCAGGCGGCTGCGCTGACCGAGGCAGAGCCCGTTTCCGGTATAGGTCTCGGTGTTGTGAGTCCGGCTCGGACGACCGGGGCGCGCGAGGAGCGGATCGCCATCAGGGGCGTGCGCAAGCACACCGCGGCGGCCGTGACGTCGAGCGCGTTCACGGCGCCGCATGTGACCGAGTTCCTGCAGATCGACATCACCGAGACGATGACCGCGACGGCACGGCTGCGCGCGCTGCCGGAGTTCGCCGACCTGCGGGTGTCGCCGCTGCTGCTGGTCGCGCGCGCCCTGATCATCGCGGCGGCACGGCATCCGATGATCAACGCGAGCTGGGACGAGGCCGCGCAGGAGATCGTGGTCAAGCACTACGTGAACCTCGGCATCGCGGCCGCGACCGACCGCGGGCTGGTCGTGCCGAACGTCAAGGACGCGCACGCCCTGACGCTGCCTGAACTGGCCCGCGCGCTGGCGCAGCTGGCTGAGACGGCGCGAGCGGGCAAGGCCAGTCCGGCCGACCTTTCCGGCGGCACGATCTCGATCACCAACGTCGGCATCTTCGGGGTCGACTCGGGGACCCCGATCCTGCCCGGAGGCGAGGCAGCGATACTCGCGTTCGGCCAGGTGAAGGATGCTCCGTGGGTCGTCGACGGGGCGCTGGCGGTCCGGAAGGTGTGCACGCTCGCGCTGTCCTTCGATCACCGGCTCGTGGACGGCGACCTTGGCTCGGCGGTGCTGCGTGATGTCGGCGCGATGCTGACCGACCCGCTGCGCATGCTCGCCTGGTCGTGAGTCGTACTGTGACACGTGCCGGTGAGCGAACCCGGCCGGGGACGCCGAGAGGAGCCAGATGATCAGGCACGCGGTTCTGTTCACCTGGGATGACGAAATGACCGTTGAGCTGGAGCAGCAGTTCGCGGCAGAGCTGACGGCGCTGGCGGCGAGGCTGCCGGGAGTTCGTGCCTACCACGCCGGGCCGGACGCGGGACTCGTCGAGGGCAATTTCGATTTCGCCGCGGTCGGCGACTTCGATGACGCGGACGCCTACCTCGCCTACCGCAACCATCCCGAGCACCAGGACATCATCAGACGGCTGAGCGCGCCGCACGCCAAGAGCAGGGCGTCGGTCCAGTACGAGATCTGAGCCGGCTCAGAACGCGTCGTCTGGCAGTTCCATCGGGTCCAGCGTCGTCGCTTCGGCGATCTCGCGCTCGGCTGCCAGGCGCGGCAGCACCGTGGCGGCGAAGAACGCCGCTGCGGCTATCTTGCCCTGGTAGAACGCCTTCTCGGTGGCTGCGCGCGGATGCTGATCGAGACTGGCCTCGTCGAGCTTGCCCAGCGCGACCTCGGCCTGCCGGCCAAGCAGCCAGCCGATCACCAGGTCGCCGAGCGCGAGCAGCAGCCGGGTGGTGTTGAGGCCGACCCGGTAGATCTCTGGTGCCTGCGCGAGGCTGCCGCCGAGGTAGCCGTTCATGGCGGAGACGATCGCCTCGACGTTGTCAGCCGCGCGGGCCACCGCAGCCCGCTCCTTCTTCAGCCGGCCATTGCC
>Ga0335074_10016895_pt1 | contig 10275 bp, 11 predicted proteins | sample Lox_Sample_23_FD_206715 | JGI IMG/M metagenome (GOLD analysis project Ga0335074, IMG submission 206715) | Soil microbial communities from Loxahatchee National Wildlife Refuge, Florida, United States - Lox_Sample_2.3 | ecosystem: Environmental > Terrestrial > Soil > Wetlands | place: USA...
CACCCGGCGAGGCCGCCACGGTCGCCCAGAGCGCGGAGTTCATCGCCAGTTACCAGCAGGCGGGCGGGCGGCAGTGGACCGAGCGGGAGGTCCGGTTCGCCTGGGCGGCCGGGTTGTGGGTTCGCCTGTTCAACGCCAAGAAGGACGCAGCCGGCGGCGGCGGACCGCAGCTGGACCGCCTGGCGGGCGAGGTGGGCGAGCGGCTGGCCCTGGCGGCTCTGGACCGCGCTGGCTGATCAGCTCAGTCGGACATACAGGCCTGAAGTGGCGGGGCACGTGCAGGAATCTCTCCTGCCCTGGGTGGTTGTCGGCCCCGGTCGGCCGCTGTCGTCTCGCCATGCGTAACTCCGGCCATGCAGAACAGAACATTTGCATAGTGCTATTGTCGGTCTATGCGAGTTCACCAAGCGGCCGGCCTGGGCCAGGCCGGCACTGCGGGCACGCCCGGGCACGCGGCCGACGTCGCCGCAGCGGAGCCGGCCGCGGACGAGGCCGCTGTGGATGCGGTGCTGACCGCGAGCCGGACGATGGTCGCGGTAGCCACGATGTCGCTGGGCGCCGCGGCGGAGGAAACGACGATCGCGCAGTACCGGGCGCTGGTGGTGCTCGCCTCGCGGGGCCCGCAGCGGCTGGTGGACCTGGCCGGGGCTCTGGCGGTCACGCCGTCGACGGCCGGGCGGATGTGCGACCGCCTGGTGCGCAAGGGCCTGATCCGCCGTCACCGCGCCCGGGCCGATCGGCGCGCGGTTCAGGTTTCCATCACCGCGGCTGGCCGGGACGTCGTCGACCAGGCCACCGCCCGCCGCCGGGCACTGATCGCCGCGATCCTGGCCCGGCTCCCCGCCGGCCGCCAGGCCGCGGTGGCTGAGGCGCTGCGGGCCTTCGCCGAAGCCGCCGGCGAGATTCCCGACAGCCGGTGGCCAGCCAGCCAGGCAGACAGCTAGCCGGGCCCCGCGATGGCAACATCACCGCCTGTCGTCCAGGCCGCCGCCGCCGGTGCGGCCCGGCTGCTGCGGGTCCGCTGGCTGGTGCGGGCGCCCATCTGGGCCTACCGGGCCCGGCTCGGCGCCGTGTTCGGGTCCCGGCTGGTCATGCTCGAACATACCGGGCGGACGTCCGGACGCCGACGGTTCGTTGTCCTGGAGGTGGTCGGCCGCCCGGCACCCGGCACATTCCTGGTTGTGTCGGGCTTCGGCCGCCGGGCCCAGTGGTTCGGCAACATCCAGGCCAGCCCGCAGGTTCGTCTGTATGTCGGCAGCCGCAGGCCGGCACGAGCCAAGGCCCGGGTTCTCACCCGCGACCAGGCCCGGACGGCGCTGGCCGCCTATGCCGCCGCCCGCCCCCGGACCTGGGCCACGCTGAAACCAGCGCTGGAACACACCCTCGGCGCTGCGGTCGAGGACCTGCCCATGGTCGCGCTCGACCTCGTCCCCCCGGTCAGCCGCAGCCCGGGCCGCGGAGATGGGATACGCCAGCGTCGTCTGCGGCCGTAATCAGAGAACGGTCCGGACGCCGGCTTCGTGCTGCACCCCGTCGACTTCGTCGGCCAGGTTCCCGGCCAGGGCGCGGTGGCCTGCGCCGCGGCGGAAGGTGGGCAGCAGGGTCGCGCGGCGGCTGTCCTCGAGCTCGAAAGCCAGCCCGGCATAAAAGGCCACCACGGCGAGCACGAGCCCAGCGATCCCGGCCGCGTCTTTCCAGTAGGTGGCGGAGGACAGCTCGTAGGCGCCGGTGAGGTAGAACCGCACGGACGTCAGCGCCATCGCCAGGCTGGCGAGCAGCTTGCTCAGTGACGCGGTCAGGGCGGGAACGAGCAGCACGGTGGCTGCGCCAGCCAGCAGCAGGCCCAGGGCCGGGCTTGTTGTCCCTGGCTGCCCGGTGAGGATCGTGATGCCGATGGAGAACCAGCCGCCGGCCTGCAGCGCCATGCCGGTGCCTGCGGCGGAGTCGCGGGCGATGAACCCGTAGATGCAGCTCAGCAGCTGCAGCGGCACGGCAAAGGTCAGGATTACCAGTCCGGCGTCGTGCTGCTGGGTCAGCGGTATCCAGGACAGCTGCAGGCCGGCCAGGGTGAATGTGGCGACGGCCAGGGCCAGCAGGCCCAGCGGCAGCGGGCTGCCGATCGGCCGGAACGATATTCGCGCCTGCGTTCTGGTAGTTGGCTGAGCGTCCATTGTCATCACCTCTGCTCGGCGTCAGGCAGGATCCCTGCTGGGCTGGCTGGTTCTCGCGGCCTGTTGCCCTGGCGAGGCTGCCGGTGGCGTGGGTGCCAGCAAACCGACCCGGTCACCGGGCGCAAGCGTGACCTCGGGGTCGGGTTCTTGCAGACTGCGGCGGCGGAGGACGGACACTGGGATGCAGCCGTGCGGCCAGGTGACCGCGCTGAGTTTCTTGCCCGCAGCCGGCGAGCCGGGCTGGACGGTTATCTCGAGGACCTGGTATCCGGGCAGTGGAGTCGGTGGCTGCCCGGCCGGGCTGCCGCTGCGGCGCCGGGGCCTGGAGCCGTTCCTGGCCGCTGCTGTGGCCTGCTGCGGCGACGTGCCAATCTCGCGGGCGACGGCCTGGAGCACGCTGCCGTTGGTGATCCACCCTTGCACCTGCGTGCCGTCGGTGGACAGCACCGGCAGGCCGTCACGGCCGTAGGCTTCGAGCTGGCGCATGGTCTGGGCCAGGGATTCATCAGCGAAGACCGCTTGCGGGTCGCGCTGGTAGGTGACCGGGCCGGGCAGGGCGGAAACGCCAGCAACGGCATCGGTCTGGCCGTCGGGAACCATTAGGGGAATACGGAACGCGCGCATCGCATCGGCGGCTTTGAGATCGCCGAACGCTCGCCAGGGTGCGGCCCGGTCGACGTCCTGGCCGCGGCGCAGCAGCTTGGTGGTGTAGATCGTGCCGTAGCTGAGCGCACGCGAGGTGGCGGTAGCGATGGCCACGGCGAGCATTACCGGCAGCGTCAGCGTATAGTCGCCGGTCATCTCGACCACGCTGGCCACCGACGTCAGCGGCGCCCGGGCCGCGGAAGCGAACACCGCGCCCATCGCCACGACCGCGTACAGGGCTGGCTGGCCAGCAGCAGGCCCGAGCACGTGATCAGCGATCTCGCCGAAGGCCATGCCCGAAGTGACGCCGATGAACAGCGACGGCGCGAAGATCCCGCCGGACCCGCCGATGCCCAGGGTCAGGCTGCACGCGATGATCTTCCCCGCGGCCAGCACGAGCAGGAACCACAGCACGTAGTTGCCGGCGACGGCCTTGTACATGACCGGGTAGCCGACGCCGTACATCTGCGGCAGAGCCAGCAGCAGCAGCCCCAGGGCAATCCCGCCGATGCCGGGCCGGGCCCACTCGGGACGGTTCTTCCAGAGCACGTCCCACAGGTCTTCCACCTTGTAGACCACCTTGGCGAACAGCAGGCCGATCAGAGCGGCGACCACAGCCAGCACCGCCACGAGAAAGTAGTTGCCGGGGTGATGCAGCGCGATGCCCGACGGGAACCCCTGCAGGAACGGCTGGTTGCCCAGGAACGGGATTGCGACCGCGTCAGCGAGCATCGCCGACAGCATGACGGTGAACAGCGCGTCGATGGAGAACTCACGCAAGATGATCTCCACGCCGAAGAACACCCCGGTGATCGGCGCGTTGAACGTCGCGGCGATGCCGCCGCCCGCGCCGCAGGCGACAAGGATCCGCATCCGGTTTTCCGGCATCCGCACCCACTGGCCGAAGGCCGATGCCAGCGCGGACCCGATCTGCACGATCGGGCCCTCCCGGCCAACCGACCCCCCGGTGCCGATGCACAGCGCCGACGCCAGCGCCTTGACCAGGCTGACCTGCGGCCGGATCCGGCCGCCGTTCTCCGCGACCGCGATCATCACTTCAGGCACCCCGTGCCCCCGGGCCTCACGCGCCCACCGGTAGATGAGCGGCCCGTAGACAAACCCGCCGGCCACCGGGATCAGCACAAAGAAACCCAGCCCCAGCCACGGCAGATGCGAACTGCCGGTATAGCCCTGCTGGCCGAACTGCGAGTGCCCGGTAGCCAGCCACGTGACGAAGTAGATGAGGAAACGAAAGGCCACGGCACCGAACCCCGAACCCACACCCACCAGCACCGCGATCGGGAACAGCCCAGCCCGCGAGCTGCGCAGCCAGCCAGCCACTCTCGCGTTCAGCGGCAGGCCCGCCGCACGCACGTTGCCGGTGCTACTGCTGGCAGCCATGATCTCCCCTCGTTTCCGGCGTGAGCGGGTCCAGGCGCCCCGCAGCGAGCGTTCTGGCCCCGGCCTCTGCGCACCAGGCGGTCAGACATCCCGGCCCGCGCGTCAGCACCGCCGCGTACCGCAGCCTCGCCCGCCTGGTGTCCGGCCACGTGAATATCACCCGTCTCATACTTGCTTCATGCAATAATATCTCAGAGCGTTTATTGATTACAGCGACGGTAGCAGCGGGCGGGTAGCTCCTCGGCCACTGCACCCAGGCCAGACGGCCAGGCAGAAGGCGCACCCGGAGATGTTGCTGCTCGGCTGGAGGAAGATGCCGCCGCGCTCACGCCGGCCACATGAGGCGAACGGGACCTGCCCCCCGAGATGCCCTGGCGACGATGAGGTGGGGGTGTGAGCGCGCCGTTCACCGAGCCGTGGTTCTGGGCGTTCCTGGCCGCCACCGGATGGGCCACATGTTCGGCCATCGTGGGCACCCAGACGCCTGGGCGCAGCCTCCGCTTCAGCATCCCGGCCTTCTTGCTGGCCGAGGTCCCCCGCGTTGTCCTGCCCCTGCCGTTCGTCATCCAGCCCCGGATCCACGCCCCCCATCTGGTGCTCATCACAGCGGGTGCCGTCATCCTGGCCGCCAGCTTGTTCTTCGGCACCCCGGTGTTCCGCATCGTGCCGCTCACCGCGCCGGCCCGCCGCGAGCCGCTGCGAACCGGCGGGCTGTACTCGGCCGTCCGCCATCCGCTCATGGTGTGCGACATCTTCTGGCCACTGGGCTGGTCGCTCATCTTCGCCTCCGTCATCGGCGCCGCGCTCACCCCGGCATGGCTGCTGATGATCTGGACGCTGACCCAGGTGGAAGAGGAATCGCTGGTACGCGAGTACGGCCACGCCTACCGCGAACTCCAGGCCCACGTGCCGCGCCTGTTCCCGCGGCTGCGCAATCCCGTACGCCGAAAAGGCTGAGGAACCCCCGTCCTGCCAATGGCCATGACCAGGGCGCTCCGCCGCTGGTCCTCCGACACGGATAGCTCCGGCTAAGCCATAGCCCTGACCGGCTCTGGCCTCGAGGCCGCCGGACCCGTGACGCTCAGGCAGCCCGGCATTCCCGGCCGGAATCACTACTGCTCGCGGCTACCGGTGGGGCATGCGTCGGGCGCGGTCGACGTGCTCATGCTGAACACAGACTGGCTGCCGAACCTCATCGGGCAGCGGCGGCTGCTGCCACTCGACGGCTACCTCGGCTCCGCCCCGCCGGACGGCTGGCCGGATGCCTGAGTGCCGCCACTTCGCGAACTGCAGCAGGGCCCGGACGGCAGCGTCTACGCGATCCCGTACCACGACGGTCCCGTGATGCTGCTCTACCGCACCGACCCGTACGACGACCCGGCGGAGCGCCAAGGCTACGAGACGCGCTTCGGCTACCCGCTCGCCCCGGCCGCGACCTGGGATGAATTCGCCGATCAGGCACAGTGGTTCACCGCCCGGCCGAAGGCCGGTACGGCACCGTCCTGGCCGGCCTGTTCGACCCGACACCGGCGCTTGGCCAACAGGATGCCGATCGCGCCGAAAGCGGTGAGCAATCCGATGTGTTTGCAGATCAGCGACACCTTAACGGCTGCCGCCTGTGGCGACGGCTTGCCCAACCTAGACCGTGCATGCCCCTGTGCGAGCTGAAGTTCACATCGGCAACCGCCCGGGCCCGCCTGCCCGTGCGTGGCGCGGTTCCCTGCGGCCTGGCGCGCTGCAATCGCGGCAGCGCAACGCGTGATTCACGACGGCCCGTATTCGGTGTAGACCCGGCGCGAGACCACGCCGTCGCCGATGTCCGAGCCGGACCAGAGCGTGAACTGGCATCCGGCGTCGAAGAACGCGGGTGCATCCTGGCCGGTGACCGTGACCGTGACCACGGTGTGGTCCCCCGGGTGCAGCGGCTGGCCGTCATCCCGGCAGATCTGCGACGGAAAAATCCGGCTGACCGAGGGATCGCGCCGGCTGCGAACCCGGATCATCAGCGCTCGGGTATAGCTGGGGTAGGTGTCCGCGGCCGGGCGCAGCGAGTTAGCGGGGCTTGCCCCAGCCGGATCGAGAGTGATGAGCGCCCGGAACCTGATCTGCCGCATTCCCGATCACCTGCCTGGCATCGCTGGCATGCTTGCATCATACAAGCATTGATAACTACAATATCTTCGGTCGTCTGGCCAGACAAGGGGAGGACGAGCCCGGATGGTGGTGACCTCACGGAACGGGGCCCCCGAACTGGAACCCCAGACTGGCGCTGTCCTGCAGGCAGCTACCCGGATGCTCGCCGGCGTGGCGCTGCGCAGCACGGACGCCCTGCCGACGGCGGTATCGCTGCCACAGTTCCGGCTGCTGGCTGTGCTGGCCGACTTGGGGCCGGTACCTTCCGGCCGGGCGGCTCGGGCACTTGGGCTTGACCGGTCGACGATCACCCGGCTGGCCGACCGGCTGGTCGTCGCCGGTCACATATCCCGCGGCTCTGACCCAGGGCACCGCGGCGTGGTCCTGCTCGCACTCACTCCCAGCGGCCGGGACCTGGTGAACTCTGCGGACACCTGGCGGCGCCGCGAGCTGGCCCGCATCATGAGCCGGCTCTCGCCAGACGACCGGACCGCGGTGACCCGCGCGCTGAGGCTCCTTGTGGAAGCCGCCGGGAACGACTACGGCCTTCCCGCGCGTACTCCCGTCCCGCTCTGACTCCAGCCCGAGGAGCCATCCCGGGCGGTGTCAGAGCTGAACGGCTGCCCGCCTCGCTCCGTGAAAGCGGTGACCATCCCGGCAAGGACAATGTCTCCGTTTATTTACGCCAGCCGCTTCAGGGCACCCAAGCACCCCAGGTCCCGGAGACTACGGGCCGCGTTGGCTCCCGCCCTGGAAGCACTGGGAACGCGCTGGCCGCCGAGGATGATACAAGTATGTTTTCCGGGGTCCCATCTGGCTGGCCAGGCCGGCGTCGGCAGGAGGATCTGACGTGCTGATCATCGTAGGTGCGATCCTGTTCGTCGCCGGCTTTCTGCTGAACTGGGCGGGCTGGGCCATCGACCGTCGGCATGAGCGCAGGGAAGAAAAAGCCGGGGGAATATTCGCGTGGTTCACCGCCGTGCTCAAAGAGTTCTTTCCTGTGCTCGTGGGGCGCGATAGCTCAGCGGGAGCCAGGCTGGCCGCCCTTGGTGCGATCATCTGCGCGGGCGGGATCGTGATTATCATTGCTGGGCTCGTCATTCTCACCGCTCGGGCCGGCTCCGGATAATCCTTGCGGAGGGAACGTGAGTCAAGCAGACGGCGACTTCGAGGCGATACTGGATAAGGCCCATGAGCGGTACCGGGGCTACCACGCGGAAAACGAGCCCGAGCGACTCGGCGAAGCCATCGCGTTTGGCCAGAGGGCACTCGCGCTTGCCACGACTCCAGAGCAGCGGTCACAGGCGCTGAGCATCCAGGCCACAGCCTTGCAGGACCGGTACTGGAGGACAATGTCGCTGGCAGACCTGGACGAGTCCATCAGGCTTTTCGAGGAATCCGCGGGCTACGCCCCCGAAGGTAAATCGCACCTGCTGACTGTGTACGGCCTGGGCCTGTCCCTGCTGGCGCGTTTCACCTTGACCACAGGCTTGGGAGATCCCGCAGCCGCACGCCGTGACCTGGCCCGCGCCATCGACAGACTCGAGTTCTCTGTCCGACTTATTGAGTTCAACCGGCTTGACCGCATGAAATTGGCCGGAACGCTGGATGATCTTGGCTCAGCTTACCGAGAGCAATACAAGCTCAGCGGGAGGAAGCGCGACTACCGGCAGGCGGTTAAGTGCCAGGAGCGCGCGCTGAAGCTGCTCCCCCCACTCCGCACGCTGAGCTTTGCATACATTCCAGGCCTGGAAGTGGCTACGGCCCTGTGCACCCGTCACCTGGGCGAGACCTTCCTCGCGCACTTTTCACGAAGCAGAGATGCTGACTCGCTCGGCAAGGCCCTCAACGCATTCCGGTCGTCGCTGGGACTCGTCGCGGATCCGCTCACGTTCGAGTGCGCCGCAGCCGCGTGGACCGAGAGTTTCAAGCTCTCCCCCGATCCTCGGCGACTGGAGAATGCTGAGCAGTGCCTGCGTTACTCCGTCCAGCGCGGGCTGGACGTCGCTCCGCTCGTCGCGCTGCGCGCCTCGCGTGCCCTGATGGCGGGGCTGCTGGACGGCACGTTTGCTGCGGCGGAGGATTCCGATGCCCTCGACCAGGCCTTCGAAGCGGCACAGTCTGGCTCGAAGGCGATGCGGCTCGTCGTGAGCCAGGCCGGGCGCACGTTCGAGGTGGATGCACGCCGGCAGATCGCCGGATTCGGTGCCGAGGCCGCCTTCGTGTATTCGCGGCGCGGCCTGGTCAGAGAGGCCCTGGCCGTTGCCGAGGCGACGGCAGCGAGTATGGCCGGCGAGGCCCAGCGAAAGCTGAACAACGAGCTGGTTCAGCTCACCCGCGAAGGTCATGGCGAGCTGGCCCGGTCCTACCGGGTATCAGCCGACAGCCTGCTGGCGGCCGGGCCGGCGGGACGGAAGCTGGGCGAAGGTGACGGCGGCCAGCGGCCCCCACCAGGCCAGGAGGCTCCGGCGCTCGGCAACGTGATCGCTCAGATTCGCGCCCTCCCGGGGCACCAGCAGTTCGGCGGCAGTTCCGATCCAGTGGCCCTGCACGAAAGCATGGGCAAGAACGAAAACTGGCTGTACCTGCTGGGCAGCCCTTGGGGCACGGTCAGCCTGGTCATCCGGGATGACGGAACTCAGGGATGCTGCGTCCTCTCCGAGCTGACCCGGGAACACGTCAACGAGCTCCGGCAGGGTCTGTCGCGCCTCGATGCGCCCAACGTCTCGCAGCGAAGCAGAAACAGCACTGCACTGGAAGCCATGGACCGGCTGGCCGATGCCCTGTGGGACCCGCTCTATTCCAGGCTGGGCCTGGGCTCAGGAACGCTCACCGTTTTCCCGGGCGGCAACTTCGCCGCGCTTCCGCTGGAACCGGCGCGGCTGATAGACCGGACCCGCAGACCACGGCCGGACCAGTCAGCACAGTTCTTCCCAAGTGCCACGCTGCTGGCACGGAGTTCCCCCGGCCGGAGCGTGAAGATCAAGACGGCTCTAGTCATATGTGACCCGGAACTGCCCGGATCCCGGGAGGACCTGGCGATCGTGCAGCGGTTCTTCGGAAACCAGAACGTTACCTCGTACGTCGCAGCAGAAGCAGGCCCGAGGGATCTGCTCGCCGAGATTGAGAGTGCATCACTGATCCATTGCGCCAGCCACGGCCAGGCCAACCTGGTCGACCCGCAGATGTCCTCGTTCAAGCTGGGCCCTGACAGGGTTCTCACCGTCGGCAGGCTCTGGGACGCCAGCCTCGGTCACGCCAGGCTGGCCGTCATCGGCACCTGCCAGTCGGCCACGGTGGGCGGATCACTGGCAGACGAGCTGATGACCTTCCCCACGGTGTTCTTGCGGGCAGGCACAGGCTCGGTCCTGGCCACGTTGTGGAGCGTCGGCGACAGAGCCACAAGCAGACTGCTCGAATCGTTCTACTCCGAACTGGCCCGGGAGGGGGCCGACCCGGCCAGCGCATTGCGCGAATGCCAGACACGCTTGATGACAGCTCCGGCCCCGGATATAGGCCCGGCAGACTGGGCCGCGTTCGTGTGCTACGGATGAGCAGAACGCGTGGCCATCTGGGGGCGGATTCGATCAGCTCGTGCAGTGTGTGCGGCGCGCCAGTCACAGCATGGGCAGTCCGCCAGGCCTGGCTGTCGGTGAGGGTCGCCACCGACGTCCTGCCACTGCTGGTGAACGCGTGCTCGGAAGCGTGTGTGCAGGCACTGCCGCAGGGCGCGGAACGCCATGTCCGGGTGCCGCACTCCGGAGGCCGCGGGGTCGAGGCACCATCTGCCGAGCATCCGCCGGGCTCGCGGCCCCGGCTACGGCAGTCGCGGCTGCAGCCCGCAGCGCGCGAACTGCCCGCACCCCCGGGCATTGCCGTGCACAGGCCAGGCGGAGGCACGAACAGCGAACACGCCGCCGGATAT
>Ga0335074_10016896_pt1 | contig 10275 bp, 8 predicted proteins | sample Lox_Sample_23_FD_206715 | JGI IMG/M metagenome (GOLD analysis project Ga0335074, IMG submission 206715) | Soil microbial communities from Loxahatchee National Wildlife Refuge, Florida, United States - Lox_Sample_2.3 | ecosystem: Environmental > Terrestrial > Soil > Wetlands | place: USA: Florida...
CTCATAACCGTCTGGACCGCTTCGGTCAAGACCTCCCAGGCGCCCTCGAGGTCGGCTTCGAGGGCTCCTGCGTTTACCGCCGAACGGGATAAGCCGCGTCGCGCCGACAGCGCCGCCAGGCCGGAATAGCCGAACGCGACACCGACATTGCGCAGCGTGGAGGAATCGGTGAGGTCTCTTTGGAGCCGCGAAACAGGCAACTTCTCGGCCAGGTAGCGCATCAGCGCCATCGCCATGCCCGCGTTGGCCTCGGCGTTCTCGAAGTCGATCGGGTTGAGCTTGTGAGGCATGGCCGAACTGCCGACCTCTCCGTCGACGACCTTCAAGCGGAAGTAACCGAGGCTGATGTAAGACCACATGTCGCGGCACAGGTCGACCAGGACCGCGCACCACCGGGCCATGGCGTCCATCACTTCGGCGAGCCAGTCGTGGGGTTCGACCTGTGTCGTGAGAGGCGCCCATGTAAAGCCGAGCGAGGACACGAAGCCCCGCGACACGGCCAACCAGTCGACTTCGGGGTACGCGACCCCATGGGCGGCGAGCGTGCCCGTCGCCCCGCCCCACTTGCCGGGTATGTCGACCGCCCGCACCGAGCTGAGCTGGCGCTGCCAACGAGAGACGAAGACCGCCAGCTCCTTGCCGAGGGTGGTCGGGGTCGCCGGCTGGCCGTGGGTCCGGGCAAGCATCGGCCGCCCGGCCTCCCGGAGGGCCAGCCCACGGACGTCGTCGAGCAGTGCGCCTGCCGTCGGCAACCAAACCTCGGCGAGAGCACCGCGCACCATCCGGGCGTAGGCGAGGTTGTTGACGTCCTCCGAGGTCGCCCCGAAGTGGGCAAACTCTGCTCGCGCCACCGGCCACCCGAGCTCCCCGGCCAGCCTTTGCTTCAGGTAGTACTCGACCGCCTTGACGTCGTGGTTGGTGCGTGCTTCTGCCTGCTTCACCTGCGAAGCCTCGTCGAGCCCGAACTGGGCCACCCATCGCCGCAACGCCCCGTCATCCTCCCCGCTCAATGGGCCTAGCTCGACGACTTCGGGCACCGAAGCGAGGAACCGCAGCCACTCCACCTCGACTGCGAACCGCTGGCGGATGAGCGCCTCTTCGCTGAAGAGGCTGGAATAGGCCTCCATCTGGCGGCCGTAACGGCCGTCGAGGGGCGAAAGTGCCCGCAGCCGCCACTCCTCGGGCGTGTAGGGCCTGCTCACTGTAGGGCGACGTTATAGGGCCCGCCCGCGCGCGCCTTATAGGGCCAGCCCGCGGGCACGGCGGGGGCCGGCGCGGGCGGGAGGGGGCCGCGCCAGTCAAGATGTAGCTGTGCGGGGTGCGGCTCGGCGTGGCGGCGGCGCCATCGGGGCGCTCACGCGAGCGCTTGCAGGCCATCGTGCACTAGGGGGCCGCCGGCGCAAGCGACCCTTCACCTGCTGCATGGCGTCATTGCTCCTAGCCGGAGCGCTCTGGGGCTGCGGGGACTCCGCGGCGAAGGCACCGCCACCAAAACCGGCGACGCAGAGCACCTCGCCAGCAGAGGCAGCCCCGACGACCATCGCCGTGCGGCCCCAGGTCCCGGCGCACAGCGAGGCCCAGCTCGGCGAGGCCCTCAGCGGCTACGGGTCGCGGTTCAAGCCACCTCTCCGACCTAGCTACCAGCACTACAGCCCCGGCTGCAAGACCCTGGTCGACCCGGCTTTCACGGGCGACTGCATCATCGCGTCGTCGCCCGCCGGCACAGTTGCCGGGATCGTGGAGGTTGAAAGCGGTGTCACGAGCGGGGTGCGCCAGGAACGAGACCTCGTCTGGCGGCGCGAAGGCCGGCGCTGGGCACTCGCCGAGGTCCACGTGGCGTCTGTTTGCCTGAACGGCCTCGTGTGCACCAGCTCGCCCGGGCTGCCGGCCAAGCTGTGGCGGGACGACGTAGCGCGCGGCAACGGGGAGGACCTCGTGTTCGTCCTGCCAAGCGACCGGGCCGGCTTCGGGAGCGAGCTCGACATCGTTAGCGGCGACGGCAAGGTCGTCCTCTACCGCTACCTGGGCCAAGGTTTCGCGGTGGTGCCTGCCGGCGGCGGCCTCGTCACCTACGTGCCGGGAGCCTCGGAGGCCAACCCCGCCGACGCCGTCTTCGACGAGCTCCTGATCGACTTCGAAGACGGGGCCTGGCGCCTCATCTCCGACCAGTACGTGCCTTACGCAGCAGCGATGGAGCGCCACAAGGGTGCTTTCTACGACCCTGAGGCGGTGGCCGCTGCGGCCTCGGGCTGACGCTCAGGGGCGGCTCCTTCGCAAGTCCGCAGGCCCGAGCGCAGCGAGGTCCGGAGGGTGCTGCCCCTCGCCACCAACCTGGGAGGAGGCCGCCGCAACAGCCAAGCGGTCGACGAGGTCGTTGAAAGGGTCCGCGCCGTGGCCCTTCACCCAGCGGAACTCCAAACGCTCTGCACCGTCCCGGTAAAGCTCGACCAAAGGTTCCCAAAGGTCCCTGTTCGCAACTGGCTGGCGGGTGGTGCTCTTCCAGCCATTGGCGACCCACTTACGCCACCAGCCCTGCCGGAAGCAGTTGACCACGTAGGTGCTGTCACTCACTATCTGGAGCGGGCCCTCGAGAGCCCTCGCCGCCTCCAAAGCCGCGGTGATCTCCATGCGCTGGTTGGTGGTGTGCGGCACCGCCCCGCTCGCCCAGCGGCCACCGGGCACCGCCCAGGCCCAGCCGCCGGGGCCCGGGTTGCCCTGGCATGCCCCGTCGGTGTACACGCTCCTGCGAGCCACACCCACCTCAGCGCTCTCGGCCACACCGACAGCATGCCCGGGCGGGGGGCCCGAGCGAAAAGTCCCTGTTAGCGCGCTCGTAACGGCTGAGCCGGGCAATAGTCCGACTTCCTACTACCTGAGTGGGCCAGTTAGGCGCGACGATGGAGGGCGTGATCTTCGACGGCATCTCCCACCAGCTCCCCGATATCGACCCGACCGAAACGGCGGAGTGGGTCGACTCCTTCGACGCGGTGCTCGAAGTCCATGGCAAGCCGAGGGCGAGCTACCTGCTGATGAAATTGCTCGAGCGAGCCAAGGAGAGCCACGTCGGCTTCCCCGCGACGGTCTCGACCCCCTATGTCAACACCATCCCGGCAAGCCGCGAGCCGGATTTCCCGGGCGACGAGGACATGGAAAGGCGGATACGCCGGTTTATCAGGTGGAACGCAGCGGTCATGGTCGTGCGGGCAAACCACGCGGCAGAAGGCATCGGCGGCCACTTGGCCACGTTCGCGTCCTCGGCGGCGCTGTACGAGGTCGGCTTCAACCACTTCTTCCGCGGTAAGAGCGACGGCCGGCCCGGTGACCAGGTCTTTTTCCAGGGCCACGCCGCTCCGGGCATCTACTCGCGGGCTTACCTGGAAGGACGCCTCGACGAAGGGCAGCTGGAGCACTTCCGGCGGGAACTGACCGGTGCCGCTGCGGGGCCTGGGGGCCTTTCCTCGTACCCCCACCCTCGCTTGATGCCCGGGTTCTGGGAGTACCCGACCGTGTCCATGGGCCTCGGGCCGCTGACGGCCATCTACCAGGCCCATTTCAACCGTTACCTCCACAACCGCGGGATCGCCGACACCTCGGGGTCGAGGGTGTGGTGCTTCGTGGGCGACGGGGAGTGCGACGAGCCCGAGACGCTCGGCGCTCTTTCGCTCGCCGGGCGGGAGCAGCTCGACAACCTGGTCTTCGTCGTCAACGCCAACCTCCAGCGCCTCGACGGCCCGGTGCGCGGCAACGGCAAGATCATCCAGGAGCTCGAGGCGGTCTTCCGGGGCGCCGGATGGAACGTGATCAAGGTGATCTGGGGGAGCCGCTGGGACGAACTGCTGGCACGTGACGTCGACGGCGTGCTGCTCAACAAGATGAACACGACCGTCGACGGGGAGTTCCAGAAGTACGCCACCGAGGACGGTGCCTACATCCGTGAGCATTTCTTCGGGCCCGACCCCAGGCTGAAGAAGCTTGTCGACCACTTGAGCGACGACGAGCTGAGGGCACTGCCCCGGGGCGGCCACGACTACCGCAAGCTTTACGCCGCATACGCCGCGGCGACCGAGACCACCGGCCAGCCGACCGTGATCCTGGCCAAGACGATCAAGGGCTGGGCGCTCGGGCCGACCATCGAAGCCCGCAACTCCACCCACCAGATCAAGAAGATGAACGTCAACGAGTTGAAGGCGCTCCGCGACCGCCTGAAGCTCCAGGCCGAGATCCCCGACTCAGCGCTCGAGGCCGGCGAACCTCCCTTTTACCGGCCGCCGGAGGACAGCGCCGAGTACCAGTACATGGCCGAGCGCCGTAGCCAGCTCAACGGGCCCCTCCCCGAGCGCGTCGTGCGTTACCAACCGCTCGCAGTTGCCGACGGTTCCCCCTTCGCAGAGTTCGACAAAGGGTCGGGGACGCGCGAGGTTTCGACGACCATGGCCTTCGCCGTCCTCATGCGGGGCCTGTTGCGCGACAAGGGGCTCGGCAAGCGGGTCGTCCCGATCATCCCAGACGAGGCGAGGACGTTCGGGATGGACGCGCTCTTCAAGGACTTCAAGATCTATGCGCCCTTCGGGCAGCTTTACGACCCTGTCGACTCCAAGCTCATGCTGTCGTACTCCGAGGCCAAAGACGGCCAGATCCTCGAGGAGGGCATCACCGAGGCAGGCGGCCTCGCCGATTTCACTGCGGCGGGGACGGCATACTCGACCTTCGGCCAGGCAATGGTGCCTTTTTTCATTTTCTATTCGATGTTCGGCTTCCAGCGTGTAGGCGACCTCATCTGGGCTGCGGCGGACATGCGGGCGAGAGGGTTCCTGATGGGAGCCACAGCCGGCCGCACGACCCTCATCGGCGAAGGGCTCCAGCACGACGACGGCCAATCTCACCTTCTCTTCTCCGCCGTCCCGAACGTGCAGGCGTACGACCCGGCATTCGCCTACGAAACAGCTGCGATCGTGAAGGAAGGCCTCAGCCGAATGTACGGGGAAGGGCGCGGCGAGGACGTCTTTTATTACATAACTCTTTACAACGAGAACTACGTGATGCCCCCCAAACCCGATGGTGTGGACGAAGAAGTCCTGCGGGGGCTCTACCGCTACAGTGCGGCGCCGGAGGGGCTCGGCAGGCGCGTGACGGTCCTGTTTTCGGGCTCGGCCAGCCAGGCCGCCCTCGAAGCACAGCGCCTGCTCGCAGAACACCACGACGTCGCGGCAGAATTGTGGAGCGCGACGAGTTACAAGGCTTTGCGAGAAGACGCCCTGGCCGTCGAGCGCTACAACCGCCTCCACCCATCCGTACCCGCGAGGACGCCCTACGTCACCGAGGCATTGTCCAACGCGGAGGGGCCGGTGATCGCGGTGACGGACTTCATGAAGGCTGTGCCCGACCAGGTGGCGCGCTGGGTGCCCGCCCCGTTCATCACGCTCGGCACCGACGGTTTCGGCCGGAGTGACACCCGCGAGGCTTTACGCCGCTATTTCGAAACCGACGCGGGCCACATCGTCGTGGCCGCACTCGACGGTTTGCGCCAAGCCGGTGAAGGAAAGGCCGAAGAAGTGGCGGACGCGATCCGCCGCTATGGCATCGACCCCGACCGCCCCTCCCCTACCGAGCTCTGAACGGGCCAAGATGCTCCACCTTTCAGGCGATCCCGAAGCCGACAAGCTGCTGTCGGAGGACCCGCTCGCATTGCTGATCGGGATGGTGCTCGACCAGCAGATCCCTCTCGAACGAGCCTTCAGCTCACCGCGGGATCTGCGCGACCGCCTCGGCGGCAAGTTGGACGCGAGGGTGATCGCCGAGATGCCCCCGGACGAGCTGGCGGCGGTCTTCGCCGAGCGGCCGGCCCTCCACCGCTTCCCGAGATCCAACGCCGAGCGGGTCCAGCAGCTCTGCCGGGTAGTGATCGACGAGTACGGCGGAGATGCCTCGCGCATATGGCGGGAAGCCCTGACCGGCACCGAACTTTTCAAGCGCGTGCGGGCGCTCCCCGGCTTCGGGGACCAAAAGGCCAAGATTTTCGTTGCCCTCCTCGGCAAGCAACTCGGCGTCAAACCCCGCGGGTGGCAAGAGGTCTCTGAGCCGTTCAGCGGGCGGGGCACGACCTATTCGGTCGCCGACATCACGAGCCCCGCATCACTGGCAAAGGTGCGGGCCTACAAGGCTCGGGTGAAAGCCGCCGCAAAGGCGAACGAGCGGGCGGACCTCTAGCCGGCTCCCCCGAGGTGGCGGTCGAACCAGCCAAGGAGGAGGGCGATCGCTCTCGGGTCGTGGAGGAGCATGTGGCCCGCCGCGGGCAGGATGCGCAACTCGGCGGTGGAATTGGCGGCGTCCGCAAGCTCCCGGGCCGCCGTCATCGGGACAACGTCGTCGTTGGCCCCGTGCACTATGAGGAGCGGGCGGGGCGGGATCTGGGCCACGAGCCGGAGCGGCTCGATTTCTCGTAGCTCACGCGCCCATGCCGAGGGATCCTCGGGGAAGTCGCGGGCGTGAATGACCCCCATCGACCGTGCCTCGGCGAGGAGCTTGCGCGGGTCGGAGGCGCGCTCGGCGAACTCGGCCGGAGGGGCGAACGCCGCCACCCCCGCCAGGGCCGTGTCGTCGCCCGCGGCGCAGATGGCGAGTGTGGCCCCGGCTGCGAAACCGACGAGCCATATCTTTTCGACCCCCGGGATCTCTCGCAGAGCCCCGGTGGCGCTGGCGAGATCAGCCTGCCAGCCCGTGAGGGAGAAGTCGCCGGCCGACTCCCCTGTGCCGCGGAGGTCGAAGGTGAGGACCATCGAGCCTGTTTCGGCCGCCAGCCTCGTGGCGAGCTGCGGGTAGCCGTAGCTCGGGGAACCGGTCTCGTGCCCCGGTTCAGGGAAGCCGTGCACCAGGACCACGCCGTGCCGGCCGGCACCCGAGGCAGCCGAGAAGCTCGGCCGCACGAGGTAACCGCTCAACTGGGGCCCGCCGGGGGCGGAGAAGGAGAGGCCCTCGGCAGAAGCCCGGCCGTTTTCCCAGCCGGCAAGCTTCGAGGGGACCTGCATCTTGCAAGGCTATAAGACCGCCCGGGCCCACCCCGTCGACCGATGGGACGCCAGAGCCCTGCCTCGGGGCGCGGGGCTCGGCCAGCCGGGCAACCGGCGGGCACGACGGGACGGCGCGTCGGCGGAGACGGGGCGTTTGGTGGAGCGCCGGGTGGGAAAGCACCAGCACCCCGACCCAGGGGAAACCCGCAGGCCGAGACAACACTAAGGGGCGCGCCGCAGCGCGCCCCTTAGCTAACAGCTGGAAAAAGGCGGGCACCCCCGTTTGGGTTGCCGGGTGGGACCAACTCCCGGCCGGGATGAGCCCGGGTGTCTGGCTTGGATTACCAGGCAGTCCAGCAGGCCGACTTAGTGGCCAGCCACCTCCGAGGTCCCACGTTTACTACCGCTCAGCTGGACCACCTCCTTTCTTCGGTAGTTCGATTTTACCCCGCACACCACAGTGATGGTGGACCTTTACGCGAGACGTAGGCGCACCGTATTTGCACTACGCCGGTAGGGTTAATCCCGCGGTCGGTTATCATTGCCGTAATGGCTGTCACCCCTGGCCCACCTGCGCATATGCCTGGTCGCGTCGGAGAGGGGCCGCCGCCGCTGTTCGAGGTACGCAACCTGCACGTAAGTGTGCAAGGTTTGCCCATCCTGAAGGGCGTCGACCTCGTGGTGCCGGCCGGGGAGCTGCACGCCCTCATGGGGCCCAACGGGAGCGGGAAGTCGACGCTGGCCAAGACGTTGCTCGGGTCACCCGGCTACGAGGTCACCGAGGGGCAGATCCTTTACAAGGGGGACGACATCACAGCCTGGCCAACCGAGACCCGCGGGAAGGCCGGCATCTTCCTGGCTTTTCAGTACCCCGAGGAGCTACCGGGCGTCCCACTCGTGCAGTTCCTGCGCCAGGCGCTCTCGGCCCGCAGGGGCGTCGAACTGTCGGTCCTCGAACTGCGCCTCACGGTGATGGAGTGGATGGGCAAGCTCGGCATGGATCCCTCCTTTGGCGACCGCTACCTGAACGACGGCTTCTCGGGTGGAGAAAAAAAGCGCAACGAAGTACTGCAAATGGCGGTCCTCGAGCCCGACCTCGCCATCCTGGACGAGACCGATTCTGGCCTAGACATCGACGCGCTGAGGGTCGTGGCGTCCGGCGTACGCGAGGTCCGCCTCGCCCGGGCCTCCCTCGGCATCCTCCTCATCACGCACTATCAGCGGATCTTGAGCCACCTTGCGCCCGACGCCGTGCACCTGCTGGTCAATGGCCGAGTCGTCGAGAGTGGTGGCGCAGACCTCGCGCTGCGCCTCGAGCGCGAGGGGTACGAGGCATGGAGGTAGCGGCGGTGACACCCGTTAGGCCCGAGCCTGGCACCGGTCACGATCACCCGTTGGCCCCGGTCGTACGACGGGACCTCGACGTGGCAAGGGTCAAAAAGGATTTCCCGTTGCTCGAGCGGGTCGTCCATGGCAAGAGGCTCGTGTACCTCGATTCGGCTTCGTCGTCCCAAAAACCCTTGGCGGTGCTCGATACGATGGACCGCTACTACACGACCACGCACGCAAATGTCCACCGGGGCGTGTACCAGATCGCGCAGGAGGCCACCGAGCTCTACGAGTCGGCACGGGCAAAGGTCGCACGCTTCGTGGGAGCCGGCGACCCCGGCGAAATTGTCTTCACCAAAAACGTGACCGAGGCCATCAACCTCGTCGCCTACTCGTGGGGGCGCCACAACCTGGGCCCGGGCGACGTGGTCGTCACGAGCGAGCTCGAACACCATGCCGACTTCGTCCCATGGCTGCAATTGCGGGAAGAAAAGGGCGCCGAGCTCCGGATCTTGCGCCTGCGGCCCGACGGCACGCTCGACCTCGACAACCTCGACCAGGTCCTGGACGGGGCGAAGCTACTTGCGATAACGGCCGCATCCAACGTGCTCGGGACCCTGCCGCCGCTGCGGCGCCTCGTCGATGCCGCCCACGACGCCGGGGCGCTCGTCCTGGTGGACGCGGCGCAGTACGTTCCTCACCAGTCGGCGGACGTCCGGCAAATTGGCGCTGATTTCCTCGGGTTTACGGGCCATAAGATGCTTGGCCCGACAGGTATCGGAGTGCTCTGGGCAAGGCGGGAGCTCCTCGAGGACATGCCGCCATTTTTGACGGGGGGCGAGATGATCCGAGACGTGCGCTTCGACGGGTTCACCACAAATGACGTCCCCTGGAAATTCGAAGCCGGCACACCGCCGATCGCCGAAGCGGTTGGCCTCGGCGCGGCCGTCGACTACCTCGAGGCGCTCGACATGGGGGCTGTGAGGGAGCACGAACGTGCCCTGACGGCGTACGCTATCGAAGCCCTGAAAGCACGCTACGGCAGCGCGCTGGTGGTGCACGGGCCGCCCCAGCCCGAGCCGCGGGCCGGGATCGTGAGCTTCACCTACAAAGACGTCCATGCCCACGACCTTTCCCAGGTGCTCGACGAAGCCGGGGTCTGCGTCCGGGCCGGGCACCACTGCGCCAAACCGTTGATGCGCTACCTCGGGGTCAGTGCTACGGCGCGGGCATCGTTTTATATTTACAACGACGAAGCCGACGTCGATGCTCTAGTCGACGCGATCGGCCAATCAGACACGCTTTTTGGCTGAGAACACCGGGACGGTTATGCCAGGCCTCGAAGACCTCTACCGCGAAATTATCCTCGACCACTACCGCCACCCCCGCAACCGGGGCGAGCTCGAGTCCCCGCCGGCGATCCGTGCCGAGGGCTTCAACCCTTTGTGCGGCGACGAGGTAGTGGTCTACCTGGCGGTCGACGACGGGCTTGTCTCAGACCTCAAGGTCTCGGGGCAGGGCTGCTCGATCTCGCAATCCTCCGCCTCGATGATGTCTGCCGCCGTGAAGGGCAAGACGATCTCGCAAGCGCGTGCAACGATAAAAGCCTTCAGGGCAATGATGTCGCTGCACGGCCACCAACTCGATGGCGGTGCGGATGGCGTCGCCGCCCTGAGCTCCGACGCCGAAATGGACGACCGCACCGGGCCGGAGGTCGCCGCGGACGAGGGCATCACTCTCGGTGATCTCGAAGCTCTTCAAGGTGTCGTCAAGTTCCCTGTACGCATCAAGTGCGCCACGCTGTCTTGGCATACTCTCGCCCAGGCGCTCCACGACGCCGAGGCTGAGTCGGGCGGGTAGCCGGCGGGCGAGCGTGTAGGCGGGTAGCCGGCAGGCAAGCGGGTAGCCGGCGGGCGAGCGTGTAGGCCGGTAGCCGGCA
>Ga0335074_10016898_pt1 | contig 10274 bp, 9 predicted proteins | sample Lox_Sample_23_FD_206715 | JGI IMG/M metagenome (GOLD analysis project Ga0335074, IMG submission 206715) | Soil microbial communities from Loxahatchee National Wildlife Refuge, Florida, United States - Lox_Sample_2.3 | ecosystem: Environmental > Terrestrial > Soil > Wetlands | place: USA: Florida...
CATTGCTTCCCTGGATTGTCGGGTTAGTCGGAACTCGATTCGGAACGCTTCAGACAGGATTGCTTGTCCCGCTGTTCGGCTCTGCCGCAATGTTCTTTCTCTATCTTCGAAACTGGGACGTCACGGGCGCAGCCTAGGTTGCCAAGGCCTCTTTCGACTTTAGCGAGCCACAAGTTTCGCCGTGAGCCTCCACAGGCGAACCACGCGATACAAAGGGAACAGCGGAGCAGGTAGACGAACGAGTGCCCATTCCCCGGGACCGGGCGTGCAGACCAGCCGAGTCAAGAATCGCAACCGGTCAAGCTGTTTTTCCCGCAGTCGCAACATCAGGCGGAAATAGGCGGCAGACTCGACATCGTATTCCGTTTCGCTTTCGATATGCCCGCGGACCTCATCTGCAAAAAATCGAATCTCATGATTTTGAAGAAGGTGCTGCGCCGCCTCGGGAATCGGCGCGCTGAGAATCCGGTTGGCCAGAAGAAAGGTTAGGCCCAGAATGCGCGCGATCCCGAGTTCTTCAGCTTGCGAACTGATCTGGCCCCAATCGACGTGTGCGAGATTCATCATGCGCGACAAATCGCAAAGCCAGATCAGCCGTCCCCAGACATGCTTTGCCGCGTGCAGCGTAAGAATGATGAACAGATCTTCGAGCGACGGACTCTTGATCGCGCGTCCGGCGACACTCGTCGTCACCGCGCGGCGAAAAACTGAGCCCATATCAAAGTCGACTGTGTAAAACCGGGGAAGGATCGCCCATTGCACTTCCAGCAGGTTTTTCCCGGCTGGCGCATCGAAAGCCGATTCGTATCCTGATTTCAAATACGCCCTTTCCTGAGCGTCCGAGAAATTCTCGTGGGCCACGAATTCCAGCGGTGCCAGGGCTTGGCGTATCCGCGGCAGATCTTGCTGCCGGATCAGGAGATCGATGTCTCCGGATTGGCGCAGCGCGATGTCGCTGTAGATCATCTCCGCCAGCGCGAGACCTTTATACGGCATCGCCTCGACTCCCGCTCCATCGAGGCAGTCGAGAATACTGATCAGCTCGCGAGAGAGAAATAGCGCCTTATGCAGATTCGCCTGATAACGCCGTGCCAAGCGGCGCATGAGTTCCGTAGGGACCGCATCCGCAACGGTTGAGAGGCTCCGGAACAGAAGCGGCTGCACTCCATGGCGGTCGGCGAGATCGAGCAATTCATCCCATCGCAAAGGCTGCGAAAGGATGGATCGCATCTGGCCGGCCGCTTGCTCCGGAGAAAGGGTTGAGCACGCCGCGAGAAGAAGCAGCCACTCATTGCCGCGCGCGGAGCCGTTCACAGCGATGTCGGATGATATCTCCGTAGACACATGCGTTGAGGTCAAGACTACGCAATCGCGCCGGCGGGAATCGCCGCGGGACGAATCTGCACGAGATTAACTCCCGCACGTTTCTTCGCCAGCATATTCGCTGATGGAATTCCCGTTCTTGCAAAAGATTTTTCGCAATCCTGCGAAGACGGCCCGCGCATATTGCCCTCCATGTACGCGAGCCCAGGGCAGCGCGTGCATGTCGCAGCGTGCGTACATGAAGAACAGGTTGTGAGGTCCTTGACGCGAATCGACCGCACGTCATTCATCTGGTCGGAGTAACGCCAGATGTCGATGAACCGCTGCCTCCTGACATTCCCGGTCGGAAGCGGAAATTGCACGCAAGGGAAAACATCACCATACGGTGAAACATAGCAGGCAGAATGTCCTGCGCTGCACGGAGTGGCGTCCAGCGCGCTTTCGCCACTCTCGGCCGGAATCGCGCAGAATTCATCGGCGTCCCCGACCAGTGCCGAATCGCGAAATACCTGCTGCAGCGCGCTGCTGTCAACTCCAAGACTCAGGATCGAACGATCGCCGTCCATCATCGGAGTTACCGTCGGATCGAGCGTGCATTCCACGCCCAATTCCGCCGCCAAGGCCCGCACGCCCGGATAATCCTGCATGTTCTGTATCATCAGGACGTTCGCAATGATGACTTTCAGTCCCTGCGACTTGAGGAATCGAATCGCATCGACGGACCGCTTCAGCGAACCCGGAATCAACGTGATGGCGTCATGCACCTCCGCATGATGCGAGTAAATGCTGATCTGGATGGATTCAACATGCAGATCGCGAAGGCGCGCAGCCTCGCGCTCGCGGATCAATACCGCATTCGTCTTCAATTTGACGCAGAACATCAGGCGCCGCGCATGTTCCAGGATCTCGAAGAAATCCTTGCGCAGGAAGATTTCTCCGCCGCTCAGCGTCAGCACGAATACCCCGGCGTCTGCCATCTCGTCGAGAAGATGCTTGATTTCCGCGGTGGTCATCTCGCCATGATCGTTGTGATCGAGATAGCAATGGACGCACTTCTCGTTGCAGCGATAGGTGAGGTCGAGTTGAACATTCAGCGGAATGTTCAAGCTCAACGCCTTTGCGGTCATCTCCTCTAGAAGTCCGCTCATTTCGATTTTTCCGCTCCGGAATGGCCTGGAAGGATCGGTGTTTCTGATACCTGCAAAATCTCGTGGCTCGCCAGTTCGCGCGCAAGAGACTCGGCATCCTGCAGCGCTTCCTTCGGATCAACGTCGAACTCGCTGCAGATTTTCCGCGTGACAATCTCGTCGAGCGGAGTTTCGCCGTCCGCCGACTGCCACAAAATCGTCGCGGTCTTATTCAGCGTGAAAAGCGTTGAATCGCGTCCGGACATAATCATCATTTCACCGCCCAGGCCGCGAGCCGCGACTCTCGGATTTCGTGCTACATACATGCTGCTCATCCAATCAACTCCCATACCCGGCTGTCGGGAAAAAATGTCAGCCGGCGGACCGGTACCCGGCTCACGAATTCAAACGCAGAATGAAATGTCGCCTGAACCAGTTCCTCATCCTCCGCGAAAAAAAGGAGATTGGCAAGCAGGGAACGGGCAGCGTCAGCCGGGGCAACGGGTTCGATCAGGTTCTCGGGTCCCTTCGACAACAGAAAAAGTGTAGAGACAGGCGCCGAAACATTTTCGCCCAGCTTCGCCAGTTCGCCCGTGAATGGGGTTCCGTACGCGGCGTAACCGCCATTCTGTTTGCGCACGTACGAGATTTCGTCCGTCAAGAGCGTCACATCCGGAGGAGCCAATCTCGAAATCGTGGTCTTTCCCGCCTCCGAAACGCCTGCGAACAGGAGCGCTTTGCCATTACGAATTGCGCTGGCTGAGTGCAGAAGAAATCCGCCTTGCTTTGCCAGCACGAGCGTGTGAACGATGCGAAGCACGGCGTCGATCGAATATGGGTTCGCGGTCTGCCGGATCCATCCTCGCCGTCTTGCCGGCTCCCACTCCGCGCGAAAATCGCCGCGCCGCAATGTCCATCGGCCATTCTGCTGGGTGACGCGGACGTCCTCGTCAGGATTCGGAACACGGCTCGATGAAATCTCAATGTCGAATTCAATCTCTGGCCGCTCGGATCGTCCGATAAATCCGGCGTAACGGTCCTGCAGGATCGCGATGAAGCCGGCATCGGTCGTGTTCACACGCACTGGCATCCCCCCAATCTCAATCACGAGGTTCAACGGCACGGCTTCGGTCATCAGTTCTGGCAAGTGAGATCTCGACTATCAACCTTCAACGTTCGAAGCCTCGAAGAATCCGTGGACTCCCACGACCACGCGAGCGGCCAAATCGGACCGGCGAACCATGGCTGCGATGGCGCGTTCCGACAGGCGTAGATCACGTCGCGGCACGATGGATTTTCCATTTCGCACAATCCGCGTCACTTTCCCAACGAGACCGTTCTTGTGAGTAGGAGGATCCGGACGCTCCATCGCATCCCCTCGCGTCAGTATCTCCGTACTTCCGCCATCGACCACGTTCTGAATCAGTCGGTGTGCAAAGAGCCGTCCTTCCCGTACGACCAGCACAAGGTCTCCAGAGACTGCCCGATCGGAGCCGCCGTGCTCCACCACAAGAGTATCTCCGGGCCACACCGTCGGCAGCATGCTCCAACCGGTGACCTTCAACCGCAGCACTCCCGACGAGCGCAGCACATCTGCCGCCAGTTGCGACTTGACCCTATGTTTTTCGTCGAATAATGACACGTGGAATGCCAACTCTGCCTGGGCTGGGTGACAGGATTTGAGAATTCTACCATTTCCACGGAAGCGCCAGTGCATCAATCTTTGAAAACGATGCGGTCCGGCGCGGACCGAATCTGGAACCAAGGGCTCCAGAAATTCTGACAGAAGCAATTCTTTTTTTCGATACAGCCATAGTTCGCAATTTTGCCAATAGTCCGTACAATAGCTGGAATCCTTCTTTGTTGATCAACGTCATCATTCAACGAACAAGAGACAGTAGGAGGCGTAGCAAATAAGATTGGACGGATACGAGACAGCTGAGCAAACGGATCAGAGCGCCCCGGCAACGGCAGTCAGCAGCGTTCTGACCGCGGAGGAAGTCGCGAATCTGGCCGCCGAAGGAGGCCAAGCGGCCGAGACGTTGATGAACCTCGTGGCCTTGATCGCCAAGAGGTTTCGCACCGACGTCTGTTCGGCCTATTTGCTGGAACCGGATCGCGCCAACCTTGTCCTGGCCGCAACCGTAGGCCTGCGGCGCGAATGCATCGGAAACTTGCGGATGGCCGTTCACGAAGGCCTTACCGGGCTCGTCGCGGAACAGGTCCACTCCGTGGCCGTAAGCCAGGTAAAGAATCACCCCCGCTTCAAATACTTTCGCGATGCCGGAGAAGACGCGTACCAGTCTTTCCTCGGTGTTCCCCTGATCGATCGCGGAATTCTGCAAGGTGTTCTGGTCGTTCAAACGATCGAAGCCCGCGTCTTCAGTGAAGATGAAATCCGTATGTTGTCGGAGGCGGCCCGGCAGGTCGCCCCCGTTGTGAGTGAAGCGCGAACTCTCGATCGTTTCATCGCTCCCCTTCAGGAGCGCCTCTGGGCACTCGCGCGAAACCTGTGGTGGAGTTGGGATCACAATTCCGCCAGTCTTTTTCTTGACCTTGATCCGGCGCGATGGAGCGAACTCAACCACAATCCGGTTGCGCTCTTGAGCGAACTGCCGCTGGCCAAGCTGGAAACCCGCGCCGCCGAACTCATGCTTCATAGCCGGGTCAATTATGCCTACCGCCGGATGCTCGAATATCTTGAGGCGGATCGCACTTGGGGAACGCGGCACGCCGGTGTCCTGCGCCCGCATCCTGTCGCTTACTTCTCGGCCGAGTTCGGGCTGCATGAGTCGCTGCCGGTGTATTCGGGAGGCCTCGGAGTGCTTGCCGGCGATCACATCAAGAGCGCCTCTGATCTCGATATTCCACTTGTGGGCATCGGGCTCTTTTACGGCCAGGGGTATTTCCGCCAGCGTCTGGATCTGAACGGCTGGCAGCGCGAAGAGTATCTGGAAACCGACGTTAATCAACTGCCGATGGAAGTCGCGATCGGAAAAGACGGCCGTCCGGTGGTGGTCGAGATTGAAACGCGCAGCGGCCGCATTCAGGCAAAAGTCTGGCGCGTCAAGGTCGGACGGCGCGATCTCCTGCTGCTGGATTCCGACGTGGAAGGCAACGCGCCCGAAGACCGCGAACTCACCTCCCGCTTATATGGCGGCGATCTCCGCATCCGGATTCGTCAGGAAGTGTTGTTGGGAGTCGGAGGCCTGCGCGCGCTTAAAGCGCTCGGAATCTCTCCGGGCGTATTTCATCTCAACGAAGGCCACAGTGGCTTCGCTGTGCTGGAAGCAATCCGTATGCGCATGGAGGACGAAGGCATCGGTTTCGATGCTGCGGTGCCGCGAGTCTCCCGTGAGGTCGTATTTACCACGCACACTCCGGTTCCCGCCGGCCACGATCGTTTTGACGCGAAGCTGGTGGAAGAACACATCGGGCCGCTCCGCGAACAACTTGGCCTCTCCCAGGAAAGCCTGTTGGGTCTGGGTCGCGAGAACACCAGCAATCAGGACGAACTATTCTGTATGACCGTCCTCGCCCTCCGGCTTTCGCGGCGCGCAAATGCGGTGTCCGCACTTCACGGCGAAGTGTCCCGCGCTATGTGGACTGGACTGTATCGCGGCAAACCCGAGGACGAAGTTCCCATCGGCCATATCACCAATGGCGTGCACGTTCCGTCCTGGCTCGCTCCACAGATGTTCCGCCTCTACGATCGCCATCTCGGAACCGACTGGTTGCAACGAGGCAGCGAAGCGAAGACCTGGCTGGGAATTGAGAACGTCGATGACGGCGAGCTTTGGGAGACGCACCTCAATCTCAAATCGCAGCTCATCGAATTCGTTCGCAAGCGGGCGGTCGACCAGGCCGAGCGCCGAGGCGAGTCGAACGAAGTATTGCAGCGCCTTGAGCGCGTCTTGAGCCCCGACGCTCTCACCATTGGCTTTGCACGCCGCTTTGCCACGTATAAGAGAGCCAACCTCATCTTGACGGATATCGAGCGCCTTGCGTCGATGGTGAACGATCCGAATCGTCCCGTGCAGTTTGTCTTTGCCGGCAAAGCGCATCCACTGGACGAGCCGGGTAAGCGCGTCCTGCAGCAGATCGCCGAATTGATGCGCGATCCGATGTTCCGCGACAAGTTCGTCTTCGTCGAGGACTACGACATCAACGTCGGCCGCCGCTTCGTGCAAGGCGTGGACGTTTGGCTGAACAATCCGCGGCGTCCTCTGGAAGCTTCCGGAACCAGCGGGCAAAAGGTCGTGCTCAACGGCGGTCTCAATCTTTCCGTTCTCGACGGATGGTGGGCGGAAGCGTTCGACGGCTTCAACGGATTTGCCATCGGGAGCGGAAAGACACATTCCAACTTGAGCATTCACGATTCGCGCGACGGCGAGGACTTGTTACGAGCGCTCCGCGAAGAGGTGATTCCCCTCTATTACCAGCGTGATCGCGACGGCCTTCCCCGCGGCTGGATCAAGCGCATGAAACGCACGATCCGAACGCTGGGCTGGCGTTTCAACGCAGACCGCATGGTCATGGATTACACCCTGAAGTGCTACGTTCCAGCGGCCGGCGGCACTTCCAGCGATATGCGCGGCTAGCGCCTATGAGCGGCGACCTTTCTATCGAATTATGGAGACTCAAAAAGGACGAGGTGCGGTTTTAGGTCTCGTCCCAGCCCGTGGCGGATCGAAGGGCATCAAGAGAAAGAACGCCCGCCTGCTTGCTGGAAAGCCGTTGCTGGCCTATACCGCAGACGCCGCGCTGGGCGCACGTGGGTTGTCACGAGTGTTGCTGAGCACCGACGATCCTGAAATTGCCTCGATCGGTAAAGCTGCCGGTCTCGACGTTCCGTTCCTCAGGCCCGCGGAACTGGCCGTCGATTCGACTCCGATGATCGACGTCGTTCTGCACGTCATCCGGTGGTTTCAGGATCAAGGTTTGAATTACGACGCCGTGTGTCTCTTGCAGCCCACGAGCCCCCTACGAAGCTCAGCCACTATCGATCGCTGCATCTCTCTGTTGTGGGACCGCAGCGTCGACAGTGTCGTTTCAGTGCGCCCAGTTCCGACAGAACACAACCCGTACTGGGTCTATTTCGAGGATGCCGACGGATTACTCAGGCCCAGCATGGGCGACAAGCCGGAAGTGCCGTGCCGCCAACAGCTTCCTCGCGCCTTCCATGCGGATGGAAGCATTTTTTTGGCGAGGACAAAAACGATAGTTGCGCAGCATTCACTGAAATGCAAACGAATGCTTGCAGCAATATCTCCCGAGCAGGAAGCGGTTGACTTGGACACGGAGGAGCAGTGGCAGGCGCTGGAGAAACAGCTCTTATTGAAGCGCTAAGCGTTATTGCAACTCAGGGATTACAACTGGCGGCATCTGGATCAAGGGAGCGTCGCCCCCACACTTTCGTCCACTAGGTTACCGAATTCGTGACCAGCCCGGAGACATCATTGAATAATTTTTGCGTGGCTAGCTTCCATATTCCTTCCGCCCGAAGCACGCTCAAGAACGCTGGCGCGCAATCGCCCTTGCCGAAGTGATGAATCGGCGCAAATCCTCCCGGTAGGTTCGCCAGAGCGCGGACGATCGCATCGCGTTTGTAATCCACATTCACTATTGAATCGCAGTGGAACCGCCGGTTCTGCCTTGTCCCGATGTTAATCGTCGGTACTCCATAACTTGGGGCCTCGCGAATGCCGGCACTCGAATTGCCCACCATTGCCAGCGCGTTTCTCATTAACACCAGAAAATGCTCAAATCGCATGGACGGTATAAAACGAAATCTGGAAAGCCCCCTCAGCCGCTCCATCTCCTGAAGTATTGTCTCCGCTCCCTGGTCGTTATTGGGGTGAATGACAACGAAATTCATCTCGGACTCAAGCAATGCGCTCACGAATTCAGCCGCATCATGCTTGGTCTGCTCAAGCTCAGTTGTCACCGGGTGATAAAGGACAATGCCGTAACGGTCGAACCCAATTTCATAGCGACTCTTCACTTCTTTCAGGGTAGGGAGGGAGTCGGAAAACATAATGTCTGTATCGGGTGAGCCAATAACAAAAATCGAATTCGAAGCTTCGCCCATCTGTCGAAGGCGCGCCGCGGCTTCCTCATTCGCGACGAAGTGAACGTGCGACAGCTTCGTCACTGCGTGTCGAAGCACTTCGTCCACTGTTCCGGAGACTTCGCCGCCTTCTATGTGAGCTACGCGGATGTTGTTCAATGCCCCCACGATTGCCCCCGCGAGCGCCTCCACCCGATCACCATGGACTACGAGAAGATCCGGCCTGGCCTCTCGTATATAAAGACCCAGACCGCTCACCGTATTCGCCAACACCAGATCCATCTGCGAATTCACCGAGCCGTCTTGATTGATATAAGGATGCACATTCCGGAACCCGCTCTTATAGATCTCATGGATGGTCGATCCATACCGCGCCAGCATATGCATGCCGGTCACAAAAATAGAGCATTCGAACTCTTCCGCCTCACCCACCGCCTTCATCAACGACTTCAACTTGCCGAAATCGGCCCGAGTTGCGGTCAGGAACGAGATCTTTCGCCTGCTTCTTATCTTCATAAAGGATTCAAACCAGATTCGACCATTTGACTTGAGAGTCCCGCGAAAGCGGCTCTTTCGCTTTCCGCCCAAGGATCTCCGAGTAATCGCGTGCTTTGATCTCGCCGGTACCCGGGCGTTTGACCCAAATATTCTCGGCGGTCAACTCCTCCCCTGCAAGGATGTCTCGCGTCGTCACTACGCACGCATAAGCGAAGTCGATCGTAGGCTGTTCCTCGGGCAGAATCGTCTTGGCGCCGCCCAGCGCTGCATGAATTGCTTTCGTGCCTTCGATCAACTGTTGCAACTCGCCAGGATCAATAGATATCTCGATGTCAGGACCAGGCCATCTCTTGTCCGCCGTGAAGTGTTTTTCCACGATACTCGCTCCCAGCGCGATCGCGGCATAACATGTGTAATTGCCCAGAGAATGGTCGCTCAGGCCAAGCACTGCGTCGCGGAAAGCCTTTCCCAGCTCCGTGACCGCGCCCAATCGTACCTTGTTATATGGAGTGGGGTACATCGAGGTGCAGTGAAAAAGAGCAAATGGTACGGAATGCCGGCGCAGAATTTCCACCGCCGGCAAAACCGAGCCCAGATCGTTCATCCCAGTCGAAAGCAACACCGGCTTCCCAAATTTCGCAATATGCTCGACAAGAGGATAGTTGTTACACTCCCCCGAGCCGATCTTGTATGCGGCTACCCCCAGCCTCTTCAGCCTGTCGGCCGCCGCTCTTGAGAACGGAGTCGAAAGGTAAATCATTCCCAGGGATTCAACTTTCGCTTTGAGCGCTGCATCCTCCTCTTCCGAAAGAGCGCAGCGCTTCATGATGTCCCAGATGCTCTCCTTGGCATTTCCGGGGATCACGTCGTTGGGAATCATCTCGTCTTCCACGACGTGGGCTTGGAATTTCACGCACTCGCAGCCGACGCGGGCCGCTTCCTCGACCATTCGGATCGCCTTTTCGAAACTTCCTTCGTGATTGATCCCAATCTCTGCAACTACAAATGGTGGATGCTGCCTTCCGATTTGACGTGAACCGATCGTCAATACCGGCCATTCGTTCGCCCCCAGGGACTCCATCGTCGACGGTAAATTTTCTTCCATAAATGCTTGCCTCCTCTCAGGCTCCTGCTTCTGCAAAGGAGCCTGGCTTCTACTCTTGAGCGCGGACCGGCGACCGACGGCTATTGGACGATCGGTTCTCTTTAGATTTTCCGAAGGCGCTCAACCGCTCGTGAGATCGCGCAGATGGCAA
>Ga0335074_10016899_pt1 | contig 10273 bp, 6 predicted proteins | sample Lox_Sample_23_FD_206715 | JGI IMG/M metagenome (GOLD analysis project Ga0335074, IMG submission 206715) | Soil microbial communities from Loxahatchee National Wildlife Refuge, Florida, United States - Lox_Sample_2.3 | ecosystem: Environmental > Terrestrial > Soil > Wetlands | place: USA: Florida...
GCGCGAGACCACCGTATGGAGCGCCTGGCACCAGCCCACCCGGTCTTCCTGCTTCGCGTCACCCCAACTGCGGATGATCGATTGCAGAGAGGCCGCCTGATCGCGGGCCTGTTCCTGAGCGCGGCGGAAACGAGCCTTTGCTTTCGCAAACGCCCGTTGCTCCGCGGCGATGCGCTGCCGGTCGCCTAGGCGCCTGGCTTCCGCCACGCGCTCGGCCGCCTGCTCATGCGCCTTTTGCTCCACGGTGAGTTTGGCCTGAATCATTCCGTGACCGGCTGCGTACACGGTATTGATCAGACGCGATTCGGCGAACATGGGAGCCTGCACTGCGTTTCCCGTGATCAGCCCGCGGAACTGCTCGATTGGAAAGGGCTTCTCTACCATTTCCTCGATGTGTTTGCGAAGAATGTTGTAGAGCCTTCCGATACGATCCGTGGGCAGAACGTCGAGCGAGAGTGGCAGTTCCTTGTCGTTGATCGCCTTGGCTTCCTTGAGGGCAAGCCAGGGCGCCGGAGAAACCTGCTGGCGAATTGCCTGCAGCTTCTTCCGGTCGGCGTTGGTGTTGTGCTTGAGCGAGTCGATCTCCAGTTGCAGCTCGGAGACCAGCTCATAGAGCAGGTCCTCTCGGCCGCCGGCGACGCAGGAACTCATCAGGTCGGTGATCACCCCGATTTGATTCCCGCGCGACTTTAGGGCCACGAATTCGAGCGAGAACCACGGAGACTTGGCTCTTCCAGCCTTGGTCTTCGTGACCTCATGTTCGTGTTCCATGCGAAAGCGGCTGTCCACAAAGCGTGGAAACCGCTCCCCATCGATCACGCACACCCAGTCGAAATCGAAATCCCCGCCGTTGCGTTTGGCGGTCTCCGAATGAAGTGTGTATGTTCCCTCAAGGGTCAGCTGATCAGCTACAACCTGGGCGGCGACGTTCTGGTCCATCCCAAATCGCGCCATCAGCTCGACGATCAACTGCTCGCCCTCGAGATGTTCGAGTGGAAGCAGGTCCTCTTTCATGCGCACGGGGTAGCGCACGCATAGGCCCCGCTTCGACGGAATGGTGGTGATGGCTGCCGCGTTCGGCATCCAGTCGGCGCCGCTGAGGATCTTGCCACTTTGCAAAACCAGAAAGCCGTCATCCGCCAGCGCAAAGGCGGGCAGTTTGACGCCTCCTCCGGTCATCAGTTTGTAGGCCCAGTGAGCCATCAGTTTGCTGAGTTGCGTGTGGATATAGGGATGGCGGGTGATTTCCCCCGATCCATCGGCGAGCAGAGCCGCCTCGACGACGCGCTGGAACTCTTCCTCTGCTGCCTCGTCGTCCTGACGGATCTCGCGGCCAATGAGTTCGACCACCTTGCGGTGATTGCCCTCTCTCCACGCGGTTTTGAGCGTTTCGATGATTTCTACGGCCTGCGGAACGATCTCGGTTTCAATCGACTCCGCCGGCGCATGCTGGAGTATCGTGTAGCTCGACTCGAACTCAAGAGGTCGCGAAACTTCCCGAATCCCCAGAACGATCGGGCTTTTGTAAACGCGCGAGCCGAGGCCTATTATGCTGGCCACGGCGTTCGGCATCCTGATACTCGGCTTGATGGAACTTTCCGGAACAATGACGTCGACATGGAGAGCGTCGGAGACATCGTCCGTCATGACTTTGAAGCTTCCTTTTGCCTGGGTCTCGGCGAAGGCGAGGCGGAACTGGTAGAAGTGGCCTTCGGGAAGCACGAGCTTCTCGAAAGTCCCCTTCCGGATCCATCCCCGGCAGTCGTTCGTCCCCAGTTCCAGGTCTTTGACCACCATCACTGTGGCTTCCGTCTCCGCGTGCACGACTTTGCAGTCGGACACGAGAATGCCGAAGTACGTAATGGCAGCCTCGGGCCATTGCTGGAACCGTTTGGCAATCAGGGGCTCGTGTTTGGCGTCGCAGTAGTAATACTTGCCGTTCTTGGCCGAACCGGACGCGCCGACCATCCTGTACGCAATCCCGTTGTGCGAGATCGCTGTCATCCGGTCAGCAACCAGCGCCTGCTCAGCTTCGATGGTCACCACGTACGCTTCCGATGGAAAGACTACGCGCATGGCAACAAGCAGCGCACCATGACGCTCACCGCAAGCGAGTTCCTGCGCCGCTTCTGCCAGCATCTGCTGCCCAGGGGATTCGTCCGCATCCGCCACTTCGGCTATCTCGCCAACGCCCGCCGGGCTGCTCTCATCGCGCTGGCCCGCCAGCTATTTGCGTGCCAGCCTCCAGCAACTTCGCATCTCACCAGCTCTTCGCAAGCTGCCTGGCGTTGTCCGCGCTGCGGAGCCAACATGAACATCGGTCCCAACCTCACCGCACAACAACTGGCATTTCGATGTCCCGACTCTTCATGACTCCAATTCCATCCAACCGCCCGCGAAGATGTGCCCCCACGTCTCGGCCCACGTGTGCCTTCAGTGCGAACTTCTGGCCTTATGACCGACTCCTACCCGCTTGCAGTTCACGAAACCGGTCGTTCCTTGAAGGGCTCTCTGCCTTGCCGCCTTATCCAACCCGGCTCCTACAGCCTCCTGGCCATATCCATGCAGGCCAACCGGCGACCGTAGCTCCATAGCAGCGCCCGCCACTGCCACCGCCTTCCTTCTAGTCTCCTTATCGAAAATGCCTCGGGGCAGCAGATGCGGCGAAAGAGTTTGGCGGCGGGGATTCGCCCCCGAAGCATTTCCGATCAAGGCTAACGACTCTACGACAAAGTGGATCGCCGGAGCGTCTGGATGAGTGCTTTGCCTCAATGCAACAACTTGAAGCTCGCTGCCCGCCCGCCGACTACTGGAAGGCGGTTCATGTAGTCGCGATTACCCAACGATTTGCCAGAGTTAAGTTTCGTGAAGAAGCTCAGTACGATACTTCGGCGCGAGTTCCCGGACTTTCCGGATGAATGCAGATTCTTGTTCGGGGCTGAGCGGCGGCGGTGGCGTGGTGCGAGTCGCCACAGGCACACCGATTTCCAGGAAGAACTTCTCCTGCCCCGCAGGTGAGCAAATGCATAGCATTCGAACCGGTTCGGAAGAGACGTTCGCAAAACGGTGAGGCGCGTTTGCGGGGATGTGTACCGTCTCGCCGGCTCTCACAGTGATCTTCTGACCGCGGAAGGTCGCTTCCATCTGACCCCTGAGCAGAATGAAGGTCTCTTCAAAGTCGTGACGGTGCGGCGGCGGTCCGCCGCCGGGCGGGACATGCATGTCAATAACGCAGAACCGGCCCGCTGTCGCTTCTCCGGAGACGGTGATTGTGTAGGTGTCGCCGACCAGGCCGAGGTGCGGCAGATCCTGATCTGCGTCCGGCTGCGCCAGGGTAAGGGCACGATGAAGATCGTCGGAAGGCAGGGCCGGCTGCTGCTTCGGTTTCGTAGACATGTGTGTCTCCTCGATGATTTTGGATTAGATCAAAGGCTCTCTGTTCGACGCCGGCCTGAGGGTGGCGTCCGGGACGCAGTCATGCCTTCCATTGTGCGGCCATTTCTTCAGCAAAGTGTTCATAGCTGCGCGGCCCATGTCCCAGCAGCGTCGACAGGTGCTTCACCTCGGTTTCGGTGGAAGCGAAGCCACGATCGAGGTAGCCCTGAAACATGGTCCGAAGATCAAACGCACTCCACGCCGGAACTCTCGAGCGCATCTCCTGTTCCCACCGGTCAAAGTCGTGCCCCGTGTAGCGGATTTCTCTGTCGAGCAGCTTGCTCCAGGTTGCGGCATTGCCGGGCCCGGTGATCAGTGCGGGGCCAACCAGATCGTAGGTTTTCCCATTGTGTCCTTCGCTCGTCAGCGAGATGGCAGCGGCCTCGGCAATGTCGCGCACATCGACCGCGGCGATTCCGGCGCTTCCGATCGGCATGGGGTAGATGCCGGCACCGGTGAGCGCGTCCGAGAGCGTTGCGTCATTCTGGATGTAATAGCCGGGGCGCAGGATGGTGAAGCTCACGCCAAACTCGCGCAGAGCACGCTCCACGGCCAGCTTTGAGGCGAAATGCGGCACGTCGGCGAACTGGTCGACCCTGAACACGGAGAGATACGTGATGTGCCGGATGCCCTTCCTGCGCGCTATACCGTAGGCGATCAGCGCCTGTGTGAGTTCATCGGCCACGACGGCGTTCACCAAAAACATCCGATCGATGCCCTCCATTGCAGTTTCCAGCGAGCCAGGGTTCAGTAGATCACCGCGGGCGACTTCAACGCCGGCCGGCAGCCGGCCCGGCTCGGGCTGGGTGCGCGCGAGCACGCGGACCGGAGCGCCTCGCTTCACCAGTTCCTGAACGACAGATCCGCCGACGTTCCCCGTTCCGCCTGTGACTAAGATCTTCATCTTCGCTCTCCTTTGGCCGTCGAGCGGCCGCCCATCCTCTTGCGATGAGACGCCCGACATTTGTTGACCGATGCACAGTCCGACGCAAAACCTGTTTGCTGCATTGCAAAACTCGGTTAATATTGTGTTGAAATGAGCGCCCTGTGAAGCTGCTCGACCTCAATGACGTCCGCACGTTTGCAGCGGCCGCCGAAGCTGGAACCCTGAGCGGGGCAGCGAAAGAACTGGCGGTTCCCCCCTCCACCATCAGCCGCGCGCTCACTCGCCTCGAAAGGCATCTCGGCGTATTGCTTGTGCAGCGAAGTTCGCGCGGGCTGTCGCTCACCGATGTGGGCCAGGAGTACCTACAAACATGCAGACGCGCATTCGGGCGACTCAGACGCGCTGGAGGAGGCGAAAACGAGCCGCTGGCCCGCAATTCCAGGTGGGATCCCTATAATGATCGCGCGATGTGCGGCCTCCCCATTTGTCTCGCTGAGACCACTGAGCCCTGTCTCCTTCTGGGTAAACCGTCGGGAGTTGATTGGAGAGTAAGGTGGCATCGAGGAAACCGCGACGAGAAAGGAACTTCGATCCTATGTTGAGTTCAGTTCGCACAGGGTTTGTGTCGGGTTCAATCACGCTCCTGTTCTTTGCCCTGATCTCCCTGTCGGCAAGTGAGGTGCGGGCTCAGGAGACTGCGCAATCGAAAGCAACCTCACGTCCGTGCGGCGACCCGGCAGCCGATCGCTTTTTGGAGAAAGGACACAGCACATGGCCCACCAGCGGATATGGACTTCCTCCGATCGTCGCCCGTGCCGGTGAGGCGCTGACATACTTCAGGCTCGCGGTCGCTCAAGACCAGAAATGCGCTCAGGCCTGGATCGATCTGGCGAGGGCCGAAATCGGATTTCCGAGCTGGCCAGGATTGCCACCGAGCGAGCGCTTTCCCCTGGCGCTGGAGGCAGCGACCAGGGCGATTCAACTCGAGAACAATTCGGCTGAAGCGCACGCCTTGCTGGGCAGCGTCGATTTCAACACCGGAAAATGGGCGCCTGCGGAAGAGGAATTCAGACGCGCGATTGCGCTGGCGCCGAATAGTGCCGCTTATCACGCCGACTATGCGCGGTTCCTGGCTGCGATGGGCCAGGAAAGTCAGGCTATTAGTGAGATCGAACGAGCACGTAAGCTGGCCGGTGAATCGCCGCGGATGGATGTGGCGGCGGGTGAGATTTACTCCTGGGCGCGACAATACGACAAGGCGATCGAATTGATCCGTGTTGCTGCCGGGGCGAACCCCTCGGATGGCATCGTCAATTTCCTCTTGGGCTGGGCCTATGTTGGAGAGAAGAAGTGGCCAGATGCGGCCAGGGCGTTTCAGAAGGCGGTCCCACTGTCGGATCGCGACGCAGGGGACGTGATGAGCCTGGCCTATGTCTATGCCTCCGAGGGGCAGCGTGACAAAGTCCCACCCATGCTGGAAGAGGTGGAAGAGAAAACCAGCCTGATGTACGTGCCTGTTTACCGCATCGCCGCGACCTATGTTGCACTGGGCGACAAAGAACAGGCGCTCCAATGGCTGCAAAAAGCCTACTCGGACGATTATGGCTGGATGGTTTGGCTCAAAGTCGATCCAGTTATGGATCCTCTCCGTTCCGATCCCCGGTTTCAGAGCCTGCTGGCTCGCATGAAATTTCCACAATAGCGGCTTTCAAACTGCCTTCGACAGACCATGCAGTCCTTCAATCTTCGATTCTTCGGAGAACGTGATGATCACGCGGCGCGAATTCATCCAGGCTTCCGTCTGCTTCGGCGGAGCTGCAATCGGCAACGGCTCTTTCGGTTCCATGCTCGCTTCGGCGAACAGTTCGACAGCAACCGAACCGATCGCGACAACGACTGTGGGGAGACTGCGCGGAGTCTGAGCCAACGGCGTCTACTCGTTCAAAGGCATCCACTACGGAGCCTCGACTGCAGGTTCGCGCCGTTTCCAGCCGCCTGTACCTCCAAAGCCCTGGACCGGCATACGCGACGCGGTCCAGCTCGGAGCGGTGGCGCCGCCGTTTCTGGATGACAGCGGGTTCTGGGCCGGCTTTTCCGGACCGGGAGGGTTCAGCGAAGACTGTCTCGTGCTGAACGTCTCGACACCCGGCCTGCGCGGCCGGGAGAAAAGGCCCGTGATGGTCTGGCTGCATGGAGGCGTCTACGCCTACGGCTCCGGAGGTGCGCCCGCCTACGACGGGACGAATCTGGCCGCGGAGCATGATGTCGTGGTTCTGACCCTCAATCATCGCCTCAATTTATTCGGCTATCTCTACCTGCCCAAACTGTATGGGGACCGATTCGCGGATTCAGGCAATGTAGGGATGCTCGATATTGTCTTGGCGCTCGAATGGATTCGCGAAAACATCGCCCATTTTGGCGGCGATCCCGGCAACGTCACACTCTTCGGTCAATCGGGCGGAGGATACAAGATCAGCACACTGATGGCGATGCCTGCCGCCAGACACTTGTTCCATAAGGCCATCGTAGAGAGCGGCTCGCAACTGCGTGTGCGCTCTGCCGAAAGCGCCAATATCCTCGTCGAGAAATGCCTGTCATACCTCCGTGTCGCGGCCGGCCGTATCGACGATCTTGTGGCTCTTCCAGCGAATCAGATCATCGCCGCACTGCAGGCAATGGTGCCCAATCCGTTTTTTGATTTCGGCCCGGTAGTCGATGGCCGGTCTCTGCTCCGGCAACCCTTCGACCCCGATGCTCCGGAGGGAACCGCGGACGTGCCGATGTTGATTGGTACCAACCGTGATGAAACCATCAGCCTCAACGGTCAGTACGATCCCGCAACATTCTCCCTCAACGCCGCCGAATTGAAAAGCCGATTGAAGAGCTATCTCCATCTGGACAATGAATCCAGACTGAATGCGCTGATTGCCACCTACACAAAGCAACGGCAGAACTCCACCCCCAGCGACATCTACTTCGCCGTAACGACGGACGCAGATTTCCGCATGGATGCCATCGCGCAGGCCGAACTCAAATCTGCGCAACACTCTGCGCCGGCGTATATGTACCTGTTCGATTCGCCGTTGCCCATGGAGGAAGGAAGACTCAAAGCAGCGCACGGCGCCGAAATCCCCTTTGTGTTTGACAATCTCGATAAACTCCCCGGATGGGGGCTCAGCAGAACTGGAAACCTGCAGCGGCTTGCCGATCAGATGAGCGGAGCGTGGGCCGCTTTCGCCCGCACCGGCAATCCGAACCGCACCGGGCTGCCCCGGTGGCCTGCGTACGACCCGGACACGCGCGCTACGATGATCCTGAACAACGAGTGCCACGTGGAGAACGATCCCGGCAGAGCCGAGCGCATGGCACTGAGCAGCCTCCGCAAACTGTAATTCCAGTTCCGTGGCAACCTGACACCCCACACGCTAATTGTTTCCAGCCAGCCAAATTCCTCGTTGACACCGATTTCTGTGTGGCTCACCGGATAGGTCCGCGAAAACGGGGCTTGTCGTCAATTGGTAGGTTATCGCCGAGTCGCTCACCGACGGGGCTGACAACGAAGTTCGGCCATCGGACAAACAAGTTGCCGTAGAACGGGCTAACCTGACAAGCGCTTCTGGTTGTCGGTTGTCGATATCAGGCCAAACACTCACTGAGATTTCGATGACAGTCGAATCACGGACCAGATGAGTGAAATGTATCGTCTGCTCGGGAGCCGTCCTAATGAACGGATTTGGGAAATCGGGCGACTTCCTGATCTACGCTGATCTGCTCCTGGCATTCCAGTTCGCGAGCTTCTGCTTCGGAAAGGTTCAGCGTACGCATCAGCTCCCGGAATGAGGTTGCCTTCACCGGTCTTCCTTCCCATAGAAGCATGAGCTTCTTCCGGAACTCCTCGCCATCGCGGCTCTGGAGAGCCGCATGCAGCCGACAACCCGGGCAGGTGCGCGGACCAGAACAAGCACCTAGCGACTTCGGACAAATCATCCGAGGTTCAGTCAAGAGTTCACCCTCGTACAACGAACAATACCCCCGCGACTCCGCTTTTGAAAGATGACTTCGGGAACGGGGGCAGCCCCGAGCCGACCGCTGGTTACCGCGCACTTGTGCCTGGGAGACCCGTGATTGGTCGGTCCCAGCGTCTGACAATTTTGCCCGAATGGCAGGTGGACAGCCGTCCAGGCTGAGCCCTTTGTTCTCCGTCCTTTTCTCCGAAAGGAATCCCTTTCATGAAACCTTCAGAACTCTACGAGGCGCTTCATGCGCTGATCAGCGAACGTGTGCCTCTGCACATCTGGGGCGCCTGCGGCGTCGGCAAATCCCGGATCGTCGCCCAAGTCGCCGCCGACCGGAAGTGCGAATTCCTCGATATCCGGGCGGTGCAGCTCGATCCTGTCGATCTGCGCGGTCTCCCACGGATCTCCGCGGACCGTGCGGAATGGGTGCCGCCGAAATTCCTCCCGCTCGATGGCGAGGGCATTCTGTTTCTGGACGAGCTGACTTCGGCGCCGCAGATGACTCAGGCCGGATGCTATCAACTTGTACTTGATCGGAAGCTGGGCGAGTACCGGCTTCCAGATGGCTGGGTGGTGATCGCGGCGGGCAATCCGGCTTCGGAGCGAGGCGTCCATTTCTCGATGCCGCGGCCGCTGCGGAACCGTTTTGTCCACCTCGACCTTGAGCCGGACTTCATGGACTGGTGCAAATGGGCGGTGAAAGCGGGGATCCGTCCCGAGATCATCGCCTTCCTGCGCTTCAAGCCAGCACTGCTCCACGATCCGGACGCAACGTCGGACGTGAATGCCTGGCCGACCCCACGCTCCTGGGAGATGGCCTCGAATGTCCTGAGCGGCTTTGCTCGGCGCCAGCAGAGCGGCTTCTTCTCGGGCACCACGGAGATCGAGGCTCAGCTTTTAGAGGGAACGATCGGGCAGGCGGCAACCACGGAACTTGTCGCCTTTCTGCGTCTCTTCCGGCAACTGCCCTCAATCGACGAGATCCTGTTCAATCCCGATGCGGCGCCTCTTCCCGATGAGCCTTCCGCAAGGATTGCCATTGCCACGGCTCTCGGCCGCGCACTGACCGACCATTCGATTCCGAAAGGGATCAGGTATCTCGACCGGATGCCGACCGAAATGCGCGTGCTGGCCATCCGCGATGCAGCCGCCCGTGATCGGGCCATTACTCACACGCCGGAATTCGTCCGCTTCGGCGTGGAACATGCGGAGGTTTTGCAATGATTACTGAACGCGCCATGCTGGCCGCGGTCCACATCAGCATCTGGACCGCGATCAAACACGACCGGAAGGTCAGCCGAGAGGTGGCCGAGCAGCACGGAGCTTATGCCGGCGCCGGCCGCTACAACAAGCAACTGCTCCGGGAAGCGGAACGGCTGGAATCGCTGCGTTCGCTCTCGGGTCAAATCCGCCAGTACTTCTACAAAATCACATTGCCCTGGTCCGACGAGGGCTATCGTCTTTTGCCGGCGCACTTCTACTTCGAGCTGACCACGAAGATGCGGGAGTTCGAGCAGGCGTTCGCGCAGCAGGTTGAAGAGTTCCTGGCCGTTTACCCCAGCTACATCCAGCAGGTTCGACCGGAGCTGAATGGGCTCTTCCGGGAAGAGGATTACCCATCGGCCGACAAGCTGCGGAACAAGTTCGGGGTCAGGCTCGAGGTTTTGCCCATCCCGAGCGGCAATGACTTCAGAGTGACACTGTCCGAGGAAGAACAGGCGCGGGTGGCACGGGAGATCGATGAGAACGTCCGGCAGTCGCTCCAGAAGGGGACCGAGGACCTGTGGACGCGGATGAAGGGCGTCGTTGCGCATATGGTCGAGCGCCTCAATGAACCCGAATCGCGCTTCCATGCTTCGCTGGTGACCAACATCTGCGAACTCGTCGAATTGCTTCCGCGTCTCAACGTGAATCAGGATGAAGAACTCAATCGGTT
>Ga0335074_10016900_pt1 | contig 10273 bp, 4 predicted proteins | sample Lox_Sample_23_FD_206715 | JGI IMG/M metagenome (GOLD analysis project Ga0335074, IMG submission 206715) | Soil microbial communities from Loxahatchee National Wildlife Refuge, Florida, United States - Lox_Sample_2.3 | ecosystem: Environmental > Terrestrial > Soil > Wetlands | place: USA: Florida...
ACAACCGAAAGCGTTGCAGAGTGTATAGCTATTTCATAATGCGAATGTACTATTTCAATCGGTATTGCTTATAATATAGATAGGATCCTTAAAGATAGAGAAGAGCCTGGTGTGAGGGCTGACGGCGCGACGGAGCTAGGGAGCCTCGTTGGCTCAAGATATCATATGACTGGCATACAATCGAAAGCGTTGCAGAGTGTATAGCTATTTCATAATGCCAATGTGCTATTTCAATCGATATTGCTTATAGCTTTGTCCTTGTCTTCACCCCATTCTCACCTACTTAGATTGCGGAAATGGCCCAGGCAAACCTGGAAAGGAAGAACTCCGCGCTAACAGCTTCGATAGGCTGAAGTCTGGCATTATAGTATAGAGTTTACAAATCTCCTGACTGCCCGATGAGATGGGTAAGAAGTTCTAATGGTGGAGGCGGAGATTGCCCTTAGCTATTGGCGCTGTGTCACAGAATATGCAAGTCCGCTCGAAGTAGCAATGCATTAGTTATATCATCTAAACTTCCTCATCTAATCACACAATAGGGTTGAAATTATAAGGGAACATTTGGCTGCGTTGGAACAAGTCGTCTTTTATCCCACAAAGGAGCCAACAGGAATCTCAACCCATGTACTATATCTCCCTTATTGTGGTCTGACCTAGGCTAACAAATATGTGAATCACAGTGCCACGTTTCTATTCTGCGAAGAGGCCCCTCCCAATTCTTGTCCTGTTGGTCGCATTCTTACCTTAGCTATCAGAGATACAGCGTTCAAGCTTGAAGGTCTTACTAGCGCCGAACCGTTCTTTACATCATACCTTTATGACAGTGATCAAGTTTGCATTCAACACAGGACGATTGAGTCCGCAATCCTCATCAACACTACTTACGCAGAATTCCCAACGGCTTGGGGCTTAATGATGGTGAAATACTGGAACTAAAGGTTTTGGGCCGTTGGATGAATCATGGATCCTGTAAACATTGTCACGTAATTGCTCTAGAAGCGGGTCTACATACGGCCAGCTGTCTTGCATAGCCAATATGAATAAATCAATAAATCAATCAATCTGTGTAAACGGTCAGGAGCCTGTTAAAATAAATCCGCAGATCAAAGCAAGGAATGAGAGAATAATAAGAAAGAAAACTGGTTATTAACCACCTTATGGGCCTTTCATCCTAGCCGTATCGGCTGCGGGTCCGCCGCTCTCGATCCAAAAATCCTTATCGCGTACCCATTTCAGTCCATTCTCCTTCAACAAAGCGTCTGACTGCCTAGATTTACCTGATCTAACCAGTCTCAAAGCCTCTTCCGCAATTCGAAGCAACTTTGGCGGCTGAGGTTCCTCGTCAAGGGAGTTTTGAGATGTCGAGTCGCTCTCCTTGATCTCTGTCACAATGTCGTCAAAGAGCATTGATGCCTCATCTGCACGATTGTGTTCTCTGAGGATCGTAGCAAGCGTTAATCGTACCCAGAGTAATGCCTGGTTATTACTCTCACGGCCCATTTCGGCGGACTTGTCGAGCACGGCTTGCAGAATCTTCCGTGGATTCTCAAATTCCCCCAAATCAATAAGAAGAAGAGCTCGCAAATGTTCGACTTGGCATAGTCGCCCAAAGTATTGATCAACCAAACCAGGCTGAGAAATCTCGCCAACGTATCTTTTCGCGTTATTCTGGTCCCCCATCTCTCGGCACACAATGATTAGATGTATAGCTGGATCGAGAGAAATGAATATTCTGGGTCCCCATATCCGGCGCCGAGCCTCGAGAGCTTTCTCAAGGTTGTCTTTGGCCTTTTGGTACTCTCCCAGCTTTCGATATACTTGCCCGATTGCAACTTGAGCCATGAGGGCCAAGCCATTATCTTGGCCAAGTGTCTTTACTCGCTCTTTGTAGATTTCCTCTAGAATGTATAATGACTGGTCAAGCTGCCCTAACGCTGCAAGTTCGTATCCATAGAAGAGCTGCCCGATGAGGTAGAGTCTATGATATGGCCCAAGTATCTTAAGTAGGCCTGCATTTGCTTTTGCGGTATTATGCGCTGCCTCTTGAAATCTGGTCATGTAATATTCCGCCTCAGCTGCAAACTGGAGACTCACGAATCCATCTGGCCTATCTTCACCAACTACTTCAAGCTGGGTCTTGCTAATCTCGGAAAAAACCGTCTCAGCTTCTGTCATACGACCTTCTAGGATGTGCTGCAGGGACGCTGTTGATATAGCTCGGAGAGTTAGAGGGTTTTTACGCCCCAGCAGTGTGGTGAGTTCATCTGCCACAATTCTTTTAACTTCATAAGCTTCTTGGATTTCGGCAGCCATGATGTAGAAATCTCCTAATTGATATAAGCAGAGAAATGGCAGGGTCTTATCGCCCCCATCTTCGCCGTAAAATTTACTAAGTTCCTTGTAAGGCTGTGTGTAGTACTGGTCTATGTGGACTATCCTCTGCGACGCCGGCGGGAGCTTGGAGAACCAAGGCTGGAGACGTCCTCTAGCTTCAACAATTGGTGCCATATCATCCCTCAGATTGTAGAAGAATTCGCCCCAGGTTACAAACTCCTTCCCGCAGAGAAACATCTCAGCTTGCCGCAGAAGGCTAATCTCTGGATTTTCAATCGCAGTAAGATGTATAAACCAATTAGTCGCTGCATACTCGTAGAATACATTGGATATCTCAATGTTCACATCCTCATCGATTCGACTGTATTCGGAGTAAAGATTCTTTCGTAGCAAAGCAGCGATGCGATTTGGCATTCGATACTCTTCAAGTGACAATTTGCTGAAGCATTTTCTGGCTAGGTAATCATTAGACTCGTCGCTGGTCATGGACAGTGTGGCATGTTTTGATAGGGCATTTTCTCTCGCCGGCAGAAAGAGGAAATCCCTTACGGATAGATGCACCAGATGTACGTAGTTTTTGGATAGCGTGGCTAAAGGCTCACAAAGTCGCTTGATCTCTTCTTCGATATCGAAAATCTCGTCCCTATCATCCTCGGTGAGCCCTTGACTTACATCCACGAGTGTCAATGCCTCGGAGACTTCATCAACAGTCAAAAATCTTGTAGCACCCGCGAGGAGGAGAAATATCTCACGCCGCATTTGCAAGTCATCTTCGTCTAATGATGATCCGGAGTCATATATCAGTTTCGCATAAGCCGCATACAGCCCCTCCGGGAAGTCTTGTAGTCTAGACAATCTCTTTTTCTTAGTAGTTGCCCGTCTCAAGGATTCGATCATCATCTTTGCCCATAGAAACATGCCATCGCCGTCTTTCTTGGCCCTCGCCAAAATCTGACACCTCACATCCTGTAGCTTTGCTTCCCGGTCAATGACGTTATTGAGATAGAGTTCAATATCAGGTGTGACGGCTTCCGCATCCATTTCTATTGTTGCAGACTCTTCAAGCATGCATTCAAGACTTGCGAGTTTACGGGAGAGAATTATTACTCGGGCATTAGGCTGAGAAGCCAGGGCCTTCATACTTGTTATGACGGTGCCTACATCCTCTCCCGAATTGCCATATGCATAACATTCATCCATAGCATCAATTATAAGCGTGAAGTTCGGAAGTAGCACGAGGATATTGGCAAGTATTACCCATAATTTGCTGAAAGGGCAATGATCAGCTTTGTCGAACTCCACGCAGAGTGGCTCGAGCGCCTTCAGTTGATCATGGAACTGCCTATCCTCTAATACCTCTCGTAGTCTGAGGACGCGATCGAGAACCGAAGCAGCTAGAAATGACGGTTTTGCAGATGCTTTGCTGTCCGAAAGGTGAAAGTGATATGTGAATATGATAGACGAAGTCGAATTGTGGGAGAACTGGCTGTTTTTGGACAAGAAATTGGCCATCACAGACTTCCCACAACCTTGGATATAATGTTAGCCTTGATTTTCGGGCATGAGACTTTACAGATTAGATGCAAACCTGGTATTCCATGGATCCACAAGGGCGTTGGCGATCCATCAGCCATCCAGGTCTGATACTTGGAATTTTCTAAAATCCATTTGCAGGTCTCTTTCTCGGGCTCCGGTATGTCATTGGGGACTGGATTCAGGTTGACCCAGGCTCGGGTGCGATTGAGTAGCTTGTCCATTGCAGCAGCTAATGGTCTCAGCTGGAATCCGCTAGTCATCATGTCATTCAATACCTTTCTGATGGTCAAATTCCCAGTCGGCGATAAGCCTGCTTGTTTCTATGATACCATGTAAGCAGCGCCGCAGCGCTTTTCGTTGGAGCTGTGGACAAACCTTGGCGTGACTCAAGTATAGCGCAATGTAGTAGGGTCTGCGAAGCTGAACAGGCTGGCTCTTCTCTTAAGCAGGTATTCCGCATCTGAGGACAGATATTTACCTTGTCGAAAAGCTTCTTGTTTGAAGAATTCGTCCGTTAGTAGCTGGCGCTGAGAGGAATGTTCTGCGCTATCATGTCAGAAGAAAGTAATAAGCCGAGAGGTGGGGTAGTTGCAGAATCAAGCCTGCTGACCTTTTCGATCTTCTAGTGACGTGTTTATGTGCGGTTAGCCGCCATTTTTGCTTTGTGGAGCCGAGTTGCATTAGGGTTACCCGTGTGAACTTCGATAGCTGATTGCTTTTCCAAAACCTCTGCTTGCCTTTCTATTGCGGCCAGTATGCCTGCAAACTTGCCATAAGCTGGAGTGAGGCCGGCCTTGGCAAGGCGAACTATTACTGGTCAATTAGGAGGATTGTTTGGATCAATGGATCACGTGACAAAGTGGCTAATACCGTAGAATCTGGCATATAAGATGCACTTTTATAAGCAGTTTTGATGCACTCAGCTTGCTCAAATCTTGCTGGTGTATCATCGTAAAACCGCATCTTATAAGTGGTGGCATCTTATACGAGAAGTGCATCTTACATGCTCAGATTCTACGGTAACATCAATTGGGCTCGTTGCTTCAATCGACACAACTCACCAGCTCGGGGTTTTCGCATATGCGACTCAGCCCGGATGAGAAAGTTGACGATGTGAGCGTAGAGTGTTGAGATGCTCTGTTGAATTGTAGAGGAGGTAGGATGTAACCGCAAATATCGTTTCCAGCGACTTATATTTCGCAAAATGTCGGCTAAAGCCTCGGCAATTAGCCCGCCCAAGTCGACCTCCGTTACTGCGGCCTGACTTATATTACAAACTTTTCATATGTTGAACAATGGTGACCAATTGTATGAGTCCATTGCAGAAAGTTGTATGACTAACCTGGATCAAGAAGCGCATCGCTCCCCATACAACTGCTGTAATATCTGGTTGCTGCTGGATAATGACATCAACAACCTTTGAATACTCGTATATGGTAACGAGAATTTGGTCGAGTCGAGCGAGCAATGTGCCTGTCTCCCGCGTGCAATTTGCTTTTGCAACTTCGGTCGCACGGCACAAATCAGCAAGACTACATATATTGCGGGCTTTGAGAGCACTCGCATTGCTGAGGTCAATGAATTTTTTGTCGTCTTTAGTAAGGGTTTCATTGAAGATCTATTAAGGTACGTATGTTTACAAAACCATCCAAGTCGATGGAGTGGGGCCATACCTTAATTCCTGTCACCCAACATTCTGCATCTATATCGTCGACTTCAGCCTGGTCAGGCCATACCACTTCAAGTGCTTCGGCCATTTTGTTACTCAGCACCAGCAAAACAATAGTGGGAACTTTAGTCTCAAAGCCTTATGAGACAAGTAGTTTCGTGATATAGTATAATTTCCTTCGTAATTTCCACGATATGCCATAGCTTTTATGACAAATGTTTGACTGCCCGATGTACGCAGCACAATTTACTTGATACCCAATTTTGCCGTACATAAAGAGTAAGGCTTACATTCACCGACAATTGCATGAGCGGCGCCAGCCCATCTACCAAAGCTGGGCACCACTCCCAATATCATACGCCGGCGAATAAACCTAAAACGCCCAGACTTGCAGCCCTGGACCGTCCTACCTTACACTTTGCCCTTACTTTCCAAACCCGAGGAGGCCAATATCTATAGCGTAATCACATGCTAAATCCGCCCGAAACACTACAATCAGGCGCCTTATCGTTATCGTTATCATAGTCATCCTCCTCGCCTACATAGGGGTCACATTTGCTTGCAGAGCTCGATGCGTGTTTACCCTAGTGGCTCTGGTCACCTCGATAGGGAATACTGAGAGTGTCCTGATTCTTTACGTGTAGCCTGTGGATTCCGCATCCGGAAAATTTGACATGTGCTTTTCGAGAATAGATAGGATGTAGCTGGCGTCTGTGAATATCCTGTTGAATGTTCTAAAACTGGACTTCGAGGTGACTTGTTTGGCAATCCTAATTCCCAGAAATGCTAATCACTATCATCGACTCTACATTCTGTGCTGTAAAATGGTGGTAGGGATGGGTGACATGTTGAAGAGTCTTCATTTTCCTGACAAGGCGCTTGGCCGGCGCGCACAGCAGAGCCAGAGACGAATTTACCGTGTGCTTTGCAATAGTACCCCATTTTGCAAGCACAAGTTAAATATTTCCAGAACTTATATTCTGCATCCCATTTTTCGATATCTCGCTCGTATTCAGCATCTTGATAGCCATCACGCTTCTGCGAAGGTTGAGGTCGAGGTCGGGGCTTTGGTATGTTTTGCGGAAGCTGAAATTTTTTGCAGCCTACATCACACTTCACAAATTAGACACTTGCCTTCGATTATGGTATTTCTTACTTACTGGTGGGTTTTCTGGACAAGGATTCTTAGGTCCCAAGGAATTCGGAGTTGGAGCTGATGAGTGCCTCAAGTTGTAGCTTGTATCACCCTTTTTGCTTCTAGAGCTTGTATTGTCCTTTTTGGCTCTAAAGCCATCTCCAGATTTCGAATTTCTACCATTGCCTAAGGTTTTGGTCAAGCCTGGCTTTGTTGTTCTGTTGTAGTTTCTGATGCTCTTAGTATTTCCATCTTCGGTGGCTACCTTCTGCCGCTTCGAATCGTGGTGTCTGCGCCGATCAGACATGTTTCTGAAGTGCTGAAATTATAGTCATCACGTCACGAATAGATTGTAGAATCACTGTAAAGCACAAAGTGATCATTACGGACTGAGCCCCATAAGTCGCGAATGATATCTCTTTTTAATGCCTCAAATCTCTCCACGTTTGCCTTCGTGCCCAATCTCGGTCAACTACCCCTCGTGACGATGCGCGTGGACAGTTACGGATAAAAGGCTGCATAAAGTGTTGCAAGCATCATCTGGGGTTTGGCCAATAACGGTGAAGTTGACCACCGCACAACGCTTGGGTTCAGATTCGATCTTGTTTGGCGTGGAAGCCAGACTGAGCACAAATAATCAATGTTGAAATTGGTGGAGCATTGAGAATGCATATTGCACCGTCGGATTTTCCCAGTTGGGCATAAAACAATATATTCCGTTTACATGCGACGCCTAGCTGGATAGAAATGGTAATAAGATCTTTGGGGACCGACTTCAAAACACTGCGGGCTATTATACTTAGAAGCCACTCTTGAGGTGAAACATAAATGCGGGAGCAGCGGTGCTGTTCTGGTGGCAGTAGAGCGATTGGATTGCACTTCCACAACGGCCTTGGTCGAGCTGTGTGCGATCCAATAGCCTCGTTCAAGAATATGTAGGAATCCAAGCCACTAGTACTCCATATGGTCGATGGTTGGTTAGGTTGGGTTGGCTATTGTGGGTGGCTGGGTTAGGTTGGTTTGACCCGAAGTTGGGTTGGTTTACAGGGAGGTTGGTTATGGTTTTGGGGGTTGGTTGAGCCTCAATATCACGTGTAAGTGAGTCAGAGTACCCAAAGGTGAATAAAAAATTTACTTAAAAGCCACTTAAAGCAGTATTTTCATGTGTTATACGTTGCAAAACCGTAGCGGACACCTTGAAAAGGGACAATACTTTGTGTGAAAATCCTTCCCTCAGAATACACTCGCGAGCACTTGGATCATTCTTATTTATGGTAACATAAATCGCGTGAGTAACAGTGTAGGATCTGTTACATAATAACCATCCAACCATCCCAAAACCACACTAAGGGTTGGGTAGGTTGATTTCCCCCATAAAACCAACCCAACCCATACGGAGCCCTACATGCCGCCAAGTTCATCGACTCTTCCATTCCTGCACATTCCGAATTCCATTCAGTATGAGAAGGTGGAACATGGCTTCATTAGACTGAAAAGTTCAATGAGATGTTTGGAGTTTCTACTGCCCATTCACTGAACCATATTATGTTTTTCCAGCATTGCGAGCGAAAGTGCCTCTAAAAACAGCGGGAGTAGACTGCTAAATCTAGGGGTAAGATCACATATATTGTTCAAAGGTAGTAGTACCTTATGGTAATATAGTGACATTTGAGTGCAAAAGCATAATTTTTAAAAGCTTGTTTACATTTAAAGAGACTAATGCTAAGACGCTAAAGGTGCCACAACGGTTAAAGGGATTGAGTTCGTGCGAGAGCCTTGCGCTAGTAATGCAGTTGTAAGGGTGCACAATAGTGGCTATCCCGACTTGAATAAACTTCATATCCAGCCGCTAGAGTACTTTATTGTATCTCCTATCAAAGACTTGCGCATTGGTGACGAACTTCCTTGACATATATGCCCCTTTTCGATCCTCTTTTAGGGTCCTATAGATGGATCCTATACAACAAGGTTACAGAGGCAAACAACGAGCTACTGATTGCGGTCCGTTAAAGGATAGTAACATAGCAGACAAGGGATTCCTCCCTTAGACTCATGTTCTTATTATCTTCTCAAACGCTTCTTGGTCCTCTTCTCTTTAGCTAACTCGTATTAGATAGTTCATCGCTCTAGCACTTGAACTACTGCCATTCAACTTATCCGTTAACCTCTAAGCTTTCCACAAGTTGCGCCGCTGGGTTAGCTTGAAGATTCCTATTCTGTTCCTCCGTTCTATGCCTATGCTTGCATGAATCTGCCTTATTTGGACAAACATGTAAGGACTAGGCCACTATTCTATTCGTTGCCAGCGCTGTATCGGCATAAATCTGCCTTGCTTGGAGAGTTTGTGGAGGCCTAGCTATGCTAGCGCAATGTCCGCGTGGATCTGCCTCGTTAAGACAGCTAGCGAGGGTTAGACCTACTTAATCTAGTCCTCTATTTATCATCACCGTTATGTCTACATGAAACTCGCCTTATTTGGGTAAGTTTGTGGAAGCTAGGCCAGTTTCTCTTCCAACAACCAAAAAAAGAAAAGAGCTCCGGGGGTGTAATTACAGAGGAACTATGAGGCTTTGCAGAAACGCTCAGGTCCATGGATTACCATTCTAGCTCTTAAACCAAACTCTCCTAGATGGATTGTGAGATCTGAGTGCAAGGCCAAGTCTTCCCCAGTGCCGGAGTTCAAAAGGCAAGATACTAGACAGGCTGCTCCTGGAGTGGGTATTGTTGACTACATAGTACGGCTGGGGCCCACCGTGGCTATTGTCCTACCTATTTATATAGTAATGATTATATGACATTGCACGAGTTGTGTACTGAAATCCCTCGCCGTAACAGAGTGGGCAGATAGTTCTACGACGCGCAGATTGTTCTGCATCCAAGGCATCTCAGAAGGCTAGTTATTATTACCAGACATATTCAACGACAGCACGCGGGCTTCCACCTCCGTAGCTAGAAGCGAATACATTTCTAGGTACGCCTCATCGTACTCACTATCCGCAGCAGACTTGAGGAAATAAGTGACCGGTCGGGCTCGCCGGCAGCGACAGAGACATGTCACTCATATCTTTGACCGGTGTGTCCGTAAGTCGCCACCAAATCACGGCGATGAAATATTTAACAGGAGTCCAGTTATCATCGCTGACCAAGAGCTAAAAGTTTACAGCTAGGAGCTTAGGCATAGTCGGCTTAGGCGCTGTGTTTTGCGCGCTGTACAAATTCGATGTAAAGCTAAGGAATAGGGGAAGTTGCCTCGCTAATCTAAAAGTTTAGCTTCTGGCATTCAAAAAGGTTTCAGCGAGGGCAGTCGCTAAATATGCTCTGCATAAAGCTCCGAAAGAGGTTTAGATGCCAAGACGCTATAGCACATTCGTCAAAGAGATACAGATCGTCTCAATGCCGATCTCACGGGAGATACCGAGGAGTTTGCATTAGGGTCGTAATCGTGCGGAGAAATACTCGTCAACCCCCCGTGAGAAGAACTTCTCATGTTGAAGAACATCCCGCTGTACTCTACCGCGAATAGTCCAGCTCATGCAACCATGAAAGATGGGAATGACATGCAAGAAAGTAAAGAAGAGAAAGATACCCAGGGGCTGGCG
>Ga0335074_10016902_pt1 | contig 10272 bp, 7 predicted proteins | sample Lox_Sample_23_FD_206715 | JGI IMG/M metagenome (GOLD analysis project Ga0335074, IMG submission 206715) | Soil microbial communities from Loxahatchee National Wildlife Refuge, Florida, United States - Lox_Sample_2.3 | ecosystem: Environmental > Terrestrial > Soil > Wetlands | place: USA: Florida...
CGGACGAACGGGGCATGGTGTACCGCTACCGCGCCCACGACGGCCTGGCCGGTCAGGAGGGCCCGTTCCTGCTCTGCACGTTTTGGCTGGCGCATGCCCAGGCGATGATCGGCGACGTCGATGCGGCAGTCGCGACCTTCGAGCGCGGCATTACCGCGATGAACGATGTGGGCCTGATGCCGGAGGAGGTCGCCCCCGGCACCAGCGAGATGATCGGCAACTTCCCCCAGGCGTTCAGCCACGTCGGGCTGGTCAACGCCGCCTGGGCTATTAGCCAGGCCCAGCGTTAGTCCGGCTCAGCGCCAGCCCGGCTTCGAACATCCGTCACCTGACGGATGTCTTGCGCTGCAACTTGCAGGGAGACTTTCTCTGCAGATCACAGCAATGCAGCGGAAGGCACGCAGTTGGACGGCGCGGGACTACGAAAGAACTTCGCCGACGTGGCCGCGCACGGCGACGAGGTGCCGAGGTACTTCTACTCCGACCTGTTCGTCAAGCACCCCGAAGCGCGGGACATGTTCCCGGTCTCGGCGGAGGCCCAGCGCGGTCACCTCGTCGATGCGCTCGCGAGGATCGTTTCCAACCTGGACAGCCCGAGTGACCTGACCCTGTTCCTGGAGGCGCTGGGCCGTGACCATCTGAGATTCGGCGCGGCGGCCGAGGACTACGACGCCGTGGGCGCCAGCCTGCTGGCCACGCTGGAACATTTCTCCGGGCCGTCCTGGACCCCAGAACTGCGGTCGGAGTGGCGCGCCGCCTACGAGCACGTCGGCTCCGTCATGGCCGCGGCGGCAGACACCGACGAGCCATCGCGCCCTCCGTGCATGGCGGAGGACGACATACACCTCGAGTACGTCGGGCGGAGTGAGAGTTGACCACCACCGCTTGGTTCGACGAGCAGACCAGGATGGATGCCGAAGACCTGCTGACCGTGACCTTTCCGCTGACGCGGCCGGGCCGGCGCGGCTATGACGAGCAGTCCGTCCGTGAGTTCTTGCGGGAAGTGCATGCCGAGTACCTGCGCCTCATGGACGAGCGGACGTCGCTCTGGCAAGACGTACAGCGGCTCCGGCGCCGGATCATCTTCGGCCGGGCCGTTGGCACCGCCAAGGGTGCGCTTGAACAGGAGGCCCAGCGGCACATGGACATCGTCCTGGAGGAGGCACATGCCAGTGCGCATGAGGCTGCGGTTTCTGCGCTGACCACCGCGCCGTCACCGCGGGCCGAGCATCAGTACCAGGCCGCGCATGCAGAACTGGCATACCTGCGTGCCTACGGCGGCGTATGGAGAGCTCACTTGAAGGCCTACACCGAAGGAATCATCCGTGGCATCGAGGACTGGGAGCGCAAGGACGCTGCCGCTTTCGATGAAGTCGAGCACGGCCCGCCAGTAGTAGCTGCGCTGTCGGCGACCGATGACAGCTCGTGAATTGTGATCGCTGCCGCCCTGCTGCCGCTACGTTCTTAAAACGGAACGAGGCGTGAACTAAGCGACTGAGGCTGTATTAGCCGACGGTGTTTTCCTGGGCGCCTATTGCCCAATATTCTGGCGCGACTTAGCTGTGCCTTCGCTTAAATTCAGAATGACTCTAGCGGCGTCCCGCATCAGCGGGACGCCGCCGAGCCGTCTTCCGCATTCCCTTGCACCAGCCCTTAGAAACGAGACGCCCATTCAGCCGGGGAGGGGCCGTATCCTGCCAACGCGTACTCGCGGCATCGATGCCGAGCTGCGGAAGCCGAACTGAAGATGGTGCTGGTCAGTACATCCAGGGAACGTTGATGACGCTGCTGGCACTCGCCGCGGCAGGGGCGGCGCTGACCTGGCTAATTGCGTAACCTGACGTCGCCACGGTGCCCGCACCCAGGCTGAGCAGGAAGGTCGTGGCAAGAAGTCGGCGTGCTAAGAGACGGGGTGGGACGGCATGCCGCGCTGCTCTGGAATGCTTGCCCGGAACGGCCCGAGCTCGCATATCGTGATGCGTAATCCATCGGTTTGTCTTCATCGGGACGATCCCCTTGTCGGTGATTAAGGTAGCGGGATCTGCGCAGAGCCCTTTCGAATAAGAAACTACACCCGAATGTGCCAAGAGAAGCCCCATTCGGATAGATCGGCCGTGCTTTCTTCAGAACTGCCGGTATCGCACACCAACGGCACATGCGCGGCCGGATGCTAGCCTCGCCACTCTCCGGGGCGTCGTTGGTGTAAGAGAACTGTCAGTTGCGATTGCTGTGAAAGTTGCGACGCCCGGTGTTCTGCAATAGGCGGTCATTCCCAAGTTGTGCAAAGTGACTTAGGCTGCGCCTAAGCGCGGTCAGACCAAGCATTGGCGCAGAGGCGGTGAGGCACGCGACGGCGGGAGGCCGTGATCACGTCGCCGAGTGCCAGGTGATGCAAGGCGATCATGGAATTCCGGACGCTCGGACCGATTGAACTCTGGGCGGCGGCAGAGCGACGCGGCCTCGGTTCCGCCAGAGCCCGCTCTCTGCTGGCGATGCTGCTGCTGACGCCCCGAACGTTGGTGCCGTCAGAGACGCTCATCGATCGGCTCTGGGATAGACAGCCACCGGACAAGGCCAGGGAGAGCCTTTCCGTCTACATGGCCAGGCTGCGGGCGTCGCTGCGCGAAGCGGTGGGCGACGAGGTGCGGCTCGTCGGGCGTACGCACGGCGGCTACCTGCTCGAAGTCGATCCTGACGCGATCGACTTGCATCGATTCCGCCGACTGCACCGGCAGGCGGCGGCGCTGCGGGCCAGCGGTAACAACGCGGACGCGGCGGAACTGCTGTATGAGGCGGACGCGCTCTGGCGCGGCCAGGCGCTCGCCGGCATTCGCGGAGAGTGGGTGACGCGGATGCGCGAGGTTCTCGAGGAGGAGCGCCGAGCCGCGATTATCGAGCGCATCGGATGCGAGCTTGATCTTGGCCGCCACAGTGACCTCGTGGGTGAGCTCGGCAACCTGCTCACAAGGTATCCACTCGACGAGATGCTGATCGCTCATCAAATGACTGCCCTGTACCGGACCGGCAGGCAGGCAGACGCGCTGCGCTTCTACCGGGAATTCCGCAGACGCCTGATCGAGGAGCAGGGCACCGAGCCGGGCGCTATGCTCTCCGAACTCCATCTGCGCATGCTGGGCGGCGACCTTCGGCTATCCGTGAGCCCAGCCGGACGGCACGCCATTGGACGGGCGGTGCGGGACACGCTGCCCGTCGAGGTGACCGACTTCGTGGGCAGGGACCACGAGCTTGCCTTACTCACCGGGAAGGAGGGCGGCGATCCGACGATCGCCATCATCGAGGGCATGCCCGGCGTGGGCAAGACGACGCTTGCTCTGCGCGCTGCACGCTTGGTCGCCGAGCGGTACCCGGACGGGATGATCCACCTCAACCTGCGGTCCCATGACCTGCATAACCCGTCGCTGCAGCCAGCCGAGGCGCTGCACCGCCTGCTGCGCAAGTTGTCCGTGCCGGCCGCGCAGATCCCGAAGACCCTTGACGAACTGGCGGTACTATGGCGGGCCCACTTGGGCCGACGGCGAATAGTGGTCATCCTGGACGACGCGGCCGGACGCGAACAGATCCGCCCGCTGCTCCCGGTGGCGGGCCAGTGCCTGTTCCTGATCACGACAAGGCGCAGGCTGCCGGGCTTCGACGACGCACTCACGATTACGCTCGATGTACTGTCGTCCGACGACGCAGTCTCGCTATTCCGTAAAGTCGTCGGTGAGAGCCGCACACTGGACGCCGAGCAGGTTGGCGCCGCGGTCGCACTTTGCGGGCGGCTGCCACTCGCGATCCAGGTCGCCGCGGGCCGGTTCGCACAGGCCGCGGAGCCCAGGCTCGACGACCTGATCGAGGAATGGTCACAGTCGCCGGCTTGGATCGGTGGCGGAACGGGAACGGCAACGTCGGAGGTACTGGCTGCCTTCGAGCTGTCCTATCGCGCGCTTGAGCCCGACCATCAGTGCTTCTTCCGAAGCCTGGGCGTCAGCCCTTGCGGCGCGCATAGTCCGCTTGCCGCGGCTGCGCTGGCCGACTGCACCGTCGCCCAAGCCGACGCGGCGCTTGCCACTTTGCTCGACTGCCACCTGCTCACGGAGGCCGCAGATGGCCAGGTCCGTCTCCACGACCTCGTGCGTGGCTACGCGGCGGCCCGAGCGAGGCGCGATGATCCGCAGGCCGAGCAGAGGCTGGCAGTGAGCAGGCTCCTTGACTACTACCTGGAGACCGCCGATCGGGCTGATCGGGTTCTTCATCCACTCCGGCGCCGTCCCGAGGTGGAGGTCGGCCATCTGTCGGCGGCGTGCCCCACAGTTGACACGCGGGAGGCCGCGGTCTGCTGGCTCGAGTCTGAGTGGCGCAACATCGTGGAGGTGGCGACCTACGCGGGCAGACACGAGTGGAAGCAGCAGTGCGCGGATCTCAGTTGCGTGCTGTCAGAGTTCCTGAAAGTCCGGGCCTGCTGGGATGAGGCGGTGACGCTTCACGACCTCGCGCTGCAGTGCAGCCGCTATCTGGCCGATCCGGTCCGGGCTGCGCAGGCATCGCTAGCGCTCAGCGAGGTGCGCCAGCAAACCGGGCGGCATGAGACGGCAATATCGCTGGCCGAAGAAGCCGGGGCTATTTACCGGTCGCTGGCCGACACGAGAGGCGAGGCAGAGTCGCTCGATCAGGTCGGCTTGGCCCACCAGCGCACCGCTCGCTCACGCGAGGCGCTCGCCTACTTCCGGCAGGCGCGGATCTTGTTCGAAGCCGCAGGGGATTCGCGTGGGGTGGCCGACACCCTGAGCCATTCCGGGATCGCGTGCTGGCACCTCGGCCGTTATCCCGAGGCAAACGGTCAACTGCTTGAGGCGCTGTCCCGCTACCGCGACCTCGACGACCTGCGCGGAGAAGCAAAGGTCCTGAACAACCTGGGCCGAGTACATCTGTACAACGGCCAGTACGGTGAGGCACTTGCGGCCTACCAGCGGTCTCTACAGATCTTCCGGCGGATTGGCGGGCCACAGAACGAGGCAATCCTTTACCACGCCATCGGCAGCGTCCACTGCTCCGAGGGCAAGTACCAGGATGCACTCTCGGCCTGTCGCCGGGCTCTAACGATCTATCGCGACATCGGCGATCTACCTGATGAAGCGGATGTGCTCAACGACATCGGCGTCATCTATCAAAGCGCCGCGTGTTACGACGAGGCATTCATCCACCATCAGAAGGCCCAATTGATCGCGGAGAAGGTTGGGGACTTGTCCCAGCAACTGATCGCGCTCCGCATGATTGCCGACCTACAACGCCGGGCGGGTCGGCCAAGCGAGGCGCTCGAGCAGTACTACTCGGCGCTCAAGCTGGCCAGGGAGATCGCCAACCCCTACGAGGAAGGCAAGATCCTCGAAGGGATCGCGGAACTGACGCTGTATACGGAGCGGCGCGACGTTGCCCGCATTGTCTTCAGGCAGGCACTGGACATCTTCGAGCGCCTTGGCGTGCCGGAGGCGGAGTCGGCGCGGACGCGGATAGAAGCCATAGATCCGCCCGTCTCCGCTCCCACCGCTCACGCATCTATCCGCCGCGTACGCGCCCTCGGCGGTGGCGCGATGAGCACAGGCGCTGTGCAACTCGCCGTGGTGGAGGTTGGCCCGGCCGACGGGAGTGCGCCGCCAGTGGTTCAGGCCTCATGAGCCGTGGTGCTGCATCACTCCCGTCCTCCACGCGGTCGCTAGTCCGGACAGTCCACGACCTTCCCAGGGATCGGGCAAGGCGCGCGCCTGGCCCGACTCTCCGATTGGCCAGTTAGAGATTCAGTTGTCGAACTCCCCGTTGCGCACGCCTGAGATAAACGCTCGCCACTCAGAGGACGTGAACCGGAGAATCGGGCCCTCGGCATCCTTGCTGTCGCGTACGCCGATGCACCCGTCCGGCAGGTTCGCTACCTCGACGCAATCGCCGTTCGCGTAACTGAGAGAGCTCTTGATCCACAGCAAGGCTGAGGTCGCTGCGTCGCCGCGGGGGTCTGAGGAAAGGTTTGACACGTTATAACCTCATTGGGCATCGGTGGATAGGGCATGCGGAAAGTCTTTAAGAAAGGTTAACAGTTACTCAGGTTCCGGCAGGACCTTTTGACCATCCTGATTCGGCTGTATCGATTATTAGCGCCCTCGACTCATTCGGGTCTAGTGACGCACCGACAAGTGCCTGGAAGACAAGGCTGTGCAGGTAGGCCTCTTGCTCACCTTCAACGGTGAATACCGTCTTCAGCTGCTCGCTAGTTACGACATCCTGCAGGATTCCGCCCGTATCCGAAACAAAGTGGAAAACGACAAAGGCCGGCCCGAGCACGGTGTGCTGTGCCCCGAGCGGCAGGATCCGAACCGTGATGTTCGGTCGGCCGGCGAGCTCCGAGAGGTGCCTGAGCTGGTCATACATTACCTGCTCGTCGCCAATGCGGCGCCGGAGTATCGACTCATCGAGGACGACTTCTAGCTCGACCAAGGGTTCGCGGGTCAGCACCTGCTGGCGTTGCATGCGGACCTTGACAAGTCTCTCGATCAGGCCGGGTGCTATCGGCTCTATCAGGCCGTAATTGGCGATGATATGCCGAGCATAACCTTCAGCTTGTAAAAGTCCTGGTATTACCTCGACATGCCATATGTCGATGGAACTTGCCTCGTGCTCCAGCCCGATGTATTGCTGATAATCGGATGAAAGCTCATCGGCGAAGTCCTCCCACCAGCCCTTCTGGGTAGCGTCCTCAGCGAGCTGAAGAAGATGAGCGCGCCGTGGACCGCCAATTCCGTAGTAATCGAGCAGTCTCTCGACCTCGTGCGGTTTCAACCCTGTTCTTGCGAGCTCGTATCGGCTGATCTTGGATGGCGACCATTTGAGGGCCGCGGCAACACGATCTGCGCTCCGGCCGGAGGTCTCTCGGATCGCGCGCAACTCAGCTGCGAGCCGCCGGCGCCGCACGGTCGGGCTTCCTGGCGTGGCCATGGCGGCACCCTCCTTCGCTCCGCGTCGTCGAGCCGGACCCGCACGACCAGGCCGGCGACGAGGCGTGCCAGTTGTACCAGTCATACGTGCCCTGAGAGTCTCATTGCATCTCGCCCTAAGATCGGGCGCAACCCGACGGCGCGCGCGCCACGCGTCGATGACAACTACCGCGGGAGCCGGCATGCGATGCGCAACACCGGGGAAGTGCGTGCGTTAGTCCGGGGGTACGCACTCTGGCACCGGCTGCAGACCACCGCCGAGATGGTTAAGAATGCGGGCGTGGAGTTCTTCTGCTATCACCGTGACCGCCCCGGCTCGGTCACGCTGCGCGACGAACTGGTGGAACGGCACTGGTCATACATGGACCAGTTCGCGACGCAGATGATCGCCCGCGGTCCGACCCTGGCAGGCGATGGCAATATGCCCACCGGCAGCGTGCACATCCTCGGCCTTCCCGATCCGGCTGCCGCCCGGGCGTTCGCCTTCGACGAGCCTAACTACCAGGCTGGCGTGTACCGAGACGTGTTGCTGCGCCGGTGGCGCAACCTGCTGGGGCGCACTATGTGGGAGTTCCCCGGCGGCGCGGACGGCGGCGACCGTTACCTGGTGCTCGGACTCGGCCCAGAGCCGCCGGCTGACCTCGCCGTGTCGGCCGACCGCGACGACTTGATCGCCCACGGCCCCCTCCTGTCCGACGACGGCGCCACCTGGCTGGGCACGGTGGCGCTTCTCCAGGCTCAGGACGCAGACGCTGCGCGCACGATTCTGACCCCAGACGAGTATGCCGACATCGAGGTTCATAACTGGCGATTCGGCGGTCGGCCGTCATGATCCCTGTATGAGCTCTTCGGCAGCAACGAACAAGCCTACAGCACTGACTACAGTTAATCTGCCAGTCTTGCCGAGCCATGCCTGATACTCGACTAATAGCTGCGCCAAAGGTACCTTGAACGAAGCCCAGGCGTTAAGACATAACGTCGGTCATGTATGGTAATACATGCCGGACACTGCTGGGGCAGGGGCTTGTGCCGACAGATGGATATTGGTGACATGCCCAGCCGCCGCAGGCGAAGCCGACGCCGCGAGAGTCGATCCCGCCACGGCTAGCATGAGAATCGCGGGAATGGCAATAAACCGCCCGATCCGCATGACTCCTCCAAGAGCTTCCCGAGGTCAGCGACCAGGTGCTGGACCCATCCAATCGGTACGGCGTACCAACGTCGAGTGGAGCCGCACTCTCTCTGGAGGTATTGTTACACTTTTCCGAGGTATTACTAAATATTGAAAATCGCTATGGATATTTCCATTCTCGCGGAAGTGGAAGTTCTCCTGTCAATTGCGGTGAAAGAAGCGTTGGCGGCCGCGCCGAAAGTAAGAGTGAAACTTTCGCCAACCGAATTAGAGAGCGTCGACGGAACGATTCAGGACCGTCTCCTGTTGATTTATTGCGATAAAGAAACTTGTTTCCGTAATGTTCGAGTAGTATTCTGCGCAGCGTGCCCACCACGACCGGAGTTCGTCGGCTGGTCGGCCGCGACAGCGAGCTGGCCACGCTGGCTACGCTGGTAGCCGACCTGGCCGGTGGACGTGGAAGTTCAGCTCTGATCGAGGGCGAGCCCGGTATCGGCAAGTCGGCCTTAGTGCGCGCTGCTGTCGCTGAGGCGGCGGATCTTGGTTGCCAGGTCATTTGGGGCGCGGGCGACGAACTAGGGCAGGCGCTGCCGCTGCTGCCGCTGCTTGACGCGTTACGCGTCCGCGAGCCGTCAGAGGATGTTCGGCGCAACACCATAGTCCGGCTACTGCGCGGCGAGCTGGCGGCGGACCGTGGCGCCGATGTCTCAGCGGTCCTGGCCGAGCAGCTGCTGGCGCTCGTTACCGAGGAATCCGCTGGCCGCCCGACGATCCTGGTGATTGATGACTTGCACTGGGCCGATCGGGCCACAATCAGGCTCTGGGGACGGCTCGCACGGTCAGCGCCGCAAATACCGTTGCTGCTCGTCGGCACGATGCGGCCGGTGCCGCAGCGGGACGACCTCCTCGCGCTGCGGCGCACCGTGCCCGACGCCGTTCTCCTCGACCTCCCAGGACTTAGTGAAGCGGCCGTAGCAGAGCTGGTCGCTGCGTTGGCCGGCGGGAGACCCGACCACGAGCTGCTGCGGCTAGCTGACGGCGCCGCCGGAAATCCGCTCTACCTCACAGAACTGCTCGCGGCGTTAGCCCGTGGCCGTTGCCTGACCGTTACCGACACTGGTGCGGTCGAGATGACGAGTGGAATCGCGCCAGCGTCGTTGTCTGCAGCCATTGCTGACCGGCTCGGCTTCGTTTCTGGCCTCGTCCGCGAGGTAGTCCGCGCGGCAGCCCTCATCGGCGTCGACTTTGCCGTCTCCGACCTCGCCGCCGTCTTGGGTCGGGGGGTCGCCGACCTGGTCGCGCCGCTCGACGATGCGCGCGCCGCCGGAATCCTAACCGCGTCAGGCGCCGACCTGCGGTTCAGGCACCCCCTGATCCGCGCAGCCCTTTACGACGAAATGCCTGGCCCGCTTCGCGCCGCTTGGCATCGTGATGCTGGTCGTGCCCTCGCGGCCGCGGGCGCTCCGGCCGAGCGGGTCGCGCGGCAGCTGCTGTGGGCGGTCGACTGCCCTGAGGATCCCGTAGACGACTGGATGCTGAGCTGGCTCGCCAGCGCATCAGAGGTGCTGGTCGGCCGGGCCCCGCAGGTCGCTGTCGAGCTACTGCGCCGAGCTGTCACTAGCCGCGCGGATCATCCGCAGCACAATCTTCTGGAAAGCCAGCTGGCCGATGCCCTGTACCGGGTCGGCAATGTGCCGGAGGCTGAGAAGGTCGCCAGGCGAGCCCTTGCCCACACTGATGACCCCGATCTCGTTGTCGACCTTTACTGGACAATCGCGCAGAGTTCAATGCGCAGCGGCAGGTCCACCGAGGCCATGGCAATGCTGAACCGGGCCTTGGCTGGCCCGGCGATCTCGTGTCGGCACCGCGCGCGGCTGCTCGCGCTCACCGCGCGAATGCACAGCAACATTGGTGAGGCCGAGAAGGCCGGCCAAGTTGCCGCTGCCGCGCTAGAGGCCGCATCGCGAGAAGGTGACAACTGGGCGATGGCGTGGGCCCTGCACGTTCTCATGATCGTGACCGCGGTGCAGGGGAAGGCGATCGAGGCACTGCCCCTGCTGGAGCAGGCGCTGGCGGTATCCGAGGCCGAACCGGCTCTGACCGACCTGCGGATACTCCTGCAGGTCAATCAGGCCGTCATGCTGGCGAACCTCGATC
>Ga0335074_10016903_pt1 | contig 10272 bp, 9 predicted proteins | sample Lox_Sample_23_FD_206715 | JGI IMG/M metagenome (GOLD analysis project Ga0335074, IMG submission 206715) | Soil microbial communities from Loxahatchee National Wildlife Refuge, Florida, United States - Lox_Sample_2.3 | ecosystem: Environmental > Terrestrial > Soil > Wetlands | place: USA: Florida...
AGTGGCGCGCTCAAAGCGCGGTGCCCGGACTGGGCTTCCTCGCGGTCAGCGCCGACACCGCGCTCGAAATGATCGACACGACGATCACCACCAGAACAGCGCTCTCGAGTTGCCTGGCGAAAGCCGCCGGCAGATCGCGCCCGGCCGCGAGCGCCAGACAATAAAGCGCCGCCGGGCCCCGCGCGGCGAACAGCTCGAGCAGCCGCCGCTGCCCGGGTGTGACCGTCGGCCGACCGAGGCCGAGGCGCACCGCCAGGGGTCGGACCAGGATCAACAACACCGCGGCGTACAGCGCCGTCCGTGCCGTGAAGTCGGTCGCCCCGAGCAGCGTACCCAGCAACACCATCACCAGGATGGTGGCGCCGCGCTCCGCCCGACCGGCAAACCTGAGGACCCGCGCCCCCAGCGGCTGCTTGCGGGTCACCCGCCACCGCCCGGCGTGCGACAGCGCCAATCCCGCAGCCAGGGCGGCGAGAAGCGCATCCGTCCGCAGAGCCAGGGCGCAGACATACGTGAGCGCGCCCGTGGCAAGAACGGTCATCTCCTCGAGTAGATCCCCCTGCCGGTCGCGATCGATCATCGCCAGCCAGCGGGCCGCGGCGGCGCCGATCAGCCAACCGAGGGTCGCGCCTCCGGCCAAAGTCCAGAATGCGGTGAGCGTGAGCGAGCCGAACATCGGGGGAGTCCCGCCCGCCGTGCCCATCCGCGTGAGCAACAACACCACCACGGGCGCCACGACCGCGCTGGTCATCGCGCCCTCCGCAGCGAGGGCGAACGGGACGAGCTCCTGTTCGCCCTCCCCCACGGCGTGCGCGTCCGAGGCCAATACCGCATCCGTCGGCGCGAGGATCACGGCCAGAAGCACGGCCTGCGGCAGGCTCATCCCGAAGACCAGACAGGCGGCTCCCGCCGACAGCAGTGCGGCGGATACCGTGGTGAGCGAAGCGAGCTGCAGCGGCACCCGCCATGGCGCCCATTCGAACGGGGCGCGCAGCCGCAAGCCGGCGCAGAAAAGACAGATCAACAGGACCGCCTCGCTCACCGACTGGATGAGGGGACCGTCCTCGGCAAGCTGCGGCTCGATCAGCTTCAGACCCTGGGGACCTGCGAGCAGCCCCACACGGATGACCGGGCTGGTGGACCAGCGTGTCAGCGGTGACTCACCCCTAGTGTTGACCTGCTTGCGCACCGGAAGCCGCCGCATCGCCGCGGGCATCTCGCTGTGTGCGACAGCCGCGGATCGCATCGTGAGTGCTCATCAGAACCTCGAACTGGCGCAGCACGGCTTCGCGCACGAAATCCGGAAGGTGGTCGTCCAGGGCGTTGCGATACGCCTCCAGGATCCAGCTCTCGCCGCGCTCGCACGCATCGAGAATAGCTCCGTCGTCGCTACGTGCAAGTGCGGCTCGCAGTCCCGACCAGCCGCTGCGCCAGAATCCGGCCACCGCGCCGCGCGCCTGCCGCGCGCCGCCGAGCCGCTCGACCAACGTCTCGAGCTCGCGCATCGCTGCGACGCACTGCACGGCGCCTTCGACACAGATCTCGCGCAGCGGGCCCGCCGCGAGCGACATGGCACACAGCCGCAATGCCTGCTCGCTATCGCGGCGAACGGAAATGAGCTCCCGCAGCGCTTGGATGGTGTATGTGTGGTTCATGCGGGTAGGAGCGGCTTCGGATCAGGATCAGCGCTCAAGCACGAGATGTGCCGACCCGTCGCCAAGCGCCGACGCACCCGCGCCGCCAGCTCGGCCGCAGACCCGTGCGGGTGCGCTGCACAAATTTCACCCGCGGTACCTTTTTACAGACGCCAGACCCGGGCCCGGCCCCGGGAAGCCCGTTTGGGGCTGCGAAACCCCTGGCATGGGCATTGCATCTGGGGGCTAGACCCCCCGTTTGGCGGGCTGTGGTGCGACCAGCCCGCTCTTTTTTTTGGCGCAAAGTGCGGCATCCTGCCGCTTTGCGCGGGTGCACCTTATCACCGAATTCATCTCGCGCCCCCGGGAACGGCCCGGGGGCGCTTCTTATTCGCTTTTGGACGGCGCAGGGTGGACGGCGAAACAGGGGGGCGCAGGGGGAAAGGGTTCCCGTGAGCGATGAGCCGCAGCCAGGCGCGGGGGCGGCTTGCTTTCGAGGGGGGGTGGGTTCAGATTCGGGAGCGTCACTGAGCGGAGGGTCGCCAATGCATCAGCTGATGAATACCGAGCAGGCCGGCGCCATACACCGGGCGCTCATTTCCGTGCAGAGCGCGGTGACGGGGATGACGCTGCCGCGCTGCGATCAGGAAGATGTCATGGAGCTCATCGATAAAGTGGAAGAGCAGCTTCATTGCCTGCATCCCAACACTGCCCTCGTGTGTACCTTCCTCAACTCCATCGCACGCAGCTTGCGCGCACAGCCGGAGGCGCGCGAGGCTTGCCTGACGATCGAGCAGGCGATCGAGACCGCCGGCATGCCGAGCACCTGGCAGTCGGGGATTTGACCTTCCGGCCGATTCAGTCGTCGGACCGTCGGCCGACGGCGAGACGTCGCACCAGGGGCACGAAGGTGTCGAAGTCCACCGGCTTCGGTACGTGCAGATCGAATCCCGCATCCAGAGCCGCGGCGACGTCACTGCGCGAGGCGTAACCCGTCACCGCGATGGCGAGCATGCGTCGGCCGATCCGGCTCGAGCGCAGTTTGCGCACGAGAGAGTAGCCGTCCTCCACCGGCATGCCGATATCGGTGACGACGATGTCGAAGTGCGCCCCCTGGGCATGCAACTGCCGCAGCGCGGCGAGTGCGGAGTCGGTGACGGTAACGGCCGCGCCCTCGAGCCGCAGCATCTCCGCGACCACCGTGCGCGCTTCCAACTCATCGTCCACGACGAGAATCGACAGACCTTGCAGGGTCTGCTGCTTCTGCGGCTGCTCAGAGGTCTCGCCCTCCGCCGGCGCGGACGCTGGCATCCCGGCGGCCGAGGACATGGACTTCGGCAACCGAACGCTGAACACGGAGCCGGCGCCGATACCGCCGCTGTGCGCGGAAACGGACCCGCCATGCAGAGCGACGATCTCGCGCACCAGGGTCAGACCGAGTCCGAGACCTGATGCCTGGCGCGTGTTCGGGCTGTCGCCCTGTCTGAAGCGGTCGAAGATGTGCGGCAGCACCTCCGGAGCGATGCCCTGACCGGTATCCTCCACCGCGAGCTCCGTGAATGCGCCCTCGTCGCGCAGCCTCACGGTGATCCGACCCCCGGAACGCGTGAATTTCACCGCGTTGGCGAGCAGGTTGCCGATCGCCTGCTGCAGTCGGTCGGGGTCGGCGCGCAGCTCGCCGGCGCCGGTGGCGAATGAGGTCGCGATCTCGATGCCTTTCGCGGCAGCCGCGGGCCTTGCGACATCGATCGCCAGCCGTGTCACGCGCGCGAGCTGGATGGCGCGCGGCTCCACCTTGAGCTTCCCGGTGCTCACGCGTCCCAGATCGAGCAGGTCGTTGACCATTTTCAACTGCGCTTTCGCGCTCTGCTCGATACGCGGGGTGATCGCGACGACCTCGGCATCACCGGCGCACTTGATAGCGAGAATGCGGTTCCAGCCGAGGATGGCATTGAGAGGCGACCGCAGCTCGTGCGAGATCACCGACAGGAACTCGTCCTTCGCGCGGTTGGCCGCCTCGGCCGCCTGGCGTGCTCGCCGCTCGCTCGCCAGGAGCCGCTCGCGCTCCTCGAGTACACGCGCGAAGTTCCGCTGCTCGCTCGTCACGTTGCGTGAAGTGATGATGAGATCGGTGGATGCGGCAGGGTCGCCCTCGCGGACGATGCAGCCACGCAATGCCAGCCAGCGCGTTTCCGCGTGCCCTGCCGCCGGATGTACCCGTACCGTGAGATCCAGCGTCCCCCCGCCGGCGAGCGCCTGACGCACGGCGTCCGAGAATCGCTCTCGATCGTCAACGTCGACGCGCGATTCCACTGCGCTCCACGACAGCGCCTCATCCGGCGGCCAACCCCACTCGGCCTTGAATTGCGAGTTGGCCTCGGGCGCGCTGCCGCCCGCGCGCAAGCGGCAATAGCCGACACGGCCGGCGGCGAGCACCGTCTCCAGTTCATCCTTGCGGCGCGCGAGGCGCTCGCACTCCGCGGACGAATCGCTCGCGTCAGGGGCCGGCGCGGACGCGGCGTCGGGGCGGGAACCGGGGTCGTCGTCGTGAATTGATGTCATGTCGCTCGTACGGGAGTTTGAGCCAGGGCTCGGCGCGCATGGCGTTCTTACACGCCGTTGCAAGTTCTCCCGGCGGCTTTTGCGCCGCCGAGGGCGGGGTGGTGCTGATTCGCGAGAGAGGGTTCCTCGAATGTCGAACGCCGTATTGGGACTGCGCCTGAAGCAGCAGCTCACGCTGACTCCTCGGCTGCAGCAGTCGGTCAAGCTGCTTCAACTTTCCGCTCTCGAATGCGTGCAAGAACTGCACCAGGCGATCGCGCAGAATCCCTTCCTGGAAGAGAGCGCCGAAGCGGCGGAATCCGCCGACCGCACCGAGCGTGAGGAGACGAGCGAGGACAGTTCCCGGGCCGACCTGGATTTCTCCTCCAGCGGCGGTGGCGGGGGTGGCGGCGAGGACACTCCCGACTGGACGGAGTGGACCGCCTCGCCGGCGACGCTGCATGACTCACTGCGCGATCAGCTGCTCCTCCTGGGACTGACGGAGCGGGATCACGTGCTCGCGAACCTCATCGTCGATGCGCTCGACGATGACGGGTTCCTGCGCCTGCCGCTCGAAGACGTCGCCGCCCTGGCGCCCGGGGCCGCGCCCGAAGAGATTGCGACGGCGCTGCGCATCGTGCAGACCCTGGAGCCGAGCGGAATCGCGGCGCGCGACCTCGGAGAATGTCTCGCCCTGCAGCTGGAGGCGATGGATCGCGACACGCCCGGGCGCGCCATCGCGCTCGAGGTGGTGCAGAACAGGCTGTCGATGATGGCCGCCAGGGACAACAGCCGGCTGATCGATGCGCTCGGCTGCTCCGAGGATGAGTTACGCCTCGCGATGGAGCTGATCCGCAGCCTCGATCCGCGCCCGGGGTCCAAGGTCGGCACCTTCGAGCCACGGGCGATCGTTCCCGATGTGATCGTGCGCAAGGAGAAGAAGCGCTGGGTCGTCACCGTCAACTCCGCGATCTACCCGCGTATCCGCGTCAACCAACAGTACGCCGATTATTTCCGGCAGGCGCGCGATGGCGAAACCGCGCTGCTGGCGCAACATCTGCAGGAGGCGCGCTGGCTGGTGCGCAATCTCGAGCAGCGCTTCCTGACCATTCAGCGCGTTGCCGAGGCGGTCGTGGCGCGGCAGCGGAATTTCTTCGAGTACGGCGACCTGGCGATGCGGCCGCTCACCCTGCGGGAGATCGCCGACGAGCTCGGGCTGCACGAGTCGACCGTGTCGCGCGCGACCAGCCACAAGTTCATGGCGACGCCCCGCGGCGTCGTCGCCTTCAAGCGCTTCTTCTCCCGGCAGCTCGCGACGACCAGCGGCGGCTCGTGCTCCGCCACCGCCATACGGGCACTGCTGCGGGAATTCATCGCCGCCGAAGACCGGCGCAATCCGCTCTCGGACGTGCAGCTCACGGAGCTGCTCGCGGACCGCGGGGTGAAGGTCGCGCGCCGGACCGTGACCAAGTACCGGCGCTCGATGCAGCTGCCCGCCGTCGACTTTCGGCGGGCCTAGCTACTTTTTGACGCGAATCCTGTTGTCGATGTCCTGCACTCCCGGGCAGGCATCGACCAGATCCTCGATCGCGTGCTTCATCGGGCGCTCCGGCACCGTCCCCTCCAACACCACCTTCGCGCCCGACACCGTCACGGTCACATCGCTCGAGTCGATGTCAGGGGACTGCATCAGCCGCTCCGAGATGTCCTCGCGCAGCCGCTCGTCGGATCGCTGGTAGCCCTTGGGGCCCGGAGGATAGCGGCGCGGCTCCGCGCGCCGCTGCGGCTCCTGGCCCTCCCCGCCGAGCGGATGGCGGCGCCCGGCCCGCCAGTCCGGCTCCTGGGCTCCCGTGCCGAAGCCGTAATAGCCGCCGGTGAATCCGGGTCCACCCCGTCCGGGGAAGCCGGTGCCGAAATAGCGCGGCGGCGGGCCGGCGGCGAACGGCATTCCTTCCTCGCGCGGATGGCCGGGCTCGAATGGCTCATAGCCTTCGGAGGGCTCGTACGGCTCCTCGTCCGGGGAGCGGCCCTCGACCCGACGCTCATGCTCGTATCCGGCCCCGGCGGGGCGCCGGCCGCGAGCGTCCTGCCTGCCCTCACGGGCGTCGGTGCGCCAGTCCGGGCGCCACGGGTCTTTCTCGTACTGTCCCTCGCCTCTGCCCTTCTGCCGGTCTTGCTCGGATCTCATCGCCATCACCGCCTGATTGAATTCTGCCGCGAAACCGCCGCCTCGGAGAACTGGCCAGCCGAGTTGGAAAAGACGATATCCACCCGGCGGTTCTGCTGCCGGCCGGCCTCATTGTCGTTGGAGGCCACGGGATACGCCTCGCCCAGTCCGATGGTCTGATACTGGTCCTGCGGCACGCCGCGCAGCTCGAGGGCCTGCGCCACCGCCTGCGCCCGCGCGGCGGACAGCTTCTCGTTGTACTCGGCGGAGCCGGTGCTGTCGGTGTTACCTTCGATCAGCACGCGCTCCTTCGGATGGTCCTTGAGGTAGCTCGCCAGCCGATCGAGCTGCAGATGCGCGCCCGGCTGCAGAGTCGCCTTGCCGGTGCTGAAGAGCACGTTGCTCAGGGTCACCACCATTCCCTGGTCGGTCTGCCGAGCCCCGAGCTCCTCGGTCTGCAGCTGCTTGAACTGCTGCCGCTGGGCCGCGAGCTGCTCCTGCGCCATCTGCGCCTGCATGCGCGCCTGCTGCGCTTCGTTGCGCGCCTCCTGCACCTGTTGCTGCGCCATCTGCGCCTGCTGTTGCGCGGTCTGCGCCTCCTCCTGCGCCGCCGTAGCCTGGCGCCGCTGCGCCTGCAGCAGCAGCCGCTGCCGTTCCTCGGTCGCGCTGGCGACCTCCGCCTGGGCACGCGCGGCCTCGACTCGCGCCTCGCCCGCCTGGGCGCTGCGCAGCGACAGGTAGGCGTCGTGGTTCACCTGATCCAGAGGTTGCCCGTTGCGCAGCGCGGTCTGCGCGTGCCGCAGCTCCGCCCGGGCGGCATTCAGGTCGGGGCCTGCCGCCTGCATGGCCAGCGGCTGATTCGACAGCGTCTCGACCGCATCCTGGGCACGCGCCAACTCCGGGGTGCTGCGGGGTGTCGAGGCGCAGCCGGCAAGCAGCGCACCGACGGCGGCTGCGACCAGAAGATGTCTCTCGGTTTTTCTCACGGCTACCTCCTAGGGCCGATTCCGGCCGGGACCATCGGGACCGGAATTGCCCGGACCGGAATTGTTCGTGGGCGGCGGCGGCGGGGTCTGTTGCAACTGCTGCTGCAGGGTCTGCAAACTCGTCCGCACCTGCTCCGCGGATTGCTGTGCTTTGCTGCTGGACGCCCTGGCGCTCGCCAGGTTTGCATCCGCCGCGGCATTTTCCGCCAGGCGCAGCGCCTGATCATATTTATGATCGCTCTCTGCGGTCTGTGCGTCGTTGAGCTCATCGCGCGCGCGCTGCAGATCCGTTGGCGCATAGCGCTGCGCCTGATCTTTCTCGGCCTCACTGACCAGCGTGCTCGCACGCACCATCTGCGCCGTGGGCGGCGGCTGGCTCGCACACCCTCCCGCGGCCGCCCCCGCCAACAGGGCCACCGCCCAGAGAGTGACGGCTCCCCCGTGCGGCGGGTTGCAACTGCCTCGCGCTCGCTCGAATCTCTGCTTGACTATCGCTGCTTCTGACATGGCCACTCCGATCCGCGGTCTGTCGCGGTGTACTGGGATGCTCACCCCGCATCTCGGGGATGCGCCATCGGTCGGCAGGCGTCTCGCGGCCGATCCGCACCTATGCCGGCGTAGGAGCCTTCCGACTGTCGGTCAGCGGCAGCGGGGTGCCCGGCGGCGGTAGGAATCGTCCGACACCAGCTTGGGAAGCAACCGCCGTGCACTTCGCGCCTTGGCCGACTCCAGCGGCGGCCGGCAGCAATTAACTTGCCCACATGAACACTGAAACACGATTCGAGGCCCAATCCGGGGCCCGGGAAGAGTTGCAAATGGTAACCGACGACATGGTGGCTCTGGTGCCGCAGCTTCATACCTTCGCCCGTTCCCTGTGCCGCGACGGCGTGCGCGCGGACGACCTGGTGCAGGAGGCGCTGATGCGCGCCATCAACAACGTGCAGCGCTTCAAGCCGGGGACCAACCTCAAGGCGTGGCTCTTCACCATCGTTCGCAACGAGCACTATTCGCAGCTTCGGCGCAGCAAATTCGAGGCGCAGGGCATGGACATCGAGCTGCTTCCCGAGCCCAGCGTGCCGCCCGACCATGACGGCAAGCTCGAGCTCCGCGACCTGAATCGCGCGCTCGCCGCGCTGTCGCCGGGGCAACGTACGGCGCTCATCCTGGTGAGCGTGAGCGGCTTCTCCTACGAGGAGGCCGCTGAGATCTGCGGATGCGCGGTGGGAACGATCAAGAGCCGTGTCGCGCGCGCGAGAGAGACTCTCCTCGAGATGCTGGACGGACGCCAGCCGATGCCTCCGGTGCCCGACGAGGAGATTGAGGATTCGGACGTCCTTCTCGGACACCTTGCACCGACGCACCATGTGCCGACGACCGCCCACGTCTCCTTGTAGCGCTTCCTCGTAGCGCGCAAGTCATAAGGCGACCCAGGGTTGTTCCCTGGGCCGCGGGATGACGGCAGTCATCGGGGGCCGCTCGAAGCGCCGTCAGGCGGCTTCGAGCCCATTAGACTACGGGCATGGCGCCCCTCAGCCAGGTTCTGGTCCTCCTCGCCGCCGCGGTGCTGCTCGTCACGCTCGCCCGGCGGCTGGGCCTGCCGACGACCATTCCGTATCTGCTCGTCGGGCTGGCTCTCGGCCCGCACGCGCTGGCGGTGGTCGACAGCACCGCCACGACGAATCTGCTCGCCGAGCTCGGCGTCGTATTCCTGCTGTTCACACTCGGCCTCGAATTCGCCCTGCCGCGTCTCATCGCCATGCGGCGCGAAGTGTTCGGATTGGGGTCTGCCCAGGTGGCCGCGACCGCCGCGGTGTTCGCGGGACTGGCGCGGCTCGGCGGCATAAAGTGGCCGGCGGCGGTGGTGATCGGCGGGGCGCTCGCGATGAGCTCGACCGCCATCCTGCTGCACCAGCTCACGGAGCGCGCGGAGCTCAATCGCACCCACGGCCGCCTCGCCTTCAGCATCCTCCTCTTCCAGGATCTGGCCTTCGTCCCTTTCCTGGCCCTCGCCTCGGCGCTCACCGCCGCCCGCGGCGGAATCGACTCGCGCGCCATCCTCGAGGCGGTGGCCGGTGGCGTCCTCGCCGTCGCGGCGGTACTCGCCGCCGGCCGCTGGCTGCTGCGGCCGCTCTTCCGGGAAATGGCCCACAGCCGGCTGCGGGAGCTCTTCACCCTTGCCGTGCTGCTCGTGGTGTTGGCTTCCGCCTGGGTATCGAGCCTCGCCGGACTGTCGCCGGGCCTGGGCGCCTTTCTCGCCGGCATGATGCTCGCCGAGACCGAGTATCGCCATCAGATCGAGTCGGTCATCCGGCCGTTCCGCGACATCCTCCTCGGCCTCTTCTTCGTCTCGGTCGGGATGCTGCTCGATGTGCGTCTCCTCGCCGGCGAGCTCGGTCAGGTCGTCTACTGGCTGGCCGCGATCTTCCTCCTGAAGACGGCGGTCGCGGCGCTCGTCGCCCGGCCCTTCACCGGCTCGCGCTTCAAGGCGCTGCGCACCGCCATCGTCATCGCGATCGGCGGCGAGTTCGGGGTCGCGCTCGGCACGATCGCGCTCGCGACCGGCCTCGTGCCGCCGGCCTTCGGCCAGCCGCTGTTGGTGGCCATCGTGCTCTCCATGATCCTGAGTCCGCTGGTCCTCAACAACAACAAACGCATCGCACGCCTGCTGCTGCGGGAATCGGGACCCCCGCGCACGGCGTTCGAGCGCGAGAGCGCCGCCACCGGCGAGATCGGCAAGCGGGATCATGTCATTCTTTGCGGTTTCGGACGCGTGGGTCAGAACGTAGCGCGCGTTCTCGAATCGCAGGGTTTCGAATACATCGCGCTCGATCTCGACCCCGCGCGCATCGCCGCCGCCCGCCAGGCGGGCGACCCGGTGATGTTCGGGGATTCGGCCGATGAGCAGATCCTCACCAAGGCGGGCCTCGAGACCGCGACGGTGGTG
>Ga0335074_10016904_pt1 | contig 10272 bp, 8 predicted proteins | sample Lox_Sample_23_FD_206715 | JGI IMG/M metagenome (GOLD analysis project Ga0335074, IMG submission 206715) | Soil microbial communities from Loxahatchee National Wildlife Refuge, Florida, United States - Lox_Sample_2.3 | ecosystem: Environmental > Terrestrial > Soil > Wetlands | place: USA: Florida...
CCGGGGCCGGCGTGAGCGGTGTGGCCGGGCGTCCGGGCGTCGGCGGCGGCACAATGGCCCCCGGCGGCTTCGGGCCCGTCGTCGACGATTCGCCCCCGATGGCGATCACCCAACGCCATGCCGAGGATGAGCCCGGTCGCAACGACCCATGCTGGTGCGGCTCGGGCAAGAAGTTCAAGAAGTGCCACGGCCGCTAGTTCGCAGCACCGTCGCCGGCGCTCGCTGAGTCAGGCGCGCGGTCCCTGCCGCCGCAGCCGCAGGGCGGCGACCAAGATGAGCATGACGATCACGATCCGCGCCACCTGCAGAACGTGAAGGGCGCTGCCGTGGAGGTGCAGCACGAGCACTGCCACCAGCACCGCGCCAAGCAGGGCCAGGCGCACGTACATCAACCGGCGCATCAGACCTTGTCGGCGACGGCGAGCTAGGGGCGGCATCGCCTATAGCGAACAGCAATTTTCCGGCTTGTCAAGGCAACTCAGGGCAACGCTGCGGCGCGGCCGGGCTTCCGGGCGCAGGCGGCGGATGAAAGGCCGCCTCCAGCCGGCTTTTCATCCGCACGGCCGAAGCATCATCGGGCCTGCAGCCAGCTGTCGAAGGACGGATCCGTCCAGCCGGTCCCGGAGTCGGCGGGAGCCGGGCCGAGCGGCTTACCGCCGGTGATCACGTCGGTTCCCGCTGCGTTTGACTGATAGGTCAGCCACGGGATCGTGCCGCGCTGGTCGACGCCGGGCTTGGAGTAGTCGCACACCCCGGTGGGGAACGTCTTCTGCAGCGTCGCCCACTCCGAGGCGGAGAACGTAGTCGGATAGAAGTCGATCTCCCGCAGGGGCTTGAGCTGGCACTTCTCGATGTCGGTGGCGATGCTCTCGCCCGCTTCCATGCGGGGGGTGGCGAACTTCGTCTGCGCGAGCGGCAGCTCGCACACCTCGCCCACGCCCGGGACGTTGACCTCATCGAGGTCGGGGATGTCGGAGCACTCGTCGTGCACGCTGGCGGGCCGGTCCTCCGCGATCTTGTCCTCCAGCGAGATGTTCCGGTGGTCGGCGTCGACGGCGGAGAGCCACTTGTCCATCGCCTCGAACCCCTCGGTGGTGTACTCGGGATCACCGATCAGCGGCGTCTCCCCGAACCACATCACATCGTTCATCGGGAAGTGGCCCTCCTGCTGCTCCAGCCGAGCCCGGATGGTCCAGCTCCGGTAGGCGTCGTGGAAGGAGCCGGCGTCGGGTCCGCGCAGGTCGATGATGGCCAGGTCGGTCATGTTGTTGGTCTCGTTGACCGCGCCGCTTCGGTAGTCGTTGGCCAGGGCGGGCTGCTCGGCCACCATCCGGCTCGTCGTCGTGTTGTAGTTGTTGCCGTAGCCGCCGATCTTGGCGTTGAGGTCGACGAACTGGGCGGGGGTGATCAGGCCCTCCTGGAGGGCCGTGAGCCCGTACTCGACGCCGACGTTGTCCAGGGGGATGCCGGCGTATCCGTATGGGTTGTCGCCCTCGTAGGCCCCGAAGACGTTCTTCATGTAGTCCTCGAGGTCGCAACGCACGCCTCTCGGATTGGTGGAGCTCCAGCGCTGCGCAGCGGTCACGCCGGCGCAGGCGTAGGCCGGATTGGCCAGCGTGGGCCAGTACAACGTGCTCAGCTCGACCGAGTTGGCGTAGTTGGGGTTGCCCTGGACCGCGGCGATCTGGGCCGGGTTCCAGACGATGCCGGTGCCCCAGTTGGTGGGATGCTCGAAGTAGTTGCGGGTCAGCTGATAGTCCATCAGCTGCTGCCCGGTCGACCAGGCATCCGGGAAGCTGCACTGCGGCAGGATTCCCTGGTAGATGCCCGGGTACGCGTTGGCGATCTGCTGTTGGGCCAGCGATCCGCCGGAGCACCCGGTCCCGATCGTGAACTTCAGCGTTCCGTAGTGGTCGATCAGGTGCTGCTTGGCCATGACGAGCGACTCGGCCTGGACGACCAGGTCGCAGTTGTGGCCGGAGTTATCGAGCGCCGTCGACATCACCGCGTATCCCATGCCCAGCGCGGTCGTGGGGCTGTTGGTCACTCCAGGGCCACCGGGAACGCCGACGGTGTCGCTCGTCGTGCTCGGCGCGGTCCCGGATTCGCGGTCGGCGCCACAGCTGGCGCCGTGGGTGATGAGGAGCTTGTGGGCGAACTGCGGCTGGGGCTCCCAGGCCGTCCACGGCTGACTAGGCTCGTAGACGACGGCGATCTGATACTGGTCGCGGTCCTCGTAGCCGGTCTCGAAGCGGACGATGAACGGAACCGTGCTGCCCGTCTGCGTCGTCGTGGTGGCGATCTCGGCGGACGGCGGCGGGCTCTTCGGGTTGTAGGTCGACAGCAGGCCGGTGATGGCCGACATGTACTCGTAGGTGTAGGTCGGTGCCTGGTTGCACTGAGGATTCTTGGCGCCGTTCTCACATACCCACGGCGTCACCTGGGGCCCGGAGAAGAGCGGACCGCCGATCGCGTGATTGGTGATCGTCCGGCTGGCGCGGGCGCCGTCGGGCAGGATCGCGGTCAAGGTGTTGCGCCCCACCGCCAGCCCGGTGAGCAGGCCCTCGTACTGGCCGTTGATGCGCTCGGCGAACTCCGACGTGACGTTCTGGCTGCCGAGCCGCATCCGGACGCCAGACGGATTGGTGCCGGGAGGGAGTGCGACGCTGATGAGCGCCTCGCCGCCGGAGATCAGGTCGGCCCGATTGGACAGGACGAAGATCGTCGGCTTGGGCTGATCGGACCTGGCCCGCGGCTGCTCGGACCTGACCCGGTGCCTGGTGGTGTGCTGCCGACCGCTTGCCATGGCCGCCGTGACTCCTGGGCCGGTGATGAAAACGCCCGACGTCAGCGCGGCGGCCGTGATGAGCTTCGATCTCATGGTCCTCCCTCCGTGGTGCTCTCTCTCCGCACCGGCCGAGCGCGCAGGCCTGGTCCGGTCTACAATACGAAATCGCCCCTGCCAGGACTTGGTACGAGACGGTACCGACTCGGGACAGGCTGTGTCAATCTCGATCGACGACGTTCCGACGGTGGTAGCTTCACCGGATGGGGGCGACCTCACTGTTCCTCCGGGCCGTCCCCGCACCGAGCGACTGGGAGGGGGCGCGGGCTACCCCGGCGGCGCTGATCCGGGCGCGGATCTTCGACGCGATCACGCGCGCGGTCGCCGAGAAGGGCTACGCCGCCACTACCGTGGCGGACATCACGGCTCGCTGCCGGATCTCCCGCCGGACCTTCTACGAGCACTTCGCCGATAAGGAGACCTGCTTCCTGGGGGCCTACGAGTCTGCGTCGATGGCCACGCTGGAGTCGATCGCCCAGGCCACCGCCCCAATTGCGGCAACCGAGTGGCAGGAGCGGCTGCGCGTCGCGCTGGAGACCTACGTGGGAATCTTGGCCGAGGATCCCGAACTTGCCCAGGTCACGCTGATCGACATCCTCGGCGCCGGACCTCGCGCGTTGGTCATGCGCGAGGACGTGCTCGAGCGCTACACCGACTTCTACCGCCGGCTGTCGGCCCGGGCCAGCCACTCGGGAGCGGTGACGCCGGTGCCCGATGTGTTTCTGCGGGGCCTGGTGGGGGCGATCGCCGAGATCATCCAGCGCGAGCTCCTCGCCGACCGGGCACGCGAGCTGCCGCAGCTGGTCCCGACGTTCGTGCAGCTCACCTTGACCGTGTTCGGTGATCGCTCCACGGTGGGCGCCCTGGGCCGCTGCTAGCCTCAGCTGCGATGGCCACCGCCCCTTCCGAGCCGCTCTCTCAGCGCCTCTCCACAATCCGCGACCAGCTCAAGCTGCTCGCGGACTATCTTTGACCCAGCTGCCCTAGCCGAGCGCGCCGCCGCGCTCGAGACCGAGATGGGAGAGCCCGGCTTCTGGGACAACCAGGAGCGGGCGGCGAAGGTGAGCGCCGAGCATGCCCGTGCGGCCCGGCGCCTCGACGTGTTCCGGTCGCTGGAGAGGGATGTCGAGGACCTGGCCGCGCTGGCCGAGCTGGCCGAGGAGGATCCCGGTATCGCCGGCGAGCTGGAGGAGCAGATCCGCTCGGTGCAGGAGCGCCTCCAGGAGCTGGAGGAGCAGCGACTGTTCTCCGGTCGCTACGACACCGGCGACGCGCTGGTCACCGTCAACGCCGGTGCGGGCGGGACCGACGCCCAGGACTGGGCCGAGATGGTGCTCAGGATGGAGATGCGCTGGGCCGAGAAGCGCGGCTTCGAGGTCGAGCTGCTCGAGGCATCACCCGGCGAGGAGGCCGGGATCAAGTCGGCCACCTTCCGCGTCAAGGGGGAGAACGCCTACGGCCTGTACGGCAGCGAGAAGGGCGTGCATCGCCTCGTCCGCCTGTCTCCCTTCGACTCGGCCAACCGCCGCCAGACGAGCTTCGCCGGCGTCGAGGTATCGCCCGTGGTGGACGACATCTCCGAGGTCGAGATCGACGATGACGATCTCCAGATCGACACCTACCGGGCCAGCGGTGCCGGCGGGCAGCACGTGAACAAGACCGACTCGGCGGTGCGGATCACGCACCGCCCGACGGGCATCGTCGTCCAGTGCCAGAACGAGCGCTCCCAGTCTTCGAACAAAGCCGAGGCGATGGCCATGCTCCGCTCCAAGCTGCTGGAGCTGGAGGAGCGCAAGCGCCGGGAGGAGATCGCCAAGGAGAAGGGGGAGGCCCAGGACGTCAACTTCGGCTCCCAGATCCGCTCCTACGTGCTGCACCCGTACACGATGGTCAAGGACCACCGGACCGACTTTGAGATGGGCGACATCAACCGCGTGCTCGACGGCGACCTCGACGGTTTCGCCCGCGCCTATCTGCTGAAGGCCGCCAAGTGAGCGCGGATGAGAGTGTTCGCGAGCCGGCCAGCCAGCCGACGACGCCCTACCTGGAGGCAGTGACCGCCTACGGGTTCCGCGGCTCCACTCGCTTTCACGTCCCGGGACACAAGGGCGGAGGTGGCGCCGACCCGGGTCTGCGCAGCGCCCTCGGCGACCGAGCGCTGCTCCTCGACGTACCGCTCGACATCGAGGGGATCGACGTCGGACCGTCTCCCACGCCGTACGAGCGGGCCGAACGGCTGGCCGCCGACGCCTATGGCGCCGCGCGCAGCTGGTTTCTGACCAACGGCGCCACGCAGGGCAACCACGCGATCTGCCTCGCGCTCGCCCCGCTGGGAACGCGGATCCTGCTCCAGCGCAATTCCCACGCCAGCCTGATCGACGGCCTCGTGCTGTCGGGCGGCGTGCCCAGCTTCGTCCTGCCCGAGTACGACCCGGAGCTCGGCATGGCCCACGGCGTGACCCCGGAGGCGCTCGAGGCCGCTCTGCACCGCGGGCGGGAGAGAGGGCAGGCCGCGCGCGCCGTGTTCATCGTCTCTCCGACGTACTACGGGATGGCGGCCGACGTCGCCGGCTGCGCCGAAGTGGCGCATCGAGCTGGGGTCCCGCTGGTCGTCGACTGCGCCTGGGGCTCGCACTTCGGCTTCCACGCCAAGCTTCCGCCCTCGCCGCTGCGCCTCGGTGCCGACGCGATGCTCGCCTCGACCCACAAGATCGTCGGCAGCCTGACCCAATCGGCGATGCTGCTCGTCTCAGACAGCGGGCGGATCGACGTCGGCGCGGTTGCCCGCGCGGTGCGGCTCGTGCGGTCGACCAGTCCCAGCTCCCTGCTCATGGTCTCGCTCGACGCCGCCCGCCGGCAGCTCGCGGTGCACGGGGAGGCGCTGCTTGACCGCACGATCCACGCGACGGCCCGGGCTCGGGAGGCGATCGATTTCATCCCCGGCTGTGTCGTCGTGGGGGAGCAGTTCGTCGGCCGTCCCGGAATCGCTGGGTGGGACCCGCTGCGGATCGTCGTCGACGTCCGCGGTACCGGCTGTAGCGGATACGAGGTGGCGGCGGCGCTGCGGGCCTCCTATGACACCCATCTGGAGCTGGCCACGCACGCCACGATCGTGCTCGTCGTCGGTCTGGCCGAGCCGGTCGAGAACCTGGAGCGCGTGGCCCACGACCTGGGCGAGACGGTCCGCCGGATCGCCAGGCCCGATGCGGCCCCGGCGATCGCCCGGGCGCCCGCGCCGATGGCGCACGAGACGGTGGTACCGCCGCGGGATGCCTTTCTCGGCCGCAGCGAGGCGGTGCCCGTCGAGGAGGCGATCGGGCGGATCTCGTGCGAGTCGATCGCCGGCTACCCGCCGGGCGTGCCGACGCTTCTGCCCGGAGAGCGAGTCACCCCGGAGGTGATCGCCTACCTGATCGAGATGACGCGAGCCGGGGCCCGGCTGCACGGTGCGGCCGATCCGAGCTTCCGGACGGTACGGGTCCTGTCTGAGGTCTCAGCCGCAACGCCCGGGGTCCCGGCCGGTGTGGCCGGGACCCCAGACATCGACGTTACGGCTTGATCTGGTAGACCAGCCCGGCGCCGTCGCTCTCTTTGGCCGCGCCTGCGGCGTAGAGGTAGCCGTCGTGTGCGGCGAGCGCATCGGCAGCGAACGGCAGGCCGGTCACGACCGGCTTGACCTTGCCGCCACTCAGCGACGTGGCATAGACCGCGCCCTCACCCTTGTCGGTCGGCCCGATCCACGACGAGATGTAGAGGGTGCTACCGATGATCGCGAGGCCCATCGGGTTCCAGTGCGGTGTGAACATCTCGAACGGCTTGGCGGCCTTCTTGCACGCCTTGGCGGTCGCTTTCGTCCAGTTGCACTGGGGGAAGCCGTAGTCCTGGCCCGCCTTCACCTTGAGCAGGAAGTCAGGGGGGTTCTTGGCGCCCGAGTCCTGGCCGAGGTCGGAGACGAAGGGCGAGTTCGAGTTGGGGGCGAAGGCCAGCTGCCAGGGCTGACGGATGCCAGTCGCGAACACCTTGAGGGCCCCGCCGCTCGTGTTCATGGACAAGATGTCGTACAGGTCTGGAGACGTGGAGGCAGGCCCGTGGTCGTTGCCGTTGAGCAGTCCCGTGTCCACCCCTACGTACAGGCGCCCGTCGGCACCGAATGCGATGCCGTTGAAGCCCTGGAAGCCCGTAGGCGCCGTGTAGATCACCTTCTCCGAGGTGAACGCGGCGCCGGTCCAGCCGCTCCACTTTGAGATCTGCCACGTGGGAGCGCCTCCGACGAGGGCGCCGTCACTGAGATAGAGCGCGCCGTCGTGCCACGCCACGCCGCCTACGAACAGGACCGTGGGGGGAGAGACCTTGACGCCCGCGCCGGCCTTGATCACGTAGAGGCCACCGTTGGGGATCTTGCTGCTGTTGCCGGAGGACCCGGCGAATGCCGTGCTTCCGTCCCAGGCCAACGAGGTCACGTTCAGCAGCCCCGTGGTGGCATAGGCAGAGACCTTGGCGCCGCCATAGGTCTTGGGTGCGGGTGGTCCCGCGGCCGAGGCCGCGGTCGCTACCGCTCCGGCTGAAATGAGGGCGGCGGCCAGCAAAGCCGTTGTCCGTCTCCGCATGCTGCTCCTTTCGGTACAGGGGATCGCGCTCGCTAGGGGCGCCCCGGCCGGAGCGCGAGAGGGTACGACCCTAACACCAGCTAGGCGGCGCGTGGCAAGGGGGGCTCGGAAGAGGGCTGATCGTGCGCGGCCGCAGGGTCAGGGCCTGACGCGCCAGACATCCCCGTTCAGGTCGCCGAAGTAGAGCCAGCCGCCGATCGCGGCCAAGCCCACGACCGGCGCGGTGAACCCGGTGACGACCGGTTGGATGGTGCCGCCCGTCAAGGGCATGTCGACAACCTCTCCATCCGCGGCTTCGTGGTCGGTCAGGCCGATGTAGGACGTCATGTAGAGGGTGTCCCCGATGATGGCCAGGCCCATTAGGTCCGTGTGGGGAGGGAGGAGCTTGTAGGGCCTGGTGAACCCGGCGCACGGGCTGCCCGTGGTCCAGTTGCACTTAGGGAAGCCGTAGTTGTCACCGGCGTGGACCCGAAGCAGGAAGTCGGGAGGGTTGGAGGGGTCCGCGTCCTGGCCGAGATCGGAGACGAAGGGGACGTCGGAACCGGCTGGAAATACCAGCTGCCAGGGCTGACGGATGCCGCGAGCGTAGACCTTGAAGGCCTTCCCGCTCGTGTTCATCGAGACGATGTCGTACACGTAGCGCGATGTGTTGGCCGGTCCGTGGTCGTTGCGGTCGGTCAATCCGGTGTCCACGCCGACGTAGATCCGCCCGTCCGGGCCGAAGGCGAGTCCGTTGAACCCGTTGAACCCCTTCGGGCCGGTGTAGATCGCCGTCCGTTTGGCGAAGCGCTCGCCGTTCCAACCGCTCCAGCGCTGAATCTGCCAGGTCTGGACGCCGATCGCGCTCAGGCCGCCGCCGCTGGTCCACAGCGCGTTGTCGTGCCAGGCCATTCCGGCGATGAACCTTGGTGAGCCCGGCAACTTGATCCCGCTGCCCCCCTTCAGCACGTACAGGCCGCCGTTCCCCCCGCCGGTCCAGGTAGTTCCGCCGTCGCCTTCGAACAGGGTCCCGTCGCCGAAAGCGAACGATGTCGGGGTCTTGAGCCCGCTGGCGACGAGCTGAGCAGAGACACCGGTCGTGGTTTGGGGCGAGGGAGAGCCGCCGGCCGCAGCGGCCGGGGTCGCCGCCAGCACTCCAGCCGACACGAGAATCATCGCGATCCACACCGCGGCACGTCCACGCATCACACGCTCCTTTGTCGTCCTGAGTCGACTCTCGCCAACCCGTCCGTCGTCGCCGCGCCAGCGTATCGGTCGTCGGATAGGGCCGTCGTGCTTGCGTATGCTCGATCCGGTGATGCCCGGCGAATTGATTGGCGTAGTGGCGCAGGCCCTGGCCGAGGATGTCGGCCCGGGCGATGTCACGACCGCGGCCACCGTGCCTGCGGCCGCGCGGGCGCAAGCCCGGATCACCCAGAAGGCGCCTGGCGTGGTGTTTGGTGTGGATGTGGCCGAGTCCGTGTTCCGCCAGCTCGATCCGGAGATCTCGGTCAGTCGCGAGACCCAGGAGGGGGTGTGGCGCGACGGCGGACCCGTGCTGGTCATCGAAGGCTCGGCCCGGGCCATTCTCACCGGGGAGCGGACCGCGCTCAACTTCCTGCAACGGCTGTCGGGTGTGGCCACGCTGACCGCCCGATACGTGGAGGCGGTCGAGGGCACGGGGGCCCGGATCCTGGACACGCGGAAGACGACGCCCGGGCTGCGCCAGCTGGAAAAGGCCGCCGTCGCCGCGGGTGGGGGAACGAACCACCGGGTGGGTCTCTACGACGCGATCCTCATCAAGGAGAACCACGCCGAGCTGGCCGGCGGCGTCGGTGAGGCGGTCCGGCGCGCGCGCGAGCGAGCGCCAGAGCTCGCGCTCGAGGTCGAGTGCCGGACGCTGGATGAGGTCGACGAGGCGCTGGCGGCCGGGGCCGATCAGCTGTTGCTGGACAACATGACGCCCGCGGAGCTTCGGGAAGCGGTGCGGCGTGTCGACGGACGGGCGCAGCTCGAGGCCAGTGGCGGCATCACGCTGGACACGCTCCGGGAGGTCGCCGAGACCGGCGTAAACTTCATCTCAGTGGGCGCCCTTACGCACAGTGCTCCGGCACTCGACCTCTCCCTTCTCCTGCGGCCCATTCCATGAACCTCCCGATGCTCGGCGCCACCGACGGGCCCCTGATGCTCGAGAACATCCCGGCTCTCCAGGAGGAGGTCCGCGAGCTGGCAGCACAGCGCGACGCCGTCGTACTCGCGCACAACTACCAGCTCCCGGAGATCCAGGACGTAGCCGACTACGTCGGCGACTCGCTCGGTCTCTCGCGACAGGCCGCGGCCGCCGAGGCCGAGACGATCGTGTTCTGCGGTGTGCACTTCATGGCCGAGACCGCCTCGATTCTGTGCCCCGACAAACGGGTGCTGCTGCCCGACCTCAAAGCCGGATGCTCGCTGGCGGACTCGATCACTTCCGAGCAGCTGCGTGACTGGCAGGCCGCCCATCCCGGCGCGATCACCGTCATGTACGTCAACACGAGCGCTGCCGTCAAGGCGCGGACCGACTACTGCTGCACGTCGGCCAACGCTGTCGAGGTCGTCGCCCACATCCTGGCCGAGCACGGGGAGGGCACAGAGATCCTGTTCGGCCCCGACATGTTCCTGGGGGCCTACGTCGAGAAAACGCTTGGGGTCAAGCTGCACGTCTGGGACGGCGAGTGCCATGTGCACGCCGGGATTCGCCCCGGCGACATCAACGCTGTCCGGGCCGCCCATCCGGAGGCCGATTTCCTGATTCACCCGGAATGCGGGTGCTCGACAAGCGTCATGGAATACGTCGCCGCC
>Ga0335074_10016905_pt1 | contig 10271 bp, 10 predicted proteins | sample Lox_Sample_23_FD_206715 | JGI IMG/M metagenome (GOLD analysis project Ga0335074, IMG submission 206715) | Soil microbial communities from Loxahatchee National Wildlife Refuge, Florida, United States - Lox_Sample_2.3 | ecosystem: Environmental > Terrestrial > Soil > Wetlands | place: USA...
CGATGATTACTTGCGCACCAACGTCGGGCACATCTTCGCCGCCGGGGACATCACCGGCCACTCCATGCTGGTCCAGACTGCCCGGACGGAGGGCCGGATCGCCGCCCGCAACGCGGTCCTGGGACCAGCCCGGCAGGCAACCTACGACGTCGTGCCCAGCGGCAGTTTCACCGACCCCGAATACGGCCGGGTTGGCCTTACCGAACCCCAGGCCGCCGAGAAGCACGACATCGTCACCGGCATCGCCCGCTATGACGACCTGCTCCGGCCAGTCGCCGACGGCCGATCCGAAGGGTTCTGCAAGCTCATAGCTGACCGCGATAGCCACACGATCCTGGGTGCTCACGTCGTCGGTGAATACTCAGCGGAGACTGTGCAGACCGTCGCCGTCGCGATGGCCGCGGGAATGACCGTCGAGCAGGTCGCAGAGCTTCAGTTCGCCTACCCCACCTTTACCGAGGGCGTGAGCATGGCCGCGCAGAAGATCTGCCGGGCCATGGGAATCGGGGGCTTCCCCCAAGCCTGGAGCTATCTCGGATCCAACGAATGAACCAGCCCTGCTCCCCAGGAGCGACCATCACTGGAGGAGGACATGAAGGCAGTCGCCGTGTTCCCGGGAACCCGCGAGGTCAAAGTCATCGAGCAGAAGGAGCCCGAGATCACCGAGCCCGATCAGGTCATGCTGCGGATGCTCGACATCGGCATCTGCGGCACCGACTGGGAGATCTGCACGTTCGAGTACGGGATGCCCCCGCCAGGCGATGACTACCTGGTGATCGGCCACGAGGCGCTGGCCGAGGTCGTGGCAACCGGGTCCGCGGCCGGGCGTTTCCAGACAGGGGATCTCGTCGTCCCGTCCGTACGCCGCCCGTGTCCCCACCCCAGCTGCCTGGCCTGCCGATCCGGGCACCAGGACTACTGCTACACCGGCGACTTCACCGAACGCGGCATCAAAGAAGCACATGGCTACATGACTGAGTATGTCGTCGAACACGAGCGGTACCTGGATCCAGTGCCGCCCGATCTGCGGGAGTTCGCGGTCCTGACCGAGCCCCTGACCGTTGCGGAGAAGGCACTCGCGCAGGTCACGTGGATGATGCGGCAGCGCCCGCCATGGCTCGATCCGCAGACCCCCAGTGAGGAGCGCGGCCACGGGCTTTCCGCGCTCGTACTCGGGGTCGGGCCGGTCGGTTTGCTGGGAGCGATGGCAATCGCCACGGCGGGCTTCACGACCTACGTCTACTCGCGCGAGCTGCCGCCCAACCCGCGGATCGACCTGGCAACCGCCATCGGTGCGACCTACCTCTCCAGCCAGGACACGACATTCGCGGAACTAGCGGAACGGGCAGGGAACATCGCCCTGGTCTACGAAGCCGTCGGGCACTCGCACTTCGCGCTCGAGGCGGTGCGCTGGCTGGGGATCAACGGGATCTTCGTGCTTACCGGGGTCCCCGGCATGCAGGCCTTCGTCGAGACGGACCCGGCCAAGACCATGCGAGACCTGGTGCTGAAGAACCAGGTCCTGCTGGGCACGGTGAACGCCGGGTCCGACGACTTCGCGTCCGCGCTGCGGAACCTCGATCTCTTCAGGAACCGCTGGCCCGAGGCCGTCCAGACGCTCATCGCGGGCCGCTACCCTCCGGAGCGGGCCGCGGAGCTGATCCTGGGCAGGCCAACAGGCATCAAGACCGTCATCTCTTTCTGACGGGGTTGACCCGGCCGGGCGGTAGGCTTGCCGACAGGAGCCGCGTCACGGGTCATTCGCGGACGCAATCGAGGTTGGAGGGAGGGGCTCAGGTGAAGAAGCTGTTCATCCTTGCCCTGCTGGTGCTTGGCGGTTTCGCGGTATGGCGGAGGGTCCAGGCGCAGCGTGCCGACCTCGATTTGTGGAGCGAGGCTACCGCCGCCGACGATTACTGACGCGATACGCGTGCCATGACCGAACCCCCTGCCGTTTCGCTGGTCTGCTGTGACCTGGCGAGCCTGGTCATCGACGGTTCCGTCGTGGAGCGCGCGTTCGCCGAGGCCATCGCGACTCAGGGCGTGGTGGTCGGAACGCAGGACTACGCCCGCTCCATGGTGCGGCTCGACCGGGCGCGGGGCCGCCCGCCCGCCGACGTGCTCACCGAGATCTTCGACGGCGATGAACCCCGGGCACAGGCGGCGTCGCTCGCATTCGACCGCTCCTTCCGCGCGGCGGCCGAACGCTTCGGAATGACCGTCCCAGCCGACGTCGTTGCCGCGCTCACCAAAGTGGCCGGGGAAGGCACCAGGATCTGCCTGCTTTCCGGACTGTCCGGGAACGCGTGCGGCGACATCCTCGGCAGCCTGTGCCGGCCGGGCCTGGCTGACCTCGCGCTCTGCGTGGACGACGCGCCGCGCGGGTTCCCGTGGCCAGACCTGGTGCTCACCGCGATGCTGCGGCTGGGGACCCGCGACATCCACGAGGTCGCGGTCGTCAGCGCCACGGAAAATGGCCTGCTGTCCGGGCACCGGTCAGGCGCGCGCATCGTGGCCGGAGTCGGCGACTCCCGCCGCCACAAAGCGCTGCACCAGTCGGGCGCCACGCACGTGCTCGACAACATCGCCGCGCTGCCCGACCTGGTTCTCGGCGGCGTCTGACCTGCGCGGTCTCACCGGCACCGCCGCGCCCGCGGCCACCTACACTCGTTATCATGCCGGAACTACCGGAAGTCGAGGCGCTGGCCGGCTTCCTGCGCACGCACGCCAGCGGCCACGTCATCGCGCGCGCCGAAGCGGCGTCGTTCGCCGTGCTGAAGACCTTCGACCCGCCGCTCACCGCGCTGGCCGGGCTCACCATCGGTGACGTGGACCGGCACGGGAAATTCCTGGACCTGTCCTGCGGTGACCTGCACCTGGTCATGCACCTGGCGCGTGCGGGCTGGCTGCGCTGGCGCGACGACATGCCGGACAAGCCGGTGAAGCCAGGGAAGAGCCCGCTGGCCTTCCGGCTGGTGCTCGACGACGGCTCCGGCTTCGACCTCACCGAGGCGGGGACGCAAAAGCGGCTCGCCGTCTACCTCGTCCGCGACCCGCAGCTCGTGCCCGGCGTGGCGACCCTCGGACCCGAGCCGCTCGCGGACGACTTCACCGTCGAGTCGCTCGCCGCGATCCTCAAGGAGCGCCGCACGCAGATCAAGGGCGTGCTCCGCGACCAGCACATCATCGCCGGTATCGGCAACGCCTACTCCGATGAGGTGCTGCACGCCGCGAAGATGTCCCCGTTCAAGCTGGCCTCGAGCTTCACGCCCGAAGAGACCGCCGCCCTGCACGACGCGATCGTGACCACGCTGCGCGAGGCGGTCGGGCGTTCGGCGGGACTGGCGGCCGCGGACCTGAAGGGCGAGAAGAAGACCGGCCTCCGCGTGCACGCCAAGACGGGCCAGCCCTGCCCGGTGTGCGGCGACACGATCCGCGAGGTGTCCTTCGCCGACTCCTCGCTGCAGTACTGCCCGACCTGCCAGACTGGCGGCAAGCCGCTCGCCGACCGCCGCATGTCCCGGCTGCTGAAGTAATTCAGGAAGCCTGGATCTGTCCGGATTCCGCCTTCGCCTGGCAGATCAGCTCCACGTACGACGGCGGCACGCCCCGGGCGATCCCGGCCTTCACCTGGACCTCCGCCAGCGCTGAAGCGACGAGCTCGCGGCAGTGCGAGCACTGCGGCGCGCGCCACGGCCCGGTCCCCTCAAACGCCATCCGTGCCGCGGTCAGCGCCTCGGCGCAGATCGTCTCGCCGAGCCTGCTGAAGTCCACGCCGAGCGAGAAGCCCACTTCCCGGACGGCGACCCGGGCCTGCACGCCAAGCGCGGTGATCACCTCCACCTGCGCGATGTAGTCGAGCTCTTTCCACATGGTGGACGCATCCTCGTACCGCTGCCCCGCCAGCGCCGCGGCAAGGAGGTAGCCAGTGTTCGATGCCGCCAGCTGTGTCGTTCTCGTCATGCCTCGCCCCCACCGCGCGTATCGCGGATACCGACACTGCCCCGTGCGCGATCGATTGTCCCGTCCATCACTCACTGTAGCCGTCTCACTACGTAAACCGCTACTGCGGACAGTCACTGAGACGGCCGGCGCCGAAGCCAGCGCCCGGTTGGCCCGGGGGCTATGACCTCGACCGTGACCACCAGTATCAACAGCGTGATAGCCGCAACCATGAATGCCACCGCTGACAGCCCGGCGACCTCCAGCAAGAACCACAGCGGAGGAGGCGACAGCCGCGCGGGGACATTGCCTGGCGGGGTAAAACGAAGCGACAGGTAGTACTTCATGCCGGCGACCAGCGCCCCGATGTAAGCCGCCAGCAGCCACCCTGGCCAGCGGGCCGAGTTACGGAACCCGCGAACGACAGCCCACGGAAGAGCGACCGCGACCACGATCCCGCCGGCCACCGCCAGCGGCAAGTACCAGCCGATGTACGGCCTGACGTCTGCCAGCAGCATGATGAGCCTGGCGCATACGTAGCCCATCGCCGCTAGGGAGAGAGCGAACAGGGCAAGCTTTCCCGCGCGGGAGCGCGGCGCTACTGGCCGCTGCCCCAGCTTCCCCCATTTGGGTCGCACATGACGGGATTATTCCCCTCCTGCGGCTGGCCGGCCAGACGGCCGGATGACGAGGAAGCTCTCAGTGGGCGGGCAGGCTGGGATCGGGCCCTGCCGCGACACTGGTCATGGTGGTGGTGATGGCCCACCGCTCGTGGTCTCGCCAGGCGCCGTCGATGAACAGCAGTTCTGGTGAGAAGCCCTCACGGCGGAAGCCAAGGCGCCGGACCAGCGCCAGTGAGCGATGATTGCCTGGCTGGATGTTGGCTTCGAGCCGGTGCAGTCGCAACTCCTCAAAGGCGTACTGCACGACCAGGCTTAGGCCCTCGGTCATGTAGCCCTGGCCTGCGGCGGGCGCGAAAGCGGCATAGCTGACCGAGGCGCTTTGGAAGCGCCCGCGGATGATGCTGTTGATGTTGACCATGCCGACGATAGCGTCGGTAGCGCGCAGGCATATCAGCAGCGACTCCTGGCCTGGCTCCTGGTATCGCCGGAGGTAGGCCTGGAACTCCCCCGAAGTAGCTGGCAGTGACATCCACGGATGGTGCAAGCTGGCGCTGGCGCGCACCAGGTCGAGGAACTCGCCTTCGTCGTCACTCGAGGGCGAGCGCAGAATCACCCGCGCTTCGTGCTCATACGCCATGGGACGGCACGTTACCCGGCGGCTGTGCCGCTAAGAAGGCCCGGTGTCCCGGTGTGCCTCGTGCAGTACCCTTGACGCTGCGGGGCTATAGCTCAGCTGGAAGAGCAATTGGTTTGCAACCAATAGGTCAGGGGTTCGAGTCCCCTTAGCTCCACACGTGTGATGTCTCCAGTTCGTGGTAAGAAGACCTCCAGCCTGACGGGCCTGTCCGGGGGAAGGCGAAGGAGGCGGGTGTAATGCCTGACGACGATCCTGGGTCCTATGAGGTAAAGCGGCTGGACGAGGTCGCCGGCAACCTCGCCGAACTGGCTGACATACTCGCGGGCGAGGAAGATCTGGACCCGGTCCTGCAGCGCAGCGTTGACCAGGTCGCCAGCGGGGTTCCTGGCGCGGACATGGTCAGCGTGAGTGTGTTGCGCGGGGACGCGGGCGAGACGGTGGCGGCCAGCGACAGGCGGGTGTGGAACATCGACCAGGACCAGTACGCTGCCGGGGATGGGCCGTGTCTGGAAGCTGCCCGCACGAGCGAGGCTGTGCGAACCGGGATAGCCGAAGCCGAGCAGCGGTGGCCCGCATTCGCACGCAGCGCCCGTGCCGCCGGGATCAACAGCTATCTGTCGTGCCCGCTGATCATCAACGATGACTTCGTCGGGTCCCTCAACCTTTACAGCGAACAGCCGCACGGATTCGCGGACTTCGACGTGGCCTTGCTGCGCCTGTACATCACCGCGGCGTGCGCGGCGATCACCAACGCCCGGCTGTATGCCCGGGCGCGGGACCTGGCCGGGCAGATGGGCCAGGCGATGGACTCCCGGGCGGTGATCGATCAGGCCATCGGCGTCATCATCGCCAGGACCGGGATGACCCCCGAACAGGCGTTCGCGGAGCTATCCCGCCGGTCACAGAACGCCAATGTCAAACTGCGGGAGATCGCCGCCCAGGTGGTAACCGGCCATTACCGCTCTCCGGCCTGACCTCCGCGAGTCAGCGGGAATCGGCGCTCACCGTCTAGACCTGCTGGCGGCCCGCGACCATCAGGTAGCCGCCGAGCACGACGGCGGAGAAGACGATCTGGGCGATGAAGGTAGCGCCGTGGACGTGACCGGCGTGCACCGCGCGCAGCGCGGGGTAAATAGCGATGAGACCGAACACGATGCTGATGATCCGGGTGATCATCCAGGGGTAGTAGGTGCCCAGCGGGGTGTCGATCCCAGGCTCGGCCGGGTTGATGGGCGCGGTGCGGGCCATCCGCAGCGCGACCGCCGCCAGGGCCGGGCCGGCGGCGAGCCCGAGCAGCGGCCACCGCCAGCCAGGGAGCACGCCGAGCGCGGCCAGCACGATGAGCGCTACGGTCAGCCAGGCCGTCGCCAGCAGCGCCGGCAGCACGGCGCGAGCGGTGAGCGCGGTCCCGGTGTCCACGCCGAACATGCGGTGCAGCCCCGGGTCGTTGAGGTCGCGCTTGGTCGCGGTGGTGCCCTGCGTGCCCGCGGCCAGGGCCCCGGCGAGCAGCGCGGCGGCGATGATGAAGCCGCGGGCGCGACCGGTCGTGGCCGCCCCGAGGAGTGCGGGCGCCACCGTGCTCACCGCGAGCACCGCGAGGGTCGCCGGCCGGCGGCCGAGCCTGCGCCAGTCGGCCCAGGCCAGGACCATGGCCGTCGGGAGCTTCGGCCAGTGCCGTGACGAGAGCAGACGGCCGCGCCAGTGGTCGTCCTCAGCGATCCAGGCGAGCAGCGGCACGTTGAGGAACGCGGCCGCGGTGAGGGCGCGTCCGGCCCGCGCCGAGTCCGTGCGCAGGACCGCGGCGGGGAACCGCGCAAGCAGCCGCCAGGTCAGGATCGCGGCGACGGCCGCCAGGACGAGCGCGACCACGGCGGCGGTGGTGAACGCGGACGTGGACAGGCCCGCGAAGCCGGCGGTGATCGCGTGCGACACGGCCGTCGATCGCTCGCCCAGCACCGCCCCGGCCAGGGCGACGACCGCCACGATCGCGGCGCAGCCACGCGCGAGGCGGCGGCGTTGTTCCGTCGGCTGGGTGAGTGCCTCCGCCGCCACGGCGGCCAGGAACAACCCGGCGCCGGCGATGGCCGCGAGCGCCAGCCAGGACAAGGACAGCGAGGCCGATCTCGGCGCGAGGTACGGTCCGGCCATTGTCAGGCCGAGCACGCCGAGCAGCGCGCCGACGGCGACCGCGAGCACGGCGGCGGTCAGCGCCGGCCGCCGGAGGACGGCGCGCCGGCCGAGCGGCGACAGCAGCAGCCACGACGCGTCGGCCGGGGACAGCGCGAGCGGGCCAAGCGCCAGCGCGAGCAGCAGCAGGCCCGCCGCGGCCCCGATCACGAGCCCGCTGCCCGCCACCGCCTGGGTAGCCGCTTCCTGCGTCGGGGTGTGGCCTGCCGTACTGAGCCGGCTGAGCGGGCTCGCGAGCAGGTCAGCCAGGTAAAGCGAGGCGACCACCGCGGCGAACCCGGCGGCATACCAGTCCAGCCAGCTTCGGCGGCGGCGCTTGCCGATGAACGCCCGGATCGCCGCGACGCTGACCCCGGCGCCGTCGCCGCCCGCGATGGCGGCTGGCTGCGCGGTCATGGGTTCTGCCCGGTCATGCTGCCTTCGGCGACGATCCCGCCGTCAGCGAGACGGACCTCGCGCGCGCCGGCCGCCGCGGCGAAGTCGTGGTCGTGGGTGGCCATGATGACCGTCCCGCCGCTGCCCGCGTACTCCTCCCGGAGCAGTGCCGCCAGCTCCCGCCTGAACCCCTCGTCCAGGCTCTGCTCCGGCTCGTCGAGCAGCAGCAGCCTGCTCGGCCGGGCGAGCGCCGCCGCCAGGGACAGCCGCTGCCGCTGGCCGGACGACAGGCTGAGCGGGCTGGCGTCGGCGCGTTCGGCCAGCCCGAAGACCTCGATGAGCCGGTCGGCCGGCAAACACCAGCCACGGACCGGCTCGTGGGTCATCCGGACGAGCTCGAGCAGCTCCCGCACGGTCAGGCCCGGATACCAGGTCGGCTGGTCGGCGACGAGCGCGACGTCCCGCCAGAATCCCGCGGTGTCCCGCGGCGGCCCGCCGAGCACGGAAACGGTTCCGTCAGCCGGGCGGCGCAGCCCCGCCAGGCAGGACAGCAGCGTCGACTTCCCCGCGCCGTTGACGCCGGTCACGGCGACGATCTCGGCGGCGGCGACGGTGAGGTCAATGCCGTCGAGCACGACGACGCTGCCGTACGCCATGCGCAACCCGCGCAGCGCGACCACAGGATCAGTCACGGACTGACTTTAGCGCCGGATCGGGACAAGCCGGCACGCTAGCGGTCCGGCACCGCGCTAACGCTAGGGCAAGACCACCGTGCGGTTGCCGTTCAGCAGCACCCGGTGCTCGGCGTGCCAGGTGACCGCGCGGGCGAGCACCTGGGCCTCGACGTCGCGGCCGGCTTCGACGAGCCGTTCCGGGGTGTACGAGTGGTCGACGCGGATCAGGCCCTGCTCGATGATCGGCCCCTCGTCCAGGTCCGGCGTGACGTAGTGCGCGGTCGCCCCGACCAGCTTCACGCCCTTGGCGTACGCCTGGTGGTACGGCTTGGCGCCCTTGAAGCTCGGCAGGAACGAGTGGTGGATGTTGATCATCCGGCCTTCGACCCGCTTGCAGACTTCGGTGGAGAGGATCTGCATGTACCGGGCGAGCACGACAAGCTCGGTCTTCGTCTCGTCGATGAGCGAAAGCAGCGCGGCCTCGGCGGCCGGCTTGGTGTCCGGCGTCACCGGGATGTAGTGGTACGGCAGCTTGTAGGACTCGGTGAGGTCGCGGTACGTCTCGTGGTTGGAGACGACGCCGGTGATGTCGATGGGCAGCGACCCGGACCGCCAGCGGAAGAGCAGGTCGTTGAGGCAGTGCCCGAGCTGGGACACCATCAGCAGGGTCCGGATCCGCTCGGTCGAGACGTGCAGCCGCCATGACATCTGGAACGACTCGGCGACCCACGAGAAGTCGCGCTCGAGCTCGCGCACGTCGCGGCCTGGCGGCGGCACCGAGAAGTGCACTCGCATGAAGAACAGCCCGCCGTCCGGCTCCCCGTACTGCTGGCTGCTGATGATGTTCGCCGAGTGCTGCACCAGGAAACTGGAGACCGCGTACACGATCCCTGGCTTGTCCGGACAGGACAGCGTCAGGATGAACTCCCGGCCGGTGCTTTCCGAATTGCTCATATCGCACACGATACATGCCAGGCTGAACACGTATTAAGGCGTAAAAGTAAGTTTCAGCGACGTTTGTGGTCAGAGCACAAATACGTGTCAGTCGCCGAGCTCCCGGCGGCGGCGCGTCACGTACTCGCCGAGCTCGGCCCGGATGGCGTCGTCGAGCGGCGGCGGCTCGTAGGCGTCCAGCGTTGACCGCCAGATCTCGCCCGCGCGGGCCGTGGTGTCCTTGCCGCCCTGGCGCAGCCAGCGTTCGAAGTTCGCCGTCGACGACAGCAGCGGCCGGTAGAAGCAGGTCCTGAACCGCTCCATGGTGTGCGCCGCGCCGAGGAAGTGCCCCCCGTGCCCCACCTCCTCGTGCGCGCCGAACGCCAGGGACTCCTCGGTGATCTCCAGCGGCGTGAACTCCACACGCAGCTCGCGCAGCAGCTCGATGTCGATGATGAACTTCTCGTAGCAGCTGACCAGGCCGCCTTCCAGCCAGCCGGCCGCGTGCATGACGAAGTTAGTGCCCGCCAGGAAGGTCGGCAGCAGGGTCATCAGCGACTCGTAGGCGGCCTGCGCGTCGGCGGTCTGCGAGGAGTTCAGCCCGCCGCCGGTGCGGAACGGCAGCCCGTAGTGCCGTGCGAGCTGGCCGGTGCACAGCAGCCCGAGCGCCGACTCCGGCGTGCCGAACGACGGCGACCCCGACTGCATGTCGATGTTCGACAGGAACGACCCGAAGATCACCGGGCAGCCTGGCCTGATCAGCTGCGCGAGCGCGATGCCGGTCAGCGCCTCGGCGAGCTGCTGCGTGAGCGCGGCCGGGATCGTCACCGGGGACATCGCGCCCATCAGCAGGAACGGGGTGAGCACCACGGGCTGGTTCGCGGCGCAGTACTCGAACTG
>Ga0335074_10016906_pt1 | contig 10271 bp, 9 predicted proteins | sample Lox_Sample_23_FD_206715 | JGI IMG/M metagenome (GOLD analysis project Ga0335074, IMG submission 206715) | Soil microbial communities from Loxahatchee National Wildlife Refuge, Florida, United States - Lox_Sample_2.3 | ecosystem: Environmental > Terrestrial > Soil > Wetlands | place: USA: Florida...
CTTGTCTGGGCCGAGGATCAGCGGCAGATGCGCGAACACCGGCAGGGGCTCCCCCAGCGCTTGATACTGCAAAATCTGCTTTGGGGTGTTCGAGATGTGATCCGCCCCGCGAATCACGTGGGTCAGCCGCATGTCCAGGTCGTCGGCAACCACGCTGAGATGATACGTAGGCACGCCGTCCGACCGCAGCAGGACGAAATCTTCCAGTTCCGCATTGGCGAATTCCAGGCGGCCAAAAACGGCATCGTCAAATGCAGTCACGCCGCCATCAGGGACGGAGAAACGCAAAGCGCATGGCTCACCTGCCTGTCTCCGCTGGTCGGCGGTAGCGGGATCGATGACCCGGCAGCGGCGATCGTACATCGGGGGCGGGGCGACCGCTTGCGCCCGCCGCTGCTCCAGCTCCTCTCTGGTGCAGAAGCAGTAATATGCGTGGCCGCTCCGGCGCATCCGTTCCGCCATGGCTTGATAGAGAGGCAGCCGTTGGGATTGGAAGAACGGGCCTTCATCCCAGTTCAGGCCGAGCCAGCGCATGCCATCGAGGATGCCCTGCACCATGTCCTCGCTGGACCGCTCAAAATCGGTGTCCTCGATCCGCAGAATGAAAACGCCGCCGGCATGGCGCGCAAAAAGCCAATTGAACAAGGCAGTACGCGCGCCACCGACGTGCAGGTAGCCGGTGGGCGACGGCGCGAAACGAACACGAGGAACGAAAGAAGCTTCTGGCATCTACAACGATGCTAAAGCAAATCAGGAAACGCAAGAGCCGGGGCGATTCGTCGATTCGCCGCGACGAATCATACCCTCGGTGGATACGAACCGGCCGGCGGCGCTGGATAGACGGAAGACGCGGGCACAACCTTCCACTGCGCGAAGGCCAGGAAGTACAGCATGACCACATTGATCAGCGGAACCAGCATCAAAATCGCCAGAACGGGAGTGAACCCGGCCTTTTTGAAAATAAACCAGTAGGGAATGACGATCAGAAACGAGATAACGAGAGCGAAGAACCCGAAGAACGGAAAGAACAGAAGTGAGTGTGAATGTCCATAAGGAAGCATGAATCCATCTCCACTGTGAGGTGGACGCCAGCTTATCGCTCAGTCGGTTTGCGAGCAAGGGAAATGGGCAGGGAAGACTGGTCATTTCGATGCTGAAACCCAGGACTACGGTCCCAGGCTATTCTCAGCGTCCCCCGAAGGGGACTGATGGGTGTTTGTGTGAAACCTCGATAGGCCGTTTGTTGTGGCGCGAGGCGCCCGGGAATTCCTGCCCTGCCCCGCCACGTGTTTAGGTGATGTCCTCGGTATCGAAGGCGGGCAGAGGAATCATGCGCCGGCTCTGTCGACTGCTGCGCGCCTCGCTATCGATTTCAGTCAGAATCTTCTCCACTGCCTTGGGGTCATCAATTTCGGCTTCCAGCAACGCGATATCGTCGTCACCTTCTAAGTTTTCCAGCAGAACGACAGCCTGCGCCTGCGCGACGTGGTCCATATTCAATCCCTCGGGAGTTTTCGCTTTGATTCCTACGGCATTGGCCTGGATGTCCAGCAGTTCGGCCACTCGCTGCCGCATGTCTCCGGCGATGGGTCCGATCTTCGGCGCCGCCAGGATCAGCGTGGTGTCCACATTTACTATCCGGTAACCAGCCGTGCGAACCTCCTCCAATGCAAGATTGAGGAAAATTGCTGAGTCTGCATCCTTCCAGCGCGGATCGCCCGGAGGGAAAAAGCTGCCGATGTCTCCTACTGCCAGGGCGCCCAGCAGAGCATCGGTGATGGCATGCAGCAACACATCGCCGTCGGAATGCCCTGCGAGGCCTTCCGGGTGATCGATCGCAATCCCGCCGATCTTCAGCTTCACGCCGGGCTGGAATGCATGCGAGTCCCAGCCACAGCCTATTCTCATACTCATTCGTTCTCCTGAGCGTCAGGACCGGTGTTGTAAATAGAACTCCGCCAATTTGAGATCGCCGGGATGCGTAATTTTCAGATTCGCCGGAGATCCCAAAACCACGGTGACTTGCGTCCCGGACCGCTCTACGATGCTCGCCTCGTCGGTGCCAATGAATCCATCGGCCTCGGCATCGGCGAACGCCTGGCGCAGAACGCGCCAGCGAAACCCCTGGGGTGTTTGTGCCTGCACAATGTACTCTCGCGGGATAGTGGCCGTGACGATGGCCCCGCGCGCGGTCCGCTCCACCTGTTTGATGGTATCCACAGCCGGCAAACCCACAATGGCCGCATCATATTTTTCGACAGCTTCAATGGTTCGTTCAATCGTCGCAGGATCGATCAGCGGGCGGACGGCATCATGGACAAGGACAATGTCATCATCCTCTGCCGGGAGTGACTTGAGCGCGCGGCTTACGGAATCCTGCCGCGTATCTCCGCCTTCCACCACGCGCACCCGGGAAGCCAGCGAATGCTCATCAATCAGGTTTTCCATGCGGCCCATTTCCGGCTTGCGTACCGCTACATAAATGTCGCTGACTTGCGGCACTGCGGCAAATGCACGCAAGCTGTGAACCAGAATAGGGAGGCCCCGCAGTGCAAGAAACTGCTTAGGGGCATTCGGGGTCGCGTGGCCCGGCGCCATCCGCGTGCCCATCCCGGCAGCCGGCAGAATCACGAAAACACGCATAAACCTCGGAGTATAGCAGGGAAGGCTGACTCAGCCTTCCACCGGCTCGACGTAGAACATTTCATTTGTGCTGCGAAAACCGTTGCTCTCGTAAAGCGGTCTTCCTTCGTCGGTCGAATGGAGCGCAACCACGCGAATCTTTTGCTTGCGGCATTCCGCGAGCGCCTGATCGATCAGGTGGCTGGCCAGCCGCCTGCGGCGGTGTTCCGGTTCTACGTACACGTTTAACAAGTAACCGCGTTTGTCCTGGCGAGGGTCCAGCGGATGCGGTGGCCAATCGAGCACGATTAAGCCAGCGCCTGCCACCACGGCCTCGCCTTCGGTCGTTAGCCAGCCCAGGTAGCGTCCGTCTGCGAGCCGTGTCTCCACCCACGGGAGGAAGTGTTCTGCCATCACATCAAGCACCCGGTTATCTTGCCGCCCGGCGTCGACAAACATGCGCCGCCGATGGTGCGTAATTACTGCTGCGTCCGCGGGCGTCGCAACTCTTATCTGATACATGCCCGCAGTATAGCCTCTAACATAGGACCAGCCATGCAGGCGGTCGCGCCAATTCTCCGTAACCACCTCTTCCATCCCGGTCAACGGGTCGCCGTCGCGGTTTCCGGGGGAGCAGACTCTGTCGCCCTGCTGCGCCGCCTGCTTGAAGAACGGAGCAAGCTCGGCGTTGTGCTTTCCGTGGTCCACATGAATCACGGCATACGCGAAGATGCTGCAGAGGACGCCAATTTCGTCGGCCAGCTAGCTGAGGCTCACGGGCTGCAATTCCATTTGCATTCGGTGGACGCTCTCGCTGCTGCTGCTGCACAGCATGAAACACTGGAGGAGGCTGCGCGTAATCTGCGCTATGCGTTCTTCCGGGAGTTGCTGGCTGGCGGCGTGGTGGATGCCGTCGCGACCGGCCACACCCTCGACGACCAGGCCGAAACCGTGCTCCAGAAGCTGCTGCGTGGCGCCTGGACTGAGGGCTTGAGCGGCATCTTCCCGGTGGTGGCCGCCGGTCCGGGGAGTATTTTGCGGCCCTTTCTCGACAATACCCACGCCGGGCTCGAGGCTTGGCTTCGGACCCTCCCACAGGCGTGGCTTGAAGACCCAACCAACCAGGATCCGGTGCATACCCGCAATCGGATCCGGTTGCAGCTGATGCCTATGTTACGCACATTTAATCCCGGAATCGCTGCGCAACTGGCCCGTCTTGCCACCATCGCGACAGATGAAGAGGCGTACTGGCAGGCGGAGTTGAACCGGCTTCTTCCGGTTTTGTTGCTGCCGGGCCGGTCCACAAGAGGCGGCGGCCGCTCCGTGAGCACCCACCCCGAGGAAGAAACGATTGCGGTCGAGCATGCCCGCCTGCGCGAACTCCACCCCGCAGTGGCCCGCCGGGTGCTTCGCGCGGCGGGCCGGCGGTTGGGCGCGAACCTGAACTTTGAGCACACGGAGCAATTGTTTGCCCTGGTGAGGAACTCCGGGGGCGCACGATTTGACCTCCCGGACGGCCTCAGAGTCGAGCGCACCCTGCGCGAAATCCGTTTCAGCCGAGGTTTGGTTGAACCCGAAACCGCTTTGGCTCAAGCGTTTCCAATCCCCGGGGAAATCCTTGCGCCGCAATACGGCATCCATCTCCGTGCTGAGGCTGCGACGGCTGCATCGGCGACCCTGAGGCCGTGGAAACCGGGGGACCGTGTGACTCTCCGGCACAGCCGAGGTCCCAAGAAGGTAGCGGGGGTCCTGGATCGTCTTCGGGTGGTAGGTCGGGAGCGCAAAAACTGGCCGGTTGTTGAATCGGATGGCAGGATTATCTGGATGCAGGGCGTCGAGGTAGAAGCGCCCGGTTTCCAATTCTCGGCCCGGCCGGTACCCTGACCTCTTCTCCCGGAGTAACTGAGTGGCCAGTACCCGTTGTATATAACTTTCGGCGCGGTTTTCAGTGCTTTCCCCGACGTTTTGGGCTCCAGCGGAGTAGAATGGTCCAAACTAGCGGCGGGTACGCCCGCGTGCGGCTATTGCCGTTTCGAGAGTAGATAAAGTCTTTCAGAGTCATCGACGGGTTACTGTCGTCTAATAGATGTAACAGCTGCAAGAACCTTCCCGGTGGAGTTATCGGCTCCGCCCCGATGGTCCGTTCTCTGTACGAGGCGCAGTGGAAAGAGGGTTTTTCGTGAATTCAACGGTCAAGACAATCATTTTCTGGGTTTTCATTCTCGCTTGCCTGGTGCTGCTCTGGCAGATCGTCCAGAAGAGCACGGGCATGAGTCATGACCGGGAGATCTCTTTTTCGCAGTTCATGCAGGACGCCCAGCAAAGCAAGATCAGCGACGTGACCGTCGTCAATAACGAAGTGCATGGCCACTACGCAAGCGACCGTGAAGCGTTCCATACCACCGTCCCGGCCAACTATCCGGACATGTTCAAGGTCCTGCAAGACAGCAAGGTCAACATTACCGTTAAGGACACACAGGGTAATTCCTGGCTGCCCATCCTGCTTAACTTCGCTCCCATCATCGTGATCGCGGCACTGTGGTTCTTCATGCTGCGCCAGATGCAGAGCGGCGGCAATAAGGCCCTTTCCTTTGGCAAGAGTCGCGCCCGGCTACTCTCCATGCAGCAGAAGAAGATTACCTTCAAAGATGTAGCGGGCGTGGATGAGGCAAAGGAAGAGCTGAAGGAGATCATTGAATTCCTGCGCGAAGCGCAGAAGTTCCAGAAATTGGGCGGCCGCATCCCGAAGGGCGTGCTCCTCGTAGGACCTCCGGGAACCGGCAAGACCTTGCTGGCCCGAGCGGTGGCCGGTGAAGCCAATGTTCCTTTCTTCTCCATTTCCGGTTCCGACTTCGTGGAAATGTTTGTTGGTGTGGGCGCCAGCCGGGTTCGCGACCTGTTTGAACAGGGTAAGAAGAATGCCCCCTGCATCATCTTCATCGACGAAATCGATGCGGTCGGGCGTCATCGTGGCGCTGGTCTTGGCGGCGGCCACGACGAGCGTGAACAAACCCTGAATCAGCTGCTGGTCGAAATGGACGGATTTGAGTCGAATGACGGTGTCATTCTGATCGCTGCAACCAACCGACCGGATGTGCTCGATCCCGCCCTGCTGCGGCCCGGCCGTTTTGACCGTCGCGTTGTGGTGGGCCGGCCCGATGTCCGTGGCCGCGAAGAAGTTCTCCGCGTGCATGCCAAGAAGGTGCCTCTTGCGGAAGATGTGGACCTCCGCATCCTGGCTCGTGGTACCCCGGGATTCTCAGGAGCGGATTTGGCCAACATGGTCAATGAAGCTGCTTTGAACGCTGCCCGCGCGAACCGCAAGGCGGTACACCAGTTCGACTTTGAGCTGGCGAAGGACAAGGTCATGATGGGCGCGGAGCGCAAGTCCATGCTCCTCTCCGAGGACGACAAGCGGGATACGGCTTATCACGAGGCCGGTCACGTCCTGGTGGCTGCCATGCGCGATCATGCCGACCCGCTGCACAAGGTCACCATCATTCCGCGCGGGATGGCGTTGGGCGTCACCATGCAATTGCCCGAGGAAGACAAGCACACCGTGACCAAGGACTACCTCGAAACCCAGCTCGCCATTCTTATGGGTGGCCGCTGCGCTGAGGAAATCTTCATGAATCGCAAGACCACGGGCGCTGGCAACGACATCGAGCGCGCCACGGATTTGGCCCGCAAGATGGTTTGCGAGTACGGCATGAGCCGCATGGGCCCGCTGACCTTCGGCAAGAAGGAAGAGCAAATCTTCCTCGGCCGCGAAATCGCACAACATCGTGATTTCTCCGAGGAAACGGCGCGCCAGATTGATGCCGAAGTCCGCAGCCTGGTCGATGACGCTTACAAGTCGGCCTACTCGATTCTGGCGGATCACCAGGACACGATGCATCGCATGGCGAAGGCCCTGCTGGATCGGGAAACGCTGGACGCGAACGAGATCCGCATGATCATCGCCGGTGAAGATCTACCCCCGCTGCCACCTCTTGGGCCTCCGGGAAGTTCCACCGGAGATGTGCAGCATGTCATCAAGCCTGAACCTGGAAGAGCCCCTGGTTTCGGAGGGGAAAGCCAGCCTTCTCCGGCCTAGCATAGGCAGGCACGAAAAATGCGAAAGCCCCATTTGCTGAAAATGGGGCTTTTTTGTGTTTTTGCGCCTCCGGTTTTCGCCATGCAACCCGAGTCTGTCTCGGCCTCTCGACAAAACAAGATCACGAGGCTCCTAACGAAAGGGCCGAAAAGCATCGGGTTGGTTATATCAAGACACCTTTCCATGACCCGAATGCGACAATAGCCACAGAATGCGCGGTCTCTTTGCCCTCCTGGCAGCTCCTGCCCTGGCCTTTCTCTCCGGTTGCGGATATCACACTCTCAATTCCGCCGCTCATCTGCCGGATACTGTGCACACTCTCGCCGTGCCCATCTTCAAAAACAAGACTCAGATCTATCACACAGAAGTGCCCATGACCCAGGCAGTCGTACGCGAGTTCACCGACCGGACCCGGCTCAACGTGGTTCCTGACACGGATGGCGCCGATGCCACCGTGAGTGGAACGATCGTGTCCGAATCGGTACAGCCGCTCACCTATAGAACTGAGACCACTACTGCGAATTCCGCTCAGGCGACGAGTGTCACTTCCAGCTTTCTAATCACCATCAATGTAAACGTGGTGGTGACCGATCGTGAGCAGCGCGTTCTTTACCGGCACACCAACTATGTGTTTCACGAGCAGTTCGAGACCACCGCCGACGTAACCAGCTTTATCGAAGAAGATTCGCCGGCCGTTCAACGGCTTTCCCGCGACTTTGCCGGGGCCCTGGTGAGCGATATTCTGGAGTCCTTCTAGATGCGTACGGATGAGGGAATCAAACTCCGCAGCTTCGCCTCCTCGGACCGCTTTATCGCCGAAGTGAAGGCCGCTGTTGTTTCCAACGGCTCATTGCGTCCCGGGTACGTTTTCGCGGGAGACGACGTCTTTCTCTACGAGCGCTGCCGCCGGGCGGTCCTCGACTCGCTTGTTGACCCCGGTCTGCGCGATTTTTCCCTCAGCGACCTCGACCTGGCCGAAACCAGCATCTTTGAAGTGCTCGATCGCGCCCGTACGCCTTCACTGATGGCTCCGTTTCAGGTCATCTTTGTGAAGAATCTGAAAAACCTTTACACCAGAGGCGCCAAGAAAGAAGAGTTCGCTGCACTGAAAGACTACTTCCGGTCCCCCAATCCCCAGGCGGTGGTGATCTTTGTTGCCGATCACCTGCGTCTGCCTTCGGACCTGCGACGCATAGATCTGCAGGACAAAGAACGCTTCGAGCGAATCCGGGAAACGCTGGGCGATGATTGTGGCGTCGTGGAGTTGGCCCGGGTCGACGAAGCCGACGCAGTGCGCTGGCTAATCGCCGCCGCCGAAAGCCGGGAAATGAAATTCGATCCCGACGCGGCCAGGGAACTAGCGGATGCTCTGGGTGCGGACATGATGCTCATCTCGAACGAACTGGAGAAGCTTGTGCTGTATGCTTCGGCGCAGCGCCGCATCACTCTGGGCGATGTCGAAACGATGGTGCTGGCAGCCAAGCAACGCTCTCTGTATGAGCTGACGGATGCAATTTCGGCCCGCGATAAACCGCGCGCCCTCGCTCTATTGCACGGCTTGCTGAATGCCTCCGACGGCGGGGAGGATTCCGCCATCGGCCACCTCTATATGTTGGCCCGGACTTTCCGCCAGATGATTGTGATCCTGGAAAAGAATGTGCGAGACTCGCGGGCCATTTGGCAGGCGCTGTGGCAAGGCTTTCGCATGCCTCCGTTTGCTGCCGAGGATCTTATTCGCCAGGCACGCCGCTTCAGCTCCCGCCGCGAACTGGCGCAGAAGCTTCGCCTGATCGCCAATGCCGACCTCGAGTTGCGCTCCTCGCCGCCCGATAAGCGCCTGGTGCTGGAGCGCCTGGTGCTCGAACTGGCCAGTGAACCGCGGCCCCGTTCCTCCGCCCTGGCCGGAGCCCAATACGCCATGGATCTATAGTTCGCGCCGCAAAAAAGGCGTTCACGCCTCACCAACAAGCCTGCCGAATTTCTTCTACACTCAAGAGAAGCAGGGACCTGGCAATGCCGAGACCTCTTTTTCCGCTCACCGTGATGCTGTTGGTGCTGTGGCCGGGAGCGCCACTCTGGGGTTCTTCGCACAGCAAAGAGCAGCCCGCCCCAAGACCGGAAGAGAGCATTCCGGTTCAGCCGTTAGGTTACCGGCCGCCCGGATCCCTCTACCTGCTCTCCGGAAGAACGTTCAGCACCCTCGACTTTATCGATGCTCACCATGTATTGTTCACTTTTCATGAGCCTCGTTTAATGCATCGCGAGGAGCATCCCGGCCGGAACGATCACGACCAGATCATCCATGCGGTAACCCTCAGCGTTCCGGATGGCAAGGTCCAGGCATCTGCCGAATGGAGAATGCACGACCGGGCGCGGTATCTATGGGCTCTTGGCGGCGGCCGATTTCTGGTGCGGCAGCGCAATACGTATTTCCTTGCGGATGGGTCGCTCAAGCTCCGCCCCTATATCGAAATGCCAACTCCCGTAGAGGACACTGAAGTGTCACCCGACGGCCGCATCCTCGTCGTCGAGAGCGAATATGAGAAGCACACTCCGGAGGAACATCGGAAGCTGATGGAACAAGCGGCGGAGTACGGAGAGCCGCCTCCCGCGGAAGATACCCAGATCACGCTCGTCGACATTCCGACCAAGGATGTTCTTGCTGCGATGCGAACGGAGAATCCCGTAAACTTGCCGATCACTTCCAACGGCTACATCGGCGTGACCAGAGGCAAAGGCCAGGACGAATTCGAGATTCGCTTTGTTCCATTCTCAGGAGTGGCCCTGACGCTGGGCCAGGTGGCGTCCACATGCACGCCTCATGAGCATTTCGTCAATCAGGATGCTTTGGTCATCGAGAGCTGCGGTCCCAAATCGCCGGATCTCTATCTGGATACCTGGACGACCGAAGGGAAGAAGCTCTGGAGTGGGCATCGCGAGGGTCACCTGGTCTGGCCGACCTTTGCCTATTCGCGAAATGGGGACCGCTTCGCGGTGAGTCTGCTGCGCGTATCCCACTACATAGACCTGGTCGACTCGCTGAATGATGAGGATGTGCGGGAGCAGGTGGTGCAGGTCTTCGATTCGGCGACCGGCGCCCTCCTGATGAGCACGACTGCATCGCCCGTCCTGACTGGCGGACAAAACTTTGCCCTGTCTGGCGACGGAGAGCATCTGGCGGTTCTTCGTGACGGGGCGATCGAAGTTTTCAGCGTGCCCGCACCCGCCCCACCGGAAAAAGCCGAAGAACAGGTGGCCAAGAAGAGGTGACTGTCCTTAAGCCTTGTGGGTGAGTGCCTTCACGCGCGCATGCAGCCGGCTCTTATAGCGGGAAGCGGTGTTCTTGTGCAGCACACCCTTTTGTACGCTCTTGTCGAGTGCAGCTACGGTCTTGCCATACTGTTCAGTGATACCAGACGAATCGCCCTTGGTAATCGCCTCGCGCAGGGCGCGAAGTGACTTGCGGACGTGACTCTTATTGGCGCGGTTGACTGCCGTGCGCTTGACTGTCTGACGGGCGCGCTTCAGCGCCGACACATGATTTGCCATCGTA
>Ga0335074_10016908_pt1 | contig 10271 bp, 10 predicted proteins | sample Lox_Sample_23_FD_206715 | JGI IMG/M metagenome (GOLD analysis project Ga0335074, IMG submission 206715) | Soil microbial communities from Loxahatchee National Wildlife Refuge, Florida, United States - Lox_Sample_2.3 | ecosystem: Environmental > Terrestrial > Soil > Wetlands | place: USA...
CGATCCCGACGACATCGAAACGCTCGAAGATCTCGTGACCGTTGCGGTCAACGACGCGCTGACGAAGGCGAATGAAAAAGCCCAATCTCGTATGGGCGGTTTGACCGGCGGCATGCGCATCCCCGGCCTAATGTGAGCCTTGTCATCCCGAGCGTAGGCGCGCAGCGCCGCAGTCGAGGGACCGCATTGGTTGCAACGCTCGCATTCGCTCGCGTTGCTTCCGTTGAATTTGTCATCCCGAGCGTAGCCTTTGTCATCCCGAGCGTAGGCGCGCAGCGCCGTAGTCGAGGGACCGCATAGTGCCCACGAAAAGCGGCTCCATCACTGGCCCGGTGCAAGCCCTCATCAACGAGTTTTCAAAACTTCCGACCGTCGGCCAAAAAACGGCCGCACGGCTGGTGTTTCATTTGTTGAATCGCCCACGCCACGAAGCGCAATCGCTCGCCGAAGCAATCCTCGCGGTAAAAGACAAAGTGCGTTTCTGCTCGGTGTGCTTTTCGCTGACCGAAGATGATCCGTGCGACATCTGCACCGATGAAGAGCGCGATCGCTCGATCATCTGCGTCGTCGCCGAAGCAAAGGACATCTACGCCATCGAACGCACTGGCGCATTTAAGGGCCGCTACCACGTCCTCGGCGGATTGATCTCGCCGATGGATGGCATCGGCACAGCGCAACTCCGCGTCAAGGAGTTGGTCGAGCGAATCGGCTTGGAAAACCCAACCGAGATCATCCTTGCGACGAACCCAAATGCCGAAGGCGAAGCCACAGCGCTCTATTTATCACGGCTTTTGCACCCCCTTGCCACGTCGGTGAGTCGTTTGGCCTATGGCTTACCAATAGGCGGCGATTTGGATTATGCTGATGAGATTACGCTAGCCAGAGCTCTGGAAGGCCGTCACGCATTGTGAGGAAAAAGAAAGCTACCAAGGACCGTGGGCCTTTGAAGAAGGTAGGCTCCCGCGAATCATCGACCTTTCCTTCCTTTGCCGATCTCTTCAATCCGATTCTCCAGGCGCTCAGGGCACTTGGCAACTCTGCCGCGCTGGGAGAGCTTGAGGAGCGAATCGCCCAAATCGCGGGTTTCTCCGAGGAGATGCTCGCGGAGCCCCACGTTCGACACCGAGGCAGCTCGCGCGAATATATCTCCGCATCATCGGAGTTCAGCTACAGAACGCGCTGGGCGCTCACATATCTTAAGAAGGCGGGCTTGGTAACAAACTCCGTTCGCGGAGTTTGGGCGCTCACGGAACTTGGACTCAGAACCGAAAAGGTAGATCGTCGCGCGATAGTGTCAAAGGTTCGAGCATCGGAAGTCGCGTCTACCGACGACGTTGTAAATGAGCAAGGCGAGACCGCGGAAGAAGAGGCTTCCTGGAGCGACTCATTGATGGAGCTCCTCCTCGACTTAACAGCCGCGGCGTTCGAACGGCTCGCGCAGAGACTATTAAGAGAGGCTGGCTTTACGGAAGTAAAGGTTGAGGGGAGGTCCGGGGACGGTGGCATCGACGGACGAGGCGTCCTCCGCCTAAATGACCTGGTTAGCATGAACGCGATTTTCCAATGCAAGCGATACCGCTCCAACGTTGGACCAGCGGAAATCCGGGAATTTCGAGGAGCGCTAGCGGGCCGGGCCGATCGGGGAATATTCGTGACAACGTCAAGCTTCACGCCGGCTGCGATGTCCGAGGCCAGCCGCGATGGAGTGACTCCCATCGACCTCGTAGACGGCGAGAGGCTAGTCAATCTGCTCAAACAGTTCAGGCTCGGGGTTAAGGTTGAGATGGTGGAATCAGTGCTAATTGATAAGGACTGGTTCAAGGCGATTTAGATCTGCTCTTTGCCCTCGTGAGGGCACGCCGTACTCGTTCCGATGCTGCCGTCGGACTCCTTAGCACATCGCACTCCCAAAGAATGAGAGCACTTACCCCCTTTTCCCGAAGTTTGCGAAGGTTCTCCTCGTCGCGCGATACGTTGCCTGATAGCTTAGGACTCCAATATTCTTGATTTGATCTAGGCATTCCACCACGATGGCATCCGACGTGTTGGTGCCAGAAGCAGCCATGAACGAATATGGCCAAACGCCAACGAGGAAAGTAGATGTCGGGCTTCCCTGGTAGAAGGCGATGATTACACCTATAGCCTCGTATGCCACAACCGCTGAGCTGCTTACGCAGAACCAGCTCGGGTCTCGATCCGGTACTTTTTATCCGGCGCATATTTTCGGAGCGCGTAATCGACATGCCTTAGATATTCCGCTATAGACTTGGAGCTGCTCCCGATCAGGCCGCGGGCTCTGCGTTTAGCATACGTTCAAGTTCCCGCTCAAGCACATCGCGTACGTCTTTCTCAGTGAGGCCGTCTAAAATTACCACACCTCCCATGAGGTTTAGGTACATCGCGAGTTGCCTTATTAACGTCCGTCCTTGGTCGCCCGCCAAAACCTTGTCGTTGGCCCGAATGAAATCAAGGAAGGTTATGAGGATATTCCTAGTCCTTCCGATGGCGCGTTCGAGAAGCGTCTGCGCAATGTCAAGCCGTGAGTACAGGACATTAGTCAATTCGTATGCGTTCTCCCGACGCTTGTCCATGCTCAGGTGAGCCCCCCACCAGAGTCGCGCGATACCGTTCCTGAGCAAGGCGCGGCTCTCCGATCGCTGGACGAAGTAGCGCTCGAGAACATATCGAGTCGTCTTGTCGCGCTCACTATAACGCTCTGCGGGCCAGCGCGCGCGCATATAGTCCCAGAACGAATCGTGGGCAAGCCTAGTCCAGATCCGCGGGTCACTCGCCTGAAGGCGCGTTAGGTTTGAGAGCGACCGGTGGAGAGCGATCGCGTTCATAGCATCATTATGCTTTTCGCCGTCAGGCATTGCGAGCACGACGTCTTCCTGCGGCTGAACCGGCGTGGTGAGTTCGCGCTGGCCGGTGAAACGGACGCCGCTAAAGAACGGCTCGGGCGACGCGTAACTTGGAAGCCACTCGCCTACACCGGCCTTCAGCGTGCTGACAAACTGCGTCGAAAATATCTCCAGTGGAATGGAAGAGGAAAGCATTATACAACGTTATCCTCGAGGCTGGTTGCCGAGGAGAGGGCTCGCCTCAGCGGTAGGTCGAGGATGCGCTGGGCGATCAGCAGCGGATCGTCGTTCAGCGACAACCCCAGCTGCCTGATCTTAGAAAGCACCACCCGCTGCCAGCGAAGCTCGTCTGGCTCGTCTTGAGAAAGCGTCTCTATCGCCGACATGAGGACTGGCAGCACAACGGACGCCTCCAGTATGCGCGCGATAGTGCCGTGGCGAATCTGCTGATACGCCTCAAAATCCTTTTGCGATAAGATCACCTGGATTTTGTCGTCCCCCAGATCGCAAAACATGGGCTTTTCTCCGGCGTCCGGAGCGGAGACGATAACCAGGATCGACCCGATCTGCTCAAAGCCCGTGTAGTCGTGGTCGATTGAAACTTGAAAACCGTCGCAGCGCGCTAGGATATCGAATGGCTTGATGCTGAAGGCGAACTTTCCGTAATCCTCGTGTTGGCCTTCTACGGTATAATTCGGGATGGCTCTGGTTGCGGCCACGAAGCAGTTAACTTCGACGTTGCCCTTCAGCTCATCGGCAGAAAGCGTAATTCGATGAGCTTCGGTATCGAATTCGAACAGGTGCCGGTAACTCGTAGCACTGCATTCGACGTGTGCAGCGTACCTAGCGTTCCCCGCCCGTATGAGGTCCCTAAGGGTTTGGCTGCTATTGAGAATCGTGAAGTCGATAATCACCGACTGCGGATCAGTTATTACCTCTATTGTTGCTTGAAAATCAGCTCCCGGTACATCATCCTTATTCCCAACCACGGGGTGGGGATAGGATCGTTCACGTAGCTTCATTTGCCGCCACCTCCAATGCGAGGCGCTCCGTCGTGTCCGACAGAAGCTCGATTCTCAGCTCGCGGCCTTTAACGAGCTCGACCGGTCCGATTGAACCGTCATCTGAGATGACAATCTGTTCTCCCGAGGAGGTCATCGCGGACCTAGGCCTCTCCTGCGACCTAGCGTCCTCCCCGACGGCAAAAATCCGGATTATCGCTGCGGCCGAAGTCTCCGCGGGGTGTATTGAGGCAACGTATCTCCCCGAGTTTGCGTCGGCGAGGTACGTCCGGTAACTAATCGCAATCGCTTTGTGTGGCGTTCCGTCGGGGCTCTGAGACGCGGCCACGTCGCTCTCGTCCGCCACTTTTCGCGACGGCTTCCGAGGTCGGTCGCTGGCAGGCTCGTCGTCAATCTCGGGACCTATCGCCGAATCTTCCTCCCTTGCCGGAATCGCTGGCTCGATCGACGGCTTCTGCTTACGGATGGCGAGCTTGATTATCGGCGGCCGCTCCTGGGCGATGGGCTCGAGTGACTCGCCCTTTGTATTCCCATCTTGCCAGTTACTGAGGTCACCATCGTCCTGGTCGGGCAGGAAGCGCTCGAGGCCCGGTACGGAAAGGCGCTTTGATAAATCCACGGGATTCAATCTTTTCAGCGCAGCGCGAACAAAAAGCGTTATTACGGAATGGATCTTCGTGTTGGCCTTTTCTGTTGGATGGTTGGGATCCCACTTGTCGTGCCGAGGCGGCTCCATCTTGGCCAACCTCTCATTCCCCACGTCGTTCAGACACATGAACACGCCGGTAAATGGCAATGGTGACCTGAATTGACGGCACTCAATCACCATGCCGGTCTTTCGGATCATAGCAACGCGCTTTTGCGCTATATCGTCCTGGATCGAAAGATAGAGCTGACAGTTTCCGATCTCGGGAAGGTCACTAATTTCCTTGAGCGTTGGCTTCTTAAACGCTTCGTAATAGGCAATTGCCGTGAAGTCTTCGCTACCCGAGAACTGCCTCATGTAGCTCTCAAGGCTGTCCTTGTCGATGCGGTCTTCGCCAACAGTGACCTCTAATTTTCCCAATGTGATGGCGGGCCAGAACGACTCAAGAACAGATTGAATCAGTTCATTTTTCCAATCGGCAGCGTCGATGCACGCGACGACCCAAATATCGGTGCCAGCGTCAGATCGGCGAAATATTCTAGGAATCTCATTTTCCGACCTGATACCGTAGCCCGATGGGTTGCTGAGAAATCCGTTGGCTTGAAGGAGCGAACCGCGGTCGTCCTTATGCGATGCCAGTAGCGCGACGCCTTGAAATGCAACATCGCCGGCGGCGGTTTTTGTTGAGTAAAGCACGGTCCTCGCCGCGCTCGCCGCAAAGGGCGCCCCTTTGCCGATACCAAACGAACCGCCAGCGCTGCTGGCCTTCGCGGACGATCCGGCGCATCTGATTAAGAGATACCAATTCCCGTTGCGCTCATCATCGGCGCCCGTGAGTCCCTTGGTATTGTAGTCAGAGATCCGGAGACATGGAATCGTCGGTCCGTCCAGCGCTGTCGTAGCCCGCCAGAGATCTGCCGTGGCCCTGACGTCGTGCGACCAATAGGACGTACAGCGGGTTATTGCGCCACGTAATCCCCCAACATCCGGGATCGAAGAAGCACCGAGGTTCTCAAGCTGAAATGTGATCCGGACCGGAAGCGACGGGTCGTATTGAGCGTCGCAGCTGTTTTGAATGATCTCTCTCGCGAGATAGCGATAGATTCCGCCCTTAAACGTAAATACGCCCGCATCATTTAGGCCGCGCTCGAGGCCTCCACCGGTTTCGGCGAAGATCCACTTCAACTCATCCCGCGCCACCTTACGCTACTAGCCTTCGGGCAGCTTCAGTCCCAAGGAGTTTTCTGATAGCGTCCGCGAGCCGGGTGACCACCGGAACAGTGATTGAGTTGCCTATTTGCTTGTACTGCTGTGTATACGAGATGTCGTCGGGAAAGCTAAACCACGGTTCGGTGTAGCCCTGCAGGCGTGCGCACTCTACAGGCGTCAGCTTTCTGATGCCCCAACTGTCTCGAATTACTGGCTGATTGTGGCCTCCATCGCCCATGTTTGCCATTAGCGTAAAGCAAGTGCCGGTCATGTTCTTACGGACATAGTTGCGCCGTAGTTGATACACCGCGTTCTCGTCGTCAATAGCCTCGACGAAAAGCTTGTAGTATTGGCTCTCGGGAGTGAAGTAGAAGGCGGCATCCGCGGGGCGATCGAGGTCGAGGAACGACCGGACCGGTCGGCGTGCATCTGTGGTCGCTTTCGGAAAAGCAAATCTACTACTTGCAAAATAGTCCGCGCGTAGGGCAACCATGAAGAGACGCTCGCGATTTTGTGGTATGTCGCTGTGCTCGAGGGTGTTCAGAACAGCAACGTTGCTGTCCTGAAACCAGTAGCCCGCCTTCTGAATCTCCGCCTGAATCGTCTTAAACGTTCGGCCGCCGTCGTGCTTGCGCAGATGCTTCACATTCTCAAGGAGAAGAACCTTGGGCCGCATTTGATCAAACTCCGTTAGGAGGCGAATGATCTGTTCGAACAATGTGCCGCGCTCATCGGCGAGACCGCGCTTTTCGCCCGCCACGGAGAATGGTTGGCAAGGAAACCCCGCCGTGAGCACGTCGACGGGCTCTAGCGCGTCGGCGTGAACATGGACCGCGGTTACGTCCTTGTGCACCATGCGAACGTGTCCGAGGTTCCTAGAAAATGTCTTTACTGCGAAGTGATCTTTTTCGTTGGCCCACGCTATTCGGGCGCCAATCTGCTCGAACGCGTGCGCGAACCCCCCGATGGCGGCAAATAGACAACCGACAGTCATGGGCCGTGAGAGATCGCTCATTCGTGCTTCAAGCTACCTCAGTGCGGGAAGTTTTGGTTCCTGTTTTCGGACCCCTTGAGGTAGTCCCTCGCGCCGGAAGAAACTGTGGACGAAGGCCGAGCTAGGGTGTTCGCTCTGGCAACGCCACGACAGTGGTTCAAAAGTCCCTGCCGACCTGCACTTGTCATGCAGCGCCTATTGCATCGAAAGCGATGCGAAGCCTAGCACCGATCAGCATTCTGCTCGTGAGGCGTCTCTTCAGCAGGTCGGGGGCTTGAGCAGACGCGCCGAGGGCCCCCACCCAGAAAGGCAACTTCGAAAGTTAGTTGTCTGGACTCTAGCTTGTCCTTCAACGCTCGCGCAGTAGCGCGTCAGCGCAAATCGCGCGTGGGTATCGCACCGTTTAAAGTTGCGTCGCTCCCACTCACACTAGTGCTCGACAATATCGTCGGCGTCGGCGTGGTGCTCGTCCATTTGGTCTTCATTCTCAACTGACTCGGTGTCGCCGTAGACCACCTGGTCGCTGATCTTCTGGCCGATCGTGTAGGTCTCGGTTTGACGGCCCATGGATTCCGCTTCGCGCGGTGAGAGCGGTTTTTCGCGTTCGTTACTCATGCTGCTATGATACCTCAGCTTTGGTCGCGCGCCATTCGGGTTTGCGTTCTTGGCTTGCCTCTCCCAGCGCGCGGCGGACGCCGTGGGCGTCGAGGTCGGCGGCGTAGACTGGCGTGCCGGGCTGCTGCCGCCACGAATCGGCGATCCCGCCGGCATCGACCGGATCGAAGCCCAGCTGATCGACCAGATCGATCACGATCATCTTCGCGTGCGCATCGTCGCCCGCGATCGGTAGCGCAATGCGCCCCGGCGTGCCCTTCGGTTTGCCCTCTGCAAGCAGATGCGCGGCGTACATATTATTGAACGCCTTGATCACGGGGCGGCCGATTTGTTGTTCCACCCAGCCGCTCTCCGTCAAGCCGTCTTCGATCGCGGCGATGCGTCCGTCGCGCTGTTGCGGATAGTAATTCCCCGTATCGATCACGACGACGTTCGGCCCGAGATACGCAAAGAGGCCCTGCGGAAGCGTCGGAATGTTCTTCTCGGGAATCGCGACGATGATCACTTCTTTATTCTTTACCACTTCCGCGATGGTGTCGGCCTCCGCACCGGTTTCGTGCGCGAGTTGCCACAGCGATTCGGGCCCGCGTGAGTTTGCGACCGACACGTTGTGACCTAAAGCAGTCAGGCGCCACGTCAGGTTTCCGCCGATGTTGCCGGCGCCGATAATTCCGATGTTCATATGCAGTGTAACCCGCGCTCCCTCGACTTCGCTTCGCTACGCTCGGGATGACAAAATGGCGCTTCGCTACGCTCGGGATGACAAGTGGGGCTTCGCTACGCTCGGGATGACAAGTGGGGCTTCGCTACGCTCGGGATGGCTCTCACCAAGTACTAACCCCGCTAACCATGTTCCATCAGGGCGGTCGCTTAGGCTGGCAGTGGAGGAATACACCATGTCAGCACAATCGCTACCGCTCCAGGCGGGGCTCTCGGGGTTAAACGGCGCGTTTAGCCGCCTGCCGCGCTGGGCGCTCGCTGCGCTGGCGTTCATCTTGATCGTGGGCCTGGTCGCAGGCACGCTCGCGGTGCGCGCCCGCTCGGCGGTGCAAGTCGTCACCGCACCCGTCGTGCAGCAGACGCTCACCCAGTCGGTTACCGCTTCGGGCACCGTCAATCCGCAGAACAGCATTTCGGTCGGCACGCAAGTCTCGGGCACGATCTCGCAACTCGACGTCGACTACAATTCGAAAGTCACCAAGGGCGAAGTGCTCGCGCGCATCGACCCGAGCACCATTCAAGATCAGCTCGATCAGGCGCAGGCCAATCTTGCCCAAGCGCAAGCGCAAGCAAGTGAAGCCGGCGCAAATACGACCGCGGAAGCAGCCGGCGCTGCCGCGGCGCAAACCGCCATTCCTAAAGCGCAAGCCGCGCTCACGCTCGCGCAAGAGCAGCTCAGCCGCGATCAAACGCTGTTGAGCGAAGGCTACATGGCGCAAGAGACCGTGCAGCAAGATCAATCCACGGTCGCGCAAGATGCTACTGCCGTCGCGCAAGCGCAAGCGGCCTACGCGCAGTCGCAGGCGCAGACGCAAGCCGAAGGCGCCGGCACGGATGCGGCGCAAGCCGCCGTGCAAGCCGCGGCCGCAACGGTAGCACAAGATCAAGTCAACCTGAATAACACCGTCATCACCTCGCCGGTCGACGGCACGGTGATCGCGCGCGACGTCTCGATCGGTCAAACTGTCGCGGCCTCGCTGCAAACACCCACCCTCTTCACCATCGCGCAGAACCTCAACCAAATGGAAGTCGACATCAACGTCGGCGAACCCGATATCGGCGGCGTGAAGCAGGGTGATACGGTCAACTTCACGGTGCTCGCCTACCCGAACCACATCTTCACCGGCCAGGTCACGCAGGTGCGCATCAACCCGACGACCGTCAACAACGTGGTCACCTACGACGTCGTGGTCGACGTGAACAACACGACCGGCCTTCTGCTCCCCGGCATGACGGCTAACGCCACGATCAACGTGGCCAGCACGCCGAACGCGCTGGTCGTGCCGCTCGCGGCGGTACACGCCAAAGCCGCGCAAAGCAGCGGCGCGACAGCGGCAAGCCCCTGGGGCGGCAGCGCCGGCGGCAGCAGCGCCGTGACCAGCGGTGAAAGCGGCACGATCATGGTGCAGCAGAACGGCAAAATCACGCGCGTGCCCGTACAAGTCGGTCTCGTCACCAGCACGCAAGCCGCGGTAACGCCGCAAAACGGCGCGACGCTCACGGCGGGCGAGAACGTGGTCACCGCGGTCAGCGGCGGCACGCACAAGGGCTCGTATCAGGGTCAGCACGCGCAACAAAGCGCGAGCACGAATCCGCTGGCCGGCGGCAGCGCCTCGCACGGCGCCACCCGCGGGATTCAGTAGGCGCGGCGTAGCAATCGGTTGCCCGTGAAGCCGCGCCTCCGGTTCGACAAAGTCGCGCGCCGCTTGGTTTCCGATGTGGAAACCGCGGTGCGCGATGCCGTGCCCGACGGCACGACGGTGATCTTCACCGTCACCGCGCCGATCCGCCTCGCTTCAAAAACAACCGCCGCCCTGGAAGAACATATCCGCGCGCTTTTGGCGCGACCCGGGAAGCGCGCGCAGCTCGAGCACACGATCAACGGCAATGCGGTGCGCATTCGCGTCGTGCGCGCCGGTTCGAACGGTGCAGCGAAGGTTATTGGCTTCGTGCACAATCCCGATCCCGGCGCCGCTGAGGCGCTGCTCGACGAAGCCCAATCGCAGCTTTAGCCTCGCGTTAATCCATCTGGCCGCAGGCCGTCAGGCGCGCGGCGTAGGCTGTGGTTGGAGGAACTTATCGTGGCAACTACATCCGAACCGGTCGTGCGCGTCGAAGGCTTGCGAAAAGTCTACGCGCTCGGCGACAGTGAGGTGATTGCGCTCGCCGGGATCGATCTCGAGATCCGCGCCGGCGAATTCATC
>Ga0335074_10016909_pt1 | contig 10270 bp, 9 predicted proteins | sample Lox_Sample_23_FD_206715 | JGI IMG/M metagenome (GOLD analysis project Ga0335074, IMG submission 206715) | Soil microbial communities from Loxahatchee National Wildlife Refuge, Florida, United States - Lox_Sample_2.3 | ecosystem: Environmental > Terrestrial > Soil > Wetlands | place: USA: Florida...
ACCCGTAGCCGGTGCCCATCGCGGCCTTCGTGCGCAGCACGAGCGGCACCGGGTTCCGCCCGCCGAACATGTGCCTGGCCTTCCCGATCTGGTTGAACACCTGGTCGGCCGCCACCCACAGGAAGTCCGGGTACATGAACTCGACGACCGGGCGGAAGCGCCCGTCCAGCGCCAGCCCGCCGCCGAGCCCGGCGAACGCGTTCTCCGAGATCGGCGTCCCGAGCACCCGCCCCGGGTACTTCTTCGCCAGCCCCTTGGTGGCCCCGTTCGTGCCGCCGTTGAGCTTGTGCACGTCCTCGCCGAGCACCACGATCCGCTCGTCTGAGGACATCCGCCGGTCCATCACCCGCGCTACCGCGTCGATGAACTTCCCGCGCTTCAAGGACCCCGTGAAGTCTGCCTGCTCCACCACCCGCGCGCCGGCGATCTCCGACAGGTCGCCGCGGATGCCGACGTCGACGAACGCCGGGTCCGGCCACAGCGACGGCCGGATCCGCCGCACACCGGGCTTGGCAGACGGATCCTGCTCCGTCAAAGCACCAGCGGCGGTCTTCATGGCCTCCACCGCCTGCGACCGGACGGCGGCGACCCCGGAAGCGTCGATCAGGCCGAGCCGGGTCATTTCCGCCGCGACCCGCTCCAGCGGGTCGCGGGCCCGCCACGCGGCTTCCTCCTCCTTGGTCCGGTAGCCGAACGCGGACCCGGGGAACGGGCCGTTCTGGTGGAAGTAGCGATAGGTAACCGCCTCGATCGCGACCGGCCCCTCACCGGCGCGCAGCCGGGACAGGGCGCGCTCCATCGCCAGGTGCACGGCGAGCGGGTCCATGCCGTCCACCCGCCAGGCGGGGATCCCGAAGCCGAGCGCCCGCGCCGACAGGCGCGGCTCCCCAGTCGCCTCCGAGACCGTGGTGGAGACGGCGTACTGGTTGTTCTCGATGAAGAAGCACAGCGGCAGGTCCCACGCGGACGTCAGGTTGAGGCTTTCCAGCACCGAGCCGATGTTCGCCGCGCCGTCGCCGAAGTACGTGACGGTCACGTCGGACGTGCCGGAATGCTTCTGCGCCCAGGCGTTGCCCGCGGCCATCGGCACGCCGCCGCCGACGATCGCGTTGGTGCCGAGCGCCCCGGCCTCGAACCACTGCAGGTGCATGGACCCGCCGCGCCCGGCGCAGTAGCCCTGCGCGAGCCCGAGGATCTCCGCCAGCGTCCGCTGCAGCACCTCCGCCACCTCAGGGGTCACCAGAGACCCCAGATCGAGGACGCCCTTCGTCACGTGCGTGAGCGACTTGGCGAGGAACTGGTGGTGGCCGCGATGCGAGCCGTTGACCGCGTCGGCCGAACGCAGCGAGACGATCGACCCGACCGCCCCGCCCTCCTGGCCGATGCTGGAGTGCGCGGGGCCGTGCACGAGGCCTTCGCCGGCGAGCTCGAGCACGGTCTCCTCGAACGCGCGAATGAGGTGCAGCTGGCCGAGCATGGTGGCGAGCAGCGCCGGGTCGGCGGCCTTCCAGTCCGCCGCCGTGGTGCTGAGCTCGTTCCACTCGACTCCCGGATGGAGGCGCTTCAGGCGTGGCATGGGACGAGGCTACCGCGCTAATGTATCCATATCAATAAGAGAATGGGGACGATGACCAGAGAAACCAGCGTACGTTCGGAATAATTGGATACATCAACCAGAGGAGGGGGCGAGGCCGAGTGACCACAGGGATCCCCGGGCTGCGCGGTGGTGACCACGTCGGGTTCACCGTGCCCGACATGGAGCAGGCGCATGCGTTCTTCACCGACGTGCTCGGCTGCGATTACGTGTACTCACTGCCCGCGATGAAGCACGACGACGACTGGATGCTCGAGCACATCAACGTCGACCCGCGCCGGGTGGTGAACGAGATCCGGTTCTACCGCTGCGGCTTCGGGCTGAACTTCGAGGTCTTCGAGTACGAGCCGCACGACGACCAGCGGTCGCAGCCGCGCAACAGCGACCTGGGCGGGCACCACGTGGCGTTCTACGTCGACGACATGGACGCGGCCGTCGCCTACCTGAAGGAGAAGGGTGTCCGCCTGTTCGCCGGGCCGGTCGCGAGCCGCAACGCCTCCGCCGGGCAGCGCTGGCAGTACTTCCTGTCCCCCTGGGGGATGCAGTTCGAGCTGGTCAGCTACCCCGGCGGCAAAGCGTACGAGAAGGACGCCGCCGTGAAGCTCTGGCATCCCGGGCACCCGGCGGACTGAGGCGGACTGAGGCGGACTGAGGCGGGCTGACTCCATGACAAGCATGCCAATCGACAACGGTTACCACGACAACGTCGCCAGCCACCGCATCGCCGACAGCCTGCGGACCGCGATCCTCGACGGCAGTTACCAGCCGGGCGAGCGGATCAGGCAGGAGGACATCGCGGCGCGATCGGGCGCCAGCCGGATCCCGGTCCGCGAGGCGCTGCGAATGCTCGCCGCCGAGGGCCTGGTCACGCTCGTCGCCAACTCCGGCGCCTGGGTCACCCAGCTGACCATGGCCGAATGCTCCGAGACCTACCTGATCAGGGAGCGGCTCGAGCCGATGCTGCTGGGCATGAGCATGCCGTTCCTGGAACAGGCGGCGATCGACCGGCTCGCCGAGCTGACCGCGGCGATGGAGGCGGCCACGAGCGTCGACGAGTTCATGCGCGCCGACTGGGAGTTCCACCTGTCCAGCTACGAGGGCGCGGCGCCGGGGGAAACGTCGCAGATCATCCACCGGATGTGGAATACGACACAGCACTACCGGCGCGAGTTCACGAAACGCGCGGCCCGCGGCGACACTGACGGCGGCGACGGCGGCGACGGCGGCCTCGGCGTCACGCACCTGGAACACCGGCTGCTGCTCGATTGCGTGCGCCGGCAGGACGCGGAGGACGCCGAGCGGGTGCTCGTCACGCACATCCGGCGGACCCGGCTGGAGCTTCAGAAACACCCCGAAATTTTCGCGTCCTGAGCTCATGTTTGACTTGACAAGTACCGCGTCGACGGCCAAAGTTGCAAACGTTTGCAGCAAACGTCGCGCATCGCGAATTGACAGAGCAGCGCCATGAGGAGGACGCAGGTGGCCAACGGCACACCCACAGTCGGCTGGATCGGCACCGGGCGGATGGGCTACCAGCTGGCCCAGCGGCTCCTGAACGCCGGCCACGACGTTGCCGTCTACAACCGCACCAAGGCCAAGGCCGAGCCGCTCGCCACCAGCGGCGCGAAGATCGTCGACCGGCCCGTTGAGCTCGCCGACCGTGACGTCGTCTTCATCATGGTCGCCGCCGACCGGGACCTGGAGGCCGTCCTCACCGACGACGGCGGGCTGCTGACCGGCCCCCAGGCGCCGGGCATCATCGTCGACTGCTCCACGGTCTCGCCCCAGGCCTCGGCGCAGGTCCGCCTGATCGCCGCCGAACGCAGCGCCGACTTCCTCGCCGCCCCCGTCAGCGGCAACCCCAAGGTCATCGCCGCGGGCAAGCTGACCGTCGTCGTCTCCGGGCCGAAGCGGGCCTTCGACGCGGTCGAGCCGTTGCTCAACACGTTCGGGCGGGGCGCGACCTACTGCGGCGAGGGCGAGAGCGCCCGCCTGGTCAAGATCGCGCACAACGTCTTCCTCGGCGTCGTCATCCAGGCGCTGACCGAGATCACCGTCCTCGCGGAGCGCGGCGGGGTCAGCCGGGCGGCGTTCCTGAACTTCCTCAACGACTCGGTGATGGGCTCGGAATTCAGCCGCTACAAGTCGCCCGCGCTCGTCAACCTCGACTTCCACCCGTCGTTCACCAACGTGCTGCTCCGCAAGGACCTGCAGCTCGGGCTGGCGGCGGGCAAGGAACTCGGCGTGCCGATGCCGCTGGCGTCCGCCGCCGACATGCTCATCGCGCAGGCCATCGGCGCCGGCTACACGAGCGAGGACTTCGCTACGCTCATCCTTGAGCAGGCCCGCCGGTCCGGCTACGCGATCGCGCCGGAGAACGTCCCGGTCGACGACGGGCTGGCACCCGAGGAGGCCTGATGCCGGAGCGTCCGCAGCGTCCAGCCGGAGTGCGACCCATCGGCGCCCCCGGCCACATGGGGGTCGACTACGAAGAGCGCGTCGACTTCGCCCGGCTGCGGGAGTATCGCCTGGCCCGCGCGCAGGAGGCCCTGCGGTCCACCGAATGCGGCGCGTTCCTCCTCTTCGACTTCTACAACATCCGGTACACGACGCAGACCTGGATCGGCGGCGCGCTCGGCGACAAGATGATCCGCTACGCGCTGCTGTTCCGGGACCGGGACCCGATCCTGTGGGACTTCGGCTCGGCGGTCCGGCATCACAAGCTGTACTCGCACTGGCTGCCCGACGAGAACTGGCGGCCCGGCTTCCTCGGCTTCCGCGGCGCGGTCGCCCCCGACGCGGGCCTGATGCGCGACGCGGTGACGGAGATCAAGGCCGAACTGCGGAACGCCGGCGTGGACGGCGCGCCGCTCGGCCTCGACATCGTCGAGCCGCCGTTCCTGTTCGAGCTGCAGCGGCAGGACGTCCAGGTCCGCGACGCGCAGCAGGCCATGCTCGACGCCCGGGTGATCAAGTCGCCCGACGAGATCATGCTGCTCAACCAGGCGGCGGCGATGGTCGACGGTGTCTACCAGGACATCGTCGACGTCTTGAAGCCCGGCATCCGGGAGAACGAGATCGTCGCGCTGGCGAACAAACGGCTCTACGAGATGGGCAGCGACCAGGTGGAGGCCGTCAACTCGATCTCCGGCGAGCGCTGCAACCCGCACCCGCACAACTTCACCGACCGTCTCATCCGACCCGGTGACCAGGCGTTCTTCGACATCATCCACTCGTTCAACGGGTACCGCACCTGCTACTACCGGACGCTGGGCGTCGGCTCGGCGACCGCCGCGCAGGAGGACGCCTACAAGCAGGCGCGCGAGTGGATGGACGCGGCGATCGACGCGATCAAGCCGGGTGTCACGTCCGATGTCGTCGCGCAGGTGCTGCCGCGGGCGGAGGACTTCGGCTTCGAGAGCGAGATGGCGGCGTTCGGCCTGCAGTTCGCGCACGGCCTCGGTCTTGGCTTGCACGAGCGCCCGATCATCTCCCGGCTCAACTCGCTCGAGCACCCCCTGGAGCTGCGAGCCGGCATGGTCTTCGCGATGGAGACCTACTGCCCGGCCGCCGACGGCATCTCCGCCGCCCGCATCGAGGAAGAGGTCGTCGTCACCGACTACGGCACCGAGATCCTCACCAAGTTCCCCGCTCAGGACCTCTTCATCGCGAACAAGTACTAATTTTTTTCCGAACGTAAGCGGCTGACTCCCCTAGGCCCCATTCCTGGCAAGATTCCTGACATGGGTCATCAGTCCGCGCCGCCGGCCGCCATTTACATCATCCGGCACGGCGAGAGGCCCGAGGAGCCGACGCCCCGATCCGTGCCTCCGCACCGCGGCGTTGACTTTCGCGGCAATCAAAACGAGCACTCGCTGCTTCCGCGCGGCTGGCAGCGGTCGGGGGCACTGGCGGCGCTTTTCGATCCGGCCCGAGGTCCGCTGCGGGCGGGACTGCAGGTCCCCAGGAGGTTGATCTCGCCCCTGTACGGTGACAGCCGCAAGACCGCTGAGCACCGGACCCACCAGACGATCAGCGGCATATCAGACCGGCTCGGGATCGCGATCGCCACCGACTTCGCCAAGGGACAGGAGCCGGACCTGGCGGCCGCGCTGAAGAAAAGCGGACCGGGAGCCGTGCTGATCTGCTGGGATCACGAGCACATCCCCGCGCTGGCGTCCGCGCTGCCCTTGGTCCCTGGCACTGTCATCCCGAAGACGTGGCCCGATGACCGCTTCGACCTGATCTGGACGTTCACGCTCGCCGCCAGCGACGAGTACTCCTTCGCCCAGGTTCCGCAGCTGCTGCTGTCCGGCGACACCGACGCGATCATCGCGGACGGCTGACGCTTTTTTGCGCAGCGTGGATAGAAATGGCCCCCTGGGGCACTGCCATTTAGCTAAGCGTGGTCAAGTTAGCTCTCGGCGAGCTCATCCGAACCCATTTTCATGATCACGAAAGAAAAATCTCCTATACGCGTACTTTTCTTTCGTGATCATGGAAAACGCGGCACGCTGGGCGCCGGCGTCCCGGTCTCCGCGCGCCCGGCACCGCCCGGAATGCCTGAAATATGCAGCTTCGTCTGGCTTGAGCAGGGGCAGTAACATCTGCTTCATCGACCAAGATCAACTTAAGCTAAACGGCATTGCCCCTGGGGGCTATAGGTATCCACGCTCTTCAAGATCCGGTGCCGGGTCCCGGAACGCGACAAGGGCGGTGGACCGCGTTGTGGGTCCACCGCCCCTGGTTCGCGCCTGAGGCGTGCTGGTCAGCGGCAGGCGTCACTGCTCTGCGCCGAGCAGCCCGTTCAGGCGCGACGTCGCCTCGGCGACAATCTGCGCGGCCTCGCCCCGCAGCTGGTCGTTCCCGCTGCGGGCGACGTTCGCCAGCGCGCGGTGAAACTCGCGCACGGCGTGAATCCGCTCGCCGCGTTCGCCGCGCTCCCGGCGCCCGGCGTCCCGCCGGGCTTCCGAGCCACACCCGCCGAAACGGTGGTCGTGGCGGTGGTGATGCAGGTGCCGGCCGAGGCGGGCACGCGTGCGGGCTTCTGGCCCGCTGGTCTCGTTAGAGAACTCGTTCATGGGTATGCTCCTGTTCTTGGACGCCTCGCGACGACGTGTCGCGATATGTTAGCGATATATCGTTAACGAGGTCAGAGGGCGCCCTATTCCCGGGACTTGGCGATCAGGCCTTCTCGGCGCTCTCCTTGTAGGCTTCCGCCCTCGCCCGCAGGTCTTCCGCGATGGTGTCCGCGGCCCGCGTCGCGACTGCCTTCCTGACCGCGAGGGCCGGCCAGCGGGCCGTCAGCTGCAGCCGGGTTCCGCCCGGCACCGGCGTGATGAGGTGCGTGATCTCGGTGTCCGGGGACCCGATCCGCTGCATGACCAGGCGCCGCCCCTCGGCCAGTTCCGTGACGACGTGCACGACCGCGGTGAACCGGTCATCGGCTTGCCGGGTCACGGAGCACCGCAATTCGCCGACCGCCCGCGGCGGCGTGCCCGGCACGGTCCCCGCCCAGACGAACGTCTCCGGGTCGATGAGACGGTCGGCGTCCGCCGACCACAGAGTCGCCCAGACGACGTCGGCATCGGCCTTGATCTCCGTGCTGGCCGACGCCTGCTCCGTGTTCTCGGGCAGTTCGAAACCGGCGCATACCTCCCGCATCTCCGCGGGCATGCCGTCCGGCGGCCAGGGCATGTCGCCTTCGGCCACCGACTGGAGGCGGCGCGCCCAGTCGCCGGTGGTGCGCCGCCAGTACTGCTGGTAGCTGCCTTTGAACGACCGGGGAACGACCTCGCTGACCGCGATGCCCAGCGTGCAGCCGCCAGGCCGGGGCCGTACCGACAGCGTCAGCGTCTCCTTCCTGGCAGGCGCCGAACGCACCTGCCAGCAGATCAGCTGACTCGGGATCTCCTCCCGCACATCGACCACGGCGCAGTGGACGTTCTCCCGGGCCGAGACGATCATGCAGCAGAGCCGGTCCGTGCCGGGAACCTCGCTCGGGACGGGGAACGCGAACCGGCGGCCGGGCGCGACCGCCAGCGCGGCAGGCACCGCTAGCAGGGACCAGACCCGCTCCGGGGCGGCGTCAACGTTCTGCTCGCACGTCACCCGCAGGGTTGCTTCCAACATCACCCGCCAGCATGGCATATCGCCGGAGGTGGGAATGCCGCGAACTAGCCCCTGTCCGGCCTGTCCGGCGGCGGGAGCACCGGCGTGTTCTGGCCGGCGGCCAGCCACCACGTGTCGCCGCGGCGGACGAGGACGTACATCGCCATCTCGGAGAAGGCCTTGGTGAGGTCGCTCGATGGCTCGACGGGGTCGCCGTGGTCGTCGAGAGCCGTGCGCCGGATCTGCGCGACGGCGACGCCGGGCGCGGGCGCGAGCACGCTGACGACGTCGAAGCGGGAGGCGTGGCCGCCCCGGTCTATTTTCTTCAGGAACAGGTGGATCGCGTGCAGGTCGTCGTAGCCGTGCACGGTCGCGCCGAACGGGCTGCCCCACATGATGTCGGCGGCGAAGTGCCGGTTGGACACGTCGGCGTCTTTCGCGTCGAACCCGGCCTGGAGTTCGGCGGCGAGGGCCTCGGCCGCGGCTCGCGCCTCGTACGTGGCGCCGTCGCCGAATTCGAGCGCGGGCCGGCCCTGCTCGTCCGGACGCCGGGGGGTGTCCGCGCCGGCGTCCGGGGCGACGTCGGTCGTGTGCAGGCCCGGGCGGCTGGGGTCGACGTTCCAGCTGACCAGCCGCCGCGGGTGGATGCGGATGAGCTCGCCGGCCTGCTCGGCCCGGCCGCGGATCTCCAGGAACCGCATGTTCTCGGCGCCCGCTCCGACCGCGTCGTCGATCACGAACGACACCTTCGGGTCGCGGCCGACGTTGCGGTACTTGGCGGACCGCTCGTTGTGGAACCCGCCGATGTCGATCGTGTCCAGGCCGGCGTTGTACCGGTAGCCGACCGGCTTGTTCTGCGGGCCGTTGTCCGGCCCGACGGTGGCGAGCCGCCCCTGGCTGTGGCTGGTCAGGTAGCGGACGTAGGCGTCTTCCATGCGTCACACCTCCAGTAGCGTCTTCCCGATGGCGGTCCGGGCTTCGATCGCCCGGTGAGCTTCGGCGGCCTCGGCGAGCGGGAACCGCTGCCCGATGACCGGCGCGAGGCGCCCGCTGGCGGCCTCGTTCAGGGCCCTGGTGATCAGCCGGCGCCCCTTCTGCGGCCCGAACTGGACCTCGGCGATGCCGCTGACCGTGATCTCCCGCCGGACGGCCTCGGCGGGACCGACGGCGGCGAACCCGCCGCCGGGCGTGCCGTGCCCGGAGAACCGCCCGCCCCGCGCGGTGATCCCGAAGGCCTCCCGCCCGGTCCGGCCGCCGACCCCGTCGAACACGACATCCGCGCCTTTGCCGCCGGTGATCGCCAGCACCTGGCTGGCCCAGTCCGGCTGTTCGTAGCTGACGGTCTGCTCGGCGCCGAGCTTGCTGGCCAGGTCCAGCTTCCGCTGGGCGCCGGCGGCGGCGATGACCCGGCCGCCCGCCTGCCGGGCCAGCTGGACGAGCAGCGTGCCCATCCCGCCGGCCGCGGCGGTGACGAGCACCCAGTCACCAGGCCGCGGGGTCAGCGCCTCGATCAGGCCGGCCGCCGTCTGGCCGTCGTGCAGCAACGCGGCCGCCTCGGCCGCGCCCAGTCCGGCGGGGACCCTGACCAGGCTTTCCGCTGGGAGCACCGTCTTCTCCAGGTAACCGCCGGACCCGGTGGTGTCGGCCACCACCAGGCGGTCTACCCAGCTTTCTTCGACGCCTCCGCCGACCGCCACGACCTGACCGGCGACGCCTTCCCCGGGCACGTACGGCGGGGTCACCGGGAACCACTCGCGCGCCCGCCCCGCCCGGATCTGCGTGTCCAGGTACAGCACCGGCGCCACCGACACCGCGACGAGGACCTGGCCGGGCCCGGGCACTGGCTCGGGGATGCTCACCATCTCGAGGACTTCCGGCCCGCCGAACGCGGTTGCTTGTACAGCCCGCATGCTGAGTGCCCCTTAGTTCCGTCGTTTGAGCTGCCTCTAATCTTTGAGCCTACTCAAAAAAAGTGTACAGTGCCAGGGTGGAGACAGCGGGGTTGCGCGAGCGCAAGAAGCTGCGGACGCGGTCGCTGATCGCGGACGCCGCGGCGAGGCTGTTCGCCGAGCGCGGCTACGAGCAGGTGACGGTCTCCGACGTGGCCCGGGCCGCGGATGTCTCCGAGCAGACCGTCTACAACTACTTCCCGGCCAAGGAGAACCTGGTCCTGGACCAGGACGAGGCGCTCCGCGACCGGCTCGTCCAGCTCGTCCGCGACCGGCCGCCCGGGGTGAGCCCGGCGGCCGCGATCCGCGACGAGGCGCTCGCGTTCGTCGACGGGATCGCGCCGATGCCCGCGGAGCAGGTCCGCGGCGGCCTCGGCTCGCTGGCCGCGGTCAGCCCCGCGGTCCGGCGGCTGAGCCTGGAGATGACCGACCGCCACGCCGCGGCGATCGCCGCCGCGATGATGCGGGCCGACCCGGACGCGAACCCCCTGCTGGCCCGGACGCGGGCCAACGCGCTGGCGGGGGTCTTCCAGACGATCACCGACGAAACCGGCCGCCGCTGCCGCGCCGGCCAGCCCCCGGCCGTCATCGCGGCCGAACTCCGGCCGCTCATCGC
>Ga0335074_10016910_pt1 | contig 10270 bp, 8 predicted proteins | sample Lox_Sample_23_FD_206715 | JGI IMG/M metagenome (GOLD analysis project Ga0335074, IMG submission 206715) | Soil microbial communities from Loxahatchee National Wildlife Refuge, Florida, United States - Lox_Sample_2.3 | ecosystem: Environmental > Terrestrial > Soil > Wetlands | place: USA: Florida...
CGGCGAACTTGCGAATCTCCTCAATCGGGATCAGTACGCGATTGTCGATTCTCCTTGTCAACATCCGCCCATCAGCGATCATGTAGTCCACTTTGCGGATGCTGATCGTGAGCATCTCTGCAGCCGCTTTGCGGCTTACGAGAAGTCTTGCATCCATGGGCATGGTCACTGTGCCGGGCCGTTTGCGTTTTCCGCTCTCTTGCCTTAACGTCCGCGGCTTGGAACCTCCAGAAGGCAACGGCATAGCCCGCATAGCGGAGGACGAATTCTTACGAGTACCCGAAAATGCAGGCTCCTGATCTAGGTCGATTCCGCCTACGGCTTCGACACAATCAAACAGGGAGAGCTGCCCTGCCAGTGGGACTGGCGGAAGGCGGCGGGTAAGGGAAGAAGGGCGCAAGAGACACCTCGCGGCTTGCACACTTGACAGTAGCGCACGAGTATCCATAGAGTCAACTGTAAGTTTACGGATGACTATGGCAGTTGCGACGGCAACCCCGGACAGCGCAATGGAGAAAGGAAAACCCGTGCAAGAAAAAGGCGGATGGCCGCAGCAGCCGGTTATTTCCATTCGCGTCTCCGAGGCATTGCGCTCCCGACTCGAACGGTTGAAGGAACTGCTGTCGAAGAAGAGCGGGGAGAATGTCACCACTTCCGAGGTGGCCAAGCAGCTTCTGGAGGCGGCACGCGAGGACCGGCTGGAGGTGGCAGAACTGCTGGCCGATGCGACCGCGGCGCTCGCCGGAGCCCGGCGCAAAGTCGAAGCCGGATTGAGTCTTTCCCGGGCCGAATGGATCGTCCTTGCGAATTACGTGCAACTCGGAGTTGAGAGCTACGTTGAGGATCCGATTTCGACCGAGACAATGAGGGGACTCCTCCAGGCTTTCCTCGCCGCTTACAAGGTGCGCCGGGGGAAGAAGACGAGCCGGGATGCCCATTACCTTTCGCATCTCCCGATCCTCAACAGGCAGGGCCAGCCGGTTCCGGGATCTCAGGCTGAAGACATCGAGGTTACGACGGCCATCGAGCGGCTGATCCGGAGACTGGAATTGCCGGAAGCCGAGAACGTATGGCCGCAGTTCGCCGCCCGCAATCTGTACGAGTTCCTGGAGGAGGAATCCTTCGGCATCGAGGCAATGAATCAGGCGCTGAAACCGTACTGGCCGCTCCTGTGGAGAGCGGCGGCTCGAGGGCATTATCTGGTGCGTGGAACTCCCGTGCGAAGCGCAGCCGGAAGGGCCATTGCAGAGCGCCCCTGGGGCCCGGCGATTTCCTCCGTGTTCGAAGGTGGATTCGTGCTCTCATTCGCGGCGGGAACCGATGGCGATCTGGCGGTCCTCGTGAACCTGCCCGAGGCTCGTCAGACGATGTACGAGATGAGACCCTGGCCGATGATTGCGGAGTTCCGGTCAATGCTCGATGCATGGGAAACCAGCGAAGCCAATTCGTTCTGGCAGGGGCGCTGGTTCTACGGCTACACGGCGATGGAATCGGCGGTGCCGCCCATCTGGGTTCGCTGCCCGAGTGGGGTGTCCTTTGGGTTCACGGCCATCGAGTGGGCATCGCTGCAGGAGGCGTTTCGCCTTGCCTGGCAGAAGCCAGAGCTGCAGCGAATTTCAGCGGAGCTGCTGCTGGAGTACGGCGAGATTTAAGAACGGCGCTGCTGTCGCAGCGGAAGTAGATGGACACGTCACCCCCAACTGGGTAACTGCAGAGCGCTTGGAGGCGCCGTGACGTTTACAAATGTCAACTTCCACCGCAACAGCAACTTGAGTTTTTCGGCGCCAGCGAATGCCAGCGCGCGTTTACGAGTGTAAACGAAAAAGCACCGCAGAGCGCCCGCGGCGTAAACACGTTGAAGCGAAAGAGCTTCGCGTGACCCGCACGAAATCGGCGCTGCACGGCCAAATCCGCACGTCAGCAAGGGAGGTTCACCGATGAACACCTTCCCGACGACGACTGAGCAAGCGAAGAAGCCGTCATCGAGTGACGAAAGCAAGCCAGGCTTTCGCACCAAAACCATCTCCATGCGGCTCACTCCCGCGGAGGTTGCTGAGGTGGAATCTGCTGCCGAACGATCTGGCAAGCAGCCTTCGGAATGGTTGCGAGAGACGGCGTTGACTGCCGCGCGAGAGCTACCTTCCGATCCGCTGGAATTGCTTCTCGCAGAAGTTTGGGCCGTGCGTAACGTACTCCTGAGCCTGTTCCATGCGGGCGCGCAGGCGACGGCAGAAGGCAAGCCATTGCTCCCTGAATCGGTCCTCAAAATCCGGGACAGCGCCGACCGAAAGAAGCTCGAACAGGCTCGCCGGATGCTCACCGATTTTCTCAGCAAGCGGTCCGAAGAGGGCGGTGGCGAGCGATGAATCCCAAGGGCATTCTTCTCATCTTCGCTCGCCTTCTCGCGTTCGCCGCGATTGCCCAGGTTGTAGCGATCTGGATATTTTGCCGCTCGTCGTGGACTCCCATCGAACGCCATTACCTGTTTGCATATGTCTGGAGTTCGCTTCCGGTCGTTGGCCCATCGACCGTCGAAGTCCGGTTGATTTGGAAGATAGGACGGCATCGCAAACAGCAGGTCGCCACGGATGACGATGTCGTTAATTCTGACGACGGAACCGGTATGGTGCTCTCGCAACCGGCCCGCAACGCAGGTTGGAAGGCACTGATTGAAGGCCCACCGCAGCAGGTTCCAGCCGACTTACTCAGCCAGGATTTGACGGGTTTTGCCTTTGAGGGCCAGAGCCTTTGGGATCTCCTCCTTCTGCCGGAGTTGTCCGCGCTCGCGGCGCTGTGCGTCGCGCTTGGTGTCTTGTTCCTGGTTGTCGGATTCCTGCGGACGCTGATCGCCGAATATGCCTGGCGACGGCGCGCGTGTTCCAGGCGGGAGCTGTTTTCCACTCTCTCCAGAGACTGCGTGGCGCTGGTACAAAGTATGTGTTCAGGACTCGCAGCGTTGTACCGGAGCAGATCGCGGCACATCGAGACGCACCCGGCTGCAATGAGTACAAAGGTCCTGCAAATCCAGCCTCCTGCGAGGCCAGCATCCTTCGCCTTTCCGCTCTTCGGCGTGTGCAACGGAGCCGCAAATGGATTCCTCTGGAGCGACAAGGGCGAGATCGACTGAACAGAATCATGGCCCCGTACAGGTCGGGCCATTCAGGAGCACTCTTCATGCTCACCATGTCGAAGCCGCTTTCGGCCAGTCAGGCGCGGGCCTACCACAAGGAGGAGTTCGCTTCCAGTCAGCAGAACTACTGGAGCCGCGATCAACGCGCATTCAGCGAATGGCAGGGCCGGCTCGCCGGAGAGTGGAGTCTCTCCGGGCCCGTCCATGACGAGCACTTTGCCCGTCTCGCCGAGGGCCAGCATCCCCGAACTGGCGAACAGCTCGTCCGGCACCAGGTTTCGCGGACCTATGAAGGCAAGAACAGCAAAGAGATTACCAGCGTCGAGCATCGCGCCGGATGGGATGCCACGTTCTCTGCGCCGAAGTCGGTATCGATCACGGCTCTTGTGGGCGGCGATGACCGGGTTCGACTGGCGCATCGGGAGAGTGTGCGCGCGGCGCTCGCAGAGCTGGAGCGTTACACGCAGGCCCGCATCGGGAACGTACATGCCCCGGAGACCACCGGAAAGCTTGCTGCAGCCACATTCGAGCACGATGCTGCCCGGCCAGTGGACGGCTACGCGGCCCCGCAGTTACACACTCATGCCGTCATCTTCAACGTCACAGAGCGGGATAACGGTCAGACTCGCGCCCTGCAGCCGCACGAGATCTTCGTTTCGCAGCGGTACGTAACAGCTGTGTACCGCTCGGAACTGGCGCTGCGTCTCGAAGAACTGGGCTACGAACTGGAACGTGGCAAACACGGTCAACCAGAAATCAAGGGATACACGAAGGAATATTTGGAAGCGTCCAGCCCACGCCGCGAACAGATCAAAGACTATCTGCGCGAACAAGGGATCGACGGAGCCGCGGCGGCGCAGATCGCCGCGCATCATACCCGCGACCGCAAAGAGCTGCTGTCACAGGATGAAGTGTTGCGGCGGCACGGGGAGCTGGCCGAGCGGTTCGGGAACCAGGCGGATCGAGTGGTCGCTCAGGCGCGAGCACACGGTCAATACCAGACGCGAGAACCCGAGATGAGCGCACAGCGCGCCGTGACCTGGGCGCGGGATCATGTTTTCGAGAGATCGGCAGTCATCGACCGGCGTGCGATTCTCGAATCGGCCCTGGCCCGCGGCATGGGAGAGACAACGTATGCGAGCATCCGTCAGGAGTTCGAGCGCCGCGTTCGGACAGGTGAGTTCCGTGAAGTTGCTCATAACAGCGCAGGCCCGCACTTCACGACTACCGGTATGATCCGCATGGAGCGCGAGATCATCGAGCGGATGCAGGAGGGCAATCGGCGCGGCTACGACGATCCGATGCTGGCTTCACCACAGGTGCGAATCAGGACCGAAGACCAGCATCGGGAATTAAGCGCCGCCCAGCGTAGCGCCGTGGATGACATCCTCATTTCACGCGGGAAGATTGTCGGGTTGGATGGCGTCGCGGGCGCGGGAAAAACGACGGTGCTTTCGGTGATCCGACAAGCCGCAGAAGAGGAAGGCTATCGCGTAGAGGGCTTTGCACCTGCGTCACGAGCGGCACACAAGCTTGCTGAGGCGGGCATGGAAACATCGACGCTACAAAAACATCTGGCGCGCGGCGAGCAACCAGAGATAGTCGAAAAGCGCCTTTATGTGATCGATGAGTCTTCGCTGGCATCGACCCGGCAATTGCATGAATTCGTGCATCGGCTCCAGCCCAATGACCGCGTGTTGATGGTCGGCGACCGGCGACAGCACGAAGCTGTGGAGGCCGGGAGACCGTTCGCGCAGCTTCAGGACGCTGGCATGGTCACGGTCAGGCTGGAAGAGATCGTGCGCCAGAAAGACACGGAGCTTAAACGAGTGGTCGAACAGCTTGCGCGCGGCCAGGTGCGTGATGCAGTCGAAAGCCTTGACCGGCACGGCCGTGTGCACGAGATTCCAGATCACGACAGGCGCATCGCCGCCATTGCCAATGAATACGCAAACTTCCCGGAGCGGACTCTAATCGTGTCCCCGGACAACCGTTCCCGCATGGAGATCAACGAACGCATCCGTGCGGAATTGCAGGGCCGGGGCGTTGTGCAAAACGGGGAACACCAGGTCCGAACGCTCGTGCCACGCCAGGACATGACCGGCGCAGATCGCACATGGGCCGAGCGGTACGAAGTCGGGGATGTGTTGCGCTATTCGCGCGCATCGAAAGAGACCGGCATCGGCAGGGGCGAGTACGCGCGGGTGAAAAGCATCGATGCAGCGGCCAATCGGCTGACGGTCGAATTGCAGGATGGGACCGAACAAACCTACGATCCGCGACGGCAGCAGGGTGTGACGGTGTATCGCGAAGAACTGCGCAAGTTCTCGAAGGGCGACCGTATCCAGTTCACGGCGCCAGCGAATGACCTCAAGATAGCCAACCGGGAATTGGGCAGCATTGAATCCATGGGCGGCGACGGGCGATTGGATCTGAAGATGGACGATGGCCGCTCCGTCCAACTCGATCCGAACCGGCAACTGCATCTCGACTATGGTTATGCCGTGACGAGCCACTCCAGCCAGGGCCAGACCGCCGACCGGGTTCTGATTCACGTGGACACCGAACTAGTCGCAAAGGATCTGCTCAACAGCCGCATGGCCTACGTCGCGGTTTCTCGCGGAGCATACGATGCGCAAATCTTCACCAACGACGCGGGAAAACTTGGGCACGCGCTCAGCCGCGATGTATCCCACGCGCCAGCGATCCAACAGGTTCCAATCTCACACGCCATCGAGCAGGCCGCAGAACAACGGCCCGGCCGCGAACATGAAATCGGTCACGGAATTGGTTTGGGTATGTAATTCAGACCGAACAGACATTCCCCGGATAACAGGAGCGTAGCCGAGGCACGACCGGAGTCAAGGCCCCGCATGGCGCGCCGCTTCGCGGTCTAGAGCCTTGACACCGGCCTCCCAGCCTCGGCTTGTGATTTCAGCCATCCGGGGAATGTGGGCCCTTCCCCATCCAGTCACTGAGATCGACGTTTCCGAATTGCCGGTGATACGCCAGAACAACCGCTAACGCTGTGAGGGATGGCATAATCGCGTACCGTCGTCGAACCAGTCCCACGATGTCCGGCCAGGCCAAAAGTAAAGCATTGCCCAGATGCTTCCGGCAATACACGGCAGGAATTCAACCCACCATGCAGTCGGGGCGACGAGTTTGCACAGGACGCCGCTCAGCGACGGGATGAATTCAGTCGAAATTCCTGACGTGTGCATCCAGTGCTGATATTGACCCCATGCCGCCGAATCGATGGACTCTGTGAGGATGCAGCTCGCGGTCAATGCTGACAACAAGCCCCACACGATCCTCCGTTCTGTCATAGGGATTCGCGTGGCGAACAAGCTGCTGTCCAGTGGCCCAGTAGACGGTGAAATCACGCGAGCCAAAGAGGTCCGGCCTCACGGGCAGCAGGGCAAGGTAGAGACAGGCAAAAGCAATCGCGAGCGCACTCGCAACTGCGACCGCAACATGCGCAGAGTCGAAACCTACCCGGCCTACCCGGTCATCTGCACCTCGGAACATTCAGACTAATCCCCACATGCGCAAAGTCCAGAAGCTTGTTCTGAGTGCATCGTCGGCAACTCGGAATGTATGGTCCGCCGCCCTGTCGCAAGCGAAAAGTGAAGACGGGCGGTTGGGTCTGCGCAAATGTATCCGGTCTTCGTATGAGCCGAAGCTCGTGACCTCGATGGGATGCGCTGCGCTATGGTCCTAACTAGTTTGGAAGCCTCAGAGGCTGCTCCGAGTGACAGGTTTCGAGAGCGCCGGGTTCGACCATTTTGCCATCTTGCTGTTCGCCAGCAGACCTGGCAGAAGCTCGTTCAATATCCGTCGCAGCTGGTGCGCGATTGTGGGAATCGCGGAAGCGATTTCCAAGCCTGGCGTTCCCTGCCAGGCGTCAATTGCAGGCCACAGCCTCGGCCGGGGTCACCGACAGCGGAGGCCGATAGGCTTCGCTTTTGGCCAGCAATGCCCATGCGATACGGGCCATCTTGTTGGCCAGCGCGACCGCCGCGACGTTGGTGTGGACTCGCGATGCAACCTGACTGAGCCATGTACGGAGACCGGACGACTGCGTGTCCCGGCACTGCAGCACGGCACGTGCTCCGCTCACAAACAGTCTGCGCAGTAGCGTTCAGTTCACGGCGCCAGCGAATGACCTTAAGGTGGCTAACCGTGAATTGGGAACCATCCAGAGGATCGGCCAAGATGGACAACTGCGTCTGAAGATGGACGATGGCCACTCCGTGCAACTCGATCCGAACCGACAACTGCATCTTGATTATGGCTATGCCGTGACGAGCCACTCCAGCCAGGGCCAGACAGCAGATCGGGTCCTGATCCACGTGGATACCGAACTTGGCGCAAAGGATCTGCTCAACAGTCGCATGGCCTATGTCGCAGTTTCACGCGGAGCGCACGATGCGCGGATCTTTACGAATAACGCAGCGGCCCTCGGACGCGAACTGAGCCGCGATGTCTCCCATACGGCCGCGATCGAGCAGACTCAACCCGGCGAGGCCATCGAGCACCAACCTGCGCACGCTCATGAAATCGGTCATGGACTCGGCTTTTCCATGTGACGTTCCCCGGACAGTAGCAGCGTAGCCAGGCGCGGCCGGTGTCAAGCCCGTCCGCCACGGCGGACGCAAACACCCGGTCAGGAGCCTTGACCCCGGCCTCAGCGCCTCGGCTTATCATTCCAGCCATCCGGGAATACTGCCACACGCCGACCCTCTGAGTACGGTCGGCCGCCTCTAACCGGAGATACGGGGCGGGGCGGGGCGCGGAACGTGAACGTCAAATTACCCTAATCTCTTATCCTTGCCTTGGGTTCGGAAATCGCCTCTTGGAGAGCTTCGATCCGCGAGAGCAGCCGTTGCACGGCGGAATCCGTAACCTTGAGACTTCGATCTCGGTAAGCGGAACTAAGTGCAGTGGCGGCTTTGGATCGGTCAATTGCATCTTGCACCACTAGTTCGACGTCTTCAAAACAAAGTACAGCCATCTGTTTTCCGACAGCATCTCTTTGTTGAGAACGATCTGCTTCTAGCCTATCTCTCAGCCGCTTGAGAACCTCGGCTCCACCCATGCCGTGAAGCCGAGCGTCCATCAATATATCGAGCGCCTGTCTGTCATAGTCGTAGGCTAATCGGCGTCGTCTTAGGAGGATGGCGATCCACTTTGTATCACCCCAAGTCAACCCATCACGAAACAGAACGGCTCCCACCCCAACGGAACGGGAGCTAATCGACTCTGCCGTCGGACGGGGGCCAAAAAACTGAAAACTGTAGTCCTCGCCGGTTCTCAAGGCTGGACGGCCGAAAATATCCAGCGCCGAGTCAAAAAACCTAACAGAGTGAACCGTTTTCTGAGAACCCTTTAATACCCGGTCCCCAACCGCTACGATCGCAGTAACGGGTATCTCAGATCGATTAGCCACTTTCAGCTTCATGAAGCCATCTGGTAGCTCTTGCACAGCAGTCACAATAGAACTGTCACGTGTGCCTACCTGCGCTGTTGAAATCATGGCGCAAATGAAACAGGCCGCAACCAATATACCCACCACACGCAAGCGTTTCAACGGTCATCTCCCGGCCGCCGATTCCCGAAGCCTTACTTTGGCGATGCCAACATGATTGCCACGAAATACTCACCGGACACTAATGGGTCGAGAAATTGCGTCGCGACCAAGAAATAATTCGCCCGACTGTCATTGATCGCAGCTAACATCCGTCTCGTCGTATCCAGATTCGAACGTCACCGTAGGATCCTTTTCGACAGAATAGTACCCTGCTCCATTTGGGTCTGAGCCGACGCACGGCCCATCTCCGCTTATGCACTGGGTATAAGACGTATCGCCCGTATATTGCTTTACGTTCCAATACCACGATACGCCATATTCCCCATCTCCCTCATCCACTATATCGGACTCCAAAGTGATGGTCCCAATTTTATAACTAGGTGTAGTGAGGTTGCAGTCGCAGTTATACCAGTTGCCGGTACAAGTCCCTTGAGCCTCCGTTCCACCCTCATCATAATCATAGCCTTGAAACTCCGCGACCAATTCCCATGCCTGAGTACCACAATCTGCGAGGTCGCCCTTCTCTGTTATATAAGATCGATCGGTGACCGTTCCAGGGCAATCGGCCAGCGCCGTAACCGGAGAGAAGGTTGTGTAGATGTACATTACGAAAAGCACTAGGATAGCTGAGATTTTTCGGACAGATTGCATACTCCGGCCTCCTTGGGGCTATTCTGTCGGTAGCAAAGCCTCCGCTGCGTCGCCAAGAGGAGTGTTTCGGTACAGAACCTGCCGAAAACAGTCTTAACTCCACTTGGGCGACGGAACCGTGGCCTGCGGTGCTTTCATTATTCGCTTCAACGCAACGTAGGGGAGAGCCGCGACAGTCAGCCTCTGGCGCGCATCATTGTTCGGGTTCACGCGCTTGGGCTTAAAAAACTGGCGACAGTCTGACACAATCTAATACTGCATGTCAAGAATCGGTTCTTGAAGGATCAGTATCAGGGGTATGCTGGGATTGGTCTGAAGCAGCAAGCAACTTTATGCGTTGGCGTTATAGGAGTACCCTCATGATTAGAAATCCCCTGCTATCTTATATTTGCGGTACAGCTTTGATTCAGGTGTTGGCCGTAGTGGGATGGGCCCAGAGCTTTGCTTCAAGCGCGACGCTGCAAGAGTTCGCAGAGGAACCCTCGGTCTTTCGTACAAACGCCGATTTGGTACTTATCGATGTGGTGGTGCGAGAAAGAAAGTTGGAGAGGCCCGTGCCGGGTTTAAAGGAGCCGGAGTTCCATATTTTTGAAGACGGCCGGCCGCAGGTAATCACGGTTTTCGAGGAACACCGAGCGGCTGATGCAATTCAGGTGAGCCAGCATGCAGTGCTGCCGACAGACGTGTACAGCAATTTTCCACAATACGCTGTTGCCAGCGCGGCAAATGTGCTGCTGTTGGATGCGCTCAATACTCCTGTCAACGATCTGAAATATGCGCGTGCGCAGATGATCAAGTGCCTGCATACGATTCCACCGGGGACGCAGGTTGCGGTATTCGTGCTTGCATCGAGGCTCCAGATGCTCAGTGGTTTCACGAGCGATCCAGGTGCCATC
>Ga0335074_10016913_pt1 | contig 10269 bp, 6 predicted proteins | sample Lox_Sample_23_FD_206715 | JGI IMG/M metagenome (GOLD analysis project Ga0335074, IMG submission 206715) | Soil microbial communities from Loxahatchee National Wildlife Refuge, Florida, United States - Lox_Sample_2.3 | ecosystem: Environmental > Terrestrial > Soil > Wetlands | place: USA: Florida...
GGATGCTCTCGCGGTTTGCCGCGGTGCCGCGGCCGGTCACCCTCGGGCTGGCGGCCCCCTTTGCCCGGCCGGCCCGGACGCTGGTGACCGTGACCGCGATCCTCTTCGGCGCGGCCGCCGTGACCTTCGGCGCCGGGCTGGCGCTCTCGCTGGACCGGGTCGTGGCGGACAACCCGGGTGCCGCGCTCCCGGTACAGGTGTCATTCAGCCAGCCAGGCTCGGGACCGCGCCCGATGACCGTGGCACAGCGGCACGCCGTGGTCTCGGTGCTGGCCGCACAGCCGGGAACACTGCACTACGTCGCCGAGACCGGCGGCCAGCTGAGCCTGCCAGGGCTCCCCGAGACCGCGTCCGTCACTGCCTACGCCGGCGACCCAGCATGGAGCGGCTACGCGCTCATCTCCGGCCGCTGGTACTCCCGTTCCGCTGGTGCCGCCGAAGCCGACGTGAACACTCTGTTCCTCACCGAAACCGGCACCTCGGTCGGCTCGGCGTACACGCTCTACTCCGGCGGGCATCGCGACACCGTGGAGATCGTAGGTGAGGTGTTCGGCCCCGGCAAAAACCTTGACGTGTACCTGAGCCCGGCCACACTGGGCGCGATCGAACCGGGCGCCAGGCCGCAGCAGTTCGGCGTGGCGCTGCGCCCGGGAACCAGCCCCCTGGCCTACGCCAACACGGTGTCGGCGGCGCTCGGCCGCTCCTACCAGGCATCCTTCTCCGGCGGCCCGGGCAGGACGCTGGAAGCGGTGCTCGCGCTGATCGCGATGCTGACGATCGTGATCACGGCCGTCGCCGGGCTCGGCGTGCTCAATACCGTCGCATTGCAGATCCGGGAGCGGGCGCACGACATTGGGGTGTTCAAGGCGATCGGCATGACGCCGCGGCAGACCCTCGCGATGATCGTGTGCTCGGTGGCCGCGACCGGCCTGGCCGCCGGGATGGTCGCGGTCCCGGCCGGGGTATACCTGCACGACGCCGTGGTGCCGGCCATGGCGCATGCGGCGAATTCCGGGTACCCGGCGTCAATGATCTCGGTGTACACCCCGTGGGAGGCCGCCCTGCTCGCGATGGCCGGCCTGATCATCGCCGTCGCGGGTGCGCTCGGCCCGGCCAGCTGGGCGGCCGGCACCCGCACCGCCTTCGCGCTGCGGGCCGAGTGACAGCCCCTCATCGGCTTGATGCAGCCGCAGCGCCAGGGCAGGGCAGGCCCGGACGGCGCGGCGCGCGTGCCGTTCCAGGCTCGGAGGCACGTCAGCGACGATCACCGGGTAGCCCCACTCGTCGAGCTCGATGCGCTCGGGCAGCAGGTCGGCGCACAGGCCGTGGCCCGTGCACGCGGTGGGGTCCCAACGCAGCCGCCGCCTCACCGGCACCCGGCCGCCGCCCACGCGCAGGGCCGGCCGACGGCGTGGGCGCTCGCGTCGGAGGCGAACGCGGCCAGGGCGGAAGCGGCCATCCGGACCGCGCCGTCCGGATGACGGCACGCGCCGCGGCCGGCGATCGCGCCGAGCCGACGGTGCAGTCTGTCCAGCACGTCGCCACAGCGCCGTCCGCGCGCGAGCTGGGCGAAGTCCTCGGCCACGGCCGGGAGGCCGAACATGCACGGCCCGCACTGGCGTGCGCTCTGGCGGGCCAGGAACCCCAGGATGCGTGAGGTCTCTGTGAGCCCGCAGCGGCCGGCCGAGAGCGCGAAGATCACGCCCGCACCCGGCGACGCCCCGGCGTCCCGCATCCCGGGAGCGGACAACGGCAGGCGGGAGACGTCCCGCGTGGCGTGCCAGGTGCCGAAGTACCCGCCCACGAGCACGGCGCCGTCTTCGCCGTAACCATCGCACAGCGTCAGCACGTCGCCGAGCCGGCTGCCTGCCTCGATCTCGTAGACGCCCGGATAGCCGACCGCGCCGCCGACGGTGATCAGCATGGTGCCGGGTGTGCCGGCGTGGCCTACCTGGCCGAACCAGTCCGGGCCGTAGCGCGCGATGAGGGCGACGTGAGCGAGCGTCTCGACGTTGTCGACCAGCGTGGGGCGTCCGCCGACCCCACGCTCGAAGGGACGGGGCGGCACGGCCGTGGGCCTGGCCTCGCCGCCGTTGAGCCAGCTGATCAGGGAGGTTTCCTCGCTGGCGACGTACCGGGACGGCAGCCCGTGGACCAGCATTGCCACCTCGTCCTGGCCGACGCGCTGGCGTTCGCTGATTGCCCGCAGCATGACGTCGGCCTGCCGGTTCCGCGCCTGGTCGAGGCAGATATGGACGACGCTCGCGCCCACGGCGCGCGCGGCGACCAGCGCGCCGTCCAGGACCAGGTGCGGGGCCTGGGCCAGCAGGGCCTGATCCTTCCGGCTGGCCGGCTCGCTTTCCACGCCGTTGGCCACCACGACCGCCGGGCCCCGCCGCTGCGCCACCGCGCGCATCTTGGTCGCGGTCGGGAATCCTGCTCCGCCCCGGCCGGTCAGTTGTGCCGCGGCGATGGCATCGGCGAGGTCCTGCGGGCTCTGTTGGCGGGCGGAGGGCAGCGGGCCGTACCGGTTGTGGTGCTCACGCAGGTCGGCAGGTCGCGTGGCGTGCTGCCAGCCGACGGTCAGGCGCCGGTGCGTGATCCGCCGCTGTGGCCAGGCGGACGGTTCATGGGCGTGCTGAGGCTCGGTCATCGCCGGCCCCCGGACCGCGAGGCGCGGCTGTGCAGGATCGCGGGCGGCGTCCCGGCCCGCTCGGCCCAGTGCGGCTGCAGCGGGCCGATGTAGACGAGGATGCCCGTGGCCAGCGGCAGCACCGCGGACGCGGCGAGGGCGGCGGTGCGGCCCGGGCCCGGCGCCATCAGCGACAGCCGCCACCACACGGCGCCGACGACCCCAGCCGCACATAGCGCGTCGAGCGTCAGCAGCCAGGGCACCTTGCTGTCGGTCCCGGTGCCCAGGCTGTGCCACAGCGCCACGGGCCAGCAGGCATACGCGAGCCAGTGCACGCCCCGCCAGGTGCGGCAGGAAAGCCGGTCCCGCAGCAGGCTCGTCACAGCGACCGCGAGCAGCATGTCGAACGCGACGGCGCCCAGGCCCAGCCAGAGCGGCCGGTAGGCGGAGTCGAAGGGAACGACGGCGGACGCAAAGCCGATCGGCGCGTAGCCGTCGGCGACCGTGGTCAGCACGTGCAGGGCCACGAGCGCGAGCACAAGCAGCGAAAGGTTGCGGTGCAGCCCCGCGGTGACCACGCGGGGCAGGCCATGTGCGGCGAATCTGGCGGTCCCCGCGATTCCGAGGACCACCGTGGCGGTGAGGAACACGAGCGCGACCACGCCGAACGCGCGAGTGGCGTACCAGAAGGCCATCGTTCAGGAACCGCCGGAGGACACCTGCGGGGCGGCGGGCGTGGGCGCCGGCTGCTGGGGCGGCGTCGTCAGCCGCTTCTGCTGGCTGGTGTGGTGCGGCGTCGCGCCGCTGGACGAGCCCGCCGAACGCGGAGCGGCCGGAGGCGACGGCGTGGCAGCCGGGGGCGACGGCGTGGCAGCCGGGGGCGGGGCCGGGGCGACGGTGCTGGCATGGCCCGGAGTCTCGTGCGCGAAGACCGTGCCCAGCCCGAGTGAAGCGGCCGCGGCCGTGCCCACGACCGCGAGCGAGATCGCTCTGGTGCGGCCGAGCAATTCGTCACGCCGTGCTGCTGCCGAGTGCTCCGACCGTCGCATGCCCGCCGTCAGTCCTCTCCGTGCGGCGCCGCAGTCAGCCTGCGGGGCCGCGCGGATGCGGCCCGTCAGCTAGCCTGCCCGGCGGGATACGCGAGACCGGTTCAGGACTTGTTCAGAACTGGTTAAGATCGCGGCGATTTATCCGGGGAGAGGGCCGCTGGCCTGCGTGAAACGCGGCGGGACGTCTCCAGCGGGAGCTCGATCGTGACGGTCAGGCCGCCCCCAGGCGTGTCCGACAGGGCGGCCGACCCGCCGCTGGCCGTGGCCAGCCGGTCGACGATCGCCAGTCCCAGGCCGGTGCCCCCGGCGCGGCCGCTGGCGAACCTCCGGAAGGCGGCCCGCTGCAGGTCGGTGCTCATGCCCTGGCCGTCGTCGGCTACGGTGACCCGGGCTGTGCCGTCCGCCGCGACCGCGCCGACCCGGATGGTCCGCCCCTCGCCCAAGGCGTCGAGCGCGTTGGCGAGAAGGTTGTCCAGTATTTGCTCTAGATGCCCCTCGCCGGCGAGCGCAACAACGGGCTCCGTGCGGGGGGCCGTGAGCCCGACCCCGCGTTCGTCGGCCGCTGGCTGCCATGCGGCGACCCGGTCCCGCAGCACGTCGCCCACGGCGACGCGCACCGGAGCGGCGGTGACGTTCTCCGCCCGCGCCATCGCCAGCAGGCCGTTCACCAGTCTCGACAGCCGCGCGATCTCCTGCTGGGCGCCAGCCAGCTCGGCGGCGGTCGCCTCATCGGCGTCCTCGCCGAGCAGGTCAAGCCGGAGCCTCAGGGCAGCCAGCGGAGTGCGGACCTGGTGGGACACCTCGGCCATCATTGACTGCTGCCCTTGCACGAGGGACTGCAGGCGGACGGCCATCGCGTTGAAATCCGCCGACAGAGCACGGATCTCCGGGGGGCCCGAGCCGACGCTGGCCCGCGTGCCGAGCGCGCCGTCGCCGAGCCGGCGGGCCGCGCCGGCCAGGCTGGTCAGGGGCCGGCTGGCCCATCGCGCCAGGCCAGCAGCGATGGCCGCGGCGGCGAGCAGCCCCGCGGCCGAGACCACGCCGATCAGCGCCCAGAGCACCGCCACGCGGTGATCGAGCGACCCCGCCGGCCGCGACAGCACGACGGTGCCGATCGCCCCGCTGCCCGAGTCCGGCACGATCGGCACCCATACGATGAGTCGGCCACTGGCGGTGGAACTGTGAACGGCCGTCGAGGGCGGACCCGGCTTCGGGCCGCTGGCCAGCGGGGCAGTCGCCGTCCCGGCCACCTTGTCTCCGGCCGCGTCGTAGGCGGCTACCCGGTCGCCCTGCCGGGCCAGAGCCCTGACCGACCGGTCCAGGGCAGGGCTCACCACATGGTCGTCGAGTCGCTCCTCGGCGATGTTGGCCAGGGCCGTGGCCGTCGCCGTCGTCTCGTCGGTGAAAGCCCGCCGCTCCTGCGCCGTGGTGAGCAGCCCGAGCGGCACGGCCAGGATGGCCAGCAGCGCCGTGATCAGCGCCATGACCGCGATGACGATCCGGCGGGTCATTACGGATCGCCGAGCCGGAACCCGCGGCCGTAGACGGTCTCGATCAGGCCCGCCGCACCAAGCTTCTTGCGCAGCGCGGCGATGTGGACGTCCAGCACCTTGGTCGGCCCGTACCAGTTGGAGTCCCACGCGGTCTCGAGGATCTCCTGCCGGCTCCGGACCCGGCCGGGGTCGAGCGCCAGGCATTCCAGGATGTCGAATTCCTTCGGTGTCAGGGCGATCTCCTGGCCGTCCACGGCCACCTTGCGCGTCCGGACGTCGACCGCGAGCGGGCCGTGCCGGATGACGTCGCCGCCGGGGCGGGCCCGCCGCAGCGCGGCCCGGATCCGGGCCAGGAGCTCGCCGAGGCCGAACGGCTTGACCAGGTAGTCATCGGCGCCGGCGTCGAGCGCCACGATGCGGTCGGCCTCCTCGCCGTAGGCGGTGACGACGAGGATCGCGGCATCCGAGCGCTGCCGCAGCTCGCGGCACACGGCAACGCCGTCGGTGTCGGGAAGCTCGAGGTCCAGCAGCACAACGTCGGGGTCGGGGCGGCGCAGGGCCTCGCGGCCGGTGACGACGTGGTCCACCTGGTAACCGCCGCGCGACAGCGCGCGCACGAGCTGAGCGGCGATGCTGAGGTCATCCTCGACGATGAGCACGCTCGCGTTCGCGGCCACGGACCGAGAGTCCGTCACAGAGGGCACTGACATGTAACCCACCGTAGGCGAGGAACGCCCCTGGTCACGTCCGGACGCACACACGGCGCAGGCCGGGCCACCCGGTCTGGAACGATGACGCCATGACCGCTTCCACCGCCGGCCCTCCCGGCGAGGCGCCTGGAGCTGGCCTGATCGAGGCCCTGCACGTCAGCGGCCCGGCACCGCAGCACCGGGACAAGCTCATGCTGTTCGGGCGATTCGTGGGCTCGTGGGCCATCCACTGGTCCGGCGCCTCCGGGCAGCAGGCCACCGGCGAGCTGCACGTCGGCTGGGTGCTCGGTGGCCGTGCCGTCCAGGACACCTGGATCGTCCCCGGGCGCGGGCAGCCCGGCGAGGGCGAGCCGCCGCTGGCCTTCCACGGGACGACCGTCCGCTTCTACGACCCGGTCATCGGCGGGTGGCGCTCCACCTGGATCGAGCCGGTCAACCAGCGGGTCCGGCGGTTCATCGGCCGACCCCAAGCGGACGACATCGTGCTGCTCAGCGACGAAGACGAGCCCCAGCTGCGGTGGCGGTTCACCGACATCCGCCCGGACTCCTTCACGTGGATCGGCCAGTCCTCCACCGACGGCGGCGCCACCTGGAACCTGGACGAGGAGATGCACGCCACGCGGGCCAGCGGCGCTCGTTCCGGCTGAGCTACTTCACGAAGTACCAGTTCTCCGGGTTGATGCTGAGCGTCGCGCTTTGCGGCAGGGCACCCTTCAGGTTGTCGGCGACCTCGGTTAGCTGGGACGCGGCGTACGGAGACCAGATCTCCGGGAGCTGCTGGGACAGGTAGTTCTGCCAGGTGTACATGTACTGCAGGTTGCCGCTGGTCAGCGTCTTGTCGATCAGCGCGTCGTTGGTCTGGCTGCAGTATCCGCCGATGTTGGCCACCGCGCCGCACATGAACAGCGTGTCGCCGGTCGGCAGGAAGTCCGGCGAGAACGTCCAGCCGAGACCGTAGTAGGCCATGTCCCAGTTGCACGGGATGTGGCCGACCACGCAGTTGCCGCCCGCGCCTACCTCACCGGCCGGCTTCGGCTCCACGTTGAGCTTGATGCCGACCAGCTCCGCGTTGGACTGCAGCTGCGCCATCATCGACGTGATCCAGCCCACCCCGCTCGCGTACGGGAAGACGAAGCTGAGCGTCTTGCCCTTGGCGATTCCGGGCCCGCACTTGGCCGGATCGGCACAGGTGCTGACCCCACCCGGGACGACCTTCCAGCCATGGCTGGTCAGCAGTGCCTTGGCCTTGCTCGGGCTGTACGGGAACGGGCCGACGTTGGAGGCGACCTCTGCCTTCCCCGTCGCCGACAGGAACTGGGTTGACGGGGTGCTGCCCACCGGGCCGACCGTCGGCACGCCGTAGCCGCGCAGCGGGCCGTCGATCACCGCTTCCTGGTTGGTCAGGTACGCCATCACCTGCCGGAAGTACAGCTGCTTCAGGATCGGGGCGTTGCCGGTGCTGCTCTGCTCGTTGACCGAGTAGTAGTCGATCCCGAATGCGTACAGCGGCGAAAGGGTGTAGCCCCGCAGCGGGTTGGCGCCGGTCGTCGCGCCCGGCTTCTTGGCCGGGGCGTCCTGCGTCGGCAGGTACCCGTAGTCGACCTTGGTACTGGAGCTCGGCGACTGCAGGACGTCGTACTCGGCGGAGTCCGTGGTGAACGGCACCTCCTGGAATGCGGCCAGCTTCGGCTTGATTGGGCCCGAGTACTTCTTGTTCGGCACGAACGTCATGTGCCCGTCGGAGCTGAACGCGCTCAGGTGCCACGGCCCGTCCACGATCTGCCAGATGGGTGACGTCGCGTAGCCGGCCATGTTCTGCGACTGGCTGTTCAGGTAGCTGTAGACAGCCGCGCAGTCGCTGACCGTCGTGTCGCAGCTCGACGGGCCGGACGCGGTCCGGTCCCAGGCGGCTGGGATGGGCGTGATCTGGCTCAGCTCGTTGTACTGGAACCAGGTCGGCGAGTAGGCCTTGTTCATCACCATCGTCAGCTCGGTCGGGCTGACCACCTTGATGTCGCGCACGTCCTGCGGGAACCCGGTGCCCAGCCCCCAGTCCTGCGGCACGGCCAGCAGCATATTCAGCCAGAACACCACGTCCTGGGCCGTCACCTGGGTGCCGTTGGACCACATGTAGTGCTTCAGCTTGACGGTGACCGTGGTGCCGTTGAACGTCGCCGGGTAAGCCAGGCTCAGCGACTTGTTCAGCGTGGGCTGCGCCCCCGTCCCGAACCAGTACAGCGGCCGGTACATCAGCCACTGCAGGTCGAAGATGTTGGCGTTGCTCGCGACCGCGCTGTCCATGAACGGGAAGATGTAATCTGGCGGGCTCGACGGATACTCCGCCATCACCGCCGTGCCGCCCTTCACCGGCGTATTGCCGGAGGACCCGGTCGTGCCGGAGCTGCTGCACGCCCCCGCCACCAGGGCGAGCGCTACCGCACCCACACCCGCCGCGAACATCCCGCGGTGCCGTCTGAACCTGGACCTGCCCTGCCGCTGCGGGGGCGACTGCATCGTCGAATCTCCTTAGCCCGGCGAACCGCCAGCCGAACGTGCCCAAACGCGGGCACGACATCAGACGGGCGCGGTGGCCCACCGGTATCTGATCCCCGGTGTCCCGCGCCGTCGCATCGAAGCGGCGCTGACGCCGACCGGCGGCCACACCGCTAGGGTCCTGCGCCGCTCGAGGCCGGCAGCAGGCACGTAGAAAAACGTTTGTCTTGTATGAATCTAGGGCGCTGGCAAGGACCCCCTCAAGAGAAACGGCGGCGATGCTGCGGAATCGATATCAAGCCGGGCACAACACCCGCGAGGATCACAGCCGGGCGGTTCCCGCCACCGCAGACGGTGAACTGACGGCTCAGCCGGCCCACTCGGTCTTCATCTCGGGTGCCGCGTGGATGCACACCAGCCTGGCAAGGGCGACTGCACACCGGCGCGGCCGCTGAACTCCCCGGGCCTAAATTCGCTGGGGTCAGGCCGGCCGCTCTGTCTACGATCGGCGCATGCCGAGCTATGAGCCAGTTGACCTGTCCGCTGCCTGCAACGCTGGTGTGGAGGTTCTTCGCGATGAGCCGGGTGACGTTCCGCTCGGGCGGGTGGAGCTGCGCGGCCTGCCGTTCCTGATCGGGTCGGAGCCGCACCCCGCGGAGCGGTGTTTCCTGCTGCCCGGCGGCCCGGTGCCGGTGGAAATCGGGCGGCTCGCGCAGCGGGTGATCGTCGCGCACCGGCTACTCGAGCCGGGCGCACCGGGCGGTCATGCTGCCGGGCAGACCGTCGCGGAGTACGCGTTTCACCTGTCCGGCGGCGAGGTCGTGGTCGCGCCCATCCGGGAGCGGTTCGAGATCCAGGTTGTGCCGCCCGGGTGGGGACGTCTGCCGTTCCTCGCGGTCACCGACACCAGCGACCACAAGATGGCGCGCTTCGAGGGCAAGTGGGCCGACTCCGGGGCTCGCCTGGCCGAGCACGACCTGGGATGGCCCGCCGGGTACTTCCTGTGGTGCTGGGACAACCCTCATCCCGGCCGGGCGGTCGAACGGATCGAGTTCATCCCGCGCGGCGCACGCTTCATCGTGGCCGGCGTCACGACCAGCGACATGGATGAGCACCCCTTCGTCCGCGAGCCAGGGCGCCCGGTGCGGATCGTGCCGAAGGACGGGCGGGGCGGAGTCTTCGATGTGGACGTTGACCGGGGTACCGCGACCTATCCGCAGCCGCTGCCAGGCGAGGACGACCGTGGCGGATGGGGGGCGACCGACGGAACAGCCGCGTACACGGCGATCGCCGCGCTGCCGTCGGCGACCGTGACCGTGCGGCAGGGCGGAACCGAGCTCGGCCGGGTGCGCTGGGCAGACGTGGAGCGTGACGGGCAGGCGGATGCCGGCCGGGTCTCGCTCGAGCTGGTGGAGGGCGGCCGCAACTGGGTGCACGTCAGCGTCGTCGACGACGCCACCGGGCGGCCGGTGCCGTGCCGGGTGCATTTCCGCTCGGCCGCGGGGGTTCCCTACCAGCCGCACGGCCACCACAATTACGTCACGCAGAATCTCGGCAGCTGGCATTACGACGTCGGCGGCGACGTCCGGCTGAGCCAGCGCAGCTACGCCTACATCGACGGCACCTGCCAGGGATGGCTGCCGCGCGGCGACGTCATCGTGGATGTCACGCGCGGGTTCGAGTACGAACCGCTCCAGCAGACCGTGCGGATCGAGCCGGGCCAGCGGGACCTCACGCTGCGGATCAGGCGCGTCGCCGACCTGGCCTCGGACGGATGGTTCTCCGGCGACTCGCACGTGCACTTCCTGTCCACCCCGGGCGCTCAGCTCGAGCAGAGGGGTGAGGAACTGGTAGAGAGCATTGTTGCCCGCGTGCTGAATACCTTGACCGCG
>Ga0335074_10016914_pt1 | contig 10269 bp, 9 predicted proteins | sample Lox_Sample_23_FD_206715 | JGI IMG/M metagenome (GOLD analysis project Ga0335074, IMG submission 206715) | Soil microbial communities from Loxahatchee National Wildlife Refuge, Florida, United States - Lox_Sample_2.3 | ecosystem: Environmental > Terrestrial > Soil > Wetlands | place: USA: Florida...
TAGGTCATCGAGTGGAGGACCTGCTCCTTGGCCTTGCGGTACAGCCGTGACCGCTGACCCCGGTAGCCGCTGGCCCGTTCGAGGACAACCTTGCGCTTCTTGTGGGCGTTGGTCGCCCGCTTCACGCGTGCCATTGCTCTGTCTCCCTCGCGCGGGCCGGGCTACCTGCCCAGCAGCTTCTTGATCTCCCTGACGTCGCTCTGCGCGACCGTCACTTCTCCATAAAGCCGCCGCGTCACGCGGGACGACTTGTACTCGAAATGGTGGTTACGGTTGGCGCGGCGGCGCATCACCTTGCCGGTACCGGTCAGCCGGAATCGCTTCCCGGTGCCGCTGTGTGTCTTCATCTTCGGCATCGTCGCCGTCGTCTCCGTTTCTAAGTCTCTTACCGCGGCGTTCACCACGGTGCGGCCAAGGCGCGCAGCGCTCACTGTCCCCGGCGCCTTGCGGCGGATCCGGGGGGATCGTCCCCCCGAAGGTAACGCTGCGCCGGGGATCACTCCGGGCCCCGGGTGCCGGTTAGGCCGGACCCGGTACCGCGGCGCCGTCGGCGGCTGGCTCGGCTGCCTCGGGCTCGGAAGCCCCCGCCGCATCCACGCGCGGGCTGGGCACTGACCTATTGTGCGATTGCCCGGCGTGTGCCTTGGTCTCGCTCTTCTTCTTGTGCGGGCCGATCACCATGATCATGTTCCGCCCGTCCTGCTTGGGCTGCGACTCCACGAAGCCGAGCTCCTCAACGTCCCCTGCGAGACGCTGCAACAAGCGGAAGCCCAGTTCGGGCCGTGACTGCTCACGTCCCCGGAACATGATCGTCACCTTGACCTTGTCCCCCGCCTTGAGGAACCGCTCGACGTGGCCCCTCTTGGTGCCGTAGTCGTGCGGGTCGATCTTCGGCCTGAGCTTGATCTCCTTGACGATCGTCTGGGTCTGGTTCTTGCGCGACTCCCTGGCCTTGACCGCGGCCTCGTACTTGAACTTGCCGTAGTCCATGAGCCTGGCGACCGGGGGCCGTGCGGTGGGCGCTACCTCGACCAGGTCGAGGTCCGCCTCCTGGGCAATCTTGAGTGCCTCGTTGATCGAGACGATCCCGATCTGTTCTCCCTTCGGTCCGACCAGCCGGACTTCGGAAGCACGGATGCGCTCGTTGATACGCGCTTCGGCGCTGATGTGACCTCCATGAGCCTATCTCCCGCGGCCGGCGTTTCCGGCCACGGCACGTGCCTCGCCCACGGCGTTTCCCGGTGCCAGTCCCGATCCGACGCCGCCCGCGGGGGGCGGATCGGACGGTACTGCACACGAGAAAGCCCCGCGAGCGATGCGCTCCGCGGGGCAACCACAAACTACGGCGCTGTCCCGCCGGCCCCTCAGGGCCGCGGACTACGCCGTGCCGCCGATCCCGGCGACGCACGCGCTCTCGCGCCATAACATCGCTGGGACTGGCTGGCCAGACCCGCCTGCCTCGGTGTAAACCGGGCTGACCGGGTGGGAGGTGGTCCTCCGCTTCGCGCGCCCGGCACCGAAGCACCGGGCTGTAACAATCAACACTAACAGCACTTGGCCGCATCGTGGTATTCCCGCCGGGATAGGGCAACATGTCCCGGGGGCTGTGGCCACGGACCGTTCCGTATAAAGATTTCTTAGTTGAGCACGCGGTTGGTGAAGGTACGGATGCCCAGGTAGCCGAAGACCACGGTGCCGCCGACCAAAGCGAGCAGCACGGCCCACAGCGGCATGTGGCCGAGCACCGGGGTGAGCACGGCCCGCAGGCCCTCAGACATGTACACCATGGGGTTGACCAGGACCGCGATCTGCAGCCAGCGGATGTGGTGCAGCGCCGACCAGGGATAGTAGACGCAGCCGAGCATGGTGGCGGGCAGCAGGATCACCGCGAACAGCATCTGCATCTTGCGCGGGTCCATGGCCGTCCCGAGCAGCAGCCCGAGCGAGGCGGTCAGCAGCGACGCGGCGGCCAGGATCACGACCAGCAGCGCCCAGTTGGTCACGTGCACGTGCGGAGCCTGGCCCGAGGCGTGTACGAACAGCACGATCGGGAACACGATGCAGGCGCCGATGAACGACTGGACCGCGCCGGCCACGATCTTCTGGATGGCAAGCACCCGGATCGGCACCGGGGCAAGTGCCCGGTCCTCGATCGTGCGCTGCCAGGAGAACTCCATGACCAGCGGGAACGTCACCGCCATGATGCCCTGCATGAGCAGCATGGAGGCCATCAGGCCCGGCACGAGGATCGTGGCGAAGTTGATGCCGCCCCTGACGCTCGCCCCAGCGGCCGCGGCGCCGCTCCCGAGGTTGAAGCCGCCGCCGATCTTGGGGAACACGTAGGCGAAGACGAACACGAAAAGCAGCGGTTGCATGACCGCCCGGGTGAACAGGGAGATGGCGTTGCGCCTCAGCACCCGGAACTCCCTGGCCATCATGGCCCGGAACGTCCGCAGCGTGGTAGGCCGCGGTACCGGGGCATCGTCGATCAGGGCCGCGATCTCGGCCGACGAGGGTACTCCGGCGGGCTCCGTCGCCTGGGCGGGCGACCTGCTTGTCGTGGTGGCCATTACTCTCGGTACTCCCGTCCGGTCAATGTGAGGAACACGGTCTCCAGGCTGGGTTTGAGCTGGGTCGCGTCGCGGACGGTCAGCCCGGCGGCCGACCCGGCGGTGACGAGTTCGCCGAGCACGCCCTCGGGTTCGCGGGTGAATACCCGGACGAAGTCGCCGTCGGACTCCACCTTGGTGACTCCTGGACGCTGGCCGAGCCCGGCTCGCGCGGCCAGGTCATCCGGAATCGCGTTCTCGTACCTGACCGTGATCACCGTCTCCGCTCCCGCGCCGTCCTTGAGCTCGTTCACGGTGCCCGAGGCGAGCACCTCGCCGTGGTCCATGACGGCGATCTCCTCGCACAGTGCCTCGGCTTCTTCCATGTAATGAGTGGTCAGCAGGATGGTCTGCCCCTCGGCGTGCAGCACGCGGAGGATGTCCCACAGGTTCACCCGGGTCTGCGGGTCCAGGCCGGCCGTGGGCTCGTCGAGGAACAGCACGTCTGGCCGGTGCACCAGGGCGCGGGCGATGAGCAGCCGCCTGGCCTGGCCGCCTGACAGGTCGGTGGACATCGCCTTGCGCCGGTCGGCCAGCCCGAACACCTCGAGCAACTGCTCCGCGCGGCGCGATGCCTCGCGCAGGGTCAGGCCGAAGAACCGGCTACGGAACTCCAGGTTCTCGGCCACGGTCAGCTGCATGTCCAGTGTGTTGTTCTGGGTCACGACGCCGATCCTGCGCTTGACCCCGACCGGGTCGGCCACCACGTCAAGGCCGGACACCCAGGCCCGGCCGCCGGTGGGCAGGATCAGCGTGGTCAGCATCCCGATCGTGGTGGACTTGCCCGCGCCGTTCGGCCCGAGCAGCCCGAAGAACTGGCCGGAGGCGACGGACAGGTCGATGCCGCGCACGGCGTGCACGTCCCCGCGGGACGACTTGTAGGTCTTGCGCAGATCCTCGGTGCGGATCGCGTACTCGGCCGATTCCGTCATGATGTCAACCTATGTTGACGAGAGCCTGGTGTCAACTTTGGTTGACGGCTTCGGGCCACCGGCCGCGCTCCTTCCTGGTCAGTTCGCTGAACTGGCCGATCATGTCGACGAAGAACTTGCGGATGACCGGCTCGTCGGCCGGGCTCACGAAGTCGAACGCGGCACGCCACTGAGGCCCGGCCAGCGCCTGGTAGTCCTGGCAGATGCGCCTGCCCTCCTCCGTCACGTAGAGCCTGACCACACGCCGGTCCCCTGGGTCCCGGCGCCGCTCCACGTAGCCCTCGCGCACCAGCGTGTCGACCACAGAGGTCAGCGTGCCTGGCGTCGACCACCCGCGGGCCGCCACGTCGCTCGACTTTAGCCCGTCGGCGTCAAGCAGCACCCGCAACACGCCTAGCCCGGCCGGGCTGATGCGCAGGCCCGCCTGGGCCAGCGTGCTGGCATAGAAGGCGCCCATGACCCTGGAGGCGGCCAGCAGCAGCGCCTGGAACGGCGCGTCCTCGGGAATGCCATCCGCCGGATCCCCGCAGATCCATCCTGAGAACGCGGCGCCATGGTCTTCAGCCCCCTGCATGGCGATAGTCTCCACCACAGCTATTTCCATGTCAAATGATTTGAGGTCAAAATTCCCGAGCCCAACCCCTGTGCTCTGCATTTCTCCCCGAGAGCCGACCCCTATGCTCTGCTCTCTCCCCCGAGCCCACCCTTATGCTTAGGCGGAGTGAGTAGCGTCACAAGCGAGCAGGGCCAGTCCCTCCCGGACAAGTCGGCCTCGCTCGCGACGGTACCCGGCCCCCGCACGCCGCGCTGGGCCGGATGGCTCGTCATGGGCTTGTACCTGCTTGCTTCCTTCGCGTTGACCTGGCGGCTGTGGGCCGATCCGGCCGGGCGGATGGTGGCAGGCAACCCCGGGGACATCAACCTGTTCGCCTGGTTCATGCGGTACAGCGCCACCGCCGTCTCGCATGGCCGGCTCCCGGCGCTGGTCACGACCGGGCTGAACGCGCCACAGGGCATCAACCTGATGTGGAACACCTCGGCGTTGCTTCCCGGTGTCGTGCTGGCCCCCGTGACGCTGCTGGCCGGGCCGCAGACCAGCCTGACCATCCTGCTGACCGCCGGGTTCGCCGGTTCCGCGGCCAGCTTGTTCGTGGTGCTGCGCCGGTGGGGCGCCAGCGTCACCGCGGCCGGGATAGGCGGCGCGGTGTACGGTTTCTCCCCCGCTCTGCTCGCCGCGGGCATCGGCCACTTCCATCTCCAGTTCGCGGTTTTGCCTCCGCTGATCATCGACGCGCTACTGCGGATCCTCACCGGCCGCGGCCGCGCGGGCAGGTCGGCCCAGCGGTCAGCGCTGCGGTCCGCCCTGTGGTCGGGGCTGTGGCTCGGGCTGCTCGTCGCGGCGCAGCTGTTTACCGGGGAGGAGTTGCTGGCCGACACCGGCGTGGCCGCGGCGGCGGTGGTCGCGGTCCTGGTCATCGGCCATCCGCGCGCGACGTTCGGGGCGGTGCGCAGCCGGGCCTGGCCGATGCTTGGTGGCCTGGGCGTAGCCCTCGCCATCGCCGCGGCCGCCTGCGCGCGGGCCTTGTGGGTGCAGTTCCGCGGGCCGCTGGCCTCGCACGGCAGCCCCTGGGTGGTCAGCGAGTTCCACAGCTATCCGTACGCATTCGTGACCCCCTCGGCCGGGCTGCTGTTCCACACCAGGGCCAGCGCGGCGGTGGTCGGGGTCTATCCCGAGCCGCTGCCTGAATACCTGGCCTACCTGGGCTGGCCGCTGCTCGGCGTGCTTGTCGTCGCGGCGATCTGCTTCTGGCGGGATCCGAGGGTTCGGGTGGCCGCCGTGACCTTCGCGCTGCTCGAGCTGTTCTCGCTTGGAGTGGTAAGCGAGACGGCGGGCGGCTGGCACTACCCGGCCTCGATCCTGCCATGGCACTGGCTGGCGCACCTCCCTTTGCTCGCCGACCTGCTCCCCGACCGGTTGTCCATCCTGGCCGACGGCGCGGCGGCGGCGCTGCTCGCGTTCGCGCTTGATCGCGCGCGCGGACTTGGCTGGCGAGTCCGAGGGCACCGGGTGGCCGGGCTGCTCGCGACCGTGGTCGCGGTGCTGGCCGTGCTGCCGCTGATTCCGCGACCGGTGGCGGTGGCCGACGTCACCCCGCTGCCGGCCGGCTGGCGGGCCGCCTTCGCCGGGCTGCGGCTGACCGCCGGTGACCCCGTTCTTCTCATTCCCGATATCAGGCTGGGCCTGCGCTGGCAGGCCACCAGCGGCGTGCCAGGCTCGATGATCGGCGGCGGCGCGACCACCGAGCCAGGTCCCGGCGGCCAGGGCACCAGTTACGTCGACCAGAGGCGCCCGACCGCGAATTACCTCGAGCGGCTCTACCTCGGGTTGCCGAGCGGGTCCGGACCCTCGCGCGCGACGCTGCAGGCGGACCTCGCGTACTGGCAGCCAGCCGCGATCGTCGCCGTCACGACCCGGAACACGCGGCTCGGGCGTTACCTGACCGCCAAGTTCGGCCCGCCCACGATCAGCGTCGGTGACATGGTTGCGTGGCGGCAGCCCGCCCTGCGGGCCCCGCCCGGTAGGTTAGCTCCTTACGGAGGGAAGTGACGCGCATGTCTGGCCTGGAGATGATCGTCATCACCGGCGGGGCCGGGTTCCTCGGCTCGCACCTGTGCGAGCGGCTGCTGGCAGACGGCTGTTCGGTGACATGCCTTGATAACTTCTGCACCGGGACCCCGGCCAACGTGGCGCACCTGATCGAGAACCCCAGGTTCCGGCTGATCCGCTACGACGTCACCGAGTACCTGCACGTAGGCGGCCCGGTGGACGCCGTGCTCCACTTCGCCTCTCCCGCGAGCCCGGTCGACTATCTCGAGCTGCCGATTGAAACGCTCAAGGTCGGCTCGATCGGCACCATCCATGCGCTGGGGCTGGCGCGGCAGAAGGGCGCACGCTTCCTGCTCGCCTCCACCTCGGAGGTCTACGGCGACCCGCTGGTCCACCCACAGGGCGAGGACTACTGGGGCAACGTGAACCCAGTGGGGCCGCGCGGCGTCTACGACGAGGCCAAGCGGTTCTCCGAAGCGCTGACCGTGGCCTACGCCAAGAACCACGGCGTGGACACGAAGATCGTGCGCATCTTCAACACCTACGGTCCGCGGATGCGCCCGAACGACGGGCGCGCCATCCCCACGTTTATTCGCCAGGCATTGGCCGGCGAGCCGATAACCGTGTCAGGTGACGGCAGTCAGACCCGGTCGGTCTGCTACGTCAGCGACCTCGTGGAGGGCATCCTGAAGTTGCTGGAATCGTCGCATCCGGGCCCGATGAACATCGGTAATCCGGGCGAGCTGCCGGTGCTTGAGCTGGCGGAGATGATCCGGCGCATGACGGGATCGCAGTCGCCGATCACCTTTACCCCGCGCCCGCAGGACGATCCGATGGTGCGCCAGCCGCGGATCGACCTCGCCCGCCAGGTTCTCGGATGGAAGCCGCAGATCAGCCTGAACGAAGGCCTGGCGCGCACGATCGAGTGGTTCCGGGCGCCCCGAGGGCGAGCGGGAGATACCACATGAGCGGGGCGGCGAAGCTGTCCATCCTGATCCCCGTGTACAACGAGGCCAGGACCGTGGAGACCTTGGTCAAGCGGGTCCTCGATGTCGGCTTCTCCTGCCCGGTTGAGATCATCATCGTCGATGACGCCAGCACCGACGCGACCGCCGAGATCCTCAGCCGCTTCCACGATGAGCGGCTGGTCAAGCTGCGGCATCCGGTGAACCGGGGCAAGGGAGCCGCGATCCGCACCGGGGTGGGCGCGGCCACCGGTGAGTTCATGGTGCCGCTCGACGCGGACCTGGAGTACCAGCCGGAAGAGATCCCCAAGCTGCTTGAACCCGTGCTCAGCGGCGAGGCCGAGGTGGTGTTCGGCAGCCGCAGCTTCGGCAGCCACGCTGCGTATTCGTTCTGGTACGTGATGGGCAACAAGGCGGTAACCACTTTCGCCAACGTCTTGTTCAACGCGTACATCGCCGACCTGGAGACCTGCTACAAGCTGGTGCCCCTCGACCTGCTCCGCAGCCTGCGGATCCGCTCCGAGGGGTTCGGCATGGAGGCCGAGATCACCGGCAAGCTGCTGGCCCGCGGGATTCGCCCGTTCGAGGTGCCGATCACCTACCGGGCCCGCAGCCGGGAAGCGGGCAAGAAGATCACATGGCGGGACGGGGTGGACGCGATCTGGATCCTGGCCAGGATCAGGCTGAGCACGTGGCGCGGGAACAGGCCGGCCTGACGTGAAAGCGCTCAGGGGCGACCGGCAGATCCAGTGCGACGTGCTGGTGGCGCTGTCGGGGTGCCGCAACCACCGCAAGTGGTTCGCCGAGTTCGCCCGGCCCTACCTGGGTGATCACCCGATCGAGATCGGCAGCGGTCTCGGCGACTACGCACGGCAATGGATCCCGCTAGTCGGGCGGTTCACCGCCACCGACGCGGATGAGGCCATGATCGTGGTGCTGAAAAGGGAGCTTGCCGGGTACCCGCACGTGGACGTGCGCCAGATCTGGCTGCCGACCACCGCCGTGGCCGAGCATTCCTGCCTTATCTCCTACAACGTGCTCGAGCACATCGAGGATGACGTCGGGGCGCTGCGCAGCATGGCCGGCCTGGTCAGGCACGGAGGGCACATCGTCCTGGTCTGCCCGGCGTTCCCGTTCGCGATGAGCCCAGTCGACGTCGCGACCGGGCACGTCCGCCGCTACACCACGCGAGCCATGAGGACGGCGCTGACCGGGGCCGGGCTCGAGGTGGTGGACCTGCGATACGCCAACTCCCTCGGTCTGGTCTGCTACTACGTGTTCACCAGCCTGCTGCGGCGGCAGCCGGCCAGCGGCGGCACGATGACGTTCTACGACCGGGTCGTGGTCCCGCTCGTTCACGGCGCCGAGCGGCTGATCAAGCGACCGCCGTTCGGCCAGTCCGTGGTAGCGGTCGCGCGGGTGCGCTAGTCCTGGGGACGCCAGTCCGCATAGTGTGCCGCGGCAGGTTTGCCCGTCAGCGCCTTCCCCTGGGTCGCCGTGAAGCCCCGGCACCCGCGGTTCCCGCCCTTCCGCGCATAGACCGGGCGAAACCTGACAGAGTGAACCCCCGGATTCAATGAACCCAGGGTTCAGCTCGTTCCCGGACGACACCAGCCCGGGCCGGACGCGGGGCGGTAGCCGGACAGCGGCCGCTAGCCGGACGCGGGGCGGTAGACCGTGGCGCCGTCGGCGCGGTAGGCGAAGCGGAAACCGGTGGCGGACAGGTACCGCGACAGGGTCTGGGCGTGGTCCTCAGGCTGCCACACCACGACCCAGCCGACGTGCAGCGTCCGCAGGTCAGCGCGGGCCGCAGTGATCTGCGCACGGCTCACCGCGTGGCCCAGCTGGGCGTTGTTGAGCTGGACATAGAAGAGGTGGCGTTTGATCGCGGCGATCGTCTGCGTGGGGACCCAGGAGGTGTAGCAGATGGCCCGCGGGTGACCGTCGGCGGTCGCCATCAAGATGGCCTGGGCGGCGGGCTCGAGGCCATAGGAGGGCACGTTGTCCAGCCCGAACGGCACGTCGACCACGATCGAGTCCGAATGGTCGGCGGCGATCGGGCGGTCCAGGGCGGTGAACGTGGTGGGCATGACCGGCAGGCCGAGCGGAGTGCCCGTCCAGCCAGCTTCGAGGGCGCCGAGGAGCGCAACCACGATGATCAGCGGCCAGGCCCACGGTTTCCCGCGGGAGGCGCCGCTCCGGATCCCCTGCCCCGCCAGCCAGTCGACCGCCGCGCCGGCCAGCAGGGCGGCGCCGACCAGGCCGAGCAGGGCCAGCCGGTCCGCCTCGCGGAAAATCGACAGCCCAGGGACCCGGATGAACCAGGTGTACGGCATCAGCGCCGAGACCCGCACGCCTTGCCAGGTCTGGGCCAGCGGCACGTACCGGTGGTGGCCAACGTACAGCACCGGCCCGAGCGCCAGCGCGGCGCCGCCGAGCCAGAGCAGGAACAGCAGCCAGGCGCTTCGCCTGCGCCAGCAGGCGATCAGCCCAAGCAGCGCGAGCAGGCTGAGCACCACGCCGAACGTGTTGAGCGTCTCGAAGCGCGTCTGGAAGATGTAGAGATGGCCCAGCCCGGTCAGCCCGTCATCGGCCAGCCGGGGCGACGGCGCGAACAGGCTGCTCAGGTTGGCCACCCAGGTGGAGTAGCCGAGCGACGCGGCGCTCGCGGTGTTGCCGCCCGCGCGGGCCTGCTGGATCATCGCGACCAGCTGCGGGCTCGCCACCACGACGCCCACCACCCCGGCCGCCACTACCGCCCGCAGCCGGATCGCCGCCACCTCCCTGGCCCGCGAGACCGCCAGCCACGGGACCAGGGCGAGCGCGGCGACGACCAGCGCCATCACCGCCGACTCCTGGTTGACCAGCGCCGAGGCGCCGAGCACCACGCCGAGGATCGCGCCCCGGCCGATCGCGGGACCGCGGCGCAGCCGGACGGCAGCCTCCAGCGTCAGCGGCAGGAACAGCGTGCCGTATGCGATGTTGATGTGGTACCAGTCCTGATAGGTCAGCATCGCCGACAGCCCGAAGAACGCCCCGGCCGCTATCGCGCCAGGCAGCGTGCGCAGCCACAACCGGGCCACCCGGTACATCGCGTAGCAGGCCAGGCCGGGCAGCACGATGATCAGCAGGTTGTAGGAGGCAGAAGGACCGAA
>Ga0335074_10016915_pt1 | contig 10269 bp, 8 predicted proteins | sample Lox_Sample_23_FD_206715 | JGI IMG/M metagenome (GOLD analysis project Ga0335074, IMG submission 206715) | Soil microbial communities from Loxahatchee National Wildlife Refuge, Florida, United States - Lox_Sample_2.3 | ecosystem: Environmental > Terrestrial > Soil > Wetlands | place: USA: Florida...
TTGTCGGATGTGGATCCAGGCTTCAACGCACATAACGTCGAGACGTTCAACATTTCCATGCCTCCCGCGATGGCGAACGCCACTCCGGAAGAGATTCGGGCGAAGCATCTTGCCCTCAACGATGCATTGGCTGCAATCCCCGGAGTCGCTGCGGTGTCGCAGACCTGGGGCGCGGTTCCGTTGAGCGGGGAAGACGATCAGTGGTTCTGGATCGACGGCCAGGCAAAGCCGCGGACCAACAATGAGATGAACTGGGTGATTGATTACATCGTCGATCCCGATTACCTGCGCGTGATGCAGATTCCGCTAAGGCGTGGCCGCTTTTTATCCCGCCACGATGACGAGCATGCGCCGCTGGTGGCCGTTGTCGACGAGGTCTTTGCGAACAAGTACTTTCCTGGTCAGGACCCCATCGGGAAACGCATTCACATCGACAATTACGGCGGCAAAGCGGCGGAGATTGTGGGCGTAGTGGAACACGTGAAGCAGTGGGGACTGGACACCGACGACACGCAGCAGTTGCGCGCGCAATATTATCTCGCATGCATGCAAGCCTCCGATGACTTTCTCCTTGGCGTGCGTTCGGGAACTTCCTTTATGGTGCGTTATACCGGCAGCTTGGCGCCTGTAATCGGGGGGCTGCGAAGCACTGCGCGCCGCATCAGTAACGAGCAGGTGCTCTTCGGCGAGGAGACCATGGAGAATATCGTCGCCGATTCGATGGCGTCCCGCCGTTTCGCCATGATCCTGCTGGGGTCGTTTGCTGCGCTGGCGCTCTTGCTGGCCTGTCTGGGCATCTACGGAGTGATGGCGTACCTGGTGTCTCAACGCACGCAGGAAGTGGGTATCCGGATGGCGCTCGGCGCAAAACAAAGCGACGTGCTGTTGCTCGTCTTCAAGGGAGGTGCGCGATTGGCAGCCTTCGGCACCGCGATCGGAATTGTGAGCGCTATCGGTCTTACACGCTTGATGCGTCAATTGCTCTTTGAGGTGAGTCCGACCGATCCCGTAGTGATCGCAGCCGTTTGCGTGCTGCTGGTGGTAGTTGCCTTGGCAGCTTGCCTTGTTCCTGCCCGGCGCGCAGCCTCGATCGAGCCGATCCGGGCGTTAAGAACGGATTGATCCCAGCTCCCCTGATTCGCGAACCCTTTGCGGTCCCCCATAGACCCGACCAGATCCTGCTGCGGCGACGGAACCGGCGTGGTGTCCGAGCCGTATTATGACTTTGAGAGCAGTGGAGGTTGGATATGCCTGTGTTTTGTTATCGCTGCGGATCGGGATTGCCGGCGACGGCCCGTTTCTGCTCCAACTGCGGCACACCGGTGAACGTGGCGGCGCCGGCGACGAGCCGGCCCCTGGTGCGGCCGCTTGCGGGACGTCAGATTGCCGGTGTCTGCATCGCGTTGGCGCAGGCGTACGGCTGGGATGTGGCTGTAGTGCGCATCTTCACGGTTGTGGGGTGCTTCGTCTCCGGAGGACTGGTGGGAGTCGCGTACCTGGCGGGCTGGATCGGGATTCCCGAGGAGCCGTTGCCGATTCCCGGAACGCCGCCGCAGCCATGAGGGGCTCCTACACAAGCGACGGCGCCACGCTGAATTATTTGGACACGGGCGAAGGGACGCCGGTGGTGTTCCTGCATCCCACGCCCCTCGATCATAGCTACTGGCTGCCCATGGTGAAGCAACTCAGCGGCGTGCGCGCGATTGTGCCGGATTTTCGCGGGCATGGCGCGTCGGAGCTGGGAACGAATCTGCCCGTGGGCGGGTTCGCGCGTGTGCCGGATGCACCGGCGCTGACTATGGGACAGCTTGCCGCGGATGTTTTGGCGCTGCTGGATGCGCTGGGCGTGGAGCGGACGGTGTTTGTTGGCTGTTCCATCGGCGGCTACGTGCTGTTGGAGTTGTGGCGGCGCGCGCCGCAATGTATGCGGGCGCTGGCGTTTGTCTGCTCCAAGCCGCAGGCGGACGGCGAAGCAGGTCTGGCAAAACGCGCGGAGAACATCGGCAAGGTCCGGGCCGAGGGCGTGAGCGGATTCCTGAATACGATGGCGAATACCTTGCCGGGTGCGAGCGCGCGGACACGCAGGCCGGAGCTTGTGAATGAGGTTCGCGCAATCATGACACTGACGCCAGAGGCGGTGATTGCAGTGCAGGCGGGATTGGCCACGCGCCCGGACTCGCTGCCGGCAGTGGCGACCATCAACGTGCCGGTGCTTGCGGTTGCGGGTGGTGAGGACGGCGCGGTTTCGCCTACGGATATGGCGGTGTTTCAGAATGTGCCGGGAGGTTGCGAGTGGCACTTGCTGCCCGATGCGGGGCACCTGGCGGCGTTCGAGCAGCCGGAGCGGGTGGCTGGGATTTTCAGAGAGTGGCTGGCGAAGATTTCAAATGGCCGTCAGCCGTCAGCTACGTATGCAAGCTGAGGGCTGACAGCTGACGGCTGTTCTTACCACCCCAGCACGTACGCGAAGATGAGCGGCGCCACGATCGACGCGTCCGACTCCACGATGAACTTGGGCGTCTTTTCGCCCAGCTTGCCCCAGGTGATCTTCTCGTTGGGGACGGCGCCGGAATAGGAACCATAGCTGGTTGTGGAATCGCTAATCTGGCAGAAGTAAGCCCAGAGCGGGACGTTGTCGCGCTGCAAGTCCTGGTGCAGCATGGGCACCACGCAGATGGGGAAGTCGCCGGCGATGCCGCCGCCGATCTGGAAGAACCCGAGCGGCGTTTTGGCGGTGGTTTCGGTATACCACTCCGCCAACTCCATCATGTACTCAATTCCCGTCCGCACCGTGTGCACCTTCTTCACATCGCCCGAAATGCAATGGCCGGCGTACATATTGCCGAGGGTGGCGTCTTCCCAGCCAGGGACGAACATGGGCAGGTTCTTTTGCGCGGCGGCGAGGAGCCAGGAGTTCTTCGGGTCGATCTGGTAGGACTTTTCGAGCTGGCCGGAGAGAAGGATCTTGTACATGAACTGGTGAGGGAAGAAGCGTTCGCCCGCTTTGTCGGCCTTGACCCACTCCTGCAGCACCTCGTTCTCGATGCGGCGCATGGCCTCCATCTCGGGGATGCAGGTGTCCGTGACGCGGTTCATGTGACGCCCGAGGAGGGCGGCTTCGTCGGCGGGCGTCAGGTCGCGATAGTGCGGGACGCGCTCGTAGAAATCGTGGGCGACAAGGTTGAAGACGTCCTCCTCGAGGTTGGCGCCCGTGGAGCAGATGCCGTGCACCTTGTCCTGGCGGATCATTTCGGCCAGCGAGAGGCCGAGCTCTGCCGTGGACATGGCGCCGGCGATGGTGACGAACATCTTGCCGCCGGAGTTGAGATGGTCGATGTAGGCCTGGGCGGCGTCGACGAGGGCGGCGGCGTTGAAGTGACGGTAGTGGTGCTTGATGAATTTGGTGATTTCGGACATGACAGTTTCCTCACTCTAGTGGAGCGTTGATTCCGTTGATTTTGATAAACGGATACTCTCCCGCGGATTTTCCTTCCTCACGCGAGAGGCAGCGGGCGCGCTCCTGAGGGCACACCGGTCGGAACTGCTCGATAAATACGCTACCACATCGAATATGCCGGAATGATGAATACACGCGGTTTCATGCGTGCGACCCCGAAAGCAGATCATTCACTTCAGCCATCACCTTGAACGCATCGGCGATGTAGACCACATCGGCTTTGCCGCGCGTCCAGCCGCAGTTGGGGTCCAGCGAGATGGCGCGGCGCTCGCCGATGAAGCGCCAGCCAACGACGTGGGGCTCTTCGCCATGGCAGCAGGTGGCCAGGCCCTTGGCGTGGCGCGGCGTGGAACCGGTCTGGCCTACCTGGTTCATGTGGGTGAGGAAGGGAAGCACGGGCTGGCCGTCGCTGCCCTGGTCGACGAGGGATTTGCTGCTGCCGAGAGAGGCGCCGGCGGCATTGATGAAGCCGAGGATGAGATCGCCGGCCTCGGAGGCGTGGATCTGGCCGTCGGACTGTTTCTTGGTCCATCCTGCGCCGGCAACGAAAAGAAGCTTTGCGTCGGGGCGGATGGTCTGCTGGCTGCCCTCCGTTTCGCGCAGGCCGAGAACGGTGGTGCGCCGCTCAGGGAGTGTGACGCTGACTTGCTCGAACGCGGGCGTTCCGGATGGGCCAGCGAACGGCGCACGTGCGCCGGAGTCGAGAAGAAGAAACCAGGGGCGGGCGACGCGCGTGAGGACGGCTTCGATGCGTTGGCGATAGAACCAGCGCGTGGCTTCGATACGAGGCGAGCCGGCGAGCGCCACGATGTGGGTATCGATGACGCCGCCGAGGCGATGGGAGACGCCCGCGGCGACCCGCGCGACGCGCGAGCTTGCGGGCGCGAGAATGATGGTCGCGCCCGCAGCGCGGCAAAGGGCTTCGCAGGCGGCGGCATCCGTGGAGTAACGCGGCTGGGCGAAGGCCTCGCCGGAGATGGCGAGGAGACGCGCGCCGGTGGCAGCAAGCGCAGCGGCCGCCGGGTTCGGATCTGAGGCGAGGATGCCGATGGCGAGTGGCGCCTGGAGTCGCGCGGCGAGTTCGCGGCCCGCGGTTACGGTTTCGAGCGAGGCTTTCGTGAGGGCGTTGGTTTCGTCGGTGTGAGTGAGAACGAGGATTGATTCCATTCTTGCTTTTTCAGCTCCTTGCATCCATCTACCGTCTACTGACTACTGCCTCTCGGCCTGTAGCCGGTAGCCTGTAGCTCTGAGGTTTCGCATTCAATCTTTGCGTATCCAATTGACGAGTTCATTCGCGATCTCCTCGGGGTTCATGTCCTTGACCACGCGGGTGTCGCGCTGCTGTCTGGGCAGCGAGGCGGAAATATAGCTGAGGCCGTTGGCTGCCATCGCTGCAGGTTTGGCACGTTGTAACGCGGGCATGATGGTGCGCATGTTGGCCATGCCGATCTGCGGATTATTGCGTGGCTCAGGCAGATTGCCAGTGGCCCAGCCGAGTACGGCGGGTGGACCGGCGCAGAGGCTGGCCTGATGTCGTCCGCCTTCGACGCGCTCCAATATCTCGAACGAGCCATCGGGGCGGAGGTCGATGCGATCGACGCCCTGAAACTGCTCGGCGATGCCGAGCCGCTCGCCGATGAGCTGAAGCGTTACGCCTGCGCCGCGCGAGGCCGATTCCCAGCCGCCAAAGAGAAGAAGCTTCGAGCGGTCGAGGCCGGGAATGGCGGCGATGGCATCGGCGAGAATGGCGGCGGTGGCATGGGAATCGGCGAAACCGGAAGCGGGTCCGTCGACGGCGATGAGCTCGAAGGCAGCCTTTTGGGCGACGGTCATCATCACTTGCTGCAGTTTGGCCTTTGGGGCCATGGAGACGAGCATGAGCTTTGTGCCGGGGTTCTTCGCGGCCAGGTTCGCGGCTTCATAAAGTGCGCTCGCGGCCCAGGGATCGAGAATGGCAGGGAGAACGGTTTCGTTCTTTAGTCCAGGGCCCGTTGCGGTGCTCGCGGGCTCGAGAGTTTGCAACGGGTCGGGAACGACTCCGGCGCAGACGACGATGTGGAGAGTGTTTCCCATTCTTGTTCACTTTCTTTGCCGTGCGATCGTGATCGCGGCATTTATCAGCCATCCGTCCCAGTCTTCTGCGGACGCGGAGATGGGTCGAAGCGAATCATGAGCCGGGATCCGGTAGCGCTTGCCAGGCGCTGCAGAGTCTTGAGGGACGGCTGCACGCGTCCACTTTCCATTCGCGCTACCACCGGCTGGGTTGTTCCCATTTTTCGGGCGAGCTCGGCCTGGGTGAGGCCCGCTCGAGTGCGTGCGGCGATGACCGCCCTGGCTACGGCAAATTCGTCTTCGAGAGCGCGATATGCCTTCCGATAATTCGGCTCTTTCATCCATCGCTTATGCATTTGCGATATGCGGGTCATCGGAAAAACCTCCTCAGAGTACGGCTCCCGCGCGGGACAGCGCCAGATCGATTTCGTGGCGGGGAGTTTTTTGCGTCTTCTTAACGAATACCCGCACGATGATGACGCGGCGCGCCGTAACGACGACATAGAGTGCTCTTGAAATCCCGCTCCTGCCGGAGAGCCGCATCTCCCACAATCGCCCTTCGAGATGTTTCACATGCGGTTCGCCTACTCGTTCCAGTCCCATCTCCTCAATCAGCCTGGCGATGTGGGCGAGACGCGCTCTCATATCGGCGGGCAGCGCCTCGACTTCGTCATCGACGGTCTTGTCCAGCGTCTCGACAGTCCACTTCATAGGCAATATACCACGAAAGATATAAAGAGCGTTTGCAAGGCTCAATTCTCCACCGAATGCAGTCCTCCTGAGCCGGCGCCGAATTCGATGTTGCCGTGCTCGCCGTCCTGTGAGTGGCTGCAGTTCCAGAGGCACGCCCCGCAGTGGACGCATTTTTCGCACTCGAAGGTGGGCAGGCCCTCGGCATTCAGTGTGATGGCCTGGCCGGAGCACATGGCGACGCAGGTCTTGTCTTCGCAGGCGGCGCAGAGCGTGAGGTCGCGGAAGTGAACATGATCGGCGAATCCAGGTGCGGCCTGCACTTTGCCGCCCATCAGCAGTGCGTCCTGATGCGTGACCAGCAGGCGGCCATCGAATGGAATCTCCGGCCAGCCGCGGGCGGTGAGCAGCGCATCGTGGAAGGGCCGACCGTCCTGAACCGCGAACTGGGCGGCGGCGCGGCGCGTGAGCGTGTCTGCCGGACGCATGCGCTTGCGAATCTGCTCCCATGGCGGCGGCGCGCTGCCGGCGAGGGAGATACGCCCATGCGTGAGGCCGGCCAGTGCGAGGCCGATGAGGCCGCGAATGGTGCCGGAGTGAAAGCCGATGCGCGAGTTTTCCGCTTCGCGCGCACCCTGCTCGACCCAGCTGGCGCGGCGTCGCGCGCCGTATGTGGCGTCCAGCTCGGCAGTCGTAAACGGCTTGCCCGCGCGAAGCAGCTCGACGACGGCTTCTGCAAGCTGCACGCCGGTGGTCCAGGCCTCGTCCACACCGGAGTTGGTGAGCAGATTGGTTGAACCGGAGCCCTCGCCGATACGCGCGAAACCATCGCCGAAGAGGAACGGCTCGCCGTGGCGGCCTGACTCCTCCAGCGACTTTGCGCCCCACGAGCGCAGTGTGCCGTCCTTCAGATAGCGCCATAACGCAGGATGCTGGATGAAGTGCTGCAGGTAGCGATAGGCGGTACGCCCGGGATCGTGCATCCACGAAGGCACGACAATGCCGGCGGAGACGAGCCGCTCCGGATGAACATAAAGGAAGCCGAAGATCTCCGGCTCGGGATAGCCGAGCGTGTGCCAGATGGTTCCGGGTTCGAGCAACTCGGCTGACTCGGGCACCTCGATGAGGAACTTCATGCCCAGGGCCCAGTCGCGACGCGCATGGCCTTTGGGACGGCCGAGAATCTCGTCGATGGCCTGGCCGATGGCGCCGACCGCGCCGTCGCCGATGACGGTGAGCCGCGCCTGCACGTCCATGCCGGGCAGATAACTTTCCGAGGGCGTGCCATGCTTGTCCACGCCCTGGTCGGCGAGGCGGAGGCCTGCGACACCTTGCCCGGTGAAGAGCGGCTCGGCAACCGGCGTCCCGGGCCAGATCTGCACGAAGCCGCTGGAGAGTAGCTGAGAAGCGACCCACTGGTTGAACTGGCCGAGCGAGAGCAGCAGCCCACCGCGCTTGTGCAGGAAGCCCGGAACCCAGGGCAATTCGAAGGCGTGATTGCGGACGCGGGCAAGCGGACCGAGGATGCGCAGGACGGTATCGGCAACGCGCAGGCCGAATGAGCGGCGGCTGGCGCCGATGGGGTCGAGCAGGTAGAGAACCTTCTCTTGCCTGATCTCGGTGGCTAGAGGAATCTCGTCGGCTTTAAAGTCAGGAAAGCTGACGCGGATGCCGCGCGCGCGCGTGACAACGCCGCTGACGGCCGCGGCCAGGTCGTCAGCGCGCTCGTAACAGACCACCTGCAGCGGCATGCCCGGAGTAACTGCGCTTTCGAATGCGGGATCTGCGGGGTTCTCGCTCCACGCGCGGGTGAGGGTGTGCAGGAAACCGCCCATGGCAGGACCAAAGCCAGCGCAGGCAATGTCCACGTCCATCGTGGGGCGAACGTCCTCGCCCAATCCGTCGGCTTGCGAGAGTGCGTGCATGGCGTCCTTCACTGTGGCCCTCACTGCGGATAGTCCAACGCTTCCGGAATCATGACCGTGCTCACGGTCTCTGCGGCGCGGTCTTTGGCCAGGCGCGAGCCGCTGAGGCAGCGGCTGAGTTTGCTCTGCAGGTTGAGAAAATCGCTTTCGCGGGCGCATGCGGCGCAGGGCCCGGCTTTCTCGGGATGGCTGCCATCCGCCTTGAGAACGTCCAGCACCATCGCGGTAATGCCTGGCATGGTCTCCTCGAATTCCTCGATCTCGTCGGCGGAGAAACACTCGCTGCAACCGGCATCGTTCCACGAGGGATGGCGTTTGTACCCGAAGACGAGTTCGGCGCAGATGCGGCTCACCTCTCCGGCGGCTTTGGCGGCCTGCACGTGACAAAGGTCGCTGAAGAACTGCACCGCGCCGGGGAGCAGCTCGGTAAGCGCGTTGTCGCCGGCGCCGCGTGCCTCCAGCTCCAGCACATCGAGGATCTGGCAGCGCGAGGCGAGCAGCCAGCAAAGCGCATCGGCCATGGCGAAGGTGACGCCCTGGCGCTGGCCATGGTAGAGCTTGCTGCCGGCTGGGTCTGCGGAGTTCTGCAGGTGGTGTAAGGTCCAGCTCCACATCTGCATGGCGGAGGCCAGCGTGCAGGCGCCGGTTCCTGGACGCGTGGAAGCGACGTGGCGCATCTCCGCGGTCCACTTGCGGAAGAGGGCCAGGAAAACGTCGCTGGTCATGGTCACGGTGAGCTGGCGCCGCTGCACTGCCTCTGGCCCCTCGTAGGTGGCTTCGAGCTGCGCGTCCATCCATTTGGAAGCGAGGAAGCCGGGACAGTCTTCGGTGATGCCGTAACCGCCCATGAGGCTGACAGCCTCGCGCAGCATGTTGGCGCCGTGACCCGTGTTCCACAGCTTGGTGGCGGGGCAAAGGACGTTGGCCTCGGCGTCCTTGAGCGCGTATCGCACCAGGGGGTCGTCGGCCAGCTCGGTATGGCGCGGATTGGTGGCGCGTATCCCGAGGAACTCGACGGCGCGCTCTTCGGTCTCGCGCAGCGCTTTCATTTCGGCGCGCCCGCCGGCGATGCCGCGCTCGGCCAGCAGCGCGGACTTCTGCTTCTCCAGCGGGTCAAGCTCGTCAAAGAGCCGCGCAGCGGCAAAGCCCAGCGACGCGGCTGCTTCGCCGCAGGCCCACACATCCACGAGGCGATGGAGCGCATCTTCGCGCTGCTGGATGCCCTGCTCGTAGCGGATGGAGCCGGGGCGCGCGCCCTCTGCGCCGCGGAAGCGCGAGCGCTGATAGCGGATAACCGGCTCGATGGCCGAAAGCAGCTTGGCCGCGGTCATCAGGCCTACGGTGACGCGCGTGCGACGGAACACGGCCTCGATGATTTCGCTGTGCGTGAAGTTGGGGACGAGGACGCCGTCCTTCACGGTGTAGCCGCCCACGATGCGCCTGGCGGGAACCCTCAGGTTGAAGACGGGATCGCCGGTGGAAGAGAGCTGGTGAACCAGCTTCTTTGTGGGCGTTCCGCGATCGTAGATGCCGAGGTCGTCCTCTTCCAGGATCACCACGCAACTGCCCTTGATGCGCGGATCGTCGGAGTTGACGGCAGCGGTGACAAAGTTGGCGGTGGCGATGTTGGTGATAAAGCGGCCGCGCTTGTCCACCTGTAGCCAGGGTTCTTCGCCGTCCTTCCAGTCGAGCACGCGGATCTTCCCCGAGAGTATTCCCGTGTCGACGCCGACGTAGGGGATGGGCTCGGTGAGGCAGAATACGCCGCGCCACGGCTTGCGGTCTTCTCCAGGCTGCGGCGGAGCCGCCAGCGACATGTAATGCTGGACCTGCTTCGCCGTCCCGCGCTCATGGATGGGCGCGAGTGCGAGGAAGCCGGCGAGGCTGGCGGTGGCGGCGCCGCCGTCCACCCACGCCAGCTCGAACGCAGCCAGCGCGAGTGCAAGGTTCTTGGGCCCTGCAATAAAGCCGCCCTGCTCCGGCTCCATGAAGATGGCGCTGAGGCCGGCGCGGTCGAACGCCTCCAGCATCTCTTCTTTCAGCGGTGTCCACTCGTGCGTGTTGCGCTCGCCCGCGGCCACCAGGCGGGCCACCGTGGTTCGTGCTACATTGCGCGCACTTTGCACCAGCAATTGCAGGTCGAAG
>Ga0335074_10016917_pt1 | contig 10268 bp, 8 predicted proteins | sample Lox_Sample_23_FD_206715 | JGI IMG/M metagenome (GOLD analysis project Ga0335074, IMG submission 206715) | Soil microbial communities from Loxahatchee National Wildlife Refuge, Florida, United States - Lox_Sample_2.3 | ecosystem: Environmental > Terrestrial > Soil > Wetlands | place: USA: Florida...
AACGGTTTCAAGAACAGTCTTATTGCGTATCAAGACAAGGAATGGCACAGCAGTAACACCGTACTCTTCGCTAATGTCTGGGAGATCTTCTGCATTAAGGGATAGCCACGAAGTAGTGGGCGGGTTATTGGCGGGGTAGCTAGCTGCAAGTGTTTTGAGGACGGTAGCCATTTGGGCGCAGGGTGCCGCCCATGGTGTATGGAAGGATAATATCACCAAAGTAGCAGGAGGGAGAGATGAGAGGTGATTGTTGAAGTATGCCTCCGTTGTGATCTCTGTGATTGTCGACATGATGACCTCGAGTTGTGCTAATACCTTTGGAACTGTCTGCGGTATTGTGGAACTTTAACTGTCCTCAACTATGAAGACGCAAGAGAGAACTTAAACCATAAAGCTCTATCCAAGTCGAAGATGGATGTATGGGGGTCCGGAAGTGTGGAGAAATAGTTTCAATGCTGATAAATTTTGTGAAAGATTATAATCCATCGCCATCGATTAGCTTGCCGCAATAAGAGACACGTGACTTTCCATTTCACCGTGGAAACAACATTCCTTAAATATTATTAAATCCCGAGTTTGGAACTCAAAGCGGACTTGGAGGTCAGCTTCTTGAATCTGTAAATACTGGTTGCAGCAAACATATTAAGTCAGAGTCAAGAGGATTTGCCTAGAATTTTTCGAAACATGCCCTTCGGCGAAGGTTGCATAAACATTAAATCGCTACTAAGGCACCAGGAGGTTTGAACTACGTAAATTTTACTAGTCATGTTCCAATATCACTTATAATTATCTTCTTCTCGAATATTGGAATGGAAATTTGAGTCGGCGTTGTACTCCGTCACATGTGCTAGGCATCCAAAAGTTCAGCACCAAGTAGTGCCAGTTCATTAGATCCGAAAAGCAGCTGGCAAAGGAAGATACCAAACCAGGAGGATTGGTCACAAGGGCTCGGCCGGGATCATGGACGATCTCGACTGATCCATCCCCGGCTGAACTGCGCTTCCGCCACATTTGGTCGTGTACCGAAACTTCAGTAGAGTTACTGTCAGTGTCCTTTGCACAGCCTCAGCGAACTAATTGAGAAACTTGGTCGGAAGGGGACGCGTACAACGGCACATCCAGAGCCTGCATTTGTGTGGCTTAATCCTCGGTCGTGCACGTTTTAGTGTTTCGCAGTTGCCAAGCAAGCGACACTCCAAGTGCTTAATTGCCTCAGCTCCTCAGAGTCGAGCGTTCTCTCCAACGTCTTCTCCTCCTCCAAATAACGTCGCTTTTATAGAGTTCATCGACCACAAGTTGACACACTCGTATATATTTTTTTATCGTTTATATAGTACCTTCATTTCCGTACGTTCTTTTCTTACCATTGCGGGCTGTGACAGTCCTGTTACTGACGGGATTCTGAAGACCCAGCACGACCATGAGCGGCTACCAACAAGGTTATGGGGGCCAACCCCAATACGGCGGACCTCCGTACGGTGGACCACAGTATGGGCAACAGCCGTATGGACCACCTCAACCACAGTATCCTCCACAAGTAAGCTGCAACGCCCATCGAGCTGTAAACTAGTTTTTTCTTCGGAATCTGATCGTCCCAAAATAGGTATATCAACAACCGTATGGTGGCCAACCGCAACCTCAATACCAACAAGCACCACCACCACGGCGTCAAGGCGGTGGCGGCGGCGGCTTTCTTACCGCTTGTCTCGCTGCGCTGTGTTGTTGCTGTGTTGCCGAGGAGGGATGTGAAGCATGCGCTGACTGTGGTGATTGCTTGGAGGGCTGCTGCTAGATTACTCTCAAACAGAAATTATAAGTAATTGCAATGGAGGAAGGCTTGAAGAATGGTAAGAAGGGATGAAAGTAGGGGGATTGTTACGGCGTGACCACGCCCGGTTGTACATCTTACTTTTACGATCTGCTTGTGTGATATATCTATCCAGTTATTTGTTATTCAGTCAGTCTTTCCGTTAGAAACAAGCCATTCATTATCCCATTATTGATTGAGGTCAAGATTCCAAATTCTATGTCCGAAATTTGCATTTGAGCTTCCGGCCTCCATTCTCGCCATATTCCTCTTTGGCCCATAAATACTGTAAAAGTGGAATTGCATTGATACTGATGACTCTGATAGCTCCGTCTTTGACATAAGCTATGTCGCTGAATCGCCTCATAAGGGATTAATCAGAGACGTTACTGCTTTTTGTCCCGCGCATAAAAGAAGTTAGCGCCAACAACTTCAAGTCCTTCCCGCTCAGCCCAATCTCTCACTCCATGTCTCTCCTTCCCCATGCCCCAATGTTTGCGTTCAGATGGCGCGGTCAGGTTTGTGTTGTCGCCGGCCAGAAGAACAAAAACGTAGCGATGGTAGCCGGTTTTGGAGGGTGGCCCCGGAGGCTTGTCTTTTCTGTGTCAGTACATTGTGCGCACGAAATTGTGTTAGAGGAGAGATAGGAGTAAAGGAGAGAAATGATAAAAAACTCGTACACTCAATTATCTCCTTGGATTCCTCGGGGATTTCATCCCAATTGGTTTCGTCCTCTTGCAAGATACTCCCACTGATTGGCACAGTGACAATCCAATGGCACATTTCGCTCCATTCCCGGTTCTTTTTCGAAGGAGCATCAGGGTCCGTAAGAGCAACTGTGAAGTTCTTGACGTCCTCACCCGCTGTCGCATTTGAACATAATATCCGTACCATGGGAGCTTTCTTGGCACGCGAAGGCCTGATTCTATTTCCAAGCCTAACTACTTCATGAGAAGAGGTGTATACGATGTGGAGATAGCAGGATGGGACGAAGTCATCAAGAGTGTCGGGAATTATTTGAGCATTTTTGAGTCTGTAATGCTTACTTAATAGGCATCCTATAAAGTTGTCGATAGAAATGTGAAATTGTTCATGTGAGAGCAGGAAATTTGCTTAGGAAATTTTACATGACATACGCTTTCCGAATGACATTGGGATTCCTCTGGGGAAACAGTTGGAAGGAGAGTTGCTCGTCTGAGAGTGCGCTTGCTGTGCAGAGACCTGCTAGGAATGTAACAAAGAGGGCTAGGCTAGAGACCTTTTTGATATGCATGATTATGAAGCTTTTAAAGGCCCTGATGATGCCAATTGACAGATTGAACTCCTAACACTTTGAATATCAAGCTTATGGTTTATGTCTCAGAGGAAAAGACAATGGTCGTGTGCTCACCTTCCCCGTAGCCACTTGAAATCATGGGTTTTGGATAGACGTCATAGGATTTGATTCCAGAGATCGCCACTGGTAAATGCCGTCAATCTGAGTTGAGCTATCCTGATTTGATCGGTGTAAAGCAAGGACCATGCGTTGTGGCAAAATTATTGAGGAGTTTCATATTTAGGGAAAGGCTTGTTACTGGATGCATTTGCGGTCCTGAAATTGCAGTTATACGAAGTATTAATAGCGTCAACGTCGGTTGACATGGTCATTCTGTCAACGTCTTGGCCAAAAATAAATTTAGAATTTTTCTACGGATGGATCTTTGCAGGGAGCTTCTTACAGAACACCAAGACTTACTACGCTGTACTGGAATGGCGTGATAGCTGAGAGTATGATAATAAATTCTCAAAGCGTTTATAATTTGCGCACATGGTCGAGCACCAGTCTAAGGCGTCTAAGCGCCTTTGACTGCCCAATAGTAGCACCATGGTAACCTTCCTTGATCGTCTTGATTTCTTCACGAGCTTCTACTACAAGAGGCAGTAGATTACCCCAAACCTCATCCGTATATCTTGTCAAAACACCTTCCCACTGCTCCATCCACACCTGCCGCGCCGCATCCCGAGGTACATCTTGACCAAAATACATGTATAAATCCTCCAGAGTGGTATCAATGAATGGAACTGGATCGGAAGTAGTCGAGACTATGTGCGGGATCAGGTTCAAAGGATGCTTGGTAGACATAGATATGTGTTCATCAGGCGGAGGGAATAATTCATCCACAACCGTTCGAAGCCATGATATTTGCTGATCCGTTAAATCCCAATTAAGGGCCTCATCATCCACTGACAAAGCCTCCAGTTCGTTAGTCGTCGCGGAGGGATTTGACAGTATCGACAAGACTGCATCGCCATCGTGTTGCTGTTGTTCATCCACAGTATTGTATAAACCCTGACCGGCTTGATCACAACGAGCATCCATTCTTCCATTGGCGCGCTCCACTAGTATGTCTAATGCTTGTCCTATGGATGGGTCTACCTGGTCGTAAAGTTCCGAGGAAGGCGCGAAGGAATCAATGCCGTCCAGAAATGAAGAGAATTCGGACTCGGCATTTATAATATGCTCCTCTCTGTGGCCTGCTCTTATTGATGGTAGCGACTGCCCTTGCGAAGTTTGCTGATTTGAGCGAGAGCTTTCTGCCAAAGAGCCACTGCTTCCGCCCAGCTGGCGACCCTTCCCAGTGCTTGTCAGAGCTGCAGTTGCGGCATCTGAGAGCTCATTGCTGGTCGGTGCTGCAAAAGCACTGTGTGCAAGGCCAGTTGCCGAAGCTGTCACTCGCTCCAGTATGGAGCTTGATCTGTGGGGTGACTGATCATCGATGGAAGGCTTGTTGCTATTGTCGAGATTACTGGCGCGTCCTTTGCCCTTCCCATCAATCATCCCGTCACTGAAGCTTCATCAAGGGTTCAGGGTGATATCATTGACGTGTGGTGAGGAGATTTTCAGATTCTTTCGGCGACAGTCGGATCAAACAGTCGACGCACGTGATAATAGTTTCGCTGGCCAACTCTACCAGCCATGCGTGCATCATATGGACAGTAGCTTCAAGTCAATATCCATGTTGACAGGATTGCTGCGGCGGTATTATATATATCCAGGTAGCTGCGGTTGCGGCCTCGGTGAGGCTATACATCCTAGGATTATATGTATGCGGCTCCGCAGCTTTGGAAGTCCAGGGTTGAGAACTGTGATTCTTTCATGGAAATAACATGAATCAGACTAGGAACTTTGTAATACATTTGACTTCTCAGCGAAAAATTATGGGAACTTTGATTTGATCACTTGTAATCAAAAGTAGCAGCTTGCAGTATTTGGTGAAATTCCTCGATTAAGCCCAAAGTTTGTCACCGCATTTGGCGTGGCCTTGCTTGATAGCCGCACAACCTCTCGTCACTCGTCACTCGCCGCCAATACAAGTCCATACCCCACAACACTAAGTACTTCAACGGATCGCTCGACCTTTTCCATTCCGGACCTTAGCAGTCAACTTCCTTTGGAAAGATCAGCTTCCGTGAGTGCAAGACCTTTACCGCTTCAAATGATTCTGTACCGGAGCACAGGGCGCACATGCATTTGATACGGAATCAACGCGTTGCTCCGACTTTCAGTACTGTACATTTGCTTATACCAAGAGTAGAATACAGGAAAGCTGCGGTAGTAGCTCGATTTTAGTCATACAAAGCTCAGTATCTACGAAGGTTTCGGCTCAACACGATAGTGAGGGTTGCGGTCTTCTCGAAGACGGGTCGGAAAAGATGGTAGAAGGAGAGACGAACTCTCCAACATGGAAGTTCACACAGTAAGTACACCCAGTTTGATCTAGAATCTGTCTTTGGAGGCAACTGCTGAGATTCTCGATCTCTGGCTGTTGATCCATATTACAGTCTATCGAATGTCGGATTGTAAATGCTGATATATACGCGCAGATGCTTCGGTGATAAGGGAGATGTGGAGGACATTACGGAAGGTCAGCAAAGTCCTACAGTTTTCACCTTGTCGAGCATGGAGAAAGTTCTCTTAACTTGGGACTGATCAGTATGTCTGGTGGGGCTGACACAATTCTACTGTAGCCGACATAATTGCCACCGTTGAATTTGATCATACAGGCAACTATCTTGCCACAGGAGATAAGGGAGGCAGAGTCGTTTTATTCGAAAGAAATGAGACGGTGCGCATATTAGAGCTTCTGAAGAACCCAGCAGGCAACGAATAAACAAGTGCTGACTTCGATAAAGAAAAAAACCTGCGAATACAAATTTCACACTGAATTTCAATCACACGAGCCCGAGTTCGATTATCTGAAATCCCTCGAAATTGAAGAGAAAATAAATAAGATCAAATGGTGTCGGCGACAAAATGCCTCACACTACCTCCTCTCGACTAACGACAAGACTATCAAGTTGTGGAAGGTCTTCGAAAAGTCATTAAAGGTCGTAGCAGAGAATAACCTCTCCCATGATCTGACACCTGGCAGCGCTGCCGGTGGAGGTGGTGCACCACGATCTATGGCCAACGTCCATTTCTCCAGCGCTATGGATCTCAAATTACCACGCCTTACACATCATGATACTGTCGTTGCAGCGGTACCTCGGCGCACCTACGCCAATGCTCACGCTTACCACATCAATAGCATTTCTGTCAACAGTGACGGGGAGACTTTCATCAGCAGTGACGATTTACGAATAAACCTGTGGAACTTGAACATTCAGGACCAAAGTTTCAATATCGTCGATATAAAGCCAGCTAACATGGAGGAGCTCACAGAGGTCATCACAGCAGCAGAGTTTCACCCACAGAGTTGCAATTGGTTTATGTACGCAAGTTCCAAAGGCACCATAAAGCTTGCAGATATGCGGGAAAGTGCTCTCTGTGATCAACATGCTAAACGTACGTGGTTCTCTGCACGACTTTGTTCTTTGCAGGTTTCATACTAAATATATACAGAGTTTGAACAAGAGGAAGATCCATCGGCTCGTTCATTCTTCTCTGAGATTATCTCCTCTATATCCGATGTGCGATTCTCCCATGATGGACGCTACATATTATCACGGGACTACCTTACGGTCAAGATTTGGGACGTCAATATGGAGCGTCAACCAGTCAAGACAATACCCATTCATGAACATCTACGTCCCCGACTTTGCGACACCTACGAGAATGATAGCATCTTCGACAAGTTTGAGGTGGTGTTCTCAGGAGATGCTAAAAATGTGATGACTGGCAGCTACAACAACAATTTCATGATCTATCCCTCGGATCCTGATAAGGAAGTGGAAGTCGTCCTACAAGCGGATAAGTCAGCATTTAAAGCTAAAAAGGTAGGAGTACCGACCCCGATCAATTCCTCTATTAGCCCAACGGCCACGAATGGTAAGAAGGGTAGCTCAAGAGCTGGCAGTCCGGCTGCTGGAACAAGTGGGCAAGGTGGACGCATGAGAAAAGAGACCGATGCCGACCAAATTGACTTCAATAAGAAGATCTTACACATGAGCTGGCATCCATTCGAAGATAGCATTGCAATCGCGGCGACGAATAATGTATGATCACCCGTCTCACTCTGTTCCGAATGAGCTTTTACAGTATACTAATAATATCTCTTAGCTTTTCGTTTTCTCCGCATTGTAGGGAGCATCAAGGGAATGGGTTTTGCTCAGATTGCATTGGCGTTCGAGTTCACGGCTGCCTCAACATTCTCATCACCCGTTATGCTTGGGATCTTCCATTTCACAACCGATCCTTCCCAGTCATGAGATATGAGCATGGAGAATCATTGGAGCTGGACCACCACAGGGTGGAGGTACAATCGTAGAGGCGCAAAACTGACGTAGATTCGTCGAAAGTCGAAATGTAGTCTAACCGCTCTATGCCCTGGAAGCATTTGAGTATTGATGACGTGCATATTTCGAGTCAGGGCTCTGAGCGAACTTATTACACAGTCAGAAAATCAAGAATTCAAAAATACCTAAAATTGTATCAAGTGCCGTATGCAAGAATATCCCACGAAATCTCCGGCGGAAGTGGCTTTTGAGCCGGCGCCAGGAACTTTGAAAGACCCCTGTAACTTTAGATCCAGGGCTGAACAACTTCGCCCATAGCAGTCCATAAGTACCGGCCATGATTACAGCCTATTGTTAATTTACAATTGATTACCAAATGGCACCTATCTGGATAATTGCAAGCGCTGTGTCTGTGTCTACCATGCTGATGCCCTCGTGGTAAGGCAGGCTGTGCGATCGGCTTTTCCTGAAGTAAGTACTAAACATTGCTGATCCTTCACCAACTGCCCTTCGTAACTCAAACCAATAAATTTCATCATTACAAGCAGCGATCGGCCGGCATGGCCAGGAAACAAAAGACTGACGGTGGCAGCAGTAGTCAGTCAACCTCCATGCCAGGTCAATCGACCTCGCGAAGACGCGCTACTTTGCGAGAACTGCACTCATCTGCGGATGGCGAGGCTGCAATACCGAAAGTTATCAACGCGGCGCCATCATTGGAAAAGGCAGAGATGTTCGGCATAGATAATGAGAGGCCTACTTCCTCTAAGATAATGGCGCTGCTGGGACGTATGTTCATGGAAACAATACCGCAATGGTTGGCAATTGGGGCAATGCTCTCATTGATATTCGGAGGATGCTGTTCCAATGTGAGTTAGAGAACTGGCACTCTATCAGAATAGATGGAATTATGGCTTATACTAGATTTCAGGTCTTTGCCCTGGAAGCGATTGTATCGTGAGTCCTTAACCAGCTCCTGGTTTTCTTCCACGGCTAACTGTATTCCAGGCTACACCCTGACAGTGGCATGTCTGGCACATCTAGTATTTGTGTCGGCTCTAACAATTAACAGGTACTTTGCTCACCTTCGTTCAATTCATTTTCGTTGCAACCACAGGATATATTTCACAGTTCGACATCGGCAGACCTCCTCTTTTCCTCAAGCCGAATCGAGTTCCAATCCGGAGGTGGCTTATAAACATTACACTCTTCTTTACGATCAATGTCCTAAACAACCATGCATTCAGTTATAACATCTCAGTCCCCATACACATTATTTTACGGTCTGGGGGAAGCATAACGACAATCATGGCGGGTTATTTGTTTGGAAAGCGCTATTCCCGTTTGCAGGTCATTTCTGTTATCCTGTTAACAATAGGGGTTATCATTGCTGCCTGGTCAGATGCACAGGCAAAGGTATAACCATCATGTATGACTTTCTCGTTGCCGCTAATGATTATAGGATACGACCACGGACACAAAACAAGGACTTCCTCCATTCAGCATGGGTCTCCTCATTCTCTTCGCCGCACAGGTCCTATCGGCAATAATGGGTTTGTATACAGAAGATACGTACCGAGAATATGGGCCTCATTGGAAAGAGAACTTGTTCTACTCACACCTTCTATCGCTGCCACTTTTCTTACCTTTCTTGCCCTCGATGCTGAGGCAGTTCCGAGAATTGGCTGCGTCGGCGCCTTTGACCTTCCCCTGGACACAATCAATACCGATGTCAGAACTACCAGCAGGATTGAAAAGTGGGATCAGCAGCGTGCATATACCCAGTCAGCTTGCATACTTCGTCATAAATGTTTTGACGCAATATGCATGTATTCGAGGTGTTAATTTGCTTGCAGCGACTGCTTCAGCTTTAACGGTAACGATTGTGTTAAATGTGCGGAAACTTGTCAGCTTACTATTAAGCATCTGGCTCTTTGGGAACCACTTATCAGCAGGAACGCTATTGGGTGCAGTTATCGTGTTTGGAGCAGGTGGAATGTATTCTCTTGATGGCGGGAAAGGCATAGGAGGAAGAGCAAGGCAGAGAGCAAATACAGGCAGCAACATCCCGAAAACTGGGTAATTGTTGAATATTCGCCCGTACATACTGGAAGCTGTACAGTTTCGATGTCGTTCATGTCAAAGTTCCAGCCTTGTGGATCTATGTCCCAAAACAGAAAGTCCACGCGAAACAATTTTATGCAAGGCTCGTAACAATGACACTAATTCGCAGAACAATTGTGACTTTGAAAAGCTTCACAAAGCTATGGTAGACATAACAACATCCCAAGCTCTTACTAGGAAATCCGATTAAGCTGCTTCCTTGTGACCTAACAATAATATCACTAATCTACCAATTCCAAATACCTAAACTAATCAGGATCATGACCGGTAAGTAGGAGGGGATTCATTAAGTGTTTCCTTGGCATTCTATGCCACATGATTCATAGAAGACCTTCCTTGACATCCATATAGGATCTATATCACAAAGCGAAGCTCTAGAATCGGACTCGCCGCGCTTGGGATCCTCACGGGTCGCATGCCAAGATCCACTCTCAGAAGACGAGGAACCTTACACCCAACTAAATGATAATGATGAGATAGGCTCTGACGAGTCTTTGAATGATATGGAGGATGATAAAGGGTCACTTTCGCCTACTGCGATTTTGGGGGCGGGTTCAGACACAGTGTACGAGGCAATTCCTCCCGATGGAGTGCTGGATGGTATGCTTCCCAGGGACATACA
>Ga0335074_10016918_pt1 | contig 10268 bp, 9 predicted proteins | sample Lox_Sample_23_FD_206715 | JGI IMG/M metagenome (GOLD analysis project Ga0335074, IMG submission 206715) | Soil microbial communities from Loxahatchee National Wildlife Refuge, Florida, United States - Lox_Sample_2.3 | ecosystem: Environmental > Terrestrial > Soil > Wetlands | place: USA: Florida...
GTGACACCGCGGCGCTGTATGTGGCCAGGTCTCTGCAGGGTGTCGCGACCGGTCTCGCCACCGGGCCGATAGGTGCCGCGCTGATCGACCTGCAGCCGCCGGGGACCCAACGGGCTCCGCTGGTGACCAGCGTCTTCTCCGCCTTGGGCCTGGCCCTGGGCGCATTGATCACCAGCGCGCTGGTCCAGTACGCCCCAGCGCCGACCCGCCTGATCTGGTGGATCCTGCTGGCCGCCTTTGTCGTCGGCATCGCCGCCGTGCTGGGCATGGCCGAACCCGGGTCCCGGCGTCCCGGTGTCCTGGCCTCGCTCCGTCCGCACGTCACCGTACCGCGTCAGGCCCGGGGGGCCTTCGCCGGGGCCGTTCCGTGCATGGTCGCCGGATGGGCCCTCGGCGGCCTGTACCTGTCACTGGGGCCGTCGCTGGCCGCCCAGGCGACGGGCTCGCCGAACCTGCTGTGGGGCGGCCTGGTGATATTCCTGCTCTGCGGCATCGGCGCCGTGGCGGCGTTTGCGCTGCGCACCATCAGCGCCCGGGCGACGATGCTGGCTGGCTGCCTGTGCTTGCTCGCGGGCATGGCGGTGACGTTCGGTGCGATCGCGACGACGACGTCCGCCGCCTTCCTCGTCGGCACCGCGGTAGCTGGCGCCGGCTTCGGCCTGGCCTTCCTGGGGTCCTTCCGCATGATCACCCCGCTGGCCGAGCCCGACGATCGCGCCGGCCTGGTCACTGCCATCTACACCGTGGGCTACCTTGCCTTCAGCGTCCCGGCGCTGATCGCCGGGGTAGCGACCACGAGGTTCGGCCTGCACTCCACGGCCCTGGTCTACTCCGCGTCGCTCGCCGTCCTAGCCGCGGCCGCAGTCGGCATCTTGCTGCTCCGCCCCGGCGGCAAGCCGAGCCGGCCTGCCGCACCCATAAATCCCGCCATCGCACCAGGTCCTTGCACTACTCCGCCGTGCCCGCAGGCCATCAACCCAGCAGACGGCCAGTGAACCCAGCGGCCGCTGGCCAACCCTGGGGGATGTGCCCGCGTCCGCGAGCGCACAGGTCAGTCAACGTACGGATACCCCAGCCGCCGGGTCGCGGGTGAGCATGATGCCATGAGCCTTGACTTTGACGTGTTCGCGGTGGAGCCCAAGCCGATCCCGAGCGCCGTGCCGGGCTTCGAGGAGGCGGTGGGCCCGGCCACCTGGCCGCCGAGCACCTCGACCCTGATCAGTGACGATGGTGGCGCCTTGCTGGTGGACTGCCTCATCACCGAACAGGAGGGACGTGAGCTGGCGGCGTGGGTGGCGTCGCACGACCGCGAGCTCGGGTACGTGTACATCACCCATCCTCATGCCGACCACTTTCTCGGGCTGCCGCAGATCCTGGCGGCGTTCCCGCAAGCCAGGCCGGTGGCCCTGGCCGAGTCCATCCCGGCGATGGAAGAGCAGATCTCGTCGGGATATATGCAGGTCTGGGGCGGGTTCTTTCCCGGCCAGCTGACCGCCAGGCCCATCGCCCCGGCACCGCTGGCGGGCACCACGGTCCCGGTCGGAGACTCGGCGGTCACGTTGTTCCCGGTCGGGACCACCGACACCGGGCACTCCAGCGTCGTCTACGTCCCCGGCCTGAGCCTGGTCGTCTCCGGCGATGCCGTCTACAACCGGACGCACATGTGGCTCCGGGGGTCGACACCGGACTCCCGCGCCAGCTGGCTGCGGGCGCTGGATACCGTGGCCGCCTTGGAGGCCGACACCCTTATCGCCGGCCACCGCAATCCCCAAGCCGCCGACGACGACGCCCGCCGGCAGATCGACGAATGCCGCCGCTACATCACCGATTTCGAGGCAGCCCTGGAGAGCAGCTCCGCCCCGGCCGAGCTCATCGACCGGATGACGACGGCCTACCCGGACCTGGCCAACCCCTACACGCTGTGGGTGGCCGCATACGACCTCCTCGGCACCGCAGGCTAGGAGATCGCCATGGCGGCCAGCGACTTTCTGATTGCCCTGGAGAACACAGACGAGATACAGCTGACCACTACCGGCCGGGTGACCGGCCAGCAGACCTCCCGGCCGGTGTGGTACGTCCAGCAAGCCGGAAGGCTGTACCTGCTCCCGGTCAGGGGATCGGACAGCCAGTGGTACAAGAACGTGCTCAGGACGCCCGCGATCAGCCTGGCCGCGGACGGCGTCCAGCTCAGCGCCGACGCCACGGCGGTGACCGACCTGAGGGTGGTGGCCCGGATAGTGGAAGGCTTCCGCGCCAAGTACGGCCGGGATGACGTGGCCAGGTACTACCCGCACGCGGACGTAGCCGTCGAGATACCGCTCGGATGACGGCCGGCTAAGAAACCACACGTTTGTGTCATGTCACGCCGGGCGGGCGGCGCGCATCCTCGGAATCGATGAACGAGTTTTCTTCGCTGTTTGGGCGCGCCCGCGAGCTTGCCGCCGTCCGCGAAGTGCTGGAGGGCGGCGCGGCGCTGCTCATTCGGGGTCGTCCGGGCACGGGCAAGTCGAGCCTGCTGGCCGCGGCGCGCGCCGTCGCGGGCTCGGAGGGACGAAAGACGCTGGCGGTCACCGGTACCCGGCTGGAAGCTGACCTGCCGTTCGCTGGCCTCCATCAGCTCATCCAGCCCTTCATGGACGGCGTCGGCGACCTGCCCGCACCGCAGCGGGACGCGGTACTGACGGCGTTCGGCATGTCACCAGGGGCCGGCCCCAACCCGCTCTTCGTCGCGCTCGGCACGTTGCAGCTACTGGCCTCCGCGGCGGCCGGTGATCCGCTGGTCCTGCTCCTGGACGACGCGCACTGGCTCGACTCGGCCACCGCCGAGGTGCTGGCGATCATCGCCCGGCGCCTGGAGCCCACGCCGGTCGTCCTGATCGCCGCCGCCCGCACCGGCTATCAGACGCCGCTGACCTCGGCCGGGCTGGCCGGACTCGACCTGCACCCACTGGACCCCGTCGCCGCGCGGGCGCTGCTCGACGCCTCGGCCGGGCCACTGACCAGCGCGGAACGGCAGCAGGTGCTTGCGGACGCCGAGGGTAATCCGCTGGCCCTGGTCGAGCTGTCGGCTGCCTTGCGGGCCGGGCGAGCCGGCTACGGCCGCGTGCTGCCGACGCTGCCCGAGCTGACGCCGCGGCTCGAGCAGGCCTTCGCGCCCGCTGACCGTAAGCTGCCTGCCGCTACCAGGACGCTGCTGCTCATCGCGGCGGCCAGCGACCGCGACGACCTGGGCGAGGTGCTGGCCGCGGGGGCCGCCGCCGGTGTGCGGCACGCATCCGCGGAAGCGCTCGCGCCCGCGGCCGAGGCAGACCTGATCCACCTCGCCGGTTCCGTTTTCCGGTTCCCTGATCTGCTCGGGCGTTCGGCCCTGTACTACGCGGCGGCCCAACCGGAGCGGCACGCCGCACATGCCGCGCTGGCCGGGATCCTCGCTGGCCAGCCCGAGCGAGCGGCGTGGCATGTCGCCGCGACCGTGACGGGCCCCGACGAGACCACGGCGGCGCGGATGGAACTCGCTGCGAGCAGCGCGCTGCACCGAGGTGACGTCGTCGCGGCCCTCGCGGCGGCCGAACGCGCCGCAGCCCTCACCGCCGATCCGGCACTGCGCGGCGGCCGCCTGCTGCGGGCCGCGGAACTGGCCCGCGACGCGGGGCGTGTCGAAGCGGCCCGGCACCTGATAGCACAGGCGCGGCCATTGCGCCTGCGCAGCCCGGACTGCACCCGCCTGGGGTGGCTTGACCACGCCACCAACCCCGGCAGGCCAAACGACATGGCAGGCTTGCGCCGCCTTGCCGGACTCTCGGACCAAGCCAGGAAGGACGGCGACCACGACCTGGCGCTGAGCATCCTCGACACCACGGCCCTGCAGCGTCTGGAAACCGGTCACGGCGAGGATCTGCGGCAGCTCATGGTGGCGGCGATCGAGGCGATGCCTGCGCTGAGCGGCACCCCCCGGTCGCTGTCGGCGCTCGCGCTCGCGGATCCGGACGGCCAGGGTGCGGTGATAGCCGCCGGGCTGTCCCGGCTGAGACAGCGCGCCGGGCACGACGTCACGGACGCTGGCGACTGGCTCGCGGCCGGGGTCGCCGCCACCATCGCAGGTGACCCGGAAACCGGCGCCGCGTTCCTGGCCAGCGCGATTACCCCACTCCGGGTCCAGTGCCGACCGCGGCTGCTGGCCAGGGCCCTGGTCGTGCAGGCGTGGGGTGCGGTCTGCCGTTCGGACTGGAACGCGGCGATGGCCGCCGCCGAGGAGGGCATCCGGCTGGCCCGGGAGACCGAACAACCGCTGTTCGTGACCATGGGCTTGTGCTCGCAGCTGACGCTCGCCGCACTGCGAGCAGACACCGACGTGGTCAGGTCGCTGGCGCTGCGCGTTGAACGCCAGCTGGCGCCTGGCCACGCCGGGTACGGGCTAGTGGCGGTATACGCGGCGCGCGGTCTGTCCGCTCTGGGCGCGGGGCGATACGAGGAAGCACACGAGCACCTGCGGCATACGTTCGCCCCCGGTGAGCTGGCTGGTCATCACCTCCAGTGCTGCTGGGCCAGCGCCGATCTCATCGAGGCGGCGGCGCACAGCGGTGAGCATGAGCAGGCCCGCGCGTACGTGTCCGAGATAGCACGAGTGGCTGAGCGGGCGCCGTCGCCGTTCCTGCACGCGGGCCTGGCGTACGCCCGGCTGATGCTGGTCAGCGACGACGAGGCGGAGCAGCACTTCGAGACGGCGGTGAACGTGGAACTGGCCTCCTGGCCGTTCTTCCGGGCCCGGGCCCAGCTGGCCTATGGCGCCTGGCTGCGCCGCCAGCGCCGCATCACCGAGTCCCGCCGTCCGCTGCGGGCGGCCTGCGCGACGTTTGACGCGCTGGCGGCCGCCCCGTGGGCGGAGCGGGCCCGTCAGGAACTGCGCGCGGCGGGGGAAGCGGATCTGGCCACCCGGCGCGGAGAGGGCGGCGTGCTGTCCCCGCAAGAACTGCAGATCGCGGAGATGGCGGCCAGCGGGATGTCCAACCGGCAGATCGGGCAGCAGCTCTACCTGTCCCACCGGACCGTCGCCACTCATCTGTACCGGATCTATCCCAAGCTCGGGATTACCTCCCGGTTCCAGATGCCGCAGGCGCTCCGCGCGCTGTCGGCCGTCCAGGTCAGCGGCTGAGCGGGCCGGCGTCTGCGCGGGCCAGGGCCGCGTCGAGCAGGATGGCCGCGGCGGTGCGGGCCGCGGCGGCCGCGGCTGGGTCGCGGTCCAGCCGCGCGGACTGCCCGGCGCCGTCGTAGAGCAGGTGCAGCTGGCGGGCCAGGACTTCGGGCTCGGGCGCGCCGGCCTGCGTGGCCAGCTCGGTCAGCAGCGCGCGCACCCAGCGACGGTAGGCCTCGGCGGCCTGCTCGGCCGGGTCGCCGGGGTGGGATTCGGCGCTGGCCCGGGCGAACGCGCAGCCGCGGTAGTCCGGCTGGGCGAACAGCTCCCCCTGGCCCTCGAACACCGCCAGCAGCCGCTCACGCGGGGTGTCGTAACGTTCGACCGCCTGAGTGATGCACTGCGTGACGCTGGCGTGCCGGGTCTCCAGGTAGGCGCGGACCAGCTCATCCTTGCTGCCGAAGGTGTTGTACAGCGAGGCCTTGGCCACGCCGGCCTGCTCGATGACGCGGTCGATGCCGACCGTGTGGATGCCCTCGTTGTAGAACAGCTCGTTCGCCGCTGCCAGTAGCCGGTCACGGGCCGACATCCGGGTTGCGCTCGATTCCTTGACCGCCATGACCGCCACCTTCCTAGACAGCCTTGTTTATCGTAGGCCTGCTCTTCAGCAGGCCGAACAGGGCCAGCGTGGCCAGCACGATCACCGCGGCGCCGTAGTAGCGGGTGGTGTCGACCAGGCCGCCGCCGTGTACGACGCCAAACCCGGCCAGCACGGCGGGCACGCCCAGCCCGAGGTAGGACACCACGTAGAGCAGCGAGACCACGCCGGCCCGCTGGTGCGCCGCGGCCAGCGGGACCACGGTGCGGATGCCGCCCTGGAAGCCACTGCCGAACCCGGCACCGGCGATCGCGGAGCCCACGAAGAAGAGCCCCACCGAGCCCACGCTCACGGCCGTGACGGTCACGGCCACGCCAGTGATCAGGGCCAGAACGCCGAACAGCATCACCGTCCGGGCCGCGGCCCGGCGCAGCGCGATGATCGTCACGACGGCCGAGGCGGCCAGGACGAACAGGCTCAGGCTGCCCAGCACCACGTCGCCCGAACCGCTCAGCGCGTGGACCAGCGCCGGGCCGAGCGCGCCGTACAGCCCGGCCAGCGCCCACACCGCGAACAGCACGGGCACGGCGGTCAGCACCGGGGTCCGCAGCCCACGCGGCAGGGTGATCTCCGGCCGCAGGCTGGCCAGCGCGCCCGGTTCCCGGGTGACCGTCTCGCGCATCCCGGCGATCGCGGCCGCCTGCAGGGCAAGCACGCCGATCAGGGCCAGGTAGATGAGGTGGGTGGGGTCGGGCAGGAAGCGGATCGCCAGCGCAGAGGCGATAGCGCCGGTCGCGGTGCCCATGCCCGGCGCGACCGCGTTGGCGAACGTGCCGAGCTCACGGTCCATGTCCAGCATGGCCGCGCCGATCGCGCCCAGGGCGGCGCCGGTGGACAAGCCCTGGACCACCCGGGCGGCCAGCAAAGCGGGGACGCCGGTCGCGGTGGCGAAGATCACCAGCGAGCTCGCGTGCACGGCGATCGCGGTCAGCAGCACCGGGCGGCGTCCGACGTGATCCGACAGCTTGCCCAGGGTCAGCAGGGCGACCAGGACCGCCATCGCGTACACCCCGAACACCACCGTGGTCGTGATCGGCGTGAAGTGCCAGCGGGCCTGGTAGATCGCGTACAGCGGAGTGGGAGCCGCGGAGGAGGCGAGCAGCGCCACGATCAGTGACCCCAGCACGAAGACGGCCGGCCTGCCGGTCAGCCGGTAACCGCTCACCCCGCGCAGCCAAGACTGCCGGGCGAACGGGTCGGCCGGGAGATCCGCGACGGATCCGGTGAGCGGACGGCCGTTCGGCCGGGTCGCGACCGGCCCGGCCGGATACGGACCCGGTGCCGCCTGCGCGATCCCTGCCCCGGCACCGTGGTGCATCGTCATGTCTGGTTACCCACCCTCGTTGATTAGACAGGTCTGTTCAATAGAGATATTAGACAGACAGGTCTAATCAGTCAAGAGCCTGGGATGCTCACCCGCGGCGCCGCGGTCAGCCTCCGGGGACAGCTGACACCACCGTCCGTTCGGGATAAAGATTTTCGGCCGAACGGACCGTGGCCTTATCGCTCACGGAAGCGGTCTCAGCGGGCCACTACCGTCTTGCTCATCACGCAGTGGTACCTGCCCTTGGGCCGGTCGTAGCTGAAGCCGGCCTGCTCGAACAGGCGCCGCGTGCCGTTGTACAGGAACGTCGGTGAGACTTGCTGCCCGGCGGTGTCCTGCGGGTAGGCCTCCACCAGACCGCCGCCGGCCTGCGCGATCAGGTCCAGCGCACCGCCGAGCGCCACGCCCGCCACTCCCCTGCGCCGGTAGTTCTTGTCCACGAACAGGCACGTGAGCCGGTAGTCGGGCAGCGTGCCGAGGCCCGCCTCGTACTCCTTGCGGTGGTAGATGCGCGGCAGCTCGGCCGGCGTGCCGTATTGGCACCAGGCCACCGCGGCATCGCCGTCGAACACCAGCGCGGCGTGGGCCAGGCCCTCGCTGACCAGCCGCTCCTTCAGAGCACGGTTGTCCTCACCGGCCTGCCTGGGCGCACATCCCAGCTGGAAGCGCATGCACCAGCAGCCGCCGCCCTGCGCCCAGCACGAACCGTGGACCGCGTTCCAGCAACCATTGTGCCGTTCGGCGAGCTGCGCGAAATCGCTCCAGGTGCCGGGGCTGAGCGGTTTGATCGTGTACTCGCCCATACCACCACCTTCCCCCACCGTTTGTGCTTCCACGCATCGGAGACAAGCCGCCCGGCCTGCGACCGGGTCGATAGGTGCGCGGCAGTGCTGGAGGGCTCAGTGCCAGGGTCTGACCGCGCGCTCGGCCCAGTAGGCGTCGGGCGCTTCGGCCAGGCTGAGCGGCGGAAGCTCGCCGACGGTGAGGGCGGCCAGGTTCTCGTCGAGCTGCGCGCGGGTGACGGCACCGGACAGCACGACCGATGCCCACGGCTGGGCCAGCGCCGCGGCCAGCGCGATCGCGTCCTCGGTGACACCGCGCTCCGTGGCCAGCGCGGTCAGCGGCGCCGGCGGCCCACCTTCCGGAGTCAGCCGCCCGTTGGCGACCGCCTCCTTGATCAGGACCGCCCACCCGGCCGCGGCGGCTTCGGCCGCGGCCGGGCCGACGGATGGCTCCAGGAGGTTCCACGTCACCTCGGTCGCCGCGAATAGCGGCTGCCCGTCGACGGTCACCGACAGCGCCCGGCGGACCGCGTCCGCTTGACGCGGCCCGCTGGCGCTCAGCCCGATGATCACGCCTTCGGCGCGCAGCTTGGACAGCGCGGCCAGCAGCGGCGGGTCGGTGAACAGGCTGGAATCGACGGTCAGCGAATGCACTTGATACAGGGTGAGCCGGTCACCGAGCAGGGCCCGGCTCTGGGCCAGCTGGGTAGTGAACATGGCCAGCGAGTGTTCCTTGACCTCCTGCTGAGGAGCATCGAGCCGCCAGTCACCGGTATAGCGGTATCCCCACTTCGACCCGACGATTACGTCCGCATGGCCGCGCTCGGCCAGCCAGCCGGCCAGGAATTCCTCGGCCCGGCCGTAGGAACGGGCCGCGTCGACATACCTGGTCCCGGCCGCGTAGGCAGCGTCCAGCATCGAGAAGGTCCGGGTCCGCATGCCTGCCACGCTGCGGTCGGGCAGGTCCTCCTCACGGCCGCTGGTGATGTACGCCGGGCGGCCCAAAGCGGCCAGCCCCAGCCCGATCCGGGAGACCACCGGTCCCCCGGCCCCGAGTGACGCCGTGGGCATGCGAATCCGGCTCTGGTCGTCGCTGGCCATGGCCACTACCGTACCGGCGGCCCCGCCAGTGACCGATCCCCGGGACGGAGAACATGCTGGCTGAACCGGCCGGTCCCACAGCGCGGGCAGCTTCGCAGCTCGCTGGCCGCGCGGCTGTCGCCCGGCTATCCCGCAGCGTCGGCCCGCCGGAACCTGTTCCGTCCAGGCATGCTTGAAGCAAGAGACCTCACAGGGTGCCAGCCGGATTGTGACGCAGGGTGCGGAACGTCATCGACCACCGCTCCTCCGCAACCGGAGGGATCTGGTGCTGCCATTGGTTCCGCGCCGGGCCGGACAGGACATATGCCGAGCGGGGCTCGAGCGTCAGCTCGGCCGTCTCCCAGGCGCGAGTACGGCCGCGGCGGAACCGCATCCGGCAGGCAGTCAGCAGCGAGACGCCACTGACGTCGCGGAACTGCGGTGCGTCGCGATGCCAGCCGATCCCCGCGCCCGGCGGGTAGCGCGTCACGAGCAAGTCCGCCAGCTCCTCGGGTTCGCGCCCCATCAGCGCGGCGCAGCGACCCCGGATCCAGCTTAGCTCGGCGGGGATCGGCGCCGCGGGACCCGTGTCATACGCGCCGGTGACCATAGCGAGGCCGAAGCTTCGCACCAGTCGCCGCGATGGCGTGTCGTGCAGCACGTACGGATGCAGGTCGAAGGTCGCCAGTACCGTCAGCAGATCGCGTTCCTCGGCTTCGGTGAGGAAGCCGGGCGCGTAGATCAGACCCTCCGGCAACGTCATCGCCGCGATCCCTGACTATGAGGCGCTTAGCGCGCTGAGCAGGACGCCAACCATCACGGCGGGGTCGCTGGAGCGGTTCTGCCAGTCATGCGGAACGCCGGGCTGCTGGACGACCGAATCGCCGGGGCGCAGCACCACCGCGGTGCCGCCGACCACCAGTGTCACCTCACCGCGCAGGATGGTCACGTAGTCGAGGGTGTCGGTCGCGTGCGCGCCCTGGAACTCCGGGTGCGCGTCGGCGCCGGTGCCAGTCGCATCGCCGTCGGGCTGGTCCGGCGCGATTTCGACGATCCGGAAGCACGCCCCGCCGGGCGGCGGCTCAAGCGCCCACTCACCGGTGGAGGTGTCGGCGGCACCAGCCGACAGCGGGCCCGCGCCGGAGACCCAGAGCTCGGTGGTGGTATACCGGCCCGCGTGGATGACGGTCGGCGGCTCGCCTTGCGCGATGATCACCGGGCTCTCGTTCGCACCAAAACCCGTCACGATTCTGTTCACAGCAGTCCCCCTTCGCTCAGCGGTATCGCCAGTTA
>Ga0335074_10016921_pt1 | contig 10267 bp, 9 predicted proteins | sample Lox_Sample_23_FD_206715 | JGI IMG/M metagenome (GOLD analysis project Ga0335074, IMG submission 206715) | Soil microbial communities from Loxahatchee National Wildlife Refuge, Florida, United States - Lox_Sample_2.3 | ecosystem: Environmental > Terrestrial > Soil > Wetlands | place: USA: Florida...
TGCGGACAACAGCATCAGGCCGCAGCGCGTGGCTTCGGATTGCAGCGGAAACCCGAGCAGGTCCTTGAAGTCGGTCATGCCGTTATTGCCGCCGAAGCCCATATCGTTGCGGAAGAATGCGAGCATCAGCGCATAGGTCAGCGCCTGCGTGATGATCGACAGGTAAACCCCGGTGACGCGGGACCGGAACGCCAGATAGCCGAATACCAATGCCAGCAACCCCGGAACCACCAGCACCATCAGCATGGCAAAACCGAACCAGTCGAAGCCGTACCAATACCAGGGCAGGTGTTTCCATCCCAAAAACACCATGAAATCGGGCAGCATTGGATTGCCGTACACGCCGCGTGCGCCGATCTGCCGCATCAGGTACATGCCCATCGCGTAGCCGCCCAACGCAAAGAACGCGGCCTGGCCCAGCGTCAGGATTCCCGCAAAGCCCCAGATCAGATCGACTGCCAGCGCCAGCATCGCGTAACACAAATACTTGCCGACCAGGCCGATGACATAGATCGGCACATGCGCGCCGAAAGCCGCAGTCGTGGCCAGGTTCAACCCCGCCAGAACAAGGGCGCCCCCCATGACGGCAACCAGCGTAAGCCAGGCGGTGCGATCGAGCTTCATGGCCCGCGCCCTATGTCATTGCGAGGAGCGGAGCGACGAAGCAACCTCGGTCGGGACGTGGGGCAGCGGCTCATCATGAACGAGGTTGCTTCGTCGCTGCGCTCCTCGCAATGACATGGGAAGGTGTGCAGCTCACAATGACATGCGGATATCATGCCTCGGCCGCCCGTCCCTTCAGCGGGAACATGCCGCGCGGGCGGCGCTGAATGAACAGAATCACCAGCACCAGCACGACAATCTTGCCCAGCACGGCACCGGCGATCGGTTCAAGGAATTTGTTGATAACTCCTAACGTCAACGCCCCCACGGTGGTGCCCCACAAATTGCCCACACCGCCGAACACCACCACCAGGAAGCTGTCGATAATGTAGTTCTGCCCCAGGTTCGGCGAGACGTTATCGATCTGGCTCAGCGCCACGCCCGCGATGCCGGCAACGCCCGACCCCAATCCAAAAGTCAACGCATCGATCCACGGCGTACGAATCCCCATCGCCGCCGCCATCAATCTGTTCTGGGTCACCGCGCGCATGCGCAGCCCCAGCGGCGTGTACCGCAGCGCCGCCATCAGCGCGAACAACACCACAGCCGCAAACATGATGATGTACAGCCTGTTCAGCGTGATGGTCAGCCCGGCCAAATGGAAATCGCCGCTCATCCATACGGGCGTGTCAACATCCTTGTTCTGCGCGCTGAAAATCGACCGCACCGCCTGCTGCAGCACCAAAGAGAGTCCCCAGGTCGCCAGCAGCGTCTCCAACGGGCGGCCGTACAGCCATCGGATCAGGCTGCGTTCGATGGCAATGCCGACCACGCCCGATACCAAAAATGCCAGCGGCACCGCGAACAGCAGATTCGCCTGGTACCAACCCGGCGCCACCTGATGCATCACCTGCTGCACAACGTACGTCGTGTAAGCGCCCAGCATCACCATCTCGCCGTGCGCCATGTTGATCACGCCCATGACACCGAAGGTGATCGCCAACCCCGCCGCCGCCAGCAACAGCACCGAGCCAAGGCTGATGCCGTAATAGATGTTCTGCAAAATGCCCCAAAGCTGCAGCGATCGGTCGATCGTCTCCACAGCCGCGCGTGTCGCCGCCGCAACTTCAGGCGGCTGACCGCTCAGGCTTGCCAGCAACGCACGCGAATCCAGATCGCCCCGGGCGCGCAACACCGCCACCGCGGCAAGCTGCTGGTCCACCGGCGCATCCTTGAAGAACAGTACCGCGGCCGCATGGGCTTGTTCCAGGCGGGTCCGCACCGCGGGATCAGTTTCCTTGGCCATCGCTTTCGCGAGGATCGGCAACGCCGCGACATCATGCGATCGGAACAGGGCCTCGGCCGCGTTCAGCCGCGTCGCCGCGTCGGGCGAAAACAACTGCAACTGCCCGAGCACCTGATTGATCACCGCGCGCGCCCGGATATCGGCGAACACCTGCTGCAACGCATCGGCCGTCAGTCCGGGCGCCGCCGCACCGGTCGCGGCATTGACGAAACTGCCATCCGTATTCTGGATGAACAACACGTTGTCGTCGTTCTCGAACAACGTGTTGTTGTTCAGCGACTCGATGATGATGACCGCACGTGGATCGCCGGACGCGGCCAGATCGGCGATGCCCTGGCGCATCTGATCCAAATTGCCGGACCCGATCGCGGCCAACGCGTCGGCAGCGCCATCGGCATGCGCCATCACCGGCATCAACGGCAGCAGCGCAACAAAGAGCAGAAGTAGCAGAACGCGTCGCATCGCTGCGCCTCATCAGAATCGAACGGGGGCGGCCGGGGAGGAAAACGGCCGCCCCCGTCTCGGCAAGCCGGCGGTTACGCCTTCTTGCCGCCACCGGTGCACTTACCGGTTGCCACGTTGAACGCGCCGCAGCTCATTGGGGCGCGCCAATCACCAATCAGGTCCTTCGTCGCGTCGATGTACGGCGACCACTCCTGCGCCACCACCAGGCCGGGCGTGCGCGACACGATATTGAACTGCCCGTTCGGCTCGATCTCGCCGATCAGCACCGGCTTGGTGATGTGGTGGTTCGGCATCAGCGCCGAGACATCGCCCGACAGATTCGGCGCGGTGACGCCGATCAGCGCATCGATCACCGCGTCGGGGTCGGTCGTGCCCGCCTTCTGCACACCCTTCAGCCACATGTTGAAGCCGATATAATGCGCTTCCATCGGGTCGTTGGTGGTGCGCTTCGGATCCTTGGTGTACTTGTGCCACTCGGCGATGAAGGCGCGGTTCTCCGGCGTACGCACGCTTTCGAAGTAGTTCCACGCCGCCATGTGGCCAACCAGCGGCTTGGTATCCAGCCCGGCCAGCTCTTGCTCGCCGACGCTGAACGCCACCACGGGGATGTCAGTCGCCTTGATGCCCTGGTTGCCCAGTTCCTTGTAGAACGGCACGTTGGCGTCGCCGTTGATGGTGGAAACGACGGCGGTCTTCTTGCCGGCGCTGCCGAACTGCTTGATCTTCGCCACCTCGTTCTGCCAGTCGGAGAAGCCGAACGGCGTGTAGTTGATCAGGATGTCCTCGGGCTTGAAGCCCTTCAGGTGCAGATAGGCTTCCAGAATCTGGTTGGTGGTGCGCGGATAGACGTAGTCGGTGCCTTCCAGCACCCAGCGCTTCACGCCGATCTGGTTCATCAGGTAATCGACCGCCGGGATCGCCTGCTGGTTCGGCGCTGCGCCGGTGTAGAACACGTTGCGGCTGCACTCCTGCCCTTCGTACTGCACCGGATAGAACAGGATGCCGTTCAGCTCCTCGAACACCGGCAGCACGGACTTGCGGGACACCGAGGTCCAGCAGCCAAAGACCGCGGCGACCTTGTCCACCGACAGAAGCTGCCGCGCCTTCTCTGCGAACAGGGGCCAGTTGGAAGCGGGATCGACCACCACCGGCTCAAGCTTGCGGCCCATCAGGCCGCCCTTGGCATTCTGGTTCTCGATCAGCATCAGCATGACATCTTTCAGCGTGCTCTCGCTGATCGCCATGGTGCCGGAGAGCGAATGCAGGATGCCGACCTTGATCGGCGCCTTGCCGACAACGGCCGGTGCCTGGGCGCGCGCGGGCGTGCTGGCAGCCTTCACCGCGCCCAGCGCGGCTATGGTCGCGGCGGCCACGCCAAGCTTGCCAAGCTTCCGGCGCGACACGTTGGTATCAGTGGATGTCATAGCCTGTGTCCTGTTCCCCATTCCCATTGGTTGAGCGCCAGCCGGGCATTCCCCACATTCTGAATCCAAATTCGGTGGGGCCCCTGTCCCGTTCTGAATGATTACGTCCCGCCGGGGCGTTCCCCCGACATCAGTGCCGTGTGCAACGGACGTGATGCAGTGGGATAAAATGCAATGGACGTGCCAAGTTATTCTGGTCGGAGCGCCCGTATCGCCGCGCGGGGTGGCGGAAATTTTGCCATCAGGGCGAGCATTCCTTGACGATACCGCCCAAAAACAAGTCAGATCATTCCGGTGATCCGGGCATGACGGCCCGGTCCAATCGCGGATGGAGGCAACGGCCGGATGTCGGATATCTCATACCAGCCAACGTTGAGCCTGCCTCATCCGTGTCATGGCCGGCGAAGGCCGGCCACCCACGTCTTCATCACGTGCGGCTTGGAAAGACGTGGGTGGCCGCGACGAGCGCGGCCATGACACATGGGGTACATCGGTCAATCCGGTCGCTGCCTGGTATCAGATATCAAGGCACGCTGTAGCTGGACCACCTGGCCCTTGCGGTCCCGGGAACCGTTTGGCTTGCGGACGGCCCTGGGTGTGATCGCCCTGATGCTCTGCCTGCTGCCTGCAGCGACCGCCGCCGCACAGCAGCGGATCGACGTTCAGGTGGGGGGCGGCATCACGCAACCCATCGCGCTGTATGCAGCCGATCGGGAGGTCGCAAGCGCAATCCTGTTTCCCGGCAACTCGGGCTCGCTGATGACCGTCCGCAACAATTTCCTTGTGCGGGTTGCCGGTGAGTTTGCCGCCGCCGGCATCACCGCCGCTGTGGCCGATGTGCCTTCGGACCAGCGCGGCGGCGTGGACGACACGTTCCGCGCCAGTCAGGCCGAGGCTGCCGATATTGCGGCGATTGCAGCCTTCCTGCGGGCCCGCGTTGCGGCACCCGTGTGGCTGGTTGGCACCAGCCGGGGCTCGATTTCCGCCGCCAGCGCGGCGGCGCGCCTTGGGCCGCCCGGCATATCCGGACTGGTGCTGACCTCATCGGTGTGGAACGGCGGCATGCGCCAGGTGGCACTGAGCACCATCCGCATCCCAACGCTGATCGTGCACAACCGGAACGACTCGTGTCCCGCGAGCCCGTTCCATGGCGCGGCCCCGGCTTTGACAGCACTCACCGCGGCCCCAGCCAAGGAGCTGATCGCCGTACAGAGTTCGTCAGAGTCCGGCAATCCGTGCGAGGGGAAGTCCCCGCACGGCTATTTCGGTATCGAGACCCAAGTCGTTGGCTTGATCGCCGGCTGGATCAAATCGCACTGACCCGTGCCGGGCGTGCGTTGCGCAGGACCGCCGCAGCACTGACACCAAACAACAGCTTGGACACCAGGGTCACCGCCATTGGCAGCAGCGTCACGAACGCCGGATCCAGGCCGGGCAACAAAACGAGGAAGTTGAAGGACCAGACCGCGCCCAGCACCAGCACCACAACCAGGCTCTGGGACCAGCCGCTGACCGCGCGCAGCAGGGGTGCACGCAGCGCTGTCGCGACCGCAATACCCAATCCAACGGCCAGCAGCATGTGGAGCGCAATCCCGATCGCAGGGGCGCTTGGGAGCAGACCCAGCTGAGGTGCCAAAGCGTCTGTCACGCCGCGCGCGACGGGACCAGCCGGCGTACCGGTGACGCAAGTGTAGGCCGCGATCCACAGAATTTCGGCGGCGCCTCCGGCCAGGCCGGCCGCCATGCCGCGTTTCATCGTGCTGCCCATCATGTGACGTTCCCTGTGCCCATGTTTGCGGGCCCATGCTAACAACGGAAATTGCTGCACGCAACGGTAGTATCACAAGACTGCGTGTCGCCACACCAGTCAGGCGGAGCGGGCCCCCGGCGACGCACGATGGTTGCGCAGATCAGGAAGACGGTTTGGGGGTCGCGCTGGGCGTGGGCGGGGTCGGCTTGCGCGGCGTCGGCGGCGCCCAGGGCGCGGCTTCCCGGATCATGCGCTTGGCCTGCACAATCCACGCATCCGCTTCGTGCTCGCTGCGGAATCCCGGCACGGTCTGCTTGCGCCCACCAGGCTTTTCCATCTCCACGTCGAAGCCACTCTTGCCGCGAGGCACCACGCGATACGAAATCTCGGTCATGTCCTCATTATGGCATGCATCGTGCTTCAGGACAGCATAATTCTGCGCAATTCCGGTCGGTTGAGCAACGAAGCGGCGCCGGCCCGATGATCCTCGCGCCATGCACGCACGCGCCGCCCACCGCCTCTCCCGCACCGCGGGAGAGGTTCTTGGCAGAGCCGGTGAGCGTCGCGGCTAGTCCAGGCTGATGGAGCCCACCTCAGGTCCCTTCGCGCCCTGGACCACGCCCATTCGCACCGACTGGCGCTCCTGCAACGGACCGAGCCCGGCACGTTCCAGAGCCGTGGCATGGACGAACACGTCCCGGCCACCTTCCTGCGGCGTGATAAAGCCGAACCCCTTGGCGGGATCGTACCACTTCACCGTGCCCATCATCTCCACCGCGGTGCTGAGATCGGGTTGGCGGCGCGGGCCACCTGGCCCACGGCCTCCACCACCACCACCACCACCGCCACCACCGGCCCCGCCGAAGCGCGGCTGGCGCGGTTGCTCCGGTTCGGCGGTACTTTCGTCCACCGAGAGCACCTGCTCCACCTGCCGCCCCTTCTGCCCGGCGACGACGCGGACGCGCAGCGTCGTACCCGGCTGGACGCTCTGCCGCCCGGCCGCCTGCAACGTGTTCGCATGCAGGAACACGTCACCCGAACCGTCGGCGAGCGCGGCAAAGCCGAAGCCCTTGTCGGGATTGAACCATTTGACTGTGGCGGTCAGCTCAGGCCCGGACGACGCGGGCGCGAAAGCCGGCAGCGGCACCGGCGAGGGCGCATTGCCATAGAAATTGTCGTCGTCAAAGCCGCGCCGGCGCGACTGCCATTGCCGGCGATTGTCTTTTGGGGAACGCAAGTACCGTTGTCCTTTTAGGTTGCTGGGGGCCGAAACCGGCACTCACTTTAGGCAACCTGACGCCAAATTAATAGCGTCCGATGCAGCGGCATTTGTCACAGCCCCGTTGTCGCCTTGCCGGTCTGTGACATTGCAGAGCACGACTACGAATTTCGCGTTTAGCGCGAAGTCTGCCCCGGCGGGCCAGGGCCGCCGGCGGCCGCCGCGCCCAGGGGCGGATGCGTCGCTGACCCCGGATTTGGCGGCCGCCGCCAAGCGGCACCGGCGCTGATTGCGGGCCCGACCCCGGACGGCTATCTGTCTCGCCCCTCTCCGGCTGAAGCAATGTCGAGCCCAACACCCATCGAAACTGCCCCGCCACCGGCCACCAACACCGAAGAAACGCCCTCGGTCGATGGTTGGCGCGGCGCACCGGGGGGCGGGCTTGCCGCCCTGCGTGCCGAGCTCGACGCAATCGACGACGCGATGCACGACCTGCTGATGCGCCGCGCCCGCGTCGTCGAAGCGGTGGCGCAGGCCGGCAAACGCAGCGCGCTGCGCCCCGGCCGCGAGGCTTCCATCATCCGCCGCTTGCTCGCGCGCCATCAAGGCGCGTTGCCGCCGCAGGCGTTGTATCGGATCTGGCGGGAACTGTTGGCCGCCACGACGTCCATGCAGGGCGGCTTCGTCCTGGCCGTCTGCGATCCCGGCCCCGGCGCGGACCATACGCAGCTTGCGCGGGAGCAATTTGGCGCATTGACGCCGCTGCGCGTCCATCACAGCGCATCGCAAGCGATCGGGGATCTCGCAACCGGCGCGGCGTCCATCGCGATTTTACCGTTGCCCTCGGAGACCGAGGGATGGTGGACCATGCTGCTGCATCCCGACATTCACGTTGTCGGCCGCTTGCCGTTCTGGACGCCGCGGCCTGAAGGCAGTCCAGCCGTGCAGGCTTTGGTGGTTGCCCCGTTTCCGCCGGATCCCAGCGAGCAGGATCGCTCATTGCTCGGCTTGGAACTGAACGAGGACGTCAGCCGCGCGCGCCTGACCAGTGCCCTCAGCGCCGCCGGCTTTACACCCGGCACGATGTTGCTCCGCCGCGATCACGGTGTGCGGGTGACGCATGGGCTGGTGGAAGTGGAAGGGCACGTGGATGCCGGCGATGCACGGCTGAACGCGGTGGCGGCGATGCGCCCGCTGGTGCTGGGCGGCTATGCCGTGCCAGTGGGAGGAGCCGTGGGAGGAGCCGTGGGAGGAGCCGTGGGAGGAGCCGTGGGAGGAGCCGTGGGAGGGACAATGGGGGGCGTCGCATGACCACGCCGCGCCCGCGGCCCGAGGTACTGACGATCTCGCCCTATATCGGCGGCGAATCCGAATTGCCCGGCATCAACCGCACGATCAAGCTGTCGTCGAATGAGGGCGCGTTCGGGGTCCCGCCCGGTGCCCAGGCAGCGATCCGCCGCGCCGCCCAGGACGTGTTCCGTTATCCCGATGGCGGCGCCGACGCGCTACGGCAGGCAATCGGCCAGCGTTGGGGACTTGATCCCGCACGCATCGTCTGCGGTGCGGGATCGGATGACCTGATCTACCAGCTTTGCCTCGCGTATGGTGGACCGGGGCGGGACATCGTGATGTCGGCGCACGGGTTCTCGATTTATTTTATTGCCGGAACCTATGCCGGCAGCCGCGTGATCAAGGTGCCGGAACGCAACCTGACCGCGGATGTGGATGCGATGCTGGCGGCTGTATCGCCGGCAACGCGGCTGATGTTCCTGGCAAATCCGAACAATCCCACCGGCTCCATGCTGCCGCATGACGAGGTGACTCGCCTGCGCGCCAACCTGCCGCCGGAAGTTTTGCTCGTGCTTGATTCCGCCTATGCGGAATATGTGACGCGGCCCGACTACGACCCCGGCATCAGGCTGGTGGATGCCACCGGCAACACGGTGATGACGCGAACATTTTCGAAAGTGTTCGGCCTTGGCGGCATGCGCATCGGCTGGTGCTACGCGCCGCCCGATGTGGTTGACGTGCTGAACCGGGTGCGCGGGCCATTCAATGTGTCCGTGGCAGCGCAGGCCGCGGCGATTGCGTCTCTGGCCGAGCCCGGCTGGGTGGAGAAAGGCCGCGACCACAATGCCGAATGGCGGCCGAAGCTCGCCGCAGGACTGGCGGCGGCAGGCATCAAGGTGTGGCCCAGCGAAGGCAACTTTGTGCTGGCGGATTTCGGCACGCCGGAAAAAGCCGAAGCCGCCGATGCCGCGCTACGCAAACGCGGCATCATCGTACGCGGCGTGCGCGGCTACGGCCTGCCGCACTGCCTGCGCATCACAGTCGGATTGGCCGAGGAAGTGCAGGCGGTGATCGAGGGCCTGAGTGCGTTTATGCAGCCCGTCTCCTCTCCCGCGACAGCGGGAGAGGTTGGGTGAGGGTGATGCCAGAGCGTCTCCTCTCCCGCGACAGCGGGAGAGGTCGGGTGAGGGTGATGCGAACCCCCCGCAACCCCCTCACCCGCCGATCCACTTCGCGCCTCACCTCCCCGCTTCGCAGGAGCAGAGCGGCATCGCATGCCTGACCCCCTCTTCCGCCGCCTCACTCTGCTCGGCATCGGGCTGATCGGCAGCTCCGTCGCACGCATCGCCCGCGAGCGCGGCGACATCGCAGCCGAGATCGTGGTGAACGCCCGCACGCAGAAGACCTTGGACCGCGTGATGCAGCTCGGCTTCGCCGACCGGGTGGAACCCGATCCCGCCCGCGCGGTGGAAGGCGCCGACTGTGTGATGCTGGCCGCGCCGGTCGGTGCCTTCGCCGACCTCGCCGAGCGCATCGCCCCGCATCTCGCACCCGGCGCGATCCTGACCGATGTCGGATCCACCAAGCAGTCGGTGATTCGCGACGTGGGGCCGCTGGTGCCGGAGCATGTACATTTCGTTCCCGCCCACCCCGTCGCCGGCACCGAATATTCCGGCCCCGATGCCGGCTTCACCACCTTGTTCCAAGGCCGCTGGACGCTGCTGACTCCGCCCCCCGGCACCGATGAGGACGCAGTGGAGAAAGTCGCCGAACTGTGGCGCCGCTGCGGTTCCATGATCGAGACGATGGAACCGGCGCACCACGATCGCGTGCTGGCGATCGTGTCGCATTTGCCGCACCTGATCGCCTTCACCATCTGCGGCACCGCCGACGACCTGGAATCCGAAAGCCGGCAGGAGGTTCTGAACTTCGCCGCCTCCGGCTTCCGCGACTTCACCCGTATCGCGGCGAGCGACCCGGTGATGTGGCGCGATATTTTTCTCAATAATCGCGAGGCGTTGCTGGAAATGCTGGCACGCTTCACCGAGGATGCGCAGGCCATGGCACGCGCCGTGCGCTGGGGCGATGCCGGGTATATCGAGGACAAGGTGGAGCGCGGGCGGAAGATCCGGCGGAGCCTGATTGAGCTGAAGCAGGCGTAGGGCTGGAGCCTGAACTGGTCTCCTCCGTCAGTTGTCTCGCAGCACGAT
>Ga0335074_10016922_pt1 | contig 10266 bp, 8 predicted proteins | sample Lox_Sample_23_FD_206715 | JGI IMG/M metagenome (GOLD analysis project Ga0335074, IMG submission 206715) | Soil microbial communities from Loxahatchee National Wildlife Refuge, Florida, United States - Lox_Sample_2.3 | ecosystem: Environmental > Terrestrial > Soil > Wetlands | place: USA: Florida...
CACCGCCGACCATCGCCACGCCGGCGATGACGAACGCGAGGGCGAGGTCGAGCGGGAGGGCGTACAGCGTCTCGGAGTAGATGTCGATCCCCGCGCCGTCCGTACCGAACGGATGCGTCCACGACGGCGCCTGCGAGTACGCGAACGAGACGTGGTCTGGCGGGTACGGCGCCAGGGCGCGCGGCGCGACGACCATCAGGATCGCCGCGATGACCAGGACCGCCACGATCAGGAACCCGACGAATGTGAGAGGATTCGCCCGGAGGACGCGGATCGTGGAGACCGCCCCGCTGCCGACCCGCTTCAGGATCGGTTGCGGCGGCGGGAGGGGCGCCATCTTTGCGATCGTGGGGGTGGTCACGTGCTACCTCCAGTCCACCCGCGGGTCGAGGACGCCGTAGAGAATGTCCGCGATCAGGTTCGCGACGACGACGCCGATCGCGAAGACGATCACGACCGCGATCGCGCCGTCGAAGTTCGGCGGGTTCCCGCCGCCGCCGATCGACGTGAACGCGTAGGCGCCGATCCCGGGCCAGGTGAACACCTCCTCGATGACGACCGTGCCCGCGAGAAGTCCGCCCGCGGTGACGCCGAGCACAGTCGTGGTGGTGATCAGGGCGTTGCGGAGCGCGTGCTTGTACAGGACCCAGAACTCCGACAGGCCCTTCATCCGCGCGCTTTTCACGAAGTCGAGCGGCATCACCTCGAGCATCGAGCTTCGCGTCATCCGGGTCGCGATGCCCATGTTGATGAACGCGAGGACCCCAGCCGGCAGGATCAGGTGCTCGATCGCGTCCGCCGTCCATTTCGGGTTCAACGCGATCATCGCGTCGATCACCGACATGTGGGTGTACTGAGGGAACGGCGGCGGCGAGGTGGTGTACTCACCGCCCGACGGCAACCCGAAATACGGCGCTAAAAAGATCGCCGCGATCACCGCGCCGAGGTACGTCGGGGTCGCCCAGCCAGTGAGGTAGAAGATCCGGACCAGGTGGTCGCCGAGGCGGCCCGAGGACTGGGCCGCGACGACCCCCAGCGGGATCCCGATGACGATCATGAGGAACAGCGCAGCGAGGACGAGCTCGAGGGTCGCGGGGACCCCGTCCGCGATCGCGGGGTAGACGGGAACGCCGCTCTGGGAGGCGCCCCAGTTGCCGTGGAGCAGGTTCACAAAGTACGTCCAGAACTGCTGGAGGATCGGCTTGGAGAACTGCGCCTGGCAGTTCGCGAGCGTCGTCGGGTCGGCGTGCGGGTACCAGACGGCGCAGTTGACGACCGAAATGTGGGTGAAAATGAACGCGAGGACGATGATGCCGAAGAGAACGGGGATCAGCTGGAGCAGGCGCTTACCGATGAAGATCGCAAGGTCCGACGGACTGCGTCCCAATCCCCACCCCCCCTAGGCGAGGCGCGGCGGTTCGGCCCACCAACGCATCCCGTGCGGTAGAGTGTCATGGTATAAAGTAGGGCTCGACGCGCGCCCGGTCGCCGGAATTTGCGCGCGTCTACGGGAGGTAATCTCGGGGGAGCGTGTGGAGCTCCTTGAACGTCTCGTGCGCCACCGAGACGAACTTGTCGATGTCCTTCTCCGTGTGCGCGCTCGAGAACGTGATCCGCTCGTAGCCGTCGGGGTGGATGTAGATCCCCCGGTCGAGCAAGAGCTGGTGGTGCCGCAGGTACAGGTTCCAGTCGATCTGGAGCGACTCGCGGTAGTTCTGGATCTTCTTGCGGCGCGTGAAGAAGAACTGGAGCATCCCGTTCACCGACTGGACGACGACCGACACCTTCGAGTCCCGCCCGGCCTCCTCGAGCCCCTTCTCGAGCTTCTCGGTGAGCCGCCCCATCCGGGCGTACAGGTCCTCGCCGCCCCGGTTCAGCATCTTCAGGTTCGCGAGCGACCCCGCAAGCGACAGGTTGTTCGCGAAGTAGGTGCCGCCGAACGAGATCCGCCCGGGGGCGATCATGTCCATGTACTCCGCCTTCCCCGATACCGCGGAGATCGGGACGCCGCCGCCGAGCGCCTTCGCCCAGCAGGAGATGTCCGGCTGGACGCCGTACAGCTGCTGCGCGCCGCCCGGCGCGACCCGGAAGCCGGTGAACACCTCGTCGAAGATGACGAGCATGTCGTTCTCGTGGGCGATCTCGATCACCTGCTTCAGGTAGTCCGGGACCGGCGGGATCACGCCCGCGTTCGCCATGATCGGCTCGAGGATCACGCACGCCAGACGGTCGCGGTACCGCTTGACCATCCGCTCGAAGGAGACGATCGAGTTGTACTGCGCTACCATCACGTAGTCCGTGACGCCCGGCGGGATCCCCGCCGAGTTCGGCAGGGGCCGGGGGTACTCGTCGAGCCCCGCGACGACCGGAGGCGCCTCCGCGCTGATCAGCGCGTAGTCGTGCTGCCCGTGGTAGTGGCCCTCGAACTTCAGAATCGCGTCCTTGCCCGTTACGGCGCGCGCGATCCGGATCGCGTTCATGGTCGCGTCCGAGCCGTTCGAACAGAACGCCACGCGCTCGGCGTTCGGGACCATCTTGCGGAACAGCTTCGCAACCTCGATCTCGAGCGCCGTCGGCGCCGCGAAGTGGAGGCCGAGCTCGGCCCGGTCCTGGATCGCCTTGACCTGCTCCTTCGGCGCGTGGCCGTTGATGAGGCAGCCGTAGCCGAGGTTGAAGTCGAGGTACTCGTTCCCGTCCTCGTCCCAGATCCGGGCGCCTTTGCCCGCCGCGATGAACGGCGGGCACGGGTCGTAGGAGGCGACCCGGATGAGGGAGCTCGACGAGTTCGGTATGTACTTTTTGCCCTCCTCGAAGAGCTTCGCGCTCTTCCTCAGCTTCGGAACGAGGCGCGCGATCGGGATCGGGAGACTTTCGGCCGCCGGCTTCTCCTCCGCGTGCGGCTCCGCGACCGGCTTTCCTTCGGACGCGGTCGGCGGGCTCTCGGCGGGGGGGGCTTTCTTCGATTCCTCGTGGGGAGGCGTCGGAGGGGTCTGGACCTCCGCGTCGGCGGCTTTCAGCGCTCCCGCAGGGAGCCGGTCCCCCCGGGATTCCCGGGTCAGACCGCCGCTGTCCCGGTCCGGGACGGTCGGCAATGGGGCGGGATGCGGTTCCGCCATAATCCACACATCGTGGGCGGTTTCGGACCCCGAGTGGCCTACATATAATTGGCGTAGCAAATGATTGAATTATATCCTTCAAATAGCAAAGTAGCCGGCGGTATCGAACTAGTGCTTTCGGACCCCTAAAATCGCAGAATCCCCCATTCAATCGCTCGAAATCAACCAAAAACAGGCGGACACCGCCAGTTCGGTTCGGGGTTCACTCGTTCCGGACGGGCGGGAGGGGGTTTTCCGGCGGGACGATGGTCGTCTCGATACCGCGCCGGTGAAGCGCCTCGCGGAACGGCCCCGCGGGGATGCACCGCTCGGGCGGAACGACCCCGACGGCCGTCACGAGACCGTCGGCGATCAGCTCGGCGCCGACCGCCCCGGCGACCCCGACCGCGTACTCGGTCGCGACCAGGTGCCAGTCACGGCGCGCGGGGAACCGGGCGATCGCATGGCGGGTGATCGGCGCGCCGCCTTTCGTCCCCGTGATCTCGATGTCGCAGATCTCCCAGTCGACCGCGTCGACCCCCTCGGGCATGCCGAGGAGCTTCTCTCGCTTCACCAGGGCGAGCGTGAACTCCTTGGGGCTGACCGTCTGCCCCCGTACGTCGAGCGGTCGGTCGGAGCCCAGCCCGAGCAACGCCATCGTCCGAAGCACCTCGATCCCCGGTCCGCCCTCCTTCCACTCGCAGTGGCGGAGCCCCTTCGCCTTCAGGCTGTCCGGCAGGGTCGCCGGCTCGGAGTGGAGGGTCCGGTAGACGCGCGTCGTGCCGACCGGGTTCCCGAAGTCGAACTCCTCGGCGCCGCTCATCGCGGGATACTCCTTGTACGCCCCGCCCTCCCAGACGACGGCCGGCATCACCATCTCGTCGAGGAACGTGCTCGGCGACCAGGTGAACGCGATCTCCGGCCCGCCGACGGTGAAATCCTTCCAGCCGTCCCGGACGATGATCGAGTCGACGCGGTCGAGGTCCTTCGACGCCTCCATGGCGAGGACGTTCGAGACGCCCGGCACCTGGCCGAGACCGGGGATCGCGAGCAGGGTCGCCGCGCGGAACTCCGCGTCGCGCGCGAGCTGCTTCTTCGTGGTGTGGAACAGGCCGCCGAAGTCGAGGTACGGCACGCGCGCCTCGAGCGCCGCGTCCATCACCGTCAGGTTGAACCCGTACTGGACCGCGTTCACGACGACCGTGGCCCCGCGGAGCAGCTCCACGAGCGCAACCCTGTTCCGCACGTCGAGGGGCATCGCGCTCGCCCGCGGTCCCGCGGCCGTGGCGGCCGCTTCCGCCAGGGACGCATCGAGGTCCGCCGCGACAACGGAGTCAAACTTCCCGCCCGTCGCGAGGTCGCGGACGGCGCATCGGCCGGTCAGGCCCCCGCCACCGAGCACCACGACGCGTCGACCCGGCATCGGCCGTCGGAGGAGGGAGCCCTATACGAAGGATTGGGTGCGCGGAGGGCGACCGAGTGCCCTAGTGCGCCTTCGGCTTGGCCCGTGACTTCTTCGCGGGGGCCGTCGGGGCGGGGGCCGCGGCCGGCACCGGAGCCGCCGGCGCAGCGGGCGCGTTCGAGGTCCGGGTCAGCAGGTCCCGGAACGTCTCGAAATGTTTCAGGAACGGGTCGGCGCGGCGCCGCTCCTCGAGCTCGAGCAGCGCGATCTCGAGCTGCGCCTTCGCCTTGGGGTCGCCCGAGAGCGAATTGATGAGATAGACGCACAGCACCTGGTAGTGCGGCAGCACGAACGCGTCGGTCCGCGGCGTGCTCATGTCGCCCTTCCGCGGCCGGTAGATCCGGTCGATCGGCACCTTGGCGGCGACCGCCTTCCGGTGCGAGAAGCCGAAGTACCGTCCCGGGCCGAGTATCCGCGTCACCTCGCGGATGTTCCCGTTCAGGTTGTTGGTGAGCCGGTCGCACTCGTGCCACAGCCAGAGCCCGAAGCCGTAGTCACCGTCCCGGTAGGCTTCCCAGGCGAGCCCGTAGAGGTCGTGCTCCTTCTGCTCCTCGGAGAGCACCGGGTCGAGGCCGGCGCGCATGTCCGAGATCAGCACGTCGACCCGCATCGACGGGGAGAACTCCTTCATCGCCGGGACGTCGGACGGGGCGGACACGACCGGTACGAGCCGGGCGGGGTTTACACCGTTTGCCCTGCCGGAGCCGCGACGCCGCGCGCGACGCGGACGCCGGCGACCCATGTCTCGCGCACCGCGGCGTTCCCGAACGAGATCGCGGCGAGCAGGCTCGGCCGGTCGGTGACAACAAAGTCCGCCGGCGAGCCCGGCTCCAGTATCCCGAGGTTCGGCTCCCCGAATGCGGTCCCGGCGTTGGCGGTGTACATCGTGACCGCCTGCTCCGCGGTGAGCGCCTCCTCCGGCGCGGGATTGGCGGAGCGTCCGTCGCGGTCGATGCGACGGACGGCCGCGAACAGCCCCCGCCAGGGGTCGACGGGGTCGTACGGGGCGTCGCTGGAGCCGACCAACGGGAGCCCCCGCTCGATCAGCGTCCGGAAGGCGTACGCCCACCGGAGTCGGTCCGGGCCGAGCCGGGCCGCCAGCCAGTGGTCGCTCCAGTTGAACCCCGGCTGGACGACGAGGGTGGGCCGGGCGCGCGCGAGGATATCGATCAGGTCCGGCGGGGTCAGCGCGGCATGCTCGATGCGCGGAGTGGCCCCGGGACGGATCGGGAACGTGTCCAGCATACCGAGCGCGGTCCCGATCGCCCGGTCGCCGATCGCGTGGAGCGCCGGAACGAGCCGGCGCCTCGCGAGCGACTCGAACAGCGGCCGCAGGGTCTCCTCGCCCGCCACCGGCACCCCGACCGTGCTCGGCTCATCGGTGTACGGCTCGGACAACCAGGCGGTGTGGGGGCCGAACGCCCCGTCCATGTACTCCTTCACCCCGAGCACCGCGAATCGGCCCGGGGGACCGTGCGGCCCGGGGGGCGCCCGGAAGAACTCCTCCCAACGGCGAGCGTGCAGGTAGACCCGGACCCGGCCCGGCATCGTCCCGGTGGCCGCGAGGTCGCGCAGCGCGAGCGCCTCCTCCGGCATCGCGCTCATCGCCCCGAGCGTGGTGAGTCCGAATCCCGCAGCCCACTCGAGCGTGCGCCGCAGGCCGGCCGGGTCGACCGGGTCCCGGAACGGGACACGCGCCTCCAGGAGGCCGATCGCGGCCTCGTAGAGGCGCCCGTCCGGCGTCCCGTCGGCGTCACGGCCGAGGCGACCTCCGGTGGGGTCCGCAGTACCGCGCTCCAGTCCCGCCGTCTCGAGGAGGACCGAGTTGACGATCATGGCGTGTCCGCTCGCGTGGACGACCGCCGCCGGCCGGTCGGGGACCGCGCGGTCGAGGTCGCGACGGGTCGGCCACGCGCGAGAGGCGGACCGTTCCGGGTCCCATCCTCGGCCGACCACGAGGCCCGGATGCGCGGCGGCCCAGTTTCGGAGCGCGTCCTCGAGCTCCTCGAGCCGGTGCACCCCACCGAGGTCGAGCCCCTCCCGCGCGCGGGTGACGTCCGCGACATGGAAGTGGGCGTCGATCAATCCGGGCAGCACGGTCCCCCCCGCGAGCGCGTGGACCCGCGTGCCGACCGCGGCGACGTTGCGGGCTTCCCGCTCCGAGCCCGCGACGAGCACTTCCCCGTCCTCGACGAGGAGGGCTTCCGCGTAGCCGCGGCCGGTGAACACCCGGCCGCCAACGAACAGTTCGGACTCGCTCACGGGAACCGGGTCGCGTAGGCCCGGCCGAAGGAAAGGGTTCGCCCCGGGACCGTCAGCGCTCGCCTAGACGTCGAGGTACCGGTAGAACTCGTACGGGTGGGGCCGCAGGTTCAGCTCGAGCTGCTCCTGCCGCTTCAGCTCGACGTACGTCTCGATGAGCGAGTTGGAAAACGCCGGACGCAGGAACGCGTGGTCCGACTCGAGCTCGTCCAGGGACTCGCCGAGCGACCCGGGCAGCTCGCGGATCTCGAGCTCCCGGCGGCGTTCGGGCGTCAGCTTGTAGATGTTCTCGTCGACCGGCGCGGGCGGCTCGATCTTTTTCTTGATGCCGTCCAGTCCCGCGAGCGCGAGCGCGGCCTCGGTAAGGTAGATGTTGGCGGCGGAGTCCGGCGTCCGGTACTCGATCCGCTTCGGCGCCATCCGGCCGCGGAAATAGGCGGGGATCCGGATGCTCGCCGAGCGGTTCGCCCGGCTCCACGCAATGAACACGGGCGCTTCGTACCCCGGGACGAGCCGCCGGTAGGAGTTCGTCGTCGGGTTCGTGATCGCGCAAAGTGCCCGGGAGTGCTTCATCAGGCCGCCGACGTAATACCGGCACGTCTGGCTGACCTCCGCGTACTTGTCGCGCGCGTCGTAGAAGATGTTCTTCCCGGCGTTCCAGAGCGATTGGTTCGTGTGCATGCCGATCGCATTGTCGCCGTAGACGGGTTTCGGCATCAGGCAGCCGACCTTCCCGTGCTTGCGCGCGACGTTCTTGATCACGTACCGGACGTCCTGGATGTGGTCGGCCATGGGGACCAGTTCGTCGAACCGGATGTTGATCTCCGACTGGCTCGCGGTCGCCACCTCGTGGTGGTGCGCGTCCATCGTGAGGTGGAACTGGTCGGCGAGGATGTTGCACATCTCCGCCCGGAGCCCGACCAAGGAGTCGGTCGGAGGGGTCCGGTGGTACCCCTCCTTGAACCGGACGGTCGAGACAACGGGGCCGATGTGCCACGGCGCTTCGTCGTGGTTGATCTGGTACCCCGCGCCGGCCCAGGCGTCGTGGACGCCCTGGTACGACGGGAGCAGTTGCACCGAGTCGAACACCCAGAACTCGATCTCGGGCCCCCAGTACGACTTGTCGTAGCCGTTCTCGGCGAGCACCTGCTCGGTCTTCCGAGCGACCCACCGCGGGTCGTGGTCGTACGGGCTCGTCGTGCCGCCGAGCCGGACGTCGCAGATGAACCGGACCGTGCCGCCGGCCTCAGGGTTCCACGGGATCGTGGCGAGGGTCCGCAGGTCGGGGACGAGGAGCATGTCGGACTCGAAGATCTCGCGGAACCCGCGGACCGACGAACCGTCGAGCTTCGGCACGCCCGAGACGAACGAGTCCTCGCCCAGCGTGTGGAGCGGGACGTCGACCTGGTTGTAGCCGCCAAAGACGTCGGTGTAGAACAGCTGCACCCACCGGACGTTCTGCGCTTTGAGCTCGGCGAGGACGCGCGCGGCGTCCGAGACCGGTTTCGACTCTTTCTTGGGCGATCGCTTCGGGGCCATCGCGTCCGAGGACGGGGACGGCCTACATCAACGTTCGGCTCGCGGAAGTGGACGTTCGACCAGTTTTTGTTCGGAATGGTTTAACTTAGGTCGGTTCATATGACCAAGCATGCGGCGGACGTCCACACTGGACGAGCTCGACCGGGCGATCCTCACGGAGCTGAACATCGACGCGCGCACGAGCCACCGCACCATCGCGAGCCGGCTCAAGGTCTCCCCGACGACGGTGAGTGCGCGGATCACCCAGATGACCGAGCAGAAGATCATCAAAGGGTACATCCCGCTCCTCGACGACGAGCAGCTCGGCTGGGACCTGTGGGCGGCGATGGGGATCCGGATCTCGCGGGGGAAGCTTCGCGAGGTCGAGGAGCGGTTGGCGAAGGACCCGCGGGCGTACGCGATCTACGATATCACCGGCGAAACGGACGCGCTTCTGATCGGTCGGTTCCGGGACCGTCGCGACCTCGACCGGTTCGTGAAGCAGACCCTCCAGGACGCCCACGTCGAGCGGACGAACACCCAGGTCGTGCTGAACCGCGTCAAGGAGGAACGGCGCGTGCCGGTGTCGGCGCGGGGCCTCGAGGCGCCGGCCGAGACGTGAGCGGCGGCCCGTCCGGCAAAGCCTAAGGGGCCCGGCCTCTCCGGCTCGGTCGAGGCAACGACGATGGACTGGGGGATGGAGAATCGGATCGCTCGGATGTTCTCCCCCGCGAGCCACAACACGGTGATGCTCGCGGTCGACCACGGCTACTTCATGGGCCCGACCCATCACCTCGAGGACGCGCGGTCGACCATCGCTCCGCTTCTCCCCCACGCGGACGCGCTCGCGCTCACCCGCGGGATCCTCCGTCGCTGCGTGCCGCCGCAGACGTCCACGCCCATCGTCCTCCGCGTGTCCGGCGGGGCGACCGTACTGAAAGAGGACCTCTCCGACGAGAAGATCACCACCTCCATCCGCGAGGCGGCGCGACTGAACGTCAGCGCGGTCGCGATGAGCGTCTTCGTCGGCGCGCCCCACGAGCACGAGTCGCTCGTCCATCTCGGTGAGCTCGTCGACCAAGGGGAGGAGGCCGGGATCCCCGTGATGGCGATCACGGCGGTCGGGAAGGAGCTCGAGAAGCGCGACGCGCGGTACCTCGCGCTCGCCTGCCGGGTCTCCGCCGAGCTCGGCGCCCACGTCGTCAAGACGTACTACTGCGACGACTTTGCCAAGGTCGTGGAGGGATGCCCCGTTCCGCTCGTGGTCGCGGGCGGGCCGAAGCTGGACAGCGACCGCGCCGCCCTCGAGCTCGCCCACCACGCGATCGAGGAGGGGGCGCACGGGATCGACATGGGCCGCAACATCTGGCAGTCCGACCACCCGGTGCCGATGCTCCGGGCGCTGCGCGCGATCGTCCACGAGAAGGCGACCGTCCGCGAGGCGCTCGACGTGCTCGAGGGCGAGAAGATGCACCCGCGCCCCCGCGCGACCGCGTAGCCCTCGACCGGCGGCAGAACGGTCATAAACCCAACGTCGCTCCGAGACAGTCGCGCGGGGATCGCCCAGCTTGGCCAAAGGCGCCAGATTCAGGGTCTGGTCTCGTAGGAGTTCGTGGGTTCAAATCCCTCTCCCCGCAGCGAACTTCCGCTCCGGTGCCGACGCGTCGGGCCTCCGTGGCGACGCTACCTCTAAGTAGGTCCCTCGGTACTGTTTCGGTCGGCGGAGGCGTCCGCCAGCCACTCCCGGCAAACTGCCCTCACCGGCCAATGACGCCTGCTCCCCGAACACGGAGTAGGCAGAATGGACTGGGCAACGCAGGTCGTCAACGTCCTCCAAGCGGCGACCGTCCTGCTGCTGGCGCCGTTGGTCGCGGGGGTCTCCTACCGATTTAAGGCGTGGACGGAGTCGCGGAGCGGCCCGTCGATCTT
>Ga0335074_10016923_pt1 | contig 10266 bp, 10 predicted proteins | sample Lox_Sample_23_FD_206715 | JGI IMG/M metagenome (GOLD analysis project Ga0335074, IMG submission 206715) | Soil microbial communities from Loxahatchee National Wildlife Refuge, Florida, United States - Lox_Sample_2.3 | ecosystem: Environmental > Terrestrial > Soil > Wetlands | place: USA...
CGCAGCTGCCCATCGAGGCCGAGCTCGGCGAGGAACATCTTCCCGGCCGGGGCGGACAGCGGCAGTGCCTCGTTCGCGGCCATGATCGCGACCGCGATCGCCAAGTCGAACCCGCTGCCCCGCTTGGGCAGGCTCGCGGGAGACAAGCCGACGGTGATCTTCCGCTGGGGCCAGTCCTCGCCGCTGTTGACGATCGCCGCGCGGATCCGGTCCCGCGCCTCGCGCAGCGCCGTGTCGGGAAGACCGACGAGGATCGTCGCCGGCAATCCCTGCGCGATATCCGCCTCAACCTCGATGAGGTGACCTTCGACGCCGACAAGCGCGACCGAGTGCGTTCGGGCGAGCGCCATCTACCCCACCCCGCGGACATGCTCGATCGTGAACCCGCCGGTGCCCTCTTGCAGCAGGCCAATGACGTCAATGCGTATCTGGTCGAACCGGATCCCATGAGCGGTCAGCCACCGGACCGCCAGCCTCCGCAACCTGGCGCGCTTCGCGCGCCCGACCGCCTCGACCGGCGTGCCGTACCGGGTCCCTGAGCGGGTCTTCACCTCGCAGACGACGAAGGTATGCCGCTCCACCGCCACGATGTCGATCTCACCGTCGGCGCACCGCCAGTTCCGGTCCAGGATCCGGAAACCGCAACCCTCGAGATAGGCAACCGCGGCCTGCTCGCCCTCCCGGCCGAGCACGTCTTTCGCATGCATCGTCATCACCTCTGGAAATGACGATGACGCGCCAGGCGGAAAACGTGCAGTGCGAATTCGCGGCTGGGGAGAAACCCTTAAGCAGCCGACGCGTTGTGGATAAATGCAGCCGGAATGTCGTACCCACCTGTTCTAATACCAGGGGGACTTCCGGCGCGGGTTTATGCCGCCCGGCAATTAACGTTGCGACAGGCCAGCCCCGCCCGCGCATGACCTCATCGAATAGGGCGGCCCACCTACAGCAGCCATCTTTCCATCACTTATGACCATTCCCAGCATCTTCCTATCGGTTCCTAGCATCTTCCTATCGGTTCTGACCATTTCGACCCCGGATTTAAACGATTTATCGCCACGGGACTGATAGAAAGATGAACGGAAGTGATAGAAAGATGGCTGACGCCACCAGACAGCGGGAGCAATGGGCCGATCCCACTGGGCGCGAATACCCGCAAAAGGGATAAATCGGCGAGGCGTCGGAAGCCGGGCAGCGGCCAGGGGCCGGCCGATGCGGAGGCGGGGCTGGGCCGGCCGACGCCGGCGCCACCATGGCGCGGGAGCGGGCGCTGGGAGAGTCAGCCGGGTACGTTCGGGATCACGAATGGGCGCCGCGGCACCAGAGCCGGGCGGCTGACACTCGGGAAACGAGCGGGCGGCGCGCCGCGGGACCGCGGCACCCGGCTCGGGCGGGCGGCCGGGCGGACGCGGACCAGCGGGCGGCGCGGCGGGACTGGGGTACCCGGCCGCCCGGCCGGGCGGACGCGGACTAGCGGGCGGCGCGGCGGGACTGGGGTACCCGGCCGGGCGGCTGGCTTGGGCTCGGCAGTTGCTCGGGCAGCGGGATGTCACGGGTGACCGGCTGCTTGCCGAGGGAAAGCTCCTGGCCGTGGTGGGTGATCGGTATCGGGTCGCCGGACAGCAGCGTGTACGTGGCTTCGTGGGCGCGCACCTGCACATGCACGATCCGTCCCCGGTACCGCTGCCGGAACGACAGCCCGACGAGCCCCGGCGGCAGCCGCGGGCTGAATTCCAGGGTGCCCGAAGTGGACCGCATCCCGCCGAACCCGGCGACCAGCGCGGTCCAGGCGCCCGCCAGCGAGGCGATGTGCAGGCCGTCCTTGGTGTTGTGCTCGCGGTCCTGCAGGTCCATGAACGCGGCTTCGGCGAGGTAGTCGTAGGCGAGCTCGAGGTGACCCACCTCGGCCGCCATCACCGCCTGCGTGCAGGCGGACAGCGAGGAGTCCCGGACGGTGAGCGCCTCGTAGTAGTCGAAGTTCCGCCGCTTCTGGTCAGGGGTGAAGGCGTCGCCGCGCAGCTGCATCGCCAGCACCACGTCCGCCTGCTTGACGACCTGCTTGCGGTACAGCTGGAAGTACGGGTAATGCAACAGCAGCGGGTAGTGGTCCTCCGGCGTGCCGGCGAAGTCCCACCTGGCGTACTTCGTGAAGCCGTCGTGCTGCGGGTGCACGCCGAGCTGCTCGTCGTACGGGATGAACATGTCCTCGGCGGCGTCCCGCCAGGCCGCGGCTTCTTCCGTGGTCACACCGAGCTCACGGGCCTGGTCTTGCAGCTTTTCCGCCAGCTCGGCGGCGCAGGACAGATTGTGCTGGGCCATCAGGTTGGTGTACAGGTTGTTGTCCTTCACCGCGCTGTACTCGTCCGGCCCGGTCACGCCCTCGATGCGGAACTGCCCCTTGGCGTCGTGCTGGCCGAGGGAGCGCCACAGCCGGGCGGTCTCGACCAGCAGCGGCAGGCCGACTTCCTTCTCGAACGCCGCGTCCTCGGTGGCATCCAGATACTGGATAACCGCCGCGGCGATGTCCGCGTTGATGTGGAACGCGGCCGTCCCGGCCGGCCAGTACCCCGAGCATTCCTGCCCGCGGATCGTCCGCCACGGGAAGGCGGCGCCCGACAGCCCCAGCTCTTCGGCGTGCTCCTTGGCCAGGTCCATGACCAGGTGCCGCCAGCGGAGCGCGTCCGCCGCCGCGCCAGGCAGCGTGTAGGTCAAAACCGGCAGCACGAACGTCTCGGTGTCCCAGAACGTGTGGCCGTCGTACCCGGTGCCGGTCAGCCCCTTCGCCGGGATGCACCGGTACTCGGCGCGCGCGGCGGCCTGCATGATGTGGAACAGCCCGAACCGGACGGCCTGCTGGATCTCGACGTCTCCGTCGACTTCGACGTCGGCGCCCTCCCAGAACGAGTCCAGGTACTGCCGCTGCTCGCCGAGCAGTCCCTCCCAGCCGGTCAGCCTGGCCGCGGCGAGCGCGCCGTAGACCTGGTCGATCAGCGCGGGCCGCGACCGCTGCGACGACCAGCCGTACCCCAGGTATTTGACCAGGCACAGCTCCTCGCCGGCCGCGACCTCGGCGGCGACCATCAGCCGCCCGAGGTCCGGGTAGGACTCGGAGTTCGTCTCCATCTTCTCCGGCCCGGTGATGTCGTGCGCCATGGCGGCGGCCATCCGCAGCTTGCTCGACCGGGTGGAGTGCACGAGCACGGCCCGCGGGTACTTGCCGTCGGCCGCCTGATGATCCTCGCTGACCAGCGGCGTCGCCAGCACGGCGGCGGCGCGCGGATCGGCGCTCATCCGCGGCACGTCCTCGTTGGCGACGATCTCCGACAGCACGACCAGCCGCAGCGTCTCGTCCACCGGCGTGACCGAGTACCTGATCGCGGCGACGGCGCGCTGGGTCAGCGACACCAGCCGCACCGAGTTGACCTTGACCGTGTGCCCGGCCGGCGAGGTCCAGACAACCGACCTGGTCAGCGTGCCGGCCCGCAGGTCGAGCGTGCGGGTATGCGACTGCACCACCCCGTACCTGATGTCGAACGGCTCGTCGTTCACCAGCAGCCGGATCACCTTGCCGTTGGTCACGTTGATGACCGTCTGGCCCATCTCGGGGAACCCGTACCCGGCTTCCGCGTACGGCAGCGGCCGGTCCTCGTACAGCGAGTTCAGGTACGTGCCGGGCAGCCCGAACGGCTCCCCTTCATCGAGGTTGCCGCGCAGGCCGATGTGCCCGTTGGACAGCGCGAACACCGACTCGCTCTGCGCCAGCAGGTCCAGGTCGAGGTGCGACTCCGTGAGGGACCACGGCTCGGCGCCGTAGGGAGCGTTGGCGATCACAGCAGATCTCCCAGATCCTGGACGACCACATCCGCCCCGTGCGACCGCAACCCGGCCGCCTGCCCAACCCGGTCCACCCCGACCACGAACCCGAAATTGCCCGCGCGCCCGGCCGCCACCCCGGCCAGCGCGTCCTCGTAGACCGCCGCCTCGCTGGCGGGCACGCCCAGCATGCGGGCCGCCTCGAGGAACGTGTCGGGCGCGGGCTTGCCGCGCAGCCCGCGCTCCTTGGCCACCAGGGCGTCGACCTGCGCGCCGAACAGGCCCGCGACTCCGCCCGCCTCGAGGACGGCGGTCGTGTTCGCGCTCGACGACACGATCGCCGTGCTCAGCCCGGCCGCGCGGACCGCGTCGAGGTAGCGGCGGGAACCGGGGTAGACCTCGACCCCGTCCCGCTTCAGCACCGCCAGGACAAGTTCGTTCTTCTTGTTGCTGAGCCCCCAGATGGTAAACGCGCCAGGAGGATCGTTTTCCGACCCGAGCGGCAGCGAGATGTTCCTCGATTGCAGGAACGACGTCGTGCCCTCGAGCCGCGGCTTGCCGTCGACGTACTCGTCATAGTCGTGAACCGGGTCGAAGGCCACGAACGGGGTCCCGGTCTTGGCCGACCACTCGTGCAGGAAGCCGTCGAACATTTCCTTCCAGGCCGCGCAGTGCACGACGGCTGTCTTCGTCACCACCCCGTCCATATCGAACAGGCAGGCTCTTATCCCGTCCGGCAGCCCCAGCACGTCAACCCCCGCTCGACACTCTGTCGCCAGCCACTGGGCGGTTACCCAGGGAACCCGGGCTTCTCCTCCGGTAGTTCGAGGTCACTCTTCGCCAGCTCCTCGATGTTGACGTCCTTGAAGGTGACTACCCGCACATTCTTGACGAACCGCGCCGGGCGGTACATGTCCCACACCCAAGCGTCATGCATTGTTACCTCGAAGAACACCTCGCCGGTGTCCGTGCTGCGCACCTGCAAGTCGACGTCGTTGGTGAGGTAGAAGCGGCGCTCGGTCTCCACGACATGGGTGAACAGGCCGACGACGTCGCGGTACTCGCGGTAGAGCTGCAGCTCCATCTCCGCTTCGTACTTCTCCAGGTCTTCCGCGCTCATGTCACCTATTCTCCCTCCACCTGCCCGGCCACAGGCACGCACCGGAACGACCTGCGGTGCTCGTGGCACGGCCCGTGCTCCGCCAGGGCCTGCAAATGCTCGACGGTTACGTACCCCTTATGACGGCCAAAGCCATACTGTGGATAACGCTCATCGAGCTCCCGCATCATCCGGTCCCTTGTCACCTTCGCGACGATCGACGCCGCAGCGACCGACGCGGCCACCCGGTCCCCCTTCCACACCGCGAGCGCGGGCGCGCCGAGGCCGCGCACAGGGAACCCGTCGGTCAGCACGTATCCGGTCGCGGTGCGCAGGCCGGCGAACGCCCGGCGCATGCCTTCCACGTTGCACACGTGCAGCCCCAGCCCGTCGATCTCACCGACGGGAATCGAGACCACGTGCCAGTCCACCGCGTACCGCATGATCCGCCCGTACGCGTCCTCGCGCGCGTCAGGGGTGAGCAGCTTGGAGTCCGCCAGCTGCGGCATCCGCCTGATGGCCGCCTGGTCGAGCACGACGGCGGCCACCACGAGCGGCCCCGCGCACGCCCCGCGCCCAGCCTCGTCAATGCCCGCGACCGGCGCCAGCCCGGCGCGCGCGAGCACGTTCTCGTAGGCGGCGAGCCCGGCGCTGCGCCGCGGCGTGTACCCGTGCTGGACCATCACTCGCAGCGTACGCCAACCGCCCCCGGCTCCGCTCCGCCCGCGGCAAGCTCGGTCCGTGTCGCTGCCGTCCGCGCGCCCGTTTCGCGCCGCCCCCGCTCCTGTCCGCCATCATCCGGAACGTACCGTGGCGTCTCCCCGAGCCTCCGTTTCGGCCCTCAGACCGAGGCGGAATCCGGCCGGCTCTCGCGGCGCGGACTAGCGCCGCGACGCCTGGCGGCGGGTGCGGCGGGCGGAGACGCGGCGGCGGACGCGGTACTCCAGCCAGGTCAGCGGCACGGCGCCGGCGAAGCCTAGCGCGAGCGGCAGCACGGAACCGCTTTCCCGTATCGGTGTCCCGTTGTCCATCGCGGCTTCGAGAGCGGCGCTCGAGCCGCCGGCCGCCGCGGCCGAGGCGTTGAGCTTGGGCTGCTCGAAGGTCGCCGGGATGTTCAGGATGGCCCACCGGCTCGGCGGCCAGATGATGACGAAGGCACGCCCGAGGACGGCGCTCTCCGGGATCGTCCCGCCGCCCGGGTCGCCCATGTGCCCGCGGGAGTCGTACGAGACGGCGCGATGGTCTCCCATCACCCACAAGCGGCCCGGCGGCACGGTGATGTTGAACCGCTGGACGGACGGGGCATTGCCCGGGTACAGGTACGACTGCTCGCTGAGCGCGACGCCGTCGACCGTGATCTGGCCCTGGGCGTTGCAGCACACCACGTGGTCACCCGGCAGCCCGATGACCCGCTTGATGTAGATGGACGAGTCGTGGCTGATGCCGACGATGCCCTCGAGGTCGTTGACGAACCTGCTGAAGATGTTCGTGTCGGCCGGCGGGTTGAAGTCCCACGAGCCGTTGCCGTCGAACACGATGATGTCGCCGCGGTGGATGCCGCGGAAGTCGTAGACCAGCTTGTTGATGAGCACCCGGTCCCCGACCTCGAGCGTGTTCTCCATCGAGCCGGTCGGGATGAAGAAGGCCTGGATCGCGTACGTCTTGATGATCAGCGCGAGCGCCACCGCGATGACGGCGAGCACCACCAGTTCGACGAGGGCGCTGCGCCGTCGCCGCCGATTGCGGCCAGGCTTGGTGCCGGGCTGCTGCGCGTCATCCTCGGAACCGTCGCCGTCGCCGTCGCCGTCGCCGCTCCCCCCGCCGGCATCGGCTGTTTTCTGTCCCGCCATCGGCTGCTCGGCTCGCTGCCGGTCCTCACCGTCCCGCCCGTTGCCGCCGCTGCGTCCCGCCGTTCCGGCCGGCCTGGACCGGGCCCCCCGCAGGGCGCCAAGCCCGGGAATCGGCTTGGTCTCCGCCAGTTCGGGCACGGGCTCAGCGGGATCCCATGGAGGCGACCCAGCGCCGTCCCATGAGCCCGAACCGCTCATCCGCGTCCCCCTGTTCCCGCACGCCAGCCCGCACCGTCGTCGCTCATCTGCTTGAGCGTATCGCCACTTTCCGCAATGGTGACCGCGGGCACGCGGACCGGTACCCGCAGGCGGCGGGAACCCGCCGCGCATTTACGGCGAACCGTACCATTGTCACCGGGATTTCCGCCGCCGCCTGCGGCGGGCGAGGACGGCACCGGCCAGGGCGGTTCCGCCGCCCGCGAGGGCGGGCGCCGCGGACGCGGTGCGCAGGGCCGCCTGCTGGAAGGTCGAGGGTATGGGCAGATCACTGATCCGCGACGGCGGCCAGATGATCAGGAACGCGCGGCCGACGACGGCGCTCTCCGGGACGGTCCCGTCCCCCGGGTCGCCGCTGTGGTAGCGGGAGTCGGCGGAATCCGCGCGGTTGTCGCCGAGCACCCACAGCCGGCCGGCGGGCACCGTGACGTTGAACGGCGTCGCGGACGGCACGTCCCCGGGATGGATGTACGACTGCTCGCTGAGCGGGACGCCGTTGACGGTGATCTGGCCCCTGGCGTTGCAGCACACCACGTGATCGCCGGGAAGCCCGATCACCCGCTTGATGTAATCGGTGCCCGGCGCGGTGACGCCGATCAGGTTCGTGGCGTCGTCCCAGAGCCGCTCGACCGGGTTGCCCGGCGGCGGGGGAGCTTCAGGTCCCCAGGACCCCTGGCCGCTGAATACGACGATGTCCCCGCGCTCGATGCCACGGAACCGGTAGACGAGCTTGCTGACCAGGACCCGGTCCCCTGGCACCAGGGTGTTCTCCATCGACCCGGTGGGGATGGAGAACACCTCGACGACGAACGCCTTGAGCAGGATCGTCAGGGCGAGCGCGGCGATAACGATGATGACCAGATCGCGCCAGAAGGACCGCTTCCGCCGGGCGCGCTTCCCGCCGGCCGGCGCGGTGGCGCCGGCGGACGGGTCCGGCTCGGCGGTGCCCCGGCCGTTCGGGTTTCCCGGGTCGCCCGGGGGTTCCTGCTCAGCCACGCCTGGGCGGCCGGGCGGCGGGGTCGGGGGCCATCGGTGGTCAGCCGGGCAGCCGTGGTCAGCTGGCGGTGGTGTCCCGGCGCTCCTTGATCCTGGCGGCCTTGCCGCGCAGGTCGCGCAGGTAGTAGAGCTTGGCCCGGCGGACGCGGCCGCGGGTCACCGGCTCGATCTTCTCGATCGACGGGCTGTGCACAGGGAAAGTGCGCTCGACGCCCACTCCGTAGCTGACCTTGCGGACCGTGAAGGTCTCCCGCAGGCCGCCGCCCTGGCGCCGGATCACGACACCCTGGAACACCTGGATCCGGGAGCGGTTGCCTTCCACGACCCTGACGTGCACCTTGACGGTGTCACCGGGACGGAATGCCGGGATGTCGTCCCGGATCTGGGCCTGCTCAAGCTCGGCGATCGCGGTATGCATGGTGGAAATGTCCTCAGTCCTGGCCGGATGTGCGCGCGGCGCACCTCCGGGGTGTAAGCCTTATTGCCAGGGAAACACCCCGGCGGAGTCATCGCCCGAACGGGCAGCGCTCTTCAGTGTGCCATATTTTCGCCGTGAACCGGAAAGCCAGCCTGGATGAGCACCGTCCGGTCACGCCCGTCCAGGCCGTCGCCGTCCGCCGCGAGCCGCCCGATCAGGTCCGGCCGCCTGGCCGCGGTGCGGCGCAGCGCCTCGTCCCGCTGCCACCGGGCGATGGCCGCGTGGTCGCCGGAGAGCAGCACCGGCGGAACCTCGTGCCCGCGCCAGGACCGCGGCCGCGTATAGACGGGCCCTTCGAGCAGCCCGCGCATCGCCCCGCCCCCGCCGCCGAACGAGTCATCGCTGACCGACCGCTCGTTCCCCAGCACCCCGGGCAACAGCCGGCACACGGCCTCGACGATCACGACAACGGCGGCCTCGCCCCCGGCGAGCACATAATCCCCGATGCTCACCTCATCCACGGCCAACCCCCGCTCCCGCGCGTCCTCCACCACCCGCCCGTCGATCCCCTCATACCGCCCGCAGGCGAAAACGAGGTGCCGCTCCCCGGCGTACGCAACGGCCATGCCCTGACTGAAGGGCACCCCGCTCGGCGTGGGTACCACAAGCCTGGCGGACGAGCAGGGTGCGGCGGCCGGAGGGACTGGCGAGGAGGACGCGGCGGAGGGGGCGGATGACACCGTAAGGGGGGCTGGAGGAGTGGATAGACCGGATAGCGAGGCGGATGAACCAGGCGGATTGGGCGGCGACCGGAAGTCGGCCGCCAGCACCGCGTCGAGCGCAGCTCCCCAGACGTCGGCCTTCATGACCATCCCGGGCCCGCCTCCGAATGGCGTGTCGTCCACCGTGTGGTGCACGTCGGTCGCCCACTGGCGCAGGTCGTGAACATGAAACTCCACATCCCCGCGCGCCGCCGCCTTCCCGATCAGTGACACCCCAAGAGGCCCACCCTCACTGGAGGCAGGCCCAAAATAGTCCGGGAAGATCGTGACGATATCTATCCGCATAGCGACCTGACGGTTCTCGAAGATAGCGGGTCAGTAAGCACCCTATGGTGTGCCTGGCGATCCATTATGTTGCCGGCCGGGCATGTCAAAGAGACTCGAGGTCTAGCAGGCCAGGCGGCGGGTCGATGACCAGCACGCCATTCGCCACATCCACCTCGGTGACGATCGCCTTCACGAACGGCACCAGGATCTCGCCGGACGCGGCGCGGATCGAGAGCACGTCCTGGGCGGGGTGCAAGACGTCCTCGACGACCCCGATCTCGGTGCCGTCGGCGGTTCGGACGGTCAGCCCGATCAGTTCGTGGTCGTGGAACACGTCGGGGTCCCCGGTTGGGGCGAGCGTGCCGGAGTCGATGCTCAGCGAGATGCCGCGCAACTCCTCCGCCGCCGTCCGGTCCCGGTAGCCCTCGAACCTGACGAGGAGCTCACCGGAGTGCCAGCGCGTGGCCGCCACGGTCAGCGAGCCCGGCTCCGGCCGGTCGGTGTCCAGCCGCGAGCCCACGGCGAACCTGAGCTCGGGCTCGTCCGTCCGTACACCGACCACGACGGCACCGCGAATCCCGTGCGGGCGGCCGATCCGGCCGACGGTCACCTGCATGGACCGTCAGCGGACCTCGCCGGTCTCCAGCAGGTCGATGCGCACGCTCCGGTTCCCGGCGAGGGAACCGATCACGGTACGCAGCGCCCGGGCGGTGCGCCCGCCCCTGCCGATGACCTTGCCGAGGTCGTCTGGGTGCACGCGAACCTCGAGGACGTTGCCCCGGCGGAGCATCCGGTTGGCTACCCGGACGTCGTCCGGGTAGGTCA
>Ga0335074_10016924_pt1 | contig 10266 bp, 6 predicted proteins | sample Lox_Sample_23_FD_206715 | JGI IMG/M metagenome (GOLD analysis project Ga0335074, IMG submission 206715) | Soil microbial communities from Loxahatchee National Wildlife Refuge, Florida, United States - Lox_Sample_2.3 | ecosystem: Environmental > Terrestrial > Soil > Wetlands | place: USA: Florida...
CCCGGCGACGGCGTCTCGCCTGTGCCGCCCTGGCTGCCCGGCCGTCGTCGCCGAGCAGCTCGGCGGCCTCGTCCAGGAGCGGGACGTCTGCAGGCGTCCAGTCCGCGCCGGCCGGCCGGGACAGCGCGTCCCGGTCCGTCTTCGGCATCCGCGGCGCTGCCGACGCCAGCCTCGCCGCGTCCGCGAGCAAGTCGGCCACCAGCTGCTGCGGTGTCAGCGTCGGCCAGAGCTCGGCGATGGCCGCCCGGACGGACGGATCGGCTCGCAGTTCCTGGCGAAGGTCATCGAGGTCGCCGGAATCCATCAGGCCATCGCCGGTCCGTACGTCGGTGCCGATCCGCGAGGCCAGCTGGCGGGTCAGCGCGTTGATGATCTCCCTGGCGAAGACTGACCGCGCCTGGTTATGCGGCCGCCGGGAGCGCCGGGCCCGGTCTCTTGCTTGCGCGATCGCCCGCGGTGTCAGTCGCAGCCGCCCCGCGCTTGCCCCGATCTCCGGCGCAGCCTGCTCGCGTCCAGCGGCCGTGGCCAGCCGGATGCTGGCGACGTCGGCTCTGATTTCGAGCGGCTCGGCCGGCACGTGCTGACGGTCGCGGACGGCCGCCGCGATCACCTTAGCCATCGCTATCCGGCCCTTGATCGCCGCCAGCTCAGCGGGTTCCGAGCCGGTCGCGCTAACACCGGGATAGAGGTCGCCCAGAGTGGACAGCAGCACGCTGGTCTCGCCCAGGGATGGCAGTACCTGGCCGATATAGCGCAGGAACGTGGCATTCGGCCCGACGACCAGGACGCCGCGCTTCTCCAGCTGCCGCCGGTAGGTGTAGAGCAGATAAGCAGCCCGGTGCAAAGCGACCGCGGTCTTGCCGGTACCGGGACCGCCCTGCACGACCAGCGCGCCGGGCATCGGCGCCCTGATGATGACGTCTTGCTCGGCCTGGATTGTCTCGACGATGTCGCCCATCGAGCCGGTACGGCTCCGGCTGAGCGCAGCCAGCAGCGCGGACTCGCCGGTCAGGCCCTCATGCCGGGACGGGTCCGCAGCGGCAAGGTCGAGTACCTCATCGTCCAGGCCTGTGACCTTACGTGCGGCGGTCTTGATATGCCTGCGCACCCGGACGTCGCCGGGCGAGGCCGCAGTGGCCAGGTAGAACGGCCGGGCCGCATCGGCGCGCCAGTCCATCAGCAACTGCTGATAGTCGTCACTGTCAGAGTGGATCCCGATGCGCCCGATGTAGCGGAGCTCGCCGTCGGCGAATTCGAGCCGGCCGAAGCACAGGCCGTTCTCAGCAGCATCGAACTGGGCGAGTTGCTGAAGGTACATCGTGCTGAACGTCTCGCGCTCTACCCTGGCCTGATGCGTGCCCCCGGTCTGCCGCAGCACTCCGGCGAGCCGCCGGTCGGCGCGCTTCCGCAGATCATCCAGCCGCGTGTAGAGCAGGGAAATGTAGTCTTGCTCGCGATCCAGTTCCGCGTTTGACAACCATGCTCCCTATTGTTCCCGGAACTGCCGGAAATCCGGCCGTGCTATACCGCGGTGATGTTAGCCCAGGCGGGCGTCGGATCCGCGTGGGCCAAGCGCGACGCCTTCTGCCGTAACGCCGGGATCCCAGTCGAAGACCACCGAGTTGTCTTCCTCGCCGATCAGCACCTCGGCGCCCGGTAGCGCCCCTGCCTCGGCCAGGGCCTTCTCAATGCCGAGCTTCGCCAGCCGGTCGGCAAGGTAACCAACCGCCTCGTCGTTCGAGAAATCGGTCTGCAGGACCCACCGGCGTGGCTTGGATCCGATAACGCGGAAGCTGTTCTCGCCAGTGGCCACGAGTTCGAAATCTGGTCCCGCCACCGGCTCGGGCCGCAGCACGAGCCTGGTGGGCTCAGGAGGCGGCGCGGCAGCCCTTGCCGCGGCGATGACGGCGGCCATGGTGAAGGCAAGATCACGCAGACCCTCGGTGGTGGCCGCCGATACCCGGTGCACGGTCAGGCCGCGAGCCAGCAACTCCGGCTCGACCAGGTCAGCTAGCTCCCGGGCGGCCGGGACATCGATCTTGTTGAGCGCAACGATCCGCGGCTTGTCCGCCATGCGGGCACCGGTGAGGTCTTCGTAGGCGCTCAGCTCACTCTCGAGGGCGTCCAGGTCGCTGAGCGGATCCCGGCCCGGCTCCTCAGTCGCGCAGTCCAGCACGTGAACCAGCACAGTGCACCGTTCGATGTGCCGCAGGAAGTCAAGTCCGAGGCCCTTGCCGCTGCTGGCACCGGGGATGAGACCCGGTACGTCAGCGACCACGAACTGGATGGCGCCGGCCTCGACAACGCCGAGGTTCGGCGTCAGCGTGGTGAACGGATAGTCCGCGATCTTCGGCCGGGCTGCCGACATGGCCGAGATCAGTGACGACTTGCCAGCATTCGGGAACCCGACCAGGCCAGCGTCCGCGACTGTCTTCAACTCGAACACCAGCTCAAGCTCCGCGCCGGGCTCACCGCGCAACGCGAAGCCGGGTGCTTTCCGCTTCATCGAGGCCAGTGCTGCGTTACCCAGGCCACCGCGCCCGCCCGCTGCCGCGACGTACCTGGTCCCGGCGCCGGTCAGGTCCGCCAGCGCCGCGCCGTCCGCCGTCTTTATGACGGTCCCGTCCGGCACCTTGAGCACCAGGTCCTCGCCATCCGCCCCGTTACGGTTGCCGCCGAGGCCGGGCTTGCCGTTACCGGCCCGGCGCACTGGCCTGCGGTGGAAATCGAGCAGAGTCGCGGTGCCGGGGCCGACCTCGATGATGACATCGCCGCCGCGGCCGCCATTGCCGCCATTGGGGCCGCCGAGCGGCTTGAACTTCTCCCGGTGAACTGAGGCGCAGCCGTTGCCGCCGTGCCCGGCCTGCACCCGGACTTCGGCCTGATCAGCGAACTCCGCCACCGGAAACCCTCCTGCGAATACAAGAGGGCGGACCTACCCGGTCCGCCCTCTTAAAGCTCTACCGCGGTGCGACAGCCGGCGCTAGCTCGCTACCGCTGTCTCGACCGGCAGCACGCTCACGGCGCGGCGGCCGCGCCGCCTGCCGAACTCCACCTTGCCGTCAACCAGGGCGAACAGGGTGTCATCCCCGCCGCGGCCGACACCGGGGCCGGGGTGGAAGTGCGTGCCATGCTGGCGGACGATGATCTCGCCAGCACCCACAATCTGGCCGCCGAACCGCTTGACGCCAAGCCGCTGCGCGTTGGAGTCCCGGCCGTTCCGGCTGGACGACGCGCCCTTCTTGTGTGCCATCTCGGCTCAGCCCTTCTTCCTTGAACCGGCGCCAGCCTTGGCGGCGCCGATACTCGTCACCCGGACCTGGGTGTACTTCTGCCGGTGACCCAGGCGGCGGCGGTAGCCAGTCTTGTTCTTGTAGTGGATCATGTTGATCTTGGGGCCTGCCGCGGCGCCAACGATCTCAGCGGTGACCTGGTAACCGCCGAGTTCCGCGGGGTCGCTGATCACCTTGCCGTCGTTCACGACCAGCAAAGCAGGCAGCGTAATGCTCTCCCCGACCTCGCCAGACAGCTTGTCGATGGTCAGGACGTCGTCAACGGATGCCTTCTCTTGCCTGCCACCGCAGCGCACGATCGCGTACACCGAGAGTTCTCTCCTCTTTGTGCGAGCCCGCGCGAGCTTCCATAACGGAAACGGGCTTGCCTGACATTGCGCTGTCGGGCCATCAGGCCGCGTGGCCGCCTGATCCTGTCACATGCGCCGACCAAGCAGCATATCAGACCAGCCGGGCAGTCAGCTGTCCGCCGACTCGCCGCCGGAGTCCTGCAGGGTGCCAAGCCCTTGGCTGCCCGAATCCTCCGCGGCGCCGACGCGGCCAGACCTGGACCGCCGGGCAACGCGGCCCTGAACGTCGCTGTCGGCTGAGGACGCGCCGGCGCTGTCCGCCCGGGCGCTGCCTGACATCGAGCTGCCAGTCAGTTCCCCGTCGGGGACGGCACTATCGGTGACGGTGCTATCAGTTACCGCACCGTCGGTCAGCGGGCTGGCGGCCCCGTTGGCACCGGCCGCCGCCTCGGCGGATGCGCCGACCTCGATCGGCGCTGGCGGACCGGCCGGCCTGGCCGCTCTCGACCGGGACCCGCGGCTTCTCGCGGTCCCGCTGGCCACCGTGGCGGGTGACGGCGGTGAGTCAGCAGGCGCCTCCGTGCCAGGCTTGGCCCCGGCAGCAGCTGCTGAACCGGTCGCCTCACGCGGGCCGCCTCCCCTGCTACGGCCGTGGCCGCCCTTTCCTCCGGCTGAATCGTGAGTACCGCTGTCCCGGTGGTGCCCGTTCCTGGAAGAATTGTCGTCTTTGCCGGAACCGCTATCCCGGCCAGAGTCGCGGCCGTGAGAGTGATCCACCGGTTCCATGGAAATCATCACGCCCCGGCCGTTGCAGTGCTCGCACGGCACTGAGAACGCTTCCAGCAGGCCCGAGCCGACCCGTTTGCGGGTCATCTGCACCAGGCCAAGCGAAGTGACCTCCGCGACCTGGTGTTTCGTCCGGTCCCTTGCCAGGCACTCAAGGAGCCTGCGCAACACGAGCTCGCGGTTGCTCTCCAGGACCATGTCGATGAAGTCGATGACGATGATGCCGCCGAGGTCGCGAAGCCGCAGCTGGCGGACGATTTCCTCGGCTGCTTCCAGGTTGTTCCTGGTGACGGTCTGCTCGAGGTTGCCGCCCTGGCCGGTGAACTTGCCAGTGTTCACGTCAATGATGTTCATGGCTTCGGTGTGATCGATCACCAGCGAGCCGCCGCTCGGCAGCCACACCTTCCGCTCCAGCGCCTTGGCGAGCTGCTCATCAATCCGGTAGGTGGCGAACACATCCTTGTCGCCGTCCCAGCGCTGCATCCGGTCGGCCAGATGCGGGGCCACGTAGCGGACGTACTCGTCCACCAGGTCCCACTCGGTGTCGCTCGCGATGATCAGGTTGCTGAAGTCCTCGTTGAAGATGTCCCTGACCACGCGCAACGTGAGGTCCGGCTCGCTGTACAGCAGGTCGGGTGCACTCGCGGTCTTGGCCTTCTTCTCGATGGCCTCCCACTGAGCGGCGAGCCTGGCCACGTCACGGGACAACTCCTCTTCAGAGGCACCTTCAGCGGCAGTCCGGACGATTACCCCGGCGTCCTCCGGCATTACCTGCTTGAGGATCTGCTTCAGCCGGCTGCGCTCGGTGTCAGGCAGCTTGCGGCTGATCCCGGTCATGCTGGCGCCCGGCACGTAGACCAGGTACCGGCCGGGCAGGCTGACCTGGCTGGTCAGCCGGGCGCCCTTGTGACCGATCGGGTCCTTGGTGACCTGCACCAGGATCGACTGACCTGACTTCAGCGCAGACTCGATCCGCTTCGACTCGCCCTCAAGCCCGCTGGCGTCGAAGTTGACCTCGCCGGCGTACAGCACCGCGTTGCGGCCCTTGCCGATGTCGACGAACGCGGCCTCCATCGAGGGCAGGACGTTCTGCACCTTGCCGAGGTAGACGTTGCCGACATAGGACTGGTGGCTGGCCTTGTCCACGTAGTGCTCGACCAGGACGCCGTCCTCGAGAACCGCGATCTGGGTCCGTTCGCCATGCTGCCGCACGACCATGACCCGCTCGACTGCCTCACGGCGGGCCAGGAACTCGGACTCGGTGATGATCGGCGGGCGGCGGCGGCCGGATTCACGGCCCTCGCGACGGCGCTGGCGCTTGGCCTCCAGCCGTGTCGACCCCTTGATGGCCCTGACGTCGCTGACTTCGGCCTTGTCGCGGGGCGGGCGGACGTGCACGACGGTGTTGGGCGGGTCATCGGCCTTGGCCGTTGCGGCAGCCTCGCCGTCTCCGCCGTCACTGCCTGCTCCGCTACGGCGCCGCCGACGACGACGCTTGCCGGTTCCGGTCGCGCCGCCCGCGGTCTCGGCGTCGCGCTCATCGGCGTCGGCGTCGGCCTCCAGCGGCTCGGCCTCGTCTTCCGCGGCTGCTGCCGTTGCGCTGTCCGCGCTGTCCGCTCCGCCAGCTTTGCCGCGGCCGCGGCCACCGCGGCGCCGGCGCCTGCCAGCGCCGCTCTGAGCACCGTCCTCACGGCCGGCCTCGGCGCCGTCCTCGCTGTCGCCGTCCGCGCCGTGACCGGGCGTGAAGGCTGGCGCGTGGTCCGGGCGGGGCGGCTGATGGGTCGGGGTTGCGCGGGTGACCGGGATCTCGGGCGCCTGGAAGATGACAAGCGGTGGCTGGAACGCCACCGGGGCTGGCGCTGCCGAAGCCGCTGCTCGCGGCTCAGCCTCGTCGGAGCCGCTCTGGTCAGACGCGCCGTGGGCGGGCGCGCGCCAGGCTGGCTCCGGTTGGGCTGGCTCCGGTTGGGCTGGCTCAGCTCCGGTCGCTTCGGCCTGCGCTGCCCTGCCCCGGCCGGAGCGGGTGCGGCGGGCTGGCGCCCCGTCGCCGGAACCCCGCGACTCGCCGGAGCCCGGTTCGCCGGAGCCTGTCTCGCCGACGCTGTCCTTGCCGTCAGCAGGCTGGCCGCCAGCGGAGTCCGCCTTGCTGGCTCCACCTGACCGCGACCGAGATGGCCGCCTCCGAGCCGAACCGCCGGCACTGCCGGCGGCAGTTTCCGCGGCGCCTCCGTCCCCGGCAGAGTTACCGCTGGCCGCAGGCGCCCCGGCGGAAGCATCCGCAGGCTTGACCTCGGTAGGCGGGCCGGCCGGCCGGGTTACCGCGCGGCGCGTCCGCCGGACCGCAGTGGCGGCCTGGGCGTCGTTATCTGCGGCCGACGCGGAAATTCCGGCAGAACCGCCGGATCCGGTCGCGCCATCAGCTGACTCTCTGTTCTGTCGCTCGATCTCGAGCATTCGGGCGATCTCTCCCGTCAGGCTCCCGGGCGCAGCCGGCCTCACCGGGCCGCTCCGCGCCACGCGGGAGCTGTTCGTACGCGCTGGCTGGAGCGGTAACCGCCGTACTGGCGTCACTCGCTACCAGGCACGTTGCCAATACCTGTCCCAGTGCGGCGTCCCGTCCGGCTGGCCGGGGCGCCTCCGCCATGGTGCGAGCCTGCGGGGCATCGACCCCGTCAAGGCCGGCCGGCGCGACCGGTACCCGTTCGCCCGGCTGGTTAGCCGGGCCACCGGAACCTGGTGCGCTGGCGCTCGCGGCGGCAGCATCAATGCCCAGCGGCCCCTGAGCCAGCCGCGTCACCACTGCAGGCGACGCAGGCTCCAGGGCCGACATGTGGCGGAACGCAACCAGGATGTCTTCGGGTCGCACGGCAGGTGTCATGTGCCGAACAACCATTCGAAGTATCGCACATCTGGTCGGCGTGTCCGCAGTGGCACGCCGGTCTAGCTCTAGCGATACCACCCCGGCTCTGGTGTCGAGCCGGCGGACTCCGTTGCTGGTGAGACGATCCACCTCCGCATGTTCGGCGGCGAGGAACGCCTCGACTGCAAAGGCCGCGTCATCGGGCGCGACCCCTGGCAGCACGACTTGCCATTCCGAGGCCTCGAGCCGCGGCGCCGGTGCGGCGGCCAGGTCGGCGACCTCGATCACATCGATCCCCTCCGGCAGAGCGGCGTCCAGCCGATCCCGGACCACGCCAGGATCAAGCTCCGCCGTGAGGGAGATCTCAAGAAACTCGGCCTCGCTGGCAGCCCCCGTCGGAGCCCCGCCAGCGTAGGAAATCTTCGGATGCGGCGAGAAGCCAGCCGAGTGCGCGACCGGCAACCTGGCGCGCCGGACTCCCCGTTCCACTGCACGCGCTATATCCCTGTGACTCGCGAACCGCATCCTGCCACGCTTAGCGTATCGGACCGTCAGCCGCTGGACCGCCGGCAGAGGCGCCGGCCCGGTCGGCCGCGGCTGCTGATGACGCGCCATCGCTAACCTCGCCCGCCATCGGAACCAGCCCCGTGACCTGCTGCCGAGCCGCTGGCCACTGCGAACCCCCCAGACTCAGCAAAGACACTGGCCGCTGCCGGCCCCTCGGCCGCGGACACTGCGCTGACCTCTGAAATCGTGCTGACCTCCGCGGACCTGCCAGCTACAACAGTCAGCGGAAGCAAACGCTTCCCGGTCGGGCCGGCCTCGATCTCGGTGCCCATCGCCGGGCAGACCCCGCACTCGAAACACGGCGTCCAGCGGCAGTCGTCGACCTCACCAGCGCCAGCCGGGTCGATTGAGGCTAGCCAGTCCTGCCATAGCCAGTCCCGCTCCAGCCCGGCGTCCAGGTGATCCCACGGCAGGATCTCGTCGTAGCCCCGCTCCCGGGTGGTGTACCAGGCCAGGTCCACTGGCTCATCGGCCAGCGCCGCCGCCGTGCACTTCTCCCAGCGGTCGAACGAGAATGTCTCGCTCCAGCCGTCGAACCGCCCGCCGTCTTCCCAGACTGCCCGGATGACCTTGGCTACCCGGCGGTCACCGCGGGACAGCAAGCCCTCGACAATCGATGGCTTGCCGTCGTGGTAGCGGAATCCGATCGCCTTCCCGTACCGCCGGTCAGCGCGCATCGCCGCACCGAGCGCCTTCAGCCGCGCGTCGACGGTCTCGTGGTCGCACTGCGCCGCCCACTGGAACGGGGTATGCGGCTTCGGGACGAACCCGCCGATCGACACCGTGCACCGGATGTCGCTCCGCCCGGTAGCTGCCCGGCCCGCCTGGATGACCCGTTGCGCCAGCGCCGCGATGGCCAGCACGTCCTCGTCTGTCTCGGTCGGCAGACCGCACATGAAGTACAGCTTCACCTGCCGCCAGCCGCTCGCGTATGCGGTGCTCACCGTCTTGATCAGGTCGTCCTCGGTGACCATCTTGTTGATCACCTTGCGGATCCGGTCTGACCCGCCCTCCGGGGCGAACGTCAGCCCGGACCGCCGCCCGTTCCGGCTCAGCTCGTTGGCAAGCGTCACGTTGAACGCATCCACCCTGGTGGACGGCAGCGACAGGCCAGTGTTCGTGCCCTCGTACCGATCAGCCAGGTCGACGGCGATCTCGTTGATCTCGCTGTGGTCCGCGCTCGACAGCGACAGCAGGCCCACCTCGCTGAAGCCGCTTGCCGCCAGCCCGGCCTCGACCATGGAGCCGATCGTGGTGATCGACCGCTCTCGCACCGGCCGGGTGATCATTCCGGCCTGGCAGAACCGGCAGCCCCTGGTGCAGCCCCGGAAGATTTCCACGCTGAACCGCTCGTGCACGGTCTCCGCGAGCGGCACTAGCGGCTTGGCCGGATAGGGCCACGCGTCCAGGTCGGTGACCGTGTGCTTGGCCACCGATCGCGGCACGCCCGGCCGGTTCGGCAGCACCGAGCTGATCGCGCCGTCCGTCCGGTACGACACGTCGTAGAACTTCGGTACGTAGACCCCGCCCCGGCTGGCGAGCTGCAGCAGCAGTCCGTCGCGACCGCCCGGCCGCCCTGCCGCCTTCCAGGACCTGACCAGGCCAGTGATCGCCCGGACGGCCTCCTCGCCGTCCCCGAGCACGGCCCCGTCGATGAACTCGGCGATCGGCTCGGGGTTAAACGCCGCATGCCCGCCCGCCAGCACGACCGGATCGTCCTCGCCACGGTCGGCCGCGGCCAACGGGATCTGCGCAAGGTCCAGCGCAGTGAGCAGGTTGGTGTACCCGAGCTCGGTCGCGAAGCTGACCCCGAGCAGGTCAAACGCCCGCACCGGCCGGTGCGCATCGACAGTGAACTGAGGCACCGCACGCTCCCGCATCAGTGCCTCGAGGTCTTGCCAGACGCTGTAGGTGCGCTCGGCCAGCACCCCGTCCAGCTCGTTGAGCACCTCGTAGAGGATCTGCAGGCCCTGGTTCGGCAGCCCGACCTCGTACGCGTCCGGGTACATCAGCGCCCAGCGGACGTCGCAGCTGTCCCAGTCCTTGACGACAGAGTTCAGCTCGCCGCCTGCGTACTGGATGGGCTTGCGCACCAGCGGGAGCAGCGGCTCGAGCAGGGGGTACACCGACTGCACAGGCACGGTTACAGGGTACCGACGCCCGGCTGTGGCTGCGGCGGCCGGTGCGAAGGGCCACCGCGAAATAGTGCCGGAGCAGTAATACCTTGCGATCCGGCGGGTATTGTCGGAGAACCCGAAGACCTTAACCCCCATTTACACCGGAACGGGCAATCCCCGCACTCGGCCACCGGAGGTACGCAGGTGCACATCGACCCCTACATCGTGCTCGGCAGCGCGGTTGTCGGCCTCCTGGTCGGCATGACAGGGGCTGGCGGCGGAGCGCTGATGACGCCGATGCTGATCCTGCTCTTCGGGGTGAAGGCGCCGGCGGCCATATCCAGCGACCTTGTCGC
>Ga0335074_10016925_pt1 | contig 10266 bp, 11 predicted proteins | sample Lox_Sample_23_FD_206715 | JGI IMG/M metagenome (GOLD analysis project Ga0335074, IMG submission 206715) | Soil microbial communities from Loxahatchee National Wildlife Refuge, Florida, United States - Lox_Sample_2.3 | ecosystem: Environmental > Terrestrial > Soil > Wetlands | place: USA...
CGAGCCTCGGCGGGTAGGCGTCCGCGTCGACAAGGAACGCCAGCCCGTAGTCCCACGGTCCCGCGTCGTCCATCAGGCTGCGCAGCTCCCGGTAGGCGGCGTACCTGTGGTGCCCGTCGGCGATCAGCGCGGTCCGTCCGGCCAGGTCGGCGGCGATGGTGGCGTGCTCGTCCGGGTCGGTCAGCCGCCAGAGCCGGTGCGTGATCCCGTCGCTGGTGACCGCCGAGACCAGCGGCGGCCGCTCGTCGGCCGCGAGGTCGACGAGCCGGGATGCCGGGCCGGCGGGGCCCCCGTGCCCGCCGGAACCCGCGGCACCCGGCCCGTCCAGCGCGTCGAGCGAATCGGCGCCGGACTCCCCGCCGTTATAGACGAGCAAGATCGGCTCGAGGTTGGCCCGCGTCGCCATCATGAGCTCGCGCCGGCCCGACACGATGGCGGGCATCACCCCTTCGTGCGGCAGGATGCCGTCGGCGCCCACGCCGACGAGCCCGATGAGGCCGCGCTGCGTGAAGCCGGGACCGCGCTGCTCGTAGACGTACAGCGCGGGCTCGGGGTCGGGCGCCAGCACGCCCGCCGACAGCCACGACTCCAGCCGCTCCGCGGCCACCGCGCCCGCGGCGTGCGCATCGAGCTGAATCGCGGGCAGAATGAGCCGGACGACGTTGTACGGCGAGGCTGCCAGCAACGTGTCTAGCGTGCCGGGGCCGATCACGTCGTACGGTGGTGAGGTGACGTCGGCGAGCCCGCTCACCCGGACCGGGTCGTAGCGGACACCGCGGAACGGCGCCAAAACGACACCCGAACCAGGGCTGGACGGAGAGTGGGTCTGCACATCATGTCTGAAGGACCAAGCGGCGGCTGGGATTCCCCGTTTCAGGAAAACAGCCAAGAAACGGACGACGTGCACGCCTGGTACACCACCGGGATGGAGCTGCTCGGCAAGGGCAGTCCGGCCGCCGCGGCCCAGGTGCTGCAGCGCGCGGTGGCTGCCGAGCCGCAGTCGCGCAGCGTGCGCGAGGCCCTCGCCCGCGCTCAGTTCGACACCGGGCGGTACGCGGAGGCGGCGGACAACTTCCGCGTGATCGTGGAGGCGAGCCCGAGCGACGACTACGCGCACTTCGGGCTGGGGCTGGCGCTCGCCCGCACCGGCGACCCCGAGGCCGCCGCGGAGTACCTCGCCCTGGCCGCCGCGATGCGGCCGGACCGCAAGCCGTACACCGACGCACTCCGCCAGGTACGCGCGACCCTCGAGGCCCGCAAGCGGACGGCGGAGTGATGGCGGCAGGTTCCCGGCCCCTCGGCGCCGCCTACGACGTGGCGCTGCTCGACCTGGACGGCGTGGTGTACCTCGGCGGCACCCCGATACCGGGCGCCGCCGAGGCCCTCCAGCAGGCCAAGCGCGGCGGCATGCGCCTCGCCTACGTCACCAACAACGCCTCCCGCACCCCGGCGGCCATCGCGGGCCTGCTGGCGGGCATGAACGTCCCGGCCGACGAGGCCGACGTCGTCACCTCCGCTCAGGCCGCGGCCCGGCTGCTCGCCGACAGGCTGCCGCCGGGCGCCAAGGTCCTCGTCATCGGCGCGACCGCGCTGCGGCTCGCCGTCAGGGAACGCGGCCTCACGCCGGTCTCTACCGCCATCGACCAGCCGAAGGCGGTCGTCCAGGGATACGGCCCCGGCATCATGTACGCGACCCTCGCCGAGGGCGGCCTCGCCGTCCGGGCGGGGGCGCTGTTCGTCGGCACCAACGCGGACAGCACCCTGCCCGGCCCGCGCGGCATCCAGCCGGGCAACGGGTCGCTGCTCCAGGTCATCGCCTACGCGACCGGCATCGCGCCGGTCATCGCGGGCAAGCCGGAACCGCCGCTGCATCGCGAGTCGGTGATCCGCACGAACGCGAAGAACCCGCTCGTCGTCGGCGACCGGCTGGACACCGACATCGAGGCCGCGCACCGCGCCGGCGCCGACAGCCTGCTGGTGCTCACCGGCGTCTCCCGCCCCGCCGACGCCGTGCTCGCGCCGCCGTCGCAGCGCCCTACCTACATCGGCGAAACACTCGACGCGCTGCTCCAGCCGTACCCGGACGTCACTCTTACGGGTGAGGGCGCGACGTGCGGCGGCTGGACAGCGCTGCGGGCCGAGGGGGGGCAGGGCGCCGGACTTGCCCTGAAGGGCTCGGGCAGCGCCATCGACGGCCTGCGCGCGCTCGCCGCCGCCGCGTGGCAGGCAGGCGAAGGTCGCACGACGGACGACATCAAAGCCGCCCTCAAGGAGCTCGCCGCGGCTGGCCTGCCGACTTGACAACACACCGCCTTTACGGTCTCCTTGTGCGCATGCCAGCACGCATGAGCACCCGAGTCGCCATGCTGTGCTGCCGCGTTCCCGCGTGTTGTCGCTGAATCCTGGCATGGGGGACTCCCCGCCCCCCATTCCCCCCGGCCCACATCCAGGAGTCAGTCCAGCCAACACGTGAAGGAACCCCTCGTTGAACGCCGACCTTTCGGTTGCCCCTGAGATCGCCCAGCTCGCGGCCCCGTTCGTGCCGCTGCCGCCGTCCGGGGAAAGCGCCGCGCCGCACACCGACGGCCGCCGGGCGGGCCAGCTCAGCGAGCTCGCCGCTGCCCCGCAGCGCTGGTGGGACCTGGTCCGCTTCGATCCGGGTACCCCGGTGCGCGTCCCGGTGCCGGGAACGGCCGGTGCCTGGCTGGTCGTGCTGCCTCCCGGCGCGGTCACCGACTGCGACTGCGGGTACGCCACGCTGCTCGCCGGGGAAGCCGCCGAGGCGGGCCGCCCGCTGCGCGCGGGCCGGGTCCGGGTGCACGGCGACGGCGCCCCGCACCGGCTGCTCGGCGCGGGTCACGGATACTCGGTGAGCCTGCACTGCGCCGCGCGGGCCGGATCGCCCGGTATCACCCCGGGGGAGTAGACCGGAATCATCACCAGGACCGACGCCGTGCCTACCCCGCGCCGGCAACACTGGGGTCGTCTCTAAAGCAGAGAGGACAATCTCCCATGATCGAGGTACGGGGCCTCACGAAGCGATACGGCGATAAAGTCGCCGTCAGCGATCTTTCTTTCGGCATCGAGCCGGGCAGGGTGACCGGTTTCCTCGGCCCGAACGGCGCTGGCAAGACCACTACCATGCGGCTGATTCTCGGGCTTGACTACGCGGACGCGGGGACGGTCACCGTTGACGGCAAGCAGTACCACGACCTGGCGTACCCCATGCGCGAGGTCGGCGCCCTGCTGGACGCCAAGGCGGTGCACGGGGGCCGCAGCGCCTACAACCACCTGCTGTGCCTGGCACAGACCAACAACCTGCCGACGTCGCGTGTCGGCGAGGTGCTCGAGCTGGTCGGGCTTTCCGACGTGGCCCGCAAGCGGTCCAAGGGCTTCTCGCTCGGCATGAGCCAGCGGCTCGGCATCGCGGCGACCATGCTCGGCGACCCGCACATGCTCATGTTCGACGAGCCGGTGAACGGGCTCGACCCCGAGGGCATCCTGTGGATCAGGAACCTTATGAAGGCGCTGGCCGCCGAGGGCCGCACGGTCTTCGTGTCCAGCCACCTGATGTCGGAAATGGAGAACACCGCCGACCACCTGATCGTGATCGGCCGGGGCAAGCTCATCGCCGATTGCACGATGGCCGAGTTCATCGCCCGCTCGTCCGGTGCGGCGGTGCGGGTGCGGACACCCTCCCCTGACCAGCTGCTGCTCGCCGTGGCCGCCAAGGGCGGCACCGCCACCGTGGACAGCGACGGCTCGCTGCTGGTCCGCGGGATGCCCGCCGACATGGTCGGCGACATCGCCTTCGAGCAGGGCATCCGGCTGCACGAGCTGAGCGTCATGCGCGCCTCGCTGGAAGAGGCGTACATGGAAGTGACCGCGGACGCCGTGGAGTACCACGCCGAGGCGCGCACCGGTGCCGCGACGATCGGAAGCGGGGTCTGACCAATGGCTACCACTACTGCACCAGGCTCTGCCCCGGCACTGCGGCTGTCGGCGCTGCCGCCGGCGACCGGCCGCGCCGGGCTGCTCGGCGCGATCCGCTCGGAGTTCACCAAGCTCCGTTCGGTCCGCTCCACCTACTGGACGATCGCGGCGCTGTTCATCGTCAGCGTCGGCATCGCCGCCATCGCCGGCGTCGGCATCGCGTCCAACCTGCACAACAACCCGTGGAACAAGGCCAGTACGGACGCGGCGCAGGCGTCGCTGATCGCCTTCTTCGAGCTCGGCCAGCTGATCATCGCGGTGCTCGGCGCGATGGTGATCACGTCCGAGTACTCAACGGGAATGATCCGCACGTCGCTGACCGCGATGCCGCGGCGGGGCACGATCTACGCCGCAAAGCTGATCGTGTTCGGCACGGTGACGCTGATCGTCTCGCTGATCACCTCGTTCGTCTCGTTCTTCGTCGGCCAGGCGGCCATGTCGGGCTCCGGGGTCGCCGCCTCGCTGTTCCACTCAGTCACGATCCCCAGGAACGTCAACCTGAGCCCGCCCGCCGGCGGGCCGAACAGCAACGCGCCGCCGATCTACCACTTCTTCGGCACGATCGTGATCACGCCGGGCACGGTGCTCACCGCGATCGTCGGCACCGCGCTGTTCGTGACGGTCGTGGCGATGATCGCGTTCGGCCTCGGCGCGATCATCCGGCACACCGCGGGCGCGATCACCTCGGTCATCGGCCTGATGTTCGTGCTGCCGATCATCATCCAGATCCTGCCGCAGAACTGGCGCTGGGACATCATGCGGTTCTTCCCCGACGCCGCGGGCCGAGTGCTCTCGGTGACCATCGGCCAGACCAACCAGCACCTGTGGTCGGCCTGGCCGCAGTTCGGCGTGACGCTGATCTACGCCGCCGTGTTCCTGACAGTCGGCGCCTACCTGTTCCGCAAGCGCGACGCCTAACCCCTTTTCGGGGGCCTGCCGATCGCGCGATCCATACCCAGCAGAGAGGGTGGATCGCGCGATCGGCAGAATTTTTTCCGCCAGGATGTACCAGTGACCCGGACCCGCCTGACCGCTGGCCTGCTGCCGCTCCTCGTCGCCGTCGTCGCTGCTGTCACCGGATGCGGCACGGCGATGGCCGCGCGCCCCGCTCAGACGGTGGTGGTCCCCGCGGGGTCCGCGAGCACCGGCTGGCCCGCGGCCGTGGCCGCGGCCGCGGGGCGCGCGGTCCCGCGCGGCGGGCCGGCCGGGGTGACCTTCTCACAGGTGACCATGAAGGACGGATCGCTGATCACCATCGCCACGTTCCGCGGCCCGGTGCAGTACGCGCTGCACAACGGCAGCGATGACCCGGGACCGCTGGCCGGCCCGGTCAAGGCCGGCCCGGCGATCACCGGAACGGAGCGGTCAAGGCTCCTCGCCGCGTTCAACGGCGGGTTCAAGCTGGACGCGCTGGCCGGCGGCTACGAGCAGGAAGGCCACGTGGTCCGGGCCCTCCGCGGCGGCCTGGCCAGCCTGGTGATCGACACGTCGGGGCAGGCGACGGTCGGCGTCTGGGGCCACGGCGTGCCGGTCAAAGGCGAGGCCGTCTACAGCGTCAGGCAGAACCTCTGGGCGCTCGTCGCGGGCGGCCAGCCGACCTCGGAGTCGGCCAGGTGGTGGCGCTGGGGCGGCACGCTCGGGCACGCCGAGTACGCGGCGCGCTCCGCGCTCGGCGAGAACGTGGCCGGCGAGCTCATGTACGCGGCGAGCATGTCCACCACGCCGGCCGACCTGGCCGGGGCGCTGATCGGCAGCGGCGCGCGGACCGCCATGGAACTCGACATCAACCCCGAGTGGGTGCAGCTGGACGCCGCGTCCCGGCCGGGCGGCCCGCTCAGCCCCGGGGTGCCCGGTCAGCACCGCCCCGCCGACCAGTACCTCACCGGCTGGACGCGGGACTTCATCACCGTCCTGTCCCCAGCGCCGTAACCGCCGCCACGGTCAGCTCCGTCAGGCTGGACAGCACCAGCCGCGCCCCAGCGAGCGCGTCCGGCGCCGGCGGATACTCCGGCCGCGGGACCGCGATGACCGCCATGCCCGCCGCCGCGGCCGAGCGCAGCCCGTTGGAGGAGTCCTCCACCGCCGCGCACGAACCCGGATCAACGCCCAGCAACCGAGCCACCGTCAGGTACACGTCCGGCGCGGGCTTGCCGCGCGCCTCCTCCTCGGTGGACCGCACCGCCGCGAACGACGGCCGCAGCCCCGACGCGTCGAGCACCACGGCGATCAGCGACCGGGGCGACGAACTCGCCAGCCCCAAAACGAACCGCGAGCCCATCAGGCGAACGGCGTCCACCGCGCCGGGCAGCAGCGGCAGGTGCGACCGGTACCGCTCGGCCATCGCCTCGATCACCACCTCCGCGACGCGAGGGGGCGACAGCCGCACCCCGAGGTCCGCCACCAGATAGGCCGACCACTCGGCGGTGCTCATCCCCATCATCCGGTCCTGCGCGTCCGGCGCCCAGTGCCCGCCGTGGGCGACGACGACCTCCCGGCGGACCTCCTCCCACACCGGCTCGGAGTCGACGAGCACCCCGTCCAGGTCGAACACGACCGCCTCGATCAACGCCGCCTCCTCTAAGAGACACCATGGGCTCGAAGAGACACCACGGGCCCGTTCGGGATAAAAAGATAAGACCTCAGCCGAGGATGAGCGCGAGCTGGCGAGACTGGGCAACCAGCGTGCCAGCCGAGTCCCAGACCTCGACGTCCTCCTCGTGATAGCCGCCGCCGACGTAGCTCGTCCACGTCCGGCAGGCCAGCCAGCCGGGCGCCGGGCGGGCGCGCAGGTACACGGTGAGCTCGACCGTGGTGGACGCGATGCCGAGCTCGAGCACGGCGGGGGGTGCCGCGTCGACGATCAGCGGCAAGGCCAGCAGGTCCGCGGGGCGGCCGTCGCGGAACCGCATCCAGAATTCATACCGCGGATCCCCGGTCGGCTGCCCGGTCAGCCAGCCGGGCGCGGCCGGGATCCGGTAGTCGAAGTGGCTGGCGATCGAGACGCCGCGCACCGTGCCGGGCTCGAAGCCGAAGCACTCCTCGGGCGGCGGCAGGCTGGGCACGCGCCCGGCCGAGAACGCGTGACCGGGCGATCCCGGCCGCTCGGCGGCCTGCGCGAGGTCGGTGAACGCGGCGGTGATGCGGAGCACCTGCTTGCCGTCCCGCCACAGGGCGGCCTCGCCGAAGGCGGTCGTCTTGCCGGCCCTGATCACCTCGGTGCTCACCTGGGCCGGGCCCGGCGAGCCGGGCCGCAGGAAGAAGCCGGAGACGACGAGCGGGTCGGGGAACGGCAGCGCGCGCGCCAGCGCGCGGGTGCACAGCGCCAGCATGAAGCCGCCGTTGACGCCGGGCGCCCCGCCCCAGTCCTCCGGGAGGCTCGCCGCGAACTCGGGGCCCTCCCCGGACAGGCATGTGTCCGCGTCGAACTCGAACTCGCCCACTTAAGGCAGCGTCAGGATCTCGTGGCCGTCCTCGGTGACCAGGACGGTGTGCTCGAACTGGGCGGTCCGCTTCCGGTCCCGCGTGACCGCGGTCCACCCGTCCGGCCAGATGTCGTACTTGATCGTGCCGAGGGTGAGCATGGGCTCGATGGTGAACGTCATGCCCGTTTCCATGATCACTTCGTTGTCCGGGTCGTCGTAATGCGGCACGACCAGCCCGGAGTGGAACGTGGTGCCGATGCCGTGCCCGGTGAAGTCGCGGACCACGCCGTACCCGAAGCGGCGCGCGTAGGACTCGATGACGCGGCCGACGGCGTTCAGCGGCCGGCCGGGGGCGACGGCGCGGATGCCGCGCATCATGGCCTCGTGCGTGCGCTCGACCAGCAACCGGGATTCCTCGGGCACGTGGCCGGCCAGGAACGTCGCATTGGTGTCCCCGTGCACCCCGTCGATGAAGGCCGTTATGTCGACATTGACGATGTCGCCGTCCTTGATGATCGTGTCATCCGGGATGCCGTGGCAGATGACCTCGTTCAGCGAGGTGCACAGCGACTTGGGGTAGCCGCGGTAGCCCAGCGTGGACGGGTACGCCCCGCGTGCGACGAGGAAGTCGTGCCCGACCTGATCCAGGTAGTCGGTCGTGACGCCGGGCCGGACGTTGCGGCCCACCTCTTCCAGCGCCTGCGCGGCGAGCCGGCCGGCCACCCGCATCCGCGCGATCGTGTCGGCGTCCTTGACGTCGGGCTCGCCGAGCGTGGGCTGCTTCTTGCCCACGTACTCGGGGCGGACGATGTTCGCGGGGACCTGCCGGGTCGGGGAGAGCCGGCCCGGGTGGAGCAAAGTGGCCATGTTCTGGGAGTCTAATGTGCATGACTTCCTCACAGGAGCAATGGTGGTTCTGCACGAGGCACAACACGGTCGAGGGGCCGGACACCGACTGTCCTGGCAAGGACCTGCTCGGCCCGTATGCCACCAGGGAAGAGGCCGCTCACGCGCTGGAGAAGGTGAAAGAGCGCAACGAGGAGTGGGACGCGCAGGAATAGCCGGAACGGCGGGACCAGCCGGATCGGCGACGTCTCTTTCCGCGCCCGCCCGGAAGTAGGCTAGACCTCGTGAGCAAAGACTTGCCGCCCGCCGCGGAAGCGCGGATGGCCGAGATCAGGCGCAGTGGCACCTGGGGCTCGGCGCTCACCTCCGACGAGTTCGCCGCGATCAGGTCCGCCGGCTTCGAGGCGGCCGGCCAGGTGCTCGGCGCCGCCGTCTACAACGTCGGCTACACGGGCGGTTACGGCTGCCCGGGCGCGTGGGGCAGCTACGGATACACCTGGGGGTCGTCTCCCCTGGGCGCGCGGACCCAGGTGTCGAGCCGGGGCGGCTACGGGTCGTTCGGGCCGCTGGTGCAGACGATGTACGAGGCGCGGCGTACCGCCATCAACCGGATGGTGGAGGAGTGCACGGAGCTCGGCGGCCACGGCGTCGTCGGCGTCCGGCTGACGATCGGGCCGTTCCCGTCCGGCGGGCTGGAGTTCAAGGCGATCGGCACCGCGGTGCGCGCGCCGGGCGCGCCGCCGCTCCGCCACCCGTTCACCTCTGACCTGTCCGGCCAGGACTTCGCGAAGCTGGTGCACAAGGGCTGGATGCCGGCCGGGCTGGTGCTCGGCATCTCGGTCGCGGCGCGGCACGACGACTGGCTGACCCGCGGCCAGACCCGGTGGGGTGCCGGGAACGCCGAGGTCACCGGCTACACCGAGCTGGTCAACGACGCGCGGCACGACGCGCGGACGCAGCTCGCCGCCGAAGTCAAGCGGCTCGGCGCGCAGGGCGTGGTGGTCGCGGACATGAACTTCCACGTCCGCGAGCGCGAGTGCCCGGCGCAAGAAGGCGGCCGCGATCATGTGGTTGAGGCGATCAACGTCGGTACCGCGATCGTCCGCTTTTCAGATCATGCGGAACGTAAGGGGCCCTCTCCGCTGGCCATCATGTCTCTCGACCCGCAGCGACGCCAGGCGGCGCGGATCGATATCGGCGCGAACAGAAACGCCTAACGGAAGATGAGGACGTCATGACCGACCAGCAGACCAGTGACCTTGGGGTGGCGGGCGTCCCGCAGGACGCCATCAAGCGGCTCGCGGAACTGCAGCCGGGCAAGGCCGGGTCGATCTTCACCTCCGACCTGTCGGTGAACGAGTTCCTGCTGGTGCGCGAGGCCGGGTTCCGGCCGCTCGGCCTGGTGCTCGGCTCGTCGATCTACCACGTGGGGCTGCAGGTCGGCCGCTGGGGCCGCAACCAGGAGCTGGACGTGCTGTCGCAGGCGATGTACCACGCGCGGGAGCTGGCGATGTCCCGGATGGAGGCCGAGGCCGACGCGCTGAAGGCCGACGGCATCGTCGGCGTCCGGCTGGACGTGGAGATGAAGGAGTTCGGCGCGGACATCGCGGAGTTCATCGCGGTGGGCACCGCGGTGAAGGCCGAGCCGGACGCGGGCGGCGGCGGCGTGAGCAACTGGCGGAACAACAAGAAGCAGCCGTTCACCTCCGACCTGTCCGGCCAGGACTTCTGGACGCTGATCCGGGCTGGCTACGCCCCGCTCGGCATGGTGATGGGCTCGTGCGTCTACCACATCGCGCACCAGCGGATGGGCGCCAAGATCGGCAACATCGGACGCAACGTCGAGATCGAGCAGTTCACCCAGGCGCTGTACGACGCGCGCGAGCTGGCCATGTCCCGCATGCAGGCCGAAGCCGAGGCGCTGCACGCCGAGGGCATCGTCGGCGTCCAGCTGCGGCAGCACAGCCACACGTGGGGCTCGCACACGACCGAGTTCTTCGCGATC
>Ga0335074_10016928_pt1 | contig 10265 bp, 6 predicted proteins | sample Lox_Sample_23_FD_206715 | JGI IMG/M metagenome (GOLD analysis project Ga0335074, IMG submission 206715) | Soil microbial communities from Loxahatchee National Wildlife Refuge, Florida, United States - Lox_Sample_2.3 | ecosystem: Environmental > Terrestrial > Soil > Wetlands | place: USA: Florida...
CCAGCCATATCGCCGCGGCCGCCACCACCACCTGAATGCCGGTCAACAGGTAAGACCAGGTCTGAATCGACAGGCCCAGTTGTCCCGCTACGCCTTGGTCTTCCAGCGCGAAAACCTCTCCCATACCGAGAAAGAGTCCCGCCGCCAGCCAGGGATTGGTCAGCAGGCCGAAGCGCGTGGACCAGGCTTCCGAGCGCAGCGACAGCAGCAGGATGGCAATCAGCGCCAGAGGAACCAGCAGCAGTTTCCACCATCCGTCGGGGCGCACCGGGTTGCGGCTCATGTCGAGCGCCACCGCCACCACCAGAGTGAGGGTGGCCGCGTGCTCCGTCACCAAAACGGCCTGGCCGCCGCCCAGCCGCGGCGTCTTGCGGAAGAGAAAGACCAGTCCGCCCGCCAAAGCGCCAAAAAACACCCCGTGGGCCAGGTAGGCGAGAGCCAATTGGCCGGTCAGCGTCCAATGCCAGGTGGTGAAGCGGGCGTAAGGACGCCCCAGACGGAATAAAACCGAAGAGGCCAGAAATTCGAGGACGGCATACGCGGACCAGGCAGCCAGACCCTGAACCACCCCGAGGGTGAGGAAATGGGGTAGGCTTTTGGAACTTTCCTGTTGAAGAGTCACGTTTTCAGACCTCTATCATCGCAGTTCCATCGGGGGCAGGGTGTGGGGATTCGGTGCCCGGCGCTCCCCGGTCCGCCAAGGCGCTTCTCCGGATGATGAGCGGGACCGGCCTACGGCCCGGCGCGGGACCATCAACGGGGCGGCGAGCGCTCCGGCAAGTCCCCAAAATGCGGCTCTGGGATGGGCGGGGTGAGCAGCCGTCACTGCCCGGATCCGCTCTGCACGGGAGGATCGGCTAGCGGGCTGGAGGACAGAGCTTTGGGGGTAGGCGAAGGCCTCGGGCGCTTTTTGCCCACAAGCATTGCGTCGCGGGGATCGGAGGCCGTTTCCGGAGGTTCATCGAGGCCCTGAAACGCGGTCCCGGCCGACGGGCCTTCGATAGGCAGGCGATCGTTGAACACCGGCATGGTCTTAATCCAAGCGTTCAACTGCGTGGCCAATATCTGGGCGGTGGGGCTGAGCGAGCCGAACAGATTGTGGGTCTCCTTGGGATCCTGCTGCAGTTGGTAGACTTCCGATTTTCCATTGCTCGAAAAGATGTACTTGTTAGGCCAGGAAACCACCGTACGCATCAGGCATCCGCCGGGGCAAGCCGGCCCGTGCATCACCGGGCAGGGGAAAGATTCGCTGAACAGATTGCGGGGTTGGGAGGCTGCCGGGTCCAGCAGGTCCACGCCTTGTACCCCGGCAGGCGGCTCCACGCCGGCGGCCCGCAGGACCGTGGGCAGGATGTCGATGAGGCTCACCGGTGTACTCACCACCCCGGTGTGGGCCTGGTGCGGATACTTCACCACCAAGCCTACGTGCAGCAGGTTTGAGTAAAGTGAATTCCCGTGCTGGAAAAGCCGCCGCTCCCCAAAAGATTCGCCGTGGTCGGCGGTCACCACGATCATGGTGTTGTCGTAGAGGTTTTCGCGCTTCAGCCAGTCTATCAACTGGCCGAGTTGGGCATCGATGTAGGCGATGCCGCCATCGTACTGGGAAATCGAGTGCCTGGTATAAACCGGCGGCAAGGGTTTTTGCCCGTCGTCCACATCGTGCTGAATGGCCGCCAGGTCGGCCTGGGTGAGGTTCCCGGCCTTGCCCGGAAACAGCCGGTCGTAGGGACTGGGTGGAATATAGGGGAAATGCGCGTCCATGTAGTTGAAGAAGGCAAAGAAGGGGGCCTGGGCCAGGTTGGGCTGGCGCAACATGGTGAAAAATTCCTGGTTGACCGCATCGCCGCGGCTGTAGAGCCGGTCGAACTGGGCGGTATCGGTGAACAGGCCGATTGCCCGCCGCATCCCGTTGCGCAGCATGTACCAGGATTCGGCGGCCAGTACGGGAACCGGGCGGGGAATGTGGAATTGCTGAAAGCCGCGCTGCAGACCGAAAGCGGATCGCAGATAAAGATTGGCGGCCACGCCCAGGGTATGGTAGCCATGGCGCGCCAGCTCATCGGCTATGGTGGGCACGGGTCGCAACGGCCGCCCGAAGATGGCTGCGGGCGGTTGGCAGTAAGCACCGTGCCAGCTTCCGTACAGGCCCGAGAAGAGGGAGGCGTGGCTGGTGAGAGTCACATCGGCCGCCGACAACGCCTGCAGATACACGGTGCCGTCGGCCGCCAGTTTCTGCAGATTGGGCGTGGTGTTGCGGCTGTAACCGTAGGGCGAAAGATGATCGGCACGGGTGGTGTCCATGACGATCAGGATCACGTTGGGATGCGTGGAGCTTCCGGCGATGGCGATATGGGGCGGCGCCGGTCGGGGTTCCACGCCGAGCGCGAAGCCGGCCATCATCAGCCCGGCTGCCAGAAAGCCCGCCGCCCAGTTGGGCGCGAAGATCCGGTTGTGGTTCCATGCCTCGCGCCAGCGCCGGCCAATCCACACGGCGGCGCACGCCGCAAGCAACTGGAAGCCCAGCAGGATGAAGTACCACGGCTGGATCGAAATGCCCAGTTGCTGGGCCACGCCCATGAACTGCAGCGAGGACACCTGCCCGCCGCTCAGGAAGAGTCCGGCGATCACCCACGGATTCGTCAGCAGACCGAAACGGGTGGACCAGCGCTTGGTGTAGATCGCCAGCACCAGGAGATCCGCCAGTACCAGGGGAATCGCCAGCAGCTTCCACCAGATATCCGGAGCTGCCGGCTGGGCGGCCAACTGGATCACGATGGCCAAAGTAAGGGTCAGGGCCGCGGCGTGTTCCACCACCAGGGCTGTGGGGCGATCGGCCACGCGCGGGCTTTTCTGGAGGAGAAAGATCACCAGGCCCGCCAGACCGCCCAAAACCGCGCCGGCTGCCATGTAGGCCAGAACCAATTGGCCCGTCAACGTCCAATGCCAGGTGGTGAAGCGGGCGTAGGGACGCGACAAGCGGAACAAAACCGACGAAAACAGAAATTCGATTACGGCATAAGCGGACCAGGCCGCCCAACCCTGAATGACGCCTAACCTTAAATAATGACCGACTCCCGGGGAACTATGCCGCATTGATATCCTTTTTATTGGGCTTGCCAGGGGTTTCCACCGGATCGCACAAATAGTGGATCTCATCTCCCTTGCGCCTGGCTTGGACGGCGTAACCAGCCGAGTCCAGGAATTCCTGAACTTCGGCCTCGGATACGCCGAGAAGTGGGTGGACTTCCAGATGCACTACCGGGCGGTATTTCCGCAGCGTGGCGCTGGCTCCGCGCAGCACCTGCATTTCCGCCCCCTCGCAATCGATTTTGATTAAATCCGGCGCCGGCAAATCCAACTCGTCCAGGCGATAGGCCTGCACCTGGATCTTGTGGAAACCCTGCGCATGGCGGGCCTGGGTCAACAGGGTTCCGGTTTGCGAAATCCCGTTATCCAGAAAGTCGAGCACCGCGGTGCGGTCGGAGAGCGCCACATTCCAGGTCGAGACATTGGTCCGGTGATTCAAGACCACATTCTCGAGCAGGCGGGCGTAATTCCGCGGCGCCGGTTCAAATGCCACCACCCGGTCGGCCACCGCGGAGTAATACAGCGTGTGCAGGCCCAGGTGGGCGCCCACATCGAAGACGCACCGCAGGTGCCGCGGGGAAACCAGTTCGAGCAGCCGGTGCTCGCGCTCATCGCCCACCAGGAAAAGGTCATCCGACCGGGTAGCGTACATCCGGAAACACACGCCGCCGATTTTCACGCGCCGGGTATCCGAAACCCAGCCGAGAACATTGTTTTTGGCCAGCCGCCAAAAGGTTCCCAGCTCTCCGGAACCGGCTACCCGCAATCCGGTCTTGATTTTTGAACCGACGCTCATGACCTGTTTCCAACCAAACAGCTCTAGGGCGAATCCCGGCGCGACCAGCCACGGTTTCGCCTCAGGGTAGCCCCTAAGGGCTAGCGCGGCGGCTTACCGCTTAGCCGCGCGAGCCAAACGGACCCCACCTCCAACTAAAGTAAGATATCGGGCTATTCCTTTTGCACTATACTGCATTACCACCTTTTTCTCCATGATTTAACCGGCTTTAGTCGAGTTCCATAGGAGAATCGGGGCCGTCCGCCCTCCATGGTATTATGACAAGGAATCTTTTCGGAAGTGCGCGTCCAGTTTTCGTCGCGGAACCATCTAGCAAGTGCATTTAAGGCTTCCCTCGCGAAACCTGACAGCCGTGCGGCGCGCGGCCCGGCCGATGGACTAGTACTACTATCATGATAAAACCCAAGGATAGCGCCGGAAGTCGCGCTGGCCGGAATTATCTTTCGGCCAAAACCCCAGGGAACAATTACATTATTGTAATCTTCGATAGCTGCCGCTATGACACCCTGGTGAAGGCACGCCCGAAGACCATCCGCAAACTGGGCAAGCTGGAGTGCCGCTTTTCCTATGCTTCCTGGACCGCCCCTTCGCACTACAATCTGCTGACCGGCCTGCTGCCGCATTCCAGTCCCCGGCACGTATTTGCATCGGAATATTACAAGAAGGATTTCTTAAAATATTCCGAGCGGCTGGGGGTGGAGGGAATTGAATTTAAATCGCTCATCCCCAAGCTGTATTTCCCGGCTTTTCTGAAAGAGAGCCTGGGGTACCGCACGCACGCCATGGTTTCCCTTCCGGTGCTCAACCCCAGGACCGTCCTCAACCATGGGTTCGATTCGTTTCGCCTGATGCCCAAGCACAACGACATGCGGGCGATGCTGCGCGAGATGCGCTTTTCGGAAGCGGCGCCCTCGTTTTTCCTCCTCAACGTGGGTGAGACGCACTACCCTTATGCGCTGCCCGACGAACCGCCCGAGAAGTGGCCCGTAATCAGCGGCGTCCATGGCGTCTTCAAACACCTGGACGACCACGTGGTAGGCGGCAAGCTGAAAAAGAGCGGCGGCGGAAAGTTTTTCAACGATGCCCAGATGAAGAATCTGCGCGGCCGCCAGGTGGACGCGGTGAAATACCTGGACCGGGTGGTCGAAGAATTATTCGATATCGTACCGAAGAACACCTGGATCACCCTCACCTCCGACCACGGTGAGTTGTTCGGCGAGGACGGCTATTTCGGGCACGGTCCGATTAATCACGAAAAGGTTTTCGAGGTCCCCTTCATCGAGGGGAAAATACGGTAATGGAGCGTGCTCCGCGGCTGTGGCGTAGACCTGAAGAAAGTCGGGAAAAGACGGACGCGGAGACGCGGAGGCGCGGAGAAGAAAAGCCGCGAATTCTTGCAAACTCCGTGTTTCCTCCGCGTCTCCGCGTCTCCGCGTCGAAGTCTTTTCCCTTCCTCTTCCTGCTGGCGGCGCTGCTCACTCATCTGCACCACCACGGCGGCGCGGCGGATTGGGCCTACATCGGCCCCGGGGCGGGGTTCGCCTTCCTGGGCTCGTTTCTGACTTTCCTGCTGGGCCTTTTTCTGGGCCTCATCTCCCTGCTCCTCTGGCCGTTCCGGCTCGTCTGGGGATTCATTCGCGGACAGCAGGGATACAAGCGCGCCAAAGTCCGCCGGCTGATCTTCCTGGGCCTGGATGGTCTCGACCCTGGCCTGCTGGAGCGCTTCATGGCGGAGGGCAAGCTGCCCAACTTCGCCCGCCTGCGCGAGATGGGCGGATTCCGCCGGCTGCGCACCACCTTTCCGGCGCTTTCGCCGGTGGCCTGGTCCACCTTCGCCACGGGCGTCAACCCGGCGCGGCACAGCATGTTCGATTTCCTCAATCGCAACCTGAAATCGTACATGCCGGAGCTGTCCTCCACGCGCGTGCGCAACCCCGAGCGCATTCTCAAACTGGGCAAATACCGCATCCCGCTCAGCCGGCCGCTGGTGGAAATGCGCCGCAAGAGCCGCACCTTCTGGAATATCCTGGGCGAGCACCGCATCGGCGCCACCATTTTGCGGGTGCCCATCACCTTTCCGCCCGAAAAATTCAACGGCCGGCTGCTTTCGGCCATGTGTACGCCGGACCTGGTCGGCTCGCAGGGCACCTTTTCCCTGTTCACCACGCGCAAGGCCGAACAGGGCGGCACGGGCGACGCCATGCAGAGCGGCAACCGTTACCCGCTCGCGCGCAACGGCGGCGGCTTCACCGGCGAAATTGCCGGCCCCGAGGACTACATGGTGGAAGGCGCAGGCGCCATCCGCATCCCGTTTTCCCTGGCGCCAGCTTCCAAGGGCGGCGCGGTGCTGGAAATCGATGGCGAGCGCTACGACCTGCAGCCGGGCGAATACACACCCTGGATCACCCTGCGCTTCAAAGCCGCGCTGCACATCCAGGTCCGCGGCGTGGCGCGCTTTCTGCTCACCGAAAACGGGCCGGAGTACTCGCTCTACATGACCCCGGTCAACATCGACCCGGAAAGCCCCGCGCTGCCCATTTCGCATCCTTCTTATTACGCAACTTACCTGGCCAAGCTGTTGGGCGCCTATTCGACCCTGGGGATGGCCGAGGACACCTGGGCGCTCAACGAGCGCGCCATCGACGAAAATGCCTTCCTCAAGCAGGCCTACCTCACTTATGACGAGCGCGAGCGCATGTTCTTCAGCGCGCTGGAGCGCACCCGCCGCGGCGTGGTGGCCTGCGTGTTCGACACCACCGACCGCGTGCAGCACATGTTCTTCCGCCACCTGGACCGCGGCGGCGCCTACGGCCGCATCATCGAAGAACTGTACACGCGCGTGGACGGCCTGGTGGGCAAGGCGCTCGGATACGTGGAGCCGGGCACGGCGCTGGTGGTGCTCTCCGACCATGGCTTCACCTCCTTCGAGCGCGGCGTCAACCTGAACGCCTGGCTCGTCGAAAACGGCTACCTGGTGCGCAAAGAGGGCGCCCAGGGCCGCGACTATTTAAAGGATGTGGACTGGAGCCGCACGCGCGCGTATACCTTCGGGCTGGCGGGCGTCTACCTCAACCAGAAGGGCCGCGAATCGAAGGGCATCGTTCCGGCTGCCGAAGCCGCCGCGCTCAAGCAGGAAATTGCCGCCAAACTCACGGGCCTTCGGGACGAAGAACGCAGCCGCGAGGCGATCCGCGAGGCCTGGACCTCGAATTCGCTGTACAGCGGCCCCTACCTGCAATCGGCGCCCGACATCATCGTGGGGTACGCGCCGGGATACCGGGCCTCCTGGGATGCCGCCGTGGGCAAGGTGACGCCGTACGTCTTCGACGATAATAAAAAAGCCTGGAGCGGCGACCACTGCGTGGACCCGCACCTGGTTCCTGGAGTGCTGCTGTCGAACCTGCAGATCGACTCGGAGAATCCCGGCATCGAAGACATGGCTCCCACGGCCCTGGACCTATTCGGCATCGCCCCGCCGGACTACATGGAGGGCAAGTGCGTGCTCCGGGTGGGGTAGCCTGCCGTCCAAGCCTGTTCCTGGTCCTGTTTCCGCTGCTGCTGTTGTGCGGTTGCGCGCATCCCCGCGCGACGCATGCCTCCGGCAAGAAGATGATCGTGCTGGGCCTCGACGGCATGGACCCGGTTTTTCTGGAAGCCCACTGGGATGTGCTGCCCAACCTGGACCGGCTGCGGCGCACCGGCGATTTCAAACGGCTCGGCACCACCATACCGCCGCAAAGCCCGGTGGCGTGGTCCACCGTGACCACGGGCCTCGACCCGGGCGGCCACGGCGTCTTCGATTTCGTGCACCGCGACCCGGCCACCCGCATGCCGCTGTTTTCCATGGCGGAAACCGCCCCGCCGAAACACACCCTGGCCATCGGGCCGTACCTGTTTCCGCTTTCCCCCGGCAGCGTGACCTCCTCCCGCGTGGGCCGCACCTTCTGGCAGATCCTGGAAGACCACGGCATTCCCTCCACCGTGATGCGCATGCCGGCCAATTTTCCGCCCGCCGAATGCGAGGCCGATTCGCTTTCCGGCATGGGCACTCCGGATATGACGGGCACCAGCGGCACGTTCACCTTTTTCACTGACGATCCCGCCGAAAAGCGCACCACCGTGCCGGCCGGCAAAATCGTGCACGTGAGCATAGCGAACGGCCGCGCGATCCTGTCCGTCGATGGGCCGCCCAACGGCTTTCGCCGCGACAATGCCACCACTTCGGCCGACATCGTCGCGCACGTGGACCCCACCGCGCAAGCCGCCCGCTTCGATCTGGGCGGCCAGCAGGTGGTGCTCGGCCAGCACGAATGGTCGGACTGGCTGCGCGCCGATTTTCACATGCTGCCGCTGGTGAAAAGCGCTTCCGGCATCCTACGCATTTACCTGCAGCAGGCCCATCCGTATCTGCGCGTCTACGTCAGCCCGGTGAATATCGACCCGGCCAGCCCGGCGCTGCCGATTTCCACCCCGCCGTCTTTCAGCCGCCAGCTTGACGACGCCCTGGGGCCTTTCTATACGCAGGGCATCGCCGAAGAGACCTCAGCCTACCGGGCCGGGCTGCTGAGTAAGGACGAGTTTCTGGTGCAGAGCCACAAGATTCTTTCCGACAGCCTGCGCATGTTCCGCTACGAGCTGGCGCATTTCGACGACGGCCTGCTGTTCTACTATTTTTCCTCGACCGACCAGAACGCCCACATGCTGTGGGGCAAGTATGACAACGATTTGCTGGATGTCTACCGCGCGGTGGATGGCGCCGTGGGCGAGGCCATGGCCAAGGCCGGCAGCGACACCACCCTGCTGATCCTCTCCGATCACGGGTTCGCCCGGTTTGACCGCGCCGTGCACCTGAACACCTGGCTGATGCGCGAGGGCTTCCTCACGCTCGACGATCCGGCCAACACCGGCGATGACGAACTGTTCGCCCACGTGGACTGGTCGCGGACGCAGGCTTACGCCATCGGCCTGAACGGGCTGTACCTGAACCGCATGGGCCGCGAGAATGGAGGCATTGTGGCGGAGTCCGAGGTCGCGCAGGTGAAGCAGATGATCACCCAAAAGCTGCTGGAGTTCCGCGACCCCAAAAACGACCAGCTTGTGGTGGGCAAGGTGTATGACCCGACGGTGGTTTTCAAGGGCCGCAATTTGCGCATGTCGCCGGACCTGTTCGTGGGCTACCACCGCGGTTACCGGGCCTCGTGGCAGACGGCCTTGGGGGGAGTGCCGAAGACCCTGATCGACGACAATACGCAGGGCTGGATTGCGGACCACTGCATGGCTGCCGATGAAGTGCCGGGCGTGCTGCTGACCAACCGCAAAATCCGCCTGGACAACCCGCAACTCTACGACGTGACGGCCACGATATTGAGTGAATTCGGCGTGCCCCAGGATAAGGACATGCTCGGGCAGACGGTGTTTTGAGAACCTCATGGACACGCTGAACGCCGCTCTCGATTTCGTGCTGAAGGCCATCTTCGGCGCCTTTCGCTGGTCGCCCGGCCTGGGGCTGGCGCTGATTTCGGCGGCCGCCGGAATCGCCATGCTCTGGGTGTTTCAAAAAACCTCCAACCAGGCCGCCATCCGCGCCGCCAAACGCCGCGTGCAGGCGCACCTGCTGGAGCTGCGCATCTACCGCGACGAGCCGGGCGTCATGTGGCGGGCCCAGAAATCGCTGCTGGCCGCCAACCTCCGCTACATGGCGCTGATGCTGCAACCGGCGCTGATTATGGGCCTTCCCTGCGCCATCCTGCTGGTGCACCTGGATGCGTTCTACGGCCGTGCGCCGCTGGCGGTGGGGGCCGATACCATCGTCACCATGGGAGTTAGCGGAAACAGCGGCGGCATTCCAGTGCTCGATGCGCCGCCCGGAGTGGCTGTGGAAACGCCGGCCGTGCGGGTGCTGGATGAAGACCAGGTGAGCTGGCGCATCCGCCCGCGCGCGGCGGTCTCCGGGCTGCTGCGCATCCGCACCGCCGGCGGCACGGTGGAGAAGCGCATCGAGGCCGAACCCGCCGGGTTCGCCGGCCCGCTTTTCGTGCCCGGCCGCAAGGTGAGTTCGCTGTGGGAGGCGGTGTGGCATCCCGATGAACCCCGCATCACCGCGAGCCAAGTCAACTGGGTGGAGATCCGCTACCCCGACGCCACCCTCCAGTGGCTGGGCATTCGCATGCACTGGCTGATCTGGTTTATCGTAATCTCCATGCTGGCGGCGCTGCTGCTGAAGAAGCGGTTCCGGGTGACCCTGTAGAGGGGAGGGTGAGGTGGAGCAGGTCTGGCTGATCGCCGCTCTGTGGTTGGGATTGGCGCTGCTGGCGGTATTCTGCGCCCACCTGCTGCGCCTGCCCACGCCGGTCTGCGAGATCGCCATCGGGGCCGTGGCGCC
>Ga0335074_10016929_pt1 | contig 10265 bp, 13 predicted proteins | sample Lox_Sample_23_FD_206715 | JGI IMG/M metagenome (GOLD analysis project Ga0335074, IMG submission 206715) | Soil microbial communities from Loxahatchee National Wildlife Refuge, Florida, United States - Lox_Sample_2.3 | ecosystem: Environmental > Terrestrial > Soil > Wetlands | place: USA...
AAAAGAGGTATGTTCTTCTGACTTATCTAGCTCCTCAGTGCTGACTCTGTTAGGTTGCGGAGACATTTTGTGCTTCAGATGAGACTATCACGAGTGTTACATCATGGCTTGTAGCAGAAGGAATCTCTGAAGAACGAATCAAACTCTCAAAAGGTCGCAACTGGCTCAAGTTCGAAGCCACCATTGAAGAAGCCGAATATCTATTGAAGACCGAGTACAAGGTCTACGAGTCTAAGAACGACGTGTCCAAGCGATCCCTTGCAACGGAGGAATATAGTGTCCCATTGGCGGTCAGAGATCACATTGATTTCATTACCCCAACTGTACAGTTCGACGCTGTCATTTCCAGACGGAATGTGATGAAGCGAGCAGAACCTAGTATTGAGAAGATGGTCTTCAAAACAAAGCCAATTCCGGACCTAAATTCAGGCAAAACTGGCCCTTACGCAACGAATTCCAACGCATCGACTAATGCAGCGGCGGCTTTCGACGCTACCAACTTGAGTATATGCGATCAATACATAACCACGGAATGCCTCCGAGCTTTGTATAATATGCCAAATGGGACTCTTGCGGGCTCATCTATACAAATAGTTGAATATACTCCCCAATCGTTTATTCCCAATGATCTAGCCATATACCTTTCAACCATAGATCCTTGGATTCCATCTACAACACAGCCTCAGGTTGATTTCGTTGATGGCGCTGTGCTGGTGGATGCTTCTGGAGACAATTTGGAAAGTAATCTCGATCTTCAACTGGCCGTTCCATTGGGTAAGTCGCTCCTGATAATGCGAGACTTGATCTAATTTCAGCAGTCTACCCTCAGGAAGTCACATATGTTCAAGTCGGAGACACAGTAGAGGGTGGTAGCTTTAACACTTTCTTGGATGCTATCGATGGCACTTACTGCACCAAGGATGGGGGAGATGATCCACAAGAGTATGGTAGCTCCTTGTAGATCCAAGGAAAATAATACTAACAATTACAAGGGATCCTACATACCCAGATAATAAACCTGGGGGTTTCAACGGCCATGATTGTGGAACCATTCAACCGGGCTCGGTTATTAGCATAAGTTACGGCGGTGATGAATTATTCAGCACTGCAGCCTACCTGGCCCGTCAGTGCAACGAGTGAGTTTTCTCCGCATCTATGGTGCTCCAGGGCGCCTACCGAAATATAAGCTAACCCGCCTTTGCAGATATTTGAAGCTCGGCCTCCAAGGTGTAAGTATTCTCTACGCCAGCGGTGACTTCGGCGCTTCAGGCCTCGGAAACCAGTGCTGCGTAAACCCCGGCTGCGCAGGTGGCGATCGTCAAAACGGTACACTCGGCGGCTCTTTCAGCCCCTTCTTCGCCGCATCCTGCCCATACGTGACGACCGTCGGCGCCACGCAAGTAAACCCCGGCTCCACCGTCAGCGACCCCGAATCCGCTGCCAGCTTCAGCGGCGGCGGCTTCAGCAACGTCTTCGCCATGCCCGACTACCAGAAATCCGCAGTGGCCAACTATCTTACGAACTACAATCCTGGCTATAGCTCCTCGCAATTCAACAGCAATGGCCGCGCCTACCCTGATATCTCTGCCAACGGAAACAACATTGTCATTGTCGAGAATGGTAATTTCACAGGTGTGCTTGGCACTTCTGCTTCGACTCCAATCGTCGCATCTCTCTTCACGCTCATCAATAACCAACTGATTGCAGCTGGCAAGCCGGTCATTGGCTTTGCGAATCCTGTGCTGTATCAGTTCCCGGAAGCCATGAATGATATCGTCAGTGGCAATGCACCGGCGTGTAACACTGATGGCTTTAGTGCAGTACCAGGCTGGGATCCGATTTCGGGCTTGGGCACGCCGGATTATGTTAGGTTGTTGCAAGTGTTTATGGATCTAAACTATTGACAGACTCATGTATCGGAGTTGATAGCATGAGACGGTTTGGCATTTGTGGGGGGTAGATGGCGCATTGGCTGCATGGGTGGCGTTAGCATAACATGGCGTTTTTGAATAGGCTCATAAATCTTGGATAGACAACTATCAAAATCAAATCAACCGAGTTTTTAACATTTACATTATTATCTTATGATATTGAGCTTGACCCCGCCAATGTTACGTACACACAGAAATTCCTCTGTACTCTTGAAGTAAGTGCAGTAATAAACGGTGGTTATGCTAATTTAAGTTTAAGCCATTTTAGGAGCCGCAGCTCATTCGTTCTTAGCTATCATCTCGGGGGGGATGACAAAGGAGACTATGAGACGGACCCTGACTATGTCGATAATGGCGATCTCCGGGGGAGTGACGAAGGAGGCTATGAGACGGACACTGGCAATGTCGATAATGGCGATCTCCAGGGGAGTGAGGAAGGAGGCTATGAGATGGACACTTACGAGAGTAACGATGAGGACTGTAGTTCAAGGGACAGGAAAAGGCAGAGACGTTTATCTTAGAACCAATCCTCTCCCTATACTCGCTACAAGAATATTGCTTATGTCCATCCCGTCCCACTTGACTAAATCCTAGCCGTCTGTCTATGTTGTCACTTCACCCACTCCCCTCTCCTAGCTCTTTCTTCCGCTTGCATGCTACCTGCTCTGTGATAACCGACGACTCGCGCAAACGTTTCTTCATTCTTAAAGACCCCACTATCGCAGCAATCTCTTGTTTAAGATGGGAGAACGGGATGCTGGCGTATTGTATAATGAGGGAGCTGTCTGAGAATACGGAGGGCTTGTCAAGTTTGCAGAGAAAGGCAGCAGTGACAATAGCAGTATAGACTCGGATAAAACCAGCCTTATCGCGGTGTGTGACGAGGAGATGGACCTGCTTCTTGATTAGCAAATGCTTGCGAGCTAGAGACCCTAAGATATAGACGTACTTTGTGTGACGATATGCCGGTTCTTGTGTCGTTGGAGCAGGCATAGTGCCGCACTTGAGCTAGTGCAATTAGAATGCTAGCAAGGTAGGGATCCTGGTCAATATTGGTAGGTTGTAGACGGTCGAGCCTGGCTTGTCGGAGGCGCCAGACGGGGAGGCTCCATTTGGGCTTCGAGATAGAGTTTTCGCGAGAGCGGGCAACTTCGAAATAGTCTACGTAGGCGAGGAAAGGTGTTGGAATACCGTTGACGACACGGCTGAAAACTTGGCAGGGAAGCTTGGCTACTGATATACCTGCATAGTAGAGGTAAAGACGATCTCTGCGACAGATTAGGAGCTAATCCTCAAAGTATGGTGATGGGAAAAGGGTACGGTATGACGTACGGGAAATCAGTGATGATACGATAATTTGAAAGCGCACGAAGCAGGTATTCCAGACCCCATCCTTTAACCATTATGTTCTCGTTGTAAGCTAGTCGACGAGCAGCACGTTCTAGCTTAATGTCTTGTTCATGTTTTGGCGGATGCTTGTTGGCCTTAGAGTCTTCTTTGGACTGCTCACTCTCACTTGGAGTCGTAAGACCGGCTAGGGTGGAGCTTGCAGGCTGTGGTGTACGCTGACGACGGACAAATCGACATCCAAGGAGTTGTAGATGTTGGGCGGTCCAGTGCAATGGCTGGACGTAAAGACGATCACGACAATGCTGACGGAGAAGGTCATTTAAGGAGGATGATTGTGGTGACTGAGATGCTTGCGGTGCCATTCTGCCCTAGATAACACAAGATGAGGGAGTGCAAGTGGTATATATAGACGGATTGCCATTGAGTCATCTGAGAGTAGAGAAACTAAAAGGTAGCCATTTTGGACTCGAGCTTAGAAAGTCCCCAATTAGGCCTAGCGGCATCGCGTGGGGCTCGAAACCGGCTAACACGCTCTCCGCACTGACACTAGTTCAATACTACTTAAATATTCTGAGCAAACCATAATAAAAGCTCATGCATTAAGGAAAGATTAGAGGTACGGAATGGTTGTGAATAGTGTAGCGTAGGTTGAAATGCGAGAGGATAGCGATCGGTGTATACCCCAGGCTACCGCGCTTTATCGATCAGGTTGCTCGAATGTCTGCAATTGGATCACTATCGATATGCATTAAGTCAGCTCTGTGTCCAGGTTCAATAATACCACGATCACTGGGAAAGGGAGTTCGGCGTGTGCTGTTATTTAGCTCTTAAAACGTTTATATTTTCTCTTGTATGTATTGATTTGTGAAAAACTTTTTGGTTACTATTGGATGTCCTTTCGACATCACGAAATAACCGATGTTCTTCGTAATCAACAGTATCGTGCAGCTGGGAGCAGAAATCCCTTCATCAGATGTCCTAATTTTACCCTTTTATTTACAAGCATAGCAATCCTTCCTAGGAGTTCTCATAGCATACCCTCCGGGCCTAGAACCTTAAATCCCGACCAATCTTTGGCCCCAAAGTGAGTAGCTCATCAGCCACACTCTGCACATTCTTATCACTCTGCCACTTAGGCAGATCACGATATCTTCTCCTTTCTTCATTGTCTTTGCTAGTTCAATAGCGCCGTATACGGCATGTGCCGTTTCGAGAGCAGGAATTATGCCTTCTAGCTGACTTAGGAGTCGGAAGCCAATGAATGCCTCTGCATCTGTTGCTGCAATAAACTTCGCTCGCTCGTTGTCTTTCCAGGAACTTAATTCGAGCCTTACTCCTGGATAGTCGAGGCCGACGGAAACTGAGTGGGTGTCTCGGACTTGACCATGCTTGTCCTGAAGCACATATGTCCGTACGCCGTGCAGAACGCCTTTCGTGCCGCCAGACAAGGTGACGCTGTGGCGGGGCGTGTCGATACCATCGCCACCTGCTTCAACGCCAAGGAGCTTCACTGAAGGATCTTTATAGAAGGGAATAGAACTTGTCCACTGCGTTACTTCCTCCGCCAACACAAGCAACAACTGCATCTGGAAGCTTGTCCCTCTTCTCGAGCATCTGCGCTCTAGTCTCGTTGCCGATAACAGATTGGAAAGTACGGACGATCGTGGGAAATGGATGAGGACCGGTGGCTGAGCCTATGATGTAATGAGTTGTGTCGAGGTAGACAACCCAGGCACGCATTGCCTCACTAACTGCATCGCGCAAAGTCTTCGAGCCGGCTTCTACCACTATTACCTTCGCACCCAATAACTTTATCCTGAAAACATTCAGTGCCTGACGTCTAACGTCTTCCTGAAATAAAGTTAGGTACCATTATCTGACAGTCAACACCTTAACTTACTGCTCCCATATAGATGGTACACTCCATATTGAATTTAGCGCATACTGTTGCAGTAGCAACGCCATGCTGTCCAGGCACCCATCTCCGCAATGATTTTTGTCTTTCCTAGGCGATGCGCTAATAAAATCTGACCTAAAGCATTGTTGATCTTGTGACTCCAGTATAGTTTAGATTTTCCCTCTTTAACCATATGTTGGCACCACCAGCATGCCCAGTCAGACGCTCTGCCATGTGAAGCTGGCCAGGTCGGCCTATCCACGGATAATATGTGCGGTATTCTTCCCAAAATGCAGGATCATCTTTAATCTTGTTGAACCCTTCCTCAAGTTCTGATAAGCAATCCATCAAAGACTCCGGTACGTATTGACCGCCAAATTCGCCGAATCGTGCTGGTACAGCCTTATGGTCGACATGGCCGTTTGTGTTTAGTAGTTCAAATTGGTCTGCCAAGCCGGCTTCTGTGTCATTTTTGCGATCCGAGATGATCTTATCAACATGAACTCCATCGCCATTAGGCTCTTGCGCCGCGTGCATTGTATCAACTATGCCAACCTCTCTCACCAACCCCTCATTTGCTGCATTACGTCTTCCGCAGATCCCTGCACAATACGTCTCTACTGCCTTTGCCCCTTCTCCTGGAAGCGCATTGGCTAGTGTTGTGACGATTTGACTTCCGATGACTACACCCATCTGCGATTTGGGCGACACTCAAAAAGTGATCCCTGGTGCTGACACCAAATCCGACTGCTGCCGGTACGTTGCCGGAATATCCTTTACTCGTCTAAGTAGTTGCGGAAGCCCAGAGTTCATCGTTCCTGTCACGCCGGTGACGCCCATGCCTGACACAACATATATGGAGGAATCGGCTAGTTTGCAAAGAAGCTTCATTCGCTTTTCGGACGTTGCGGGCGCAATCAATGGCACATATGACAATCTACTCAGTTTGAATTAGGAACAAATTGTGAGTATGAGTCTTGGAAGAACTTACCCGCCCTTGGCACAAAAGTTTCTGAATGAAACAGCCTTCTCTAGTGGCAAGTCAACAACAATGAAACCACCGATGCCAGCTTCAAGGCAGTCCTTTAATAGTCTTCCTTCGCCATAGCTCAAAATTGGGTTATAATATCCCATGAATAAGATTGGTGCTTTAAGACCTTTTTTCGAGCTTGTCGAACCATCTCCAGGACTAGAGTTACCGTAACTCCATTTTTAAGTGCGACTTGTTCAAATCGTGAGCATATTATTTGGAAGACTTAACAGAAAGCTAATACGAACAATGTTAGACTTTTGAATCGTAGGTCCATCTGCAATTGGATTCGTAAAAGGCAGGCCAAGTTCAATAATATCTTCGACTTGTCAGCAAACCCACTAATGCAGAAATGGCGGGGTGTGAAGACCTGCTCCGCCAGCTTCCATGCCCAACAGTATATCTATAGTCTCCTCCACCGTGGGATATCCTGCTGTAATATAGGTCACAAAGGCAGGCTGCATAATCGTCAATTATCTGTCCAGAACTCAGTTGAGAGCAGTGGCAGCCTTGCGGCCAATGACTGTAGTAGGACGTACCCTGTTTTCTTGCTTGCATTGCGCGAATGTCTGCTTAAGGCCTTCCATATTGGCGATGTGATAGTGGAAGGTATCTCTATGCTAATTGAGTCTTGTGACACCTTTCCTTATATGGTGTGGATAAGCGTGCATTGACTTGGGGCGTGCACTGGCCAGAGAAAATCGGGTAGGTAATCGGCGCCGAAGACGGCGCAGTCATTTCCATCAACAGCAACAAAAAGTTACAGCTTCCGAACTTCTCAACTATAGGCATAAGTTGACAAGTTCTTTATAATTATAATGTCTCGAATACTCAAGTCACGTCTACTTCTCTCCTCTCGCCATCTCTTCTCAACCTCAAGCACACGAACAGCATTTGCAACAGGCCCGGCACCACCACGCCTCCCACCCAAAGAACAAGAAGAATTCGAGCGTCTCCAGCGCAGTTCCACCGGCGCATTCAGCACACCCCGCCCTTCGGTCACAGTTAATCAAAGCTCTTTCTCTCCAGAAGCACCTCCTCAATTACAGGCATCAATAAATCAATCCCCAGCAGCAACGACAAGAACCCCTTCGCACATCAACCAGTCCCCGGCTTCTAAGTCGGAAACGAATGCAAGTCCCGTGTCAGTAGAGGAGGTAGAGATAGCAGCTGTAAATGCAAGAATCCAGGCTACAGGGAAAGGCGAGGAGTTACATCCTGATATCCGGAGAGGGGCGAAACCTGAATTTGAGGGCGATGTTAATCCGATCACAGGTGAGGTTGGAGGCCCTAAGAATGAGCCGTTGAGGTGGGGAAGTACGGGCGAGAGGGGAGATTGGAGCTATAATGGCAGAGTCACGGACTTTTAGCCTTATACAATAAAGCGCTGTACATTAACCTCATTCTTCAAGCATATTGTCATGTGGAAATGTTTCGCTGATACAACGTGAAATGGTCTGGTGAACAAGATTTTAAAAGTATTGAAGAGATATGATGAATGCGGCTCAAGAAAACCCGCGATGATGTGATGAGCGTGGTAGCTAATTGTCCAAATTCTACCTTCCAGAATCAAGAAATGAATGACTAGATGAGAATTGAATCAAAGGAAAGAATTAGTAGAGAATCCTCGTGACACCATTTGGCAAGGAGTTAAAATCGGCATGAATTACCGGTGAGGCCGTCTGGTAGACTTCGAAGTGGCACCTGTCAACAAAATGATAAAGCTGTCCTAATCGTTAATACATAAGCAATACTGGACGGTTAGTGTGTTCCTTGACGAACAGTTCATGGTGGGATATAGAAAAGAAAAGGTTGTAAATGATGCCAACTCGCTTATAGCAGTCGCGTCATTCTGCATAAAATACTTTATGCACAGGCAACATCAGCCCTTCATCGGAGCATTTCCGTGAGCAAAGTCCTACGCCTTGGACATGGCAAGCGTATGGATTGTCTACATCTTTCAAAAACAGCGACTGATCGATAAGATAGCATAGCGTTCCTCGGCCAGCAACCCACGAGCCAAGAACAGAGAAGCAGCGCCAGAACGAACTGCGGGAGATTTCCGAATACAAGCTGCTTGTCGACCTGATAGATGAGCATGTATTAAAACTTCCCAGCGATATAATTACAATATATACTAACTATAGCAGGTTATAAAGCGTCAATATACGGCTGAGCTGCTTCAACACACAACCAAGCTACTTACGAAGAATCCGGAATACTATACAATATGGAACATCCGCAAACGTTGCCTAATTTATGGCTTATTCTCCAAATCATTGGGTTCATCGTTGCCCTTGAACCCGTCGCCCAATACTTCTCAGATAGGTACTATCATAACGTCTGCAGAAAGCTGTTCATCCTCTACCTTCATCTCTTCAGAGGGCTCGACCACGACCCAGGCAGACCAGATCCACCAGGGTCCTGGGAAGAATGGTACAACTCTTGAACTTATACAAAAGGATCTCAACTTTCTCGTACCCCTTATGCGGAAGTGGCCTAAGTGTTACTGGCTCTGGGACCATCGGATGTGGTTACTTCATGAAGCTACTTGCCGTTTAGATGCACCTGTTGCACGCCGCTTATGGGAAGAAGATATGAGTCTGGTTGGCATGATGCTGGTAAAAGATAGTCGGAACTTTCATGGTTGGAACTATAGGAGAATCGTCGTAGCTGAACTCGAGAGTCCGGCACTGGAAGGGTCAAGCATGGTCGAGTCAGAATTCGATTACACAACGAAAATGATCAAAGCCAATCTCTCAAACTTCTCAGCGTGGCACAATCGAAGCAAGCTTATACCCAGGCTGCTGGATGAACGCAATGCAGATGATGTTGCAAGGAGGGAATTTTTAGATGATGGTGCGTTTGGCGCTCTCTTGGAATGTCCATATACACTTACAAATCTTTTAGAATTTGACATCATGAAGAACGCCCTCTGGGTTGACTCCACCGATCAATCTCTTTGGTTTTATTACCAATTTCTCCTTGCGACAATCATCAGCCGAGCTGCACATGAGATCATTGTACCGGGGTTTACGCAGGCGGACCGGATTGGGTACATTGACCGGCAACTTTTATTTTTGAATGACTTACTAGACGGCGCTGAAGATAGCAAGTGGATCTATAACGCACTGATCGACTGTACAACCGCCATATGGGAGATGAAAGGTCACCAAATTCCACTGGAGGCTAGGCACGATATGAAGATGTGGATAAACGAGCTTCGAAAGGTGGATCCGCTTCGAAGCGGGAGGTGGGACGAACTGGCGGGAACTTTAGGTTTGGAAGATTAATAGATATTACAGAAAGGATTGTTCAGAAAGCTTGTATCTCTGCTCCAATGAGACAATATTGTCACAGAACCGTGGATATAGGTTAGTAAATCCACTAAATCCCTCGGTAACAGTTGCCGCGCGGTTGTTTCATTTCAGCGGGAGACGGAGTTTCTCCTACCCCTCCATAATCCATCTCTTAAAAGGAAGATAACGAGTACACACGTTAAATTGAGAAATCTCCAAGGTTTGAGCTAATTGTTTCTTTATCTCCGCTGCATTCGTCATGGAACTATGGTTTGGAGTTGAAACATCTGTCTCAGGGCTGATGATCGCAAATTTGACCCAGCGCAATCATGTGTTTGCCACATTTAAATGTAAGGGTGAATGGCACCGGCACCCAATACTCAATCAACGTAACACCATGCGATAAATATGAAGCCCCAAATTCAAATAGTTTGGAGATTTATATTTTGTTTGGCATTACCATAATACCGGATATTGAATGAAGTGTCTTACATACCTTCAAAGAATATTCACTTTTTGGGAAGTGTTGCCCGTTCCCGGCAAGACATGCCTCTGTACCCCTGCCTTCAAGGGGCCCGCCGTTCAGCCATTCGCGGGGCATGCCTGGTGCACGTTTCACCCCGCCGAGCTTAAATTGACCTCAACACTGCGCTGTAATTTCCATGCTTATTATAACGGTCGTATCCATATCTAAGATATTTACTTTACTTATCCCAGGACCCTCCGCTTACATTCTCCTTTCTAGCAATGCCTGCTTC